>ERZ1026868.31-NODE-31-length-122163-cov-7.034478_pt1 | contig 122163 bp, 106 predicted proteins | sample MGYA00380164_ERZ1026868 | MGnify/ENA primary metagenome ERZ1026868 (study PRJEB33269, sample SAMEA4719800) | human gut metagenome | biome: human-associated habitat; feature: organic feature; material: feces | place: Cameroon | collected 2013-10 ...
ATATAATTATGGAATTTCTGTATCTGAAAATCATTATAAATCAAGAGAAGAAATAAAGGAGAGTTTAGAAGATGGTACGATTGATTTTGAAGATAATCAACAATCTTCTCGGGTTGCTTCGTCAGATTTTGCTGATCGTGACAAAGTTAATCAAGCTCGGTCGCTGAGAAGATCTATGCAATCTATCTATGAGATTGCGCGTGCTAACAGTTTCGATTATTTTGCCACGTTTACTTTTGCAGAAAATCGGTATGACTATGATTCTTGCAAGGAGAAGCTTCTCCAATGGTTGAAAAATTTTCAGAAGCGTAAAAAAAGAATTGAGTGGCTTTGTGTTCCGGAACAACACGAGGATGGTGCGTGGCATTTTCACGCTATGATTCAAGGGGATATGACAGGGTTTCTTGTTGCAGGAGTACACGTTGGCCGGTATATTATTCCGTCGTATCGGTTTGGAATAAACGAAGTAGAGCCGATTCGCGATTCTAACCGCTGTGCGTCGTACATAACAAAATACATAACGAAAGAGCTTGCTTTGTGTCTCAGAAACAAACGTCGATATTTTTATTCAGTTGGATTGAAAAAACCTATCACAAAGGAATATTACCTTGATGATAATATAGATATGTTTGATTTTATAGCAGGAAACTTTCCCGAGTATATTATGACATATAATAAACTTGTTGAAACACATGGATACCGGGTTAATTATATCCAGCTTGCTAAAAATGACGTAGATTTAGTCGAAACATAGCGAAAAAAGAAAAACGCGAAAAAAAGTGTTGACAAGGCGATAGTGTGATGGTAATATACTTTCAAGAGCTAGGAAATTATGCGCAAAACTCAGGTTTTACGAATTTATCTATTGATTAATCACCAAAGTAGTGGTATCCTAGAAATATAGAGAAACCAACGCTTTACGAACAATTGGAGGTTTTTATCATATGGCAGATATTACTTATCATGAACAAGAAGAACAACATAATCTGGATTTAATCCGGAATCTATGCGACGATCTTCCGGACTATGTCAAACGATTCGTCCGAGGTATCCAACAGACAACGTCGCCACGAACCAGATTGGGATATGTCCGGGATATCAAAATATTTTTCGAATATATATGTGAGGTCTACACCGAACATCCTTGTGATACTCCGAAGGATGTCTCCCTGGACGTTCTGTCGTCCATAGATACATTTTTCATCGAGGACTACCTGGACTATCTCCAGAAATACGAAAAGAACGGTCGTATATATACAAATGGCAAATCTGCGCTCAAACGCAAGCTCTGCGCCCTGAGTGTCCTCTTTAATTACCTGTATAAGCACGATATGCTGCAGGAAAATATATTTGATAAGGTAGATCGTCCGAAACTGCCGGAGAAGGCAATTACTCGTATGGATGCGGATGAAACAGCGAATTTCCTCGACACCGTTGAATATGGAACTAATCTGACTGACCGTCAGCTCAAATTCCACGAGAAATCCAAGGTTCGGGATCTCGCAATCATGACGCTCATGTTATCCACCGGCATTCGTATCTCCGAATGTGTCGGTCTTGATCTGAATGATGTGGACTTTAAGAATACATGCATCCGTGTCACCCGCAAAGGTGGCAAAGAAGCAATCGTTTATTTCAGCGACGAGGCAGTCGAACCATTACAGGAATATATGGAGGAACGCAAGAAACTTACGCCTGCCAAGGGCTCGGAAAATGCACTGTTCCTCTCCTCCCACCACAGCCGGATCAGCGTTCGGACAATTCAGAACATGGTTAAGAAGTATTCCCAGATTGCAGTTCCTCTGAAGCATATTACACCACACAAGCTTCGTAGCACCTATGGTACCGCATTATATCAGGAAACCTCCGACATATATCTGGTGGCTGATGTTTTGGGCCATTCTGACGTAAATACAACGAGGAAACACTATGCTGATATGGATGACTATCGGAAACGGCGTGCCAGAAATACGGTACAGCTCCGGGAAAAACACAGTTCCGGGAAATAAATCCAAAAAATAATTATACATTTGTGAGCAAAAAATATCCTTTACCAATCTGATAAAGGATATTTTTGCATAAACTTCATATGGTATACTACTTTATCTTATCTATGTAATCAATGATGAAATCGACAGTATCGTCTTCATTCATCAGACTACTATTGATAAATATATCATAGCTTTCCAGCGCACCCCATTTTTTGGAAGTGTAATAGTTATAATACGATGCACGTGCCTTATCTTCCTTTACAATCTGCGCCTTTGCTTTATCCGGAGTCAGATTAAAACGTTCGGAAACATTCTTAATACGTTCCTCCAATGGCGCATGTATAAAGATACGAACCAGATTCGTATTGTGACGCAATGCGTAGTCTGCACAACGACCTACAAATACTGACGGTCCTTTATCTGCAAGTTTCTTAATCGTATCATATGTTGCCTGAAATGCCTGTTGGTTCAGATTTGTCTGATAGCCTGCACTTGTAAATCCATAGCTATATGGATCTGAAACAAGCGAATACAGAAAACTTCTCGTTGGTTTCTCATCCAGCGATTTCAAGAATTCCTCGCTCAACCCACTTTCCTTTGCCGTCTCATTGATCAATTCCTTATCATAGAAGTTCGCTGAAATCTTTTCAGCAAGCTTTCTACCAATGTTACGACCATTACTGCCAAACTGTCTACCAATCGTGATAATTGTCTTTGCCATAGATAAGCCCCCTTTACACGCCTTGTACAAGTCACTTTTGACTTACTCTGATTATACATTTTTTTGTGCAAATTGTCAAAATATTTTATAAATTTTCGTACTTTTTAGCTATATTGTTGAACTTTTCTATGTTGGAATTCACACGATTCTCCATCGTTTTATATGTATGGTTCACACGCAGCTGCATCATGATATCGTTATAGTCATTCTGTGCCAGCACCGGTTCCATCCGGATATACAGATCATCCGGTTGAAATTTTGTTTTTAATGCCCGAAGTGCATCCTTCTCTCCGAGCATCTGACAGAATTCCTTTGCCCGTCCCGTAAAATTCAGCGTTCCATCGATCAGATCTCCCAGATCATGACTCGGATAGATTGTGATAAATTGTGCATCCGGCCATTTATCAGTATTCAGAACCTTTCCGGCGCGCATACCGATCACGATAAACTGGCGGATTCCAAGATCATAGAGTGGCTGGATCGGTTCATTGTCCAGCAGTCCGCCATCCCGGTATTTCTTCCCATCAATCTCTACCGCCTCATACATGACAGGAAGTGCTGTGGACGCAAGCAGAATCTTCCGTATTGTATCTGCATCATAATCCTCCAGTCTGCGATATTCTACCTGTTCCGGCTGCTGCGCCTCATTTAAACGACTGATTGATACATAGATGTCGCGGGAATCCGCTTTGATCTTCTCCATATCAATATATTTCTCAAACATCGCAAGCATTTCATTCCGCGAGAAATACATACGGTTTTCGGCAAGCATATTCAAATCAACATCAAAGACCGTATCCATATCAATCTCATTCCACGCCTGATACATCCGGTCCATATTATCCATCGAATATAACATTGCATTCACTGCGCCGATTGACGCGCCTGAAATCACTGATACATCCTGCAATAAGCCTTGTTCCTGCAGCACCTTTAATACTCCAACCTGATAGGCACCCTTGCCGCCACCACCGGCAAGAACCAGGCCGATTCCCTTTTTTTCACCCATATACATAACCTCCATCGTTCCCTTTTCGATTTTACCAAATTTTCTGTGTTTTCGGTTTTTGTAGTTTACATAATATTTTTATTGTTCATCATTGTATAATATTTGCTCCGGTTTAATATCCGTTTCCTCTGTCTTGATGGAATCAACAATCTGAACTGCATAACCGACAGCTACCGTATGACATTCCGGATGTGCCGCCAGATACCGGTCATAATACCCGCCGCCATAGCCGATCCGGTCACAGCTTCTCGTGAAGACTGCCCCCGGCATCACAATCAGACAGGTGTCACCGGTCCTTTCCGGTTCTAACTGTACCGTGCTGTCCGGTTCTAATATATGATATGCGCCCTCGACAAGCGCAGTCTGTTCATTATATGCGTAAAAATCCATGGTATTCCCGTTGACACGCGGCAGATAAATCTTCTTTCCATCCGCACGAAATTCCGGGATATATTGAAATAAGTCGACTTCGTTCTGAATCGGTACATAGAGACACAGTACCGTTGCTTCTTTATACGCAGCAAGCATACGAAGCTTCTCATAGATTTCTTTCGTTGCCTGCTTTTGATATGCTTCGGACAGATTCCTGCGCTTTGCAAGAATCTCCTTCCGAAGTGCTTTCTTTGATTCTGAAATTGTCATCTAAACCATTCCTTTATCTATTTTAAGCGGATCTGGATATACTCTCCCCGCTTATTCTTCGGTATATCCTTCACATGCGTGATACTTCCATCGGCTTCCTTGATGTCGATATTATCAAGCTGTGCTTTCAGGTTCCGCTTCACATTTGCAATATATGCCTTACGCAGAGCTGCCTGTTCAACAAGCTCTGCTTCCGTCAGGCCTTCCACGGTCTTACTTTTTCTTGCTAATTCATTAATTCTCTGGATATCTGCTTCGTTCATGCGATATTCTCCATTTCTATTCTTATTTCTGGTATCCTTTATTCACGATAAAATCTACCGTATCAAAATCATCAATTTCATGTGCCAGAAACAAAGTACCAACTGATTTTCCTTCCATCAGATCATAGATCTGCGTCAGTTTCTTAGCGTCCATAATTGCCATATCTGCGCCGGAATCCGTTGCGATCCGTGCAGCCGCAATCTTCGTGGACATGCCTCCTGTACCATAGTTTGTCACGGCACCTTTGGCCATATTCTTCATCGAATCATCAATCGTCTCTACCAACGTCAGTTTTGTTGCATTTGGGTTTTTGTGTGGATCATCCGTATAGAACCCATCAATATCCGTAAGCAGAATCAGAAGATCTGCCTTGATCAAATGTGCAACAATTGCCGACATCGTATCATTATCACCAAACTCGATTTCTTCGGTTGCCACCGTATCGTTCTCATTTACAACCGGAATAACGCCCTGCTGTAATAGCTCATTTAGTGTATTCTCGGCATTTCTGCGGCGTTCCGAATCGGTAATCGCATCAAATGTCAGAAGCACCTGTGCGGCCATATGATTATATTCCATAAAAAGCTTCTGATAGATCATCATAAGCTGTCCCTGGCCAATTGCCGCGCACGCCTGCTTCAGGGACACTGTTTTCGGCTTGTTGCGCAATCCCAGCATCTCGAATCCGACGCCGATTGCACCGGACGATACCAGCACCACATCCTTTCCCTGATTCTTCAGGTCACAGATAATACGGACCAATGTCTCCAGCTTCCGGTAATCCGTACCTCCGGTTTCTTCATGTATGATCGATGACGAACCGATCTTAAATACGATTCGCTGTTTATCCTTCAATGTCTCTCTGATTTGTTTCTCGTCCACGTCTTTTCCCTCTTTTATTCTTTTTCTCTCATGTCAAGCCAGATAAATGTATCAGTATAATTATCTGATTTACATCTTATGAATCCTTACCTGAGTTATACTGTTTTGCTGTTAATGTAATCAGCCACAGCCTCCGCCACCTTGATTCCATCCACCGCAGCGGAAGTGATACCACCTGCATATCCTGCGCCCTCTCCACATGGAAACAGGCCCGTATACCCGCTTCGATATGCCGCATCACGTATGATGCGCACCGGCGACGATGTCCGGGATTCGATTCCCGACAACACAGCATCTCCCGATGAAAATCCTTTTAATTTACGATCATAATCCAAAATCCCTTCAATTATAGCATCATTTATATAGGCTGGCAAACAATTATTGAGGTTTGCAAACTGATAGCTGCCGCGAATGTTTGGCTTCACGCTTCCAAATTCTGTTGAAACACGATTTTCCTTATAATCCTCAAAGCGCTGCACCGGGATTTTGCCATTTGCTGCTTCATATGCCAGTCGTTCATATTTTTTCTGGAATTCCACACCTGCGAGCACACCATATTCAGCAAACCCGTCTGCGTCGAAATCCTCGGGTGTAACATTCACAACAATCGCAGAATTTGCATTTTTCTCGTCTCTTCCATGGTTACTCATACCATTTACCACGCTCTGTCCTTCACCGGACGATGCATTGACAACGAATCCACCCGGACACATACAGAAGCTATATACGCTGCGTCCTTTGCTTGAGCGGTACGTCATCTTATAATCTGCCGCCGGAAGCAGCTTCGCCTGCTCGCTTATGCCATACTGGCTTGCATTGACCATCTCCTGGGAGTGCTCAATTCGAAGTCCCATAGCAAAGGATTTTGCCTCCATGCCAACACCTGCAGCCTGCAGCATCGCAAATGTATCCCGCGCGCTGTGACCAATAGCAAGAATACAGGCCATTGTCTCCACAACCTTTGTCTGTTCCTTCTGCAAATCAAAGATTGTGAGTGCCAGACGCGTATCTGATATATGAGTGATTGCAGTAAGCTGATGGGAGAAATAAATCTCTCCTCCAAGAGAACAGATTTCCTTGCGCATCGTCTGCATTACCTGTTTCAATACATCTGTCCCAATATGTGGTTTGTTCAGATAACCGATTTCTTCAGGCGCTCCAAACCGTATAAAATCATGGATTACCGCTTGTATACGTCCGTCCTTGTCTTTGATCCCGGTATTCAGCTTTCCGTCCGAGAAGGTACCGGCGCCACCCTCACCAAAGGATACATTGGAGTTGGCACAGATTGGTGTCTCACCCTGCCAGAAGCCCTCGACATCCTTCGTCCGTTCCTCCACGCATTTTCCACGTTCATAAACAATCGGTCTATATCCGGCACGTGCCAGCTGCAGTGCAGCAAAATATCCCGCCGGACCCGCTCCGATGATAATCGGACGATATACGGATGCATCCGCATTCTTATCCATTCCTCCGCTAAATTGATGCGGAAATGCATATTCCTTCTTTTTGGTTAACATAATATTTTTATTATCAATTATTTTATGTGGAATATCCTGTATTCGTTCAAATTCCACATCCACCACATAGATATGAAGCAGATTCCCCTTATCCCGGGCATCTAATGATTTACGTATGATCCTGTACCGATATGAACAATCCGTCCGAAGCAATTTGCGAAGCTTCTTCTCTAAAGCAATCTCTTCATGCTCCTGCACCGGTATTTTTATCTGGTTGATTCTAAGCATGGCAACTTTCTCCCGCCTTTCGTCCTGTCAGTATCGCAAATGTAAGATTGTAACCACCGCAATCGCCATCCATATCCAATAGCTCACCGGCTACATACATTCCGCGCTGCCCCTTTACCTCCATAGTCTGTGCATCCACGTCCGCAAGCATGACTCCACCGGCAGTCACCTGTGCATTTTCGTAATCACGCAGTGCTTTCACATGAAATGGATAACATCTGCATCTATCATAGATTTTATCAAGCATATCCGTTGTCACATCACTCAATGGTTGTTTACAAGATACTCCGGCAGATTCAAGTATGTATCGTGCAAGCTTATCCGGCATAAATGCATTGAGATATCCATAGATATTTCGCTCCAGGCATCTTCCCTGCATGAACCGCTCTCTGGTAATATGTTCCAGAAAGTCAATGTGCACCGTCACTTCCTTCTGTATCTCCAATGCACGTCCCACCATAGATGCAAGGTTGAAAATCATGATACCGGACAATCCGTATTCTGTCAGTTGTAATTCCCCCGATTGTCTGTGGATGCCTTTGTCTGTTTCTATCCATGCGCTGCATGCAACCCGGACACCCTTGATTGCTTCTGTGTCCTCACTTGTGTACATTCCGCACAGCGCCGGAGACTGTTTTGTAACGGATAAACCAAGTGATTGTGCCAGTGCATAACCACTGGTACTTCCGCCAAGTGATGTATAAGAGCAGCCACCGGTAGCAAGAATTATATTTTTCGCATATAATGACTCTTCACAAGAAATCAGATACCCGTCTCCTGCTTTCGTGATTTCCGTAACCGTCTTCCCGGTTTTAACTGTCACGCCAAGTGCCTTGATCCGGTCAAGGAACGCCCAGACGACCGCTGACGCCTGCATGGAAACCGGATAATAATACCCTTGATTTGCCTGCGTATAGACACCCATACTATCCAGGAATTCAAACAACCCGGTATTTGGATACTCTCCTATACTTTGATTTAAGAACTGCGTTCTCTCATGTTCCTCTTCATAGGAGTGATAATGGCATTTATCCATATCTGTATTCGCAAGATTACATCTTCCGTTTCCGGTTGCATACATCTTTCTGCCTAGTTTTTTGTTTTTATCAACAATACAGACACTACAGCCACCTTCCGCAGCCGCAATCGCCGCTGACATACCGGCAGCACCACCACCGATCACGCAAACATCATAGCTTTCCTGCATTCCATATCCTTTCTATTCTATGTAACAACCTATGCTGCAAAATATAATGAATATTTGTTGCTATCCATATATTTTCACAGCATATGGCACGTTTTACGACGACAGGGATTCCAGATAACGATATAATTCCTGCTTTGATTGAAACACGACGTTCTCCTGCAGATCTTCATAGATTTCCGGATGCAGCTGCTTCAGGATTTCGGCATCAATATCCGTATACTCATATACCTGTTCGGTATCTGCGTCATAGACGATCACACGTCCCTCCCGGATTGCCGCAACGTATTTTCCGGAGGAGGCTTTTGTTTCAAGTGCAATGGAATCCTCTACGATCTCTAGTCTGTTTTCCTGTTTTTCCTGCATTTTTATCTGAAAATACTGATTTGCAAGAATATAACAGAGCGTAAAGATCCCCACAAATAAAAGTACATATAAAAATAATTTCTTCATGGCACCAACTCCTTGAAGAAATTATTTCCATATTTGTATTTAATTATTCAAAGGTAATCTGATCCTGCTTTGTTTCATCAAATACAGTTATAAATGTCTTACCCGGATTCATCTTCAACTGATTTCCGTCTGCTGTATAGAATTTAATCGTACCAGCATCCGGTCTCCAGTTTACTGCTTCATACTCTCCGTCAGAGACATAATAAGCAGTTCCTGATTTTGTCCAGTCAATACTCTGAAGTCCATCGCCGATATCTGTGTATTGTACAAACATAACAATCAGATTCTTGTAACGAAGCTGCTCATTTGTCTGGTCATCAATCTGCTTGTCACCATACTGGAATCTGTAGTAGAGCTTTTCGTCTGCATTGTACTCATACCATCTTGTACTGCTGTTATTATATGCTGTTGTAACCTTATTGGCAGTCTGGCCATTCCCGATTGCAGTATCCTCAGTGTTGAATGCAAACATATTCTGGTTCTTGTTGTGGTTATCATTATAGGTTGTACGATATCCGGCAGCTGCGATACCTTCCTTCAGTTTCTCGCTGTTTGTGTAACAGTTATGTGGTGCCACACGGGACTCATCACGATAATATGTGATTGTATCATACAGACCGTTCAGGTTATTGGTTCCACTCTTCTTGATCTGATCTTCCGCATAGGTGGACCATCCAACGTGTGCATAGATACCATCTAACATATTCGCCATCTGTACATAATAATGTCTGGCACTACGAACCGGTCCAAGCTTCTCCAGATTCGAATAATCCTTGAATACACACATATAACGGGTAATTCCGCCTTCTACCAGCATCTCAAACGTAATATCTGCCTGAGAAATGCCGGACTGTGGCATAGCATCCACGATATTGTTGATCATAATACACAGAGGTCTCTGGTTCTCCAGACTCTCATCAATCCACTCGCCGGTGAATTCGTTGATCACACAACCTTCCTTTGTCGGTCCAACCTCAATATTGGCAGCATCACCCATAGTTGCAACGGCCTCCGTTGTGATTGCAGCCTGCTCTGTTGTTGTCTCTTCTTTCTTCTTTCCACAGCCTGACAGACAACTTACCGTTAACGCAGTCGTCACCGCAAGCATCGTCAGTCTCTTAAGCTTATTCTTCTTCATTGTCCCTTGTATATCCTTTCTTTGTTAATATCTCTTCCTGTAGTTTTTCCATATGCAGACGTTCCGAATCATCAATATGGTCATATCCTGCAAGATGGAGCATACTATGTGCAGTCAGGAACGCAACTTCTCTTTTACGGGTATGTCCGTATTCCTTTGCCTGCTCAGCAATCCGGTCTACATTCAATATGATATCTCCTAACATCAGTTCTCCGGTATCCTGATTAAAATAATCAAGCGGACTATCTTCACAAAAATCGAATTCGCCCGGTACTTCATATTCAATCATCGGAAACGAAAGAACATCCGTCGGTGCATCAATCTCCCTGTATTCTTTATTGATTGCCTGAATTCCCGCATGATCTGTAAATATGACATTCACCTCACATTCGTACGGACACTTCAGAAAATCGAGCGATGCCTCGATAATATCTGTTACAATGTCCTGATAATGTGCAGGAATCTCAGTATCTAATTCATTCTCAAAAAATACGCTCAATGTAAATCTCCTTCAATGCCTGTTACATTTTATCCCAAAAGCGATAGATAATCAAGGTTTATCTATGACTTTTTTCACGGGTATGCCTTGTCTCATATTCCTCATATGCATTTACGATCTTCTGAACAAGCGGGTGTCTTACAACATCCTCACTTGTGAACCGTATCGTTGAAATCCCATCGATATCGTGCAGAACACGCAATGCAACCTCCAGACCGGACTGGGTATCCCGCGGCAGATCCTTCTGGGAAAGATCTCCGGTTATGATAGCCTTAGATCCAAATCCAATACGTGTCAGGAACATCTTCATCTGCGCCGGTGTCGTGTTCTGTGCCTCATCTAACACGATATAGGCATTATCCAAGGTACGTCCGCGCATATACGCAAGCGGAGCCACCTCAATCAGCCCTTTCTCCATATTCCGCAAGAATGCATCTGCTCCCATAATCTCATACAATGCATCATATAATGGACGCAGATAAGGATCCACCTTGCTCTGCAGATCTCCCGGCAGAAAACCTAATTTCTCTCCTGCTTCAATCGCCGGTCTGGTCAATATGATACGATTTACCTCATTATTCTTAAATGCTGTGATTGCCTTCGCCATGGCAAGATACGTCTTACCGGTTCCGGCCGGCCCGACACCGAATACGATCATATCCTTATCGATTGCATCCACATATTTCTTCTGTCCAAGTGTCTTTGCCTTGACTGGTTTTCCGTTCATCGTATGACAGATAATATTCTTATCTGCCGCGAGTGTGGAAACCGCTTCTTCCTCTCCTGTCTTCGACAGCGAAATTGCATAATTCACGTTCTGGTCTGTAATTTCTTCGCCCTTTTGTGCAAGTGCCGACAACTGTTCTATCACCGAAACAGCTCTTTTTACACTGCCCTCTGAGCCTGTAATCCGCAGCTTATCATCACGCAGAACAACTGCTACATGATATGCCTTTTCCAGATTCTTTATATTTTTATCGAATTGCCCGAACACTGCCTGAATCTGATCCGACGGTATTGTAATCGTTTCAAAATATGCACTCATAGTTTTCCTTTTATTCTCCACTTCTTCCCTGTATATCTGTTTCCGTCTCGTCCGGAACAGCTGGCACAATCAATGGATCCGGCACACCGATCTTCTCCCGTACAACCAATGTTCCAGAAGCTATGCACCGATTCTCATCACACTTTATTGTAACATTATTTTCAAGTATTTCCACCCCTTTTTTCCTTAGATTTTCAATATAATTTTGCAATATAGTTTTCTGTTTTTCAATTGCTTCCTGTTCGGTGTAAGCCATAGTCGCATATTCCGGTCTGTTGTATGTTCCAATAATCAGACCAAACGGCAGATAATACGTCTGTCCGATATGAAATGTGTGGATTTCTTCTTCTTTTTCGTATCCTTCTACCTGTTTCGGCGTATGGATCGGTGTAATATGAGATCCAAGCCGCAGGGAAACCGCATATTTTTTCTTCTTTCCCTGTTTCTTTTTCACATATTCCATCGGAAATGTCTGCTCATACCTATACACCGTCTGTCCATAACATACACCAGATGCCGGAACATAGTTTGTTTCTATCAGTTCCTCATATTCATTATAGATGTTCACAACTCCGGTAATCAGAATATCCCCCTTTTTTACCTCATCACCGGGATTTACCAGCCTGGTGCCGCTTGTTGCAATCAGTTCTGTCACGACTCCATCCCGGATTGCAACAATATTACACGGCTCTTCCTGTTGTTCTATCGTCACATCGGATATGGTCTCTGTCAACCGGATTGTAAGACAGGTTCCCCGGATTTCACAGGTGATCCATGCGATCTGATCGTACTGTTCCCGCAGGCTTCGTTCCAGCTCGGTCAATCTTATTGAAGACTTCTTCGTTCCAACCGGAATCAGATTTTTAGTTGTATAGGCTACAATTTCCTCCTGTGTATAGGCTGCATTTTCTCCCTCGACACGGATGTGCCATATGAATCCGGAAGAATAAAAAAGAAGCAGAAAAAAGAAAAACAGACAAAGGAAAAATATAAATCTCTTTTTATATTTCTGCAGAAGAGGGACAAGCCCCCATTGTAAAACCAGACTGCAGTGACATCCGCTTTTTTGTTCGAATTCCTTCGCTTTCTTATAATCCCGGTACTGCATCGTGGCAAATAAACCGGTTTCATCCCATACAAGATCATAGACCGGCAATCCCGCATGTCTGCACAGATTGATAAAGCGCTCCGGATCTCCTTCGGATATATGGATCACGCAAAGATGTTTTGCTTTTTCGAACAGACTACGCATGCGAAGCCACCTCCTCTGTCACCCAGTTGATTGAGGCGATCTCCCCTCGGATCAGAAGCTCATCCGCCTGATAGGAAGTGATTCTGAGACTACACCCACTAACAAGAAGCTTGTGCTTCTTACATTGCAGAAGTACCCGGGTTGTATCAAAGCTGATAATATGTTTATACCCATCTATATGCACGCATGATTGATCATAGAGATGAATCTGAGTCATAGGAACTCCTGTTTCATATTCCATATAATATATGTTTCGGCTTGTTTTTTTAGACTTTGGGCAACAAAAAAGGTGCTACCGAAGTAACACCTTATCATTGCATTATTTAAACTTGCGCTTTCTAGCTGCCTCAGACTTTTTCTTACGCTTTACGCTTGGCTTTTCGTAATGCTCTCTCTTACGAATCTCCTGCTGAATACCGGCTTTCGCACAGTTTCTCTTGAATCTACGAAGAGCGCTATCTAAAGTCTCATTCTCTTTTACGATTACGTTTGACATACTTCTCTCACCCTCCCTCCAGTTGTAAAATATCTCGTGTTTGTGCGCTTCATAAACAACTGTTTGGGTATTTACCAAATTGCACAAGTTAGATTATAACACATAAATAAAATTCGTCAACCAAAAAATCAAATTTATTGTCACGAATTTACACTTTTTCTTATTTCACTTCATCTCTGCTCGAAAAGATGTGATCAATCAATCCATATTCGAGTGCCTGATCCGCTGTCATCCAGTTATTACGATCCGTATCACGCTCGATTTCTTCCATGGACTTACCTGTATTTTCACTCAGAATACGATTCAGGCGTTCTTTGGTGCGAAGAATGTTATCAGTTGCAATCTTCATATCTGTTGCCTGATTGTGTCCCGGAAGTCCACCCAATGGCTGATGAATCATAATCTCAGAATTCGGAAGTGCGATTCTCTTTCCCTTTGTTCCGCCGGCAAGAAGAAATGCTCCCATGCTGGCTGCCATACCAACACAGATCGTTGATACGTCACACTTGATATAGTTCATTGTATCGTAGATACCGAAGCCGGCAGACACAGATCCTCCCGGGCTGTTGATATAGAGGCTGATATCCTTGGAAGGATCCTCAGACTCCAGAAACAGGAGCTGTGCAATAACCAGACTTGCAGTTGTATCGTTTACTTCATCTGCAAGAAAGATAATTCTCTCCTTTAACAATCTTGAATAAATATCGTAGGCGCGCTCGCCTCTGCTCGTCTGTTCTACGACGGTAGGTACTAATGCCATAATAAAATCCTCTCTTTCTTTTATCGTCATTCTTTTTTGTTATTCTATTGTTGTTCTATTACGAAAGCTGTTTCTTTACTTCGTCCAGACCTGCTGCAACTGCAGCCATGATTTCACGCGGATTTTTGCCACCTGCCTGTGCCATGTTTGGACGGCCACCGCCGCCGCCGCCAACAATAGGTGCAATCGCTTTAATGATATTTCCCGCATGTACGCCTGCCTTGACAGCATCATCCGTTGCCATAACAATCAGATTTGCTTTGCCATCCTTCTCAGATGCAAGAATGACAACACCGGAACCGATCTTCGCCTTCATATCATCGCCAAGATTTCGAAGCGCATTCATATCAACATCATTCATAGACATCGGTAATACCTTGAAATTTCCAACCGTAACGGTATCCGCATCTGCATTGCCGGCAGCAGCCTTCGCAGCCTTTGCTTTCAGCTTCTGGTTCTCTGACTGCAGCTGCTTGATCTCTGCAAGCATACCTTCGATCTTCTCTACAAGATTTGCAGGTTCTGCCTTAGCTGCAATACTTGCCTGTTTCAATGTATTCTCCAGATTATGATAATATGCAAATGCACCGCGTGAAGTAAGTGCCTCAATACGACGAACACCTGCAGCAACACCTGTCTCAGACACAATCTTGAAGGTTGCGATCACGCCTGTCTTTGCCACATGGGTACCACCACAAAGTTCGATTGAGAAATCACCCATATTGACAACTCGTACCGTCTCACCATACTTCTCGCCGAAAAGTGCCATCGCACCTGTCTTCTTCGCTTCTTCAATTCCCATAACCTTTGTTACTACCGGAAGATCCTCAGCGATTTTCTCGTTAACGATTGCTTCCACCTGGGCAATCTCTTCCTTCGTCATAGCCTGATTATGTGTAAAGTCAAAACGGAGACGATCCTGATCTACATAAGATCCAGCCTGTTCCACATGTCCACCAAGTACTGTTTTAAGTGCTTTCTGCAGCAGATGTGTTGCAGAATGGTTCATACATGTATGGATACGCTTGTCTGCATCTACAGCAAGCTTTGCTGTATCGTGAAGCTTGATCTCACCATTTTCCACATAACCGATATGAGCGATCTTACCACCGACAACCTTGATCGTATCTTTGACTACGAATCTGCCTGTTGCTGTCTCAATCACACCGGCATCTCCACACTGACCACCCATCGTTGCATAAAATGGTGTCTCTTTTGTAAGGATGGATCCTTCCTGTCCTTCTGACAGGCTCTCAACAACTGCATCCGAATCTGCGATCGCAATGATCTCTGACTCTGAAACAAGTGTATCATAGCCCACAAATTCTGTCGTAAGATTTACATCGATCTGCTCATATACCGTTGCATCTGCACCCATATAGTTCGATGTCTTTCTTGCCTTTCTCGCACGCTCACGCTGTTCCTGCATGCATGCCTTGAAGCCTTCCTCATCTGCGGCAAATCCGGATTCTTCGAGAATCTCAACCGTCAGATCAAGTGGGAATCCATACGTGTCATACAGCTTAAATGCATGCTCACCGGAAAGCGTCTTCTCGCCCTTTGCCTTCATCTCATCAACATAGCTGTTCAGGATTGAAAGTCCCTGATCGATCGTCTTGTTGAAGTTTTCTTCCTCCGTATTCAATGTTGCGAATATATGCTCCTGCTTCTCTGCAAGCTCCGGATACGCATCCTTGGACACTTCAATTACAGTCTTTGAAAGCTCTGCTAAGAAAGCGCCCTTGATTCCGAGCAGTCTGCCATGTCTTGCGGCACGACGGAGCAGACGGCGGAGTACATAACCCCGTCCCTCGTTCGATGGAAGAATACCATCCGATGTCATAAACGTAACAGATCGGATATGATCGGTAATCACGCGGATGCTGACATCCGTATTTGCATCTTCCTCGTATTTCACACCTGCCATCTCGCAGACCTTATCACGAAGTGCCTTGATCGTATCTACATCAAAAATAGAATCCACGTCCTGCACAACTACTGCCAGACGCTCCAGACCCATACCGGTATCAATATTCTTCTGCTCAAGCTCTGTATAATTATTGTGACCATCATTATCAAACTGCGTGAATACGTTGTTCCAAACTTCCATATAGCGGTCACAGTCACAGCCGACCGTACAGCCCGGCTTACCGCAGCCATACTTTTCTCCACGGTCATAATAAACCTCAGAACATGGACCACAAGGGCCGGCTCCATGCTCCCAGAAATTATCTTCTTTACCAAAACGGAAGATACGATCCTTGTCTACGCCGATTTCCTTATTCCAGATATCGAATGCCTCATCATCCTCGAGATAAACGGATGGATACAGACGGTTTTTGTCGAGACCGACAACCTCTGTCAAGAATTCCCATGTCCAGTGAATCGCATCATGCTTGAAATAATCACCGAATGAGAAGTTACCGAGCATCTCAAAGAATGTACCATGTCTGGCTGTCTTACCTACATTCTCGATATCTCCGGTACGAATACATTTCTGGCAGGTTGTCACACGTCTGCGTGGCGGAATCTCCTGTCCTGTAAAATATGGCTTCAATGGTGCCATACCTGAGTTGATGAGAAGCAGACTGTTATCATTGTGTGGAATCAGAGAAAAACTCTTCATCTTCAAATGTCCCTTGCTCTCAAAGAACTCCAAAAACATCTTACGTAATTCATTCACGCCGTAATTTTTCACGTCAAATTTCCTCCTGGTTTTTCGCATCTTTATTCTTTCGGATTTTCTTTCCGACCATAATTCCAAGGCCTGCACACACGAGCATAGCCAGGAACTTTATTACATAAACAAGTAACTCACTCCATACATGTATCATAGTTTACCCTCCAATTACGCATCTTTCAACATCTTTTTGAAAAAACAGGTTCTGCTCCCTGTATGACAGGCTGCTCCAACCTGGTCTACCCTCGCTAATATCGTGTCATTATCGCAGTCCAGATACAGACTCTTCACATATTGATAATGTCCACTTGTCTCGCCTTTTAACCACAGACTCTGCCGGCTTCTGCTGAAATATGTCATACATCCGGTCTCCAATGTCTTGTTATACGATTCTTCATTCATGTATGCAAGCATCAGCACATCGCCGGTTGCATCATCCTGCACGATTGCCGGAATCAGGCCTGCCTCGTTCAGCTTGAATTCCGAGAATGGAATCGCAGCTATAAGTGGCTTGTAGCCAATCTTCTTATCTTCCATCTATATTGTTCCTCCTTACAGGCTTCCCTTCGTCGAAAGCACCTGGCCGGAAAGCCGGCTGTCAAACTGCGTTGCCTCATCCAGTGCCTTTGCAAATGCCTTAAATGCGGCTTCAATGATATGATGGTCATTGGATCCCGCAAGCTGTTTGATATGCAGGTTCATCATCGCAGAATAGGAAACTGCATAGAAGAACTCCTTCACCATCTGTGTGTCAAAATAACCGACCTGCGGTGTAGAAAGCTGCAGATCGTACACCAGATACGGGCGTCCGGACAGATCCAGTGCCGAAAGCACCAGCGTCTCATCCATCGGAAGCATAAAAGAGCCAAAACGCTTGATTCCCTGCTTGTCACCAACCGCCTTTGCGATTGCCTGCCCGAGCACGATTCCGGTATCCTCGATCGTATGATGGCTGTCAACGAACAGATCGCCTGTCACCTTACAATTCAGATCAAAAAATCCATGCTTTGCGAAGCTTGCCAGCATATGATCCAGGAATCCGATTCCGGTATCTACCTTTGCATATCCGCTTCCATCGAGATTTAATTCCATCTGGATATCCGTCTCATTTGTCTTTCTTGATACAACGCCTACACGATTTGCCATATACGATACCCCCTGTTATTTCTCAAACCGTACCTTGATTGAATTTGCATGTGCAGTCAGATACTCAGCCTCGGCAAAATCAATGATATCCTGATGTACTTCCTCTAACGCTTCTCTTGAGTAGTATATAATGCTTGACTTCTTAATAAAGTCATCTACCGAAAGCGGCGAAAAGAACTTCGCGGTTCCGTTTGTCGGAAGCACGTGATTTGGTCCTGCAAAATAATCGCCGAGCGGCTCGGAAGAATAGCTTCCAAGGAAGATCGCTCCCGCATTCTGAATCCGTGTCATCGTATCGAACGGATTCGCTGTGACAACCTCGAGATGTTCACTCGCAATCTCATTAACCGTATCGATAGCATCCTGCATCGTGTCTGCAACCAGAATATATCCATAGTTATCCAGGGATTTCTGAATGATATCCTTTCTGGATAATTCCTTTACGAATCCATCCACTTCCTCACTGACCTTCTTGGCAAGCTCCTCGGAAGTTGTAACAAGAATTGCAGATGCCATCTCATCATGCTCTGCCTGGGAAAGCAGGTCTGCCGCAACATATCTTGCATTGGCTGTCTCATCGGCAAGCACCATAATCTCACTTGGTCCGGCAACTGAATCAATGCTGACATGTCCAAATACGCAACGCTTTGCAAGTGCGACGAAGATATTTCCAGGTCCTACGATCTTATCTACCTTCGGAATAGATTCGGTTCCATAGGCAAGCGCCGCAATCGCCTGTGCACCGCCAGCCTTGTAGACCTCATCTACACCGGCTTCTTTTGCCGCAACCAGCGTTGTCGGATACACCTTTCCCTCTGCGTTACAAGGAGTTGTCATCACGATCTTGCCTACGCCCGCAACCTTGGCAGGGATAACATTCATAAGCACGGAAGATGGATATGCGGCTTTACCGCCCGGTACATACACACCAACCTTTGCAAGCGGTGTTACCTTCTGTCCAAGCAGTGTTCCGTTGTTTTCAGAATCAAACCAGCTGTACTGCTTCTGTTTCTCGTGGTATGTGCGGATGTTCACAATTGCCTTGCGTATTGTCTCCAGAAGCTTCGCATCCACCTGTGTATACGCTTCTTCGATTTCTGCCTCTGTCACACGTACATTATCCGCATTGATCTTCGCATGATCGAATTTCTCTGTATATTCAAATAATGCAGCATCCCGTCTGCTGTGGATGTCATTGACAATATTCTTCACTGTTTCCTCATAGCTTCCATAATTATCCGGGCTACGCTTCAGGAGATTCGTCAAAATATCCTTCTTTGTATCTTCTGTCAACTTAACAATACGCATCTTAAAAGCCTCCTTATGTATTTCGTTATACTTTATGCATTATGTTCTAATGAATGATCTCATTCAAATCATTTAACAGTTTCCGAATTCTCTCATGCTCCATCTTAAGGCTTACACGATTGACTACCACACGTGCGGACAGTGGGCAGATCTCCTCTAACACCTCGAGTCCATTCTCCCGGAGTGTCGAACCGGTCTCCACGATATCAACGATCACTTCGGACAGATCCACGAGCGGAGCAAGTTCCACAGAACCATTGAGCTTAATGATCTCGACCGTCTGGTTCTTCTTCTCACTAAAATAATTTTTAGCGATGTTCGGATATTTACTTGCTACGCGGATGATTTCATTTCTTGAAAGCAGTTCCTTCGCCGATTCCGGTCCGCATACACACATCCGGCATTTTCCAAATCCAAGATCCATAACTTCATACAGATCCCTGCCTTCTTCCATGATCGTATCCTTTCCAACGACTCCGATATCAGCAGCACCATACTCTACATATGTCGGCACGTCCGACGCCTTCGCCAGGAAAAACCGGATCTTATGCTCCTCGTTTGTAAATATCAGTTTTCTTGTATCCGGGTCCTTTGCCTCTTCGCAGGTGATGCCCATCTGTTCAAACATCGCAAGCGTCTTCTTGGCAAGACGTCCCTTCGCTAATGCAAATGTTAAATAACGCATATTTATCTCCCTTTATGTTTGTCCAATCTATGATTTAACAATCTAAAATTCTATAACCTCAGGCTCGCTGTTTTCCTCCGAAAAATACACCAGCTTTTCAAAATGCATCTTCTGTGCATACGTCTCATACTCCTGCAGATCATGCCGTCTGGACATCCGGACGAGCTCAACCTTTTTATCCGCACCGCGAAGCTCACACGTATACGCAATCGCCTGCTTCTGGCATATCTCCTTATACAACACAAGAATGTTCGAATAATCAAGCGAAACCTCAATGTGATTCCGCGCAATCGCATTCATCAGATCATCTACATAGATGGCAAATCCGACAGAAGGTGCTTTCTTGCCAAACTTCTCGAGCAGATCATTGTAACGTCCGCCCTTCACGATCGCATCTCCCGTTCCGTATGTATAACCGCGGAATATGATTCCTGTATAATAATTAAAGCGGTTGATCATAGACAAATCAAAGCTCACATATTTCTCATAGCCATAACTTGCAAGTGCTGTATACACTTTCCGCATACGGTCAATGGATTCCAGTGATACCGGATTCGTTACAAGCGTTTCCGCATGGACAAGCATATCCAGACCTCCAAACAGGCTCTCGAAGCTCTTGAGTGCCGTCTTGCGTTCCTCCGGAATATTAAGTGTATTCACAAACTCAGCCAGTCCGAAGAAATTCTTCGAATGAATATATTCCTTGATACGCTTTTCCGTCTCACTATCGAGCCCTGCCTCTTCAATCATGCCTTTGAAGAATTCGACCTCACCTATCTCAATCTGGAACTCTTTTAATCCTGCCGCAAGCAGACAATGGATCACACATGCGATGATTTCTGCATCGGCAGCAGAACTGTCATCGTTTACAAGCTCACCGCCGATCTGCGTAAACTCTGAAAGCTTTCCCTGATGCTGATGTGTATTCAGAAATGTATTTCCCGCATAGCAAAGCCGGATTGGCAGTTGCTCATCCGGATAGTATTTTGCAACACTCCGGGCAATCCCCGGTGTAATATCGGGTCTTAGTACTAATGTATTATTATTCCGGTCAAAGAATTTATACATCTCGTTGGATGCTGCAGATCCCTTATCCATATTAAATATATCAAAATATTCAAAGCTTGGAGTATCAATATCCTGATATCCGTATAATTCTAATACATGATGAATCTGTGAAATTACTTTCTTCTTTTTTTTACACTCCGCATCGTAAATATCGCGTACGCCCTCGGGTGTATGTAATAACTTCTCGTTCAAAGCCAGCTCTCCTTTTGTTTCACTTTTCTCATGACATACAAAGTCTAGGATATTATACTGCATTTCTATTAAAAATTCAAAGTTTTTCCATCTTTTTTCACGTGTTTTTCGAGTGTTTTGCAAAAGGCAGAACATTTGTTTGCATTTTCTGTGATTCTATGCTATGATAATCTCAGTTATAAATCCGAAAGAAAGGGGTTATGTTATGGCAAACAGGAACCTGTCAGATAAGCAGCGCGAAATCCTCGATTATCTGAAAGAATGCATTTTAGAGCGCGGGTATCCGCCTGCTGTTCGCGAGATCTGTGAGGCTGTACACCTGAAGTCTACATCTTCTGTACATGCACATCTCGAATCATTGGAAGAAAAAGGATATATCCGTAAGGATCCGACCAAGCCACGTGCCATTGAAATTTTAGATGATGAGTTTAATCTTTCACGCCGCGAGCTTGTGAATGTACCAATCGTTGGTACCGTTACCTGCGGAGAACCGATTCTTGCAGAACAGAATATCCAGGGTTATTTTCCTATCCCTCCGGAATATCTGCACGCAAACGGCAGAACAACATTTATGCTCAAAGTAAAAGGTGACAGTATGATCAACGCCGGAATCTTCGATGGTGATCTGGTAATGTGCGAAGAAGCACAGACTGCCAGGAACGCAGAGATGGTAGTTGCCTTGATTGATGATTCAGCAACCGTGAAAACCTACTATAAGGAAGCCGGCTACTACCGGTTACAGCCGGAGAACGACACGATGGACCCTATCATTGTACCGGATGGGCAGCTGCAGATTCTCGGCAAGGTTATCGGCCTGTTCCGGACATTCTAGGGAATTCTCAGGAATCGCTGATACTTTATAAAGTTTATATCTGCTTCCCTACATAAAATGAAAAAGACAGGTTTCATTCAGTTTGAACCTGTCTTTTGCTATGTCTGTCTGACCTTTTAGCTGAATATGAAGTCGCAGTAAATTCCCTGCTTATCTTCCCGGCATGTAATAAACCGGTATCGTACACATCTTCCCTCGTTAAACCGGACATAAAAAGCTGAATAAGGGCTCGCAATCTTCCCTTGCAATTCATGAAAAACCGCCGCGGCTTTCTCCACAGAGAACGATTGCAATTTCATATTGATTGCAAATTGTTTGAAATGTTCTGTGACCGAAAAACTCTTGATCTCTTTTATATTATTTACAATGTCACAAAGTCTTTGCTGCAGTTCCGGTCCCGATTGTAGCTGAACCTTGCTCATGTATGCATTCATAATCTTATACATAGCAGGTACCCCATTTCTCTTTAGTATTTTTGCTTGTCCGGTATACGGTTATGTATCTCTTTGAACTCGTTGAAATGCTGGATGAATAATTTAACAACCTTCGGATCAAAGCTCTTTCCTGACAGCCGGATAATCTCATCAAACGTATCCTCCAGCGACCAGCCCTTCTTATAATAGCGGTCAGAAGTCAATGCATCAAACACATCGCATACTGCCATCAGACGGCTGATATAGGCAATCTCCTCACCTTTCATGCCAAGATATCCGGTTCCATCCCAGCGCTCATGATGTTCCTTCGCAAGAACGCACGCCAGATGCATCAGTTCACCCGGACATTTCTCCAGAAGTGCCTCACCGTATAAGACATGGTTCTTCATAATCTGGTATTCTTCATCTGTCAGCTTATCCGGTTTATCAAGAATTTCTTCACTGATCATCAGCTTACCGATATCGTGCATCATGGATGCTGTCGATACCATCTCCACATATTCATCATCAAATCCGGAAGCTTTCGCCAATACACGCATATAGGCTGCCACACGCTTGATATGTTCTCCCGTAAACTTCGACTTACTCTCGCTGATCTCCGCAAACGAGAAGATAAGCCCTGTCTGGTTATCCTGCATTGTAACCGCCATATTGATCGCTGAATTGATCATCATGGAATTTCGCTGTACGATAAAATACGCTGCGACAGAAAGCCCGAATACAACCACAATCTGCGGAACCACATAAGATATCATTGCCTCTTCAAACGTCTCGCACGGAAATCCGATAAAAACATTCGAAAAGCGATATGCAAAATAATTGGATCCGACAATGCCACACGACATCAGCAGCGATGCAAACAAAACCAATGTCTGGTTATAATAAAGCGATGCCAGAAGAATCGGGAATAACATGATCGGATACGCATATGTTGACAGAAGTGTCAGCATCATCGTCGCAATCAGGCAGACACAGATAATGACAATATGCTTCGTCACAGGTGCGTGATCGAATTTTAATATATTGATGATGAGCGTAGGAATCAATGCAACAAAAATAGCCGACGCAAAGAAAACAATCAGCACGGAATCATCCATATCCGTACCGAAATAGCAATATAAAAACGCAAGTGCCAGAATCGCTACAATCACACGCATGCACTTGGCAGATATCTGATTTACTTTCTTATAATTATCCTGAATCAGTTTCTCTTTACTATTCAAATTAATATTCCCCCGGTTGTAAAAGCGCTCCATCCCTCCAGATATGATCTAAATCATAGAAGGATCTCTCTTTTTCTGAAAATACATGAATAATTATATCATAATAATCCAGTAAAATCCATCCTCCATTTGCATAACCTTCCCGATTTTTCATCTCTGCACCGGCTTCCCGCATTGCATGCTCCACATTGTTACACATTGCCTGTACCTGATTACGATTGGAGCCATCCGCAATCACCAGATAATCACACATGGAAGAAATCTCAGATATCCGTATTACACGGATATTATTTCCTTTTTTATCGTCGAGTGCTTTTACAATTGTTCGAAGAAATTTATTCTCACTCATAGCCCGTCTCCCTTACAGTTCCATATTATGAACCACATAAAAATCATATGTTTTCTGTGTCATATAGTCCATCTCTGCCGTCGTCTTGCTCAGATAATCAAGCGTATTTTTCAATATATGGATCACGCAGACGTCCAGGTTCGTAAAAGCCTCCTTCCGGATCTCTTCCATCTCCGGGAGCATCTTCCGGTTCGGTTCAATATAATCCGCAACGAAGATGATTTTTTCCAAAATTGTCATATTCGGGCGGCCGGTTGTATGATACGTGATTGCATCTAAAATCACCTGATCAACCACATCATACTTGTACCGTGCATAATATGCACCAAGCTTCGCGTGCAGCATATCCGGGTTCTTCTCCTCGTATTTGCTGACCGGAAGTCCATGTTTTCTCGCTTTCTCGAGCTTTGTCTTTGTCGGAAGCCCCTTCGCACAATCATGCAGCAATCCTGCCACGCGGGCCTTCTCCACATCTTCTCCATACACCATTGCCAGACAGGCTGCGGTATACTCAACACCCAAAGAATGTGTCAGTCTGGTCGCGCTGATTTTTCCCTTTAAACGTGTTAACATTTTTTCTCTTGTCATCATATCTGTCTTCTCCCAGTCTCCTGCTTATAAAGCGCATGTGCTTCTATATACTGTAAAACCTGATCCGGTACAAGTCCCTGTACGGAGCTTCCATGTGCTATCCGCGCACGTATCTCACTGGAGGATACCGGAACCGGCGGCATCTCCACGTAGGAGATTCGAAACGCCGGATACCTTGCACAGAAGCTATGGATATAAGCTTCGATTGTGTCCCGCCGCTCTTCTCTCGCAACAACCAGTATCTCACAGAGATCTGCCAGGCACTCAAATTCATGCCATTGGTGTAATTGGAACAGGGAATCATCTCCGATTATAAATGCAATCTGAAGTTTCGGATATAGTTGTTTTAAACGTGTAATGGTGTCCACGGTATACGTGTATCCATCCCGCTTTAATTCAAAATTGCTGACTGAAACCTTCGGAATCTGCTCCATCGCCAGCCGCAGCATATCCAGCCGCATGCTTCCGTCCACAATCGCAGCTTCCTCCTTGTATGCCGGTATATGGTTCGGCATACAGATAAGCTGTTCTATTTCCGGACGCGCCTGTAAAACTGCCTGCGCAATCGCCACATGTCCGGTGTGAACCGGATTAAATGTACCTCCAAGAATCGCAATCGTATGAAATTGTTCAAATTTCACATCTGTCATCTTATTCCGGGAGAACGATCTTCGGATCTTTCTTTCTCTTCTTATACAACACGATCTTCTTGCCGATGACCTGTACGACCTGACTGTGTGTACGTTCTGCCATTACAGCCGCGATCTCCTTCGGATCATCGAGGCAGTTTTTCAGGACGCCGATCTTTACCAGTTCCCGCTTTTCTAACGCTTCACTGACTGCTGTGCAGACCTCCGGTGTAAGGCTTGACTTTCCGATATTCATGATCGTATCGGCATTCATTGCCAGACTTTTCAGATAAGCTCTCTGCTTACTTGTCATATTCTTTCCTCTTTTCTTTTAACGATTTAACGATAATAATCAAACTCCAGGCCATACAATCTTACAGTGTCACCTTCTTCAATTCCAAGATCTTCAAGCATCTTCAAGATTCCATTGTCTTTTAAGAATCTCTGGAAGAACGCAAATCCCTTCTCGGACTCCAGATTCGTATAGCCAAGCATCTTCTCGATCCGAGGACCTTCCACAAGGAAGACATGATCTTCTTCCTCGGATTTTGTCACCTCAAACGGAAGCTCCGGATCATCCATAAACTCCACATCCATCTCCGGTGCAAACTCGATTACATCATCCGGTGCTTCTTTCACTAATTTATTTACATACCACAGCAGTTCTTCGACACCTTTGCCGGATACCGCTGATATCGGGAATACCTTGATTCCCCGTGGTTCATATTCATCCTTCAATAACTGGATCACCGTCTCGTAATCCTCACCATAAAGCGCGTCACACTTATTTGCAGCAATTACCATCGGACGGCTTGCCAGTTCTTCATTGTACTGGCGCAGTTCCTTGTTGATTGCCTCGATATCCACGATCGGATCCCTGCCCTCTGTCGATGCCGCATCAACAATGTGGATCAACACTTTTGTTCGCTCAATGTGACGTAAGAATTCAATTCCAAGACCAACGCCCTCGGATGCGCCTTCGATAATACCTGGAATATCTGCAATCACAAATCCCTGTTTATCTCCGAGATCGACCACTCCAAGATTTGGATTCAGTGTCGTGAAATGATAGTTTGCGATCTTCGGTTTTGCGTTCGTCACACGGGACAGGAATGTGGATTTACCGACATTCGGGAATCCAACCAGTCCGACATCCGCAATCATCTTAAGCTCTAAGGTTACCCAGAGCTCCTTCGCTGGTTTTCCCGGCTGTGCATACTTCGGTGCCTGCATAACAGACGTCACATACTGGCGGTTGCCTTTGCCTCCTCTGCCGCCTTTCAGCAGTGTTACCGGTTCGGTCTTGTTGGACATATCCAATATTACTTTTCCGGTTTCTGCATCCTTTACAACGGTACCGGCAGGAACCTTCAATATTATATCGTTTCCATTGGCACCATGGCAGTTTCTTTTTCCGCCTTCTTCTCCATCCTGCGCCACATATTTACGCACATGACGGAAATCTGTAAGCGTATTTAATCCGGGATCTACCACAAAGATAACATCGCCGCCATCGCCGCCATCGCCGCCGTCCGGACCACCATCCGGTACATATAATTCCCGGCGAAATGACACATGCCCGTCGCCGCCTTTTCCTGATCTTATAAATATTTTCGCTCTATCTGCAAACATGGGACGCCCTCCCTCATAAATACGATTACTAAATCAACTCATACATTCAGAAAAAGCCGGGATATAACTCCCGGCTCTTCTAGTGCTTTCTTACTCAGCTGACTCTACAGGGTATACAGAAGCCTGCTTCTTATCTCTACCCTTTCTCTCGAAACGTAAAACACCATCTACAAGTGCAAATAATGTGTCGTCTCCGCCGATACCAACGTTTACACCAGGATGAATCTTAGTTCCACGCTGTCTGAATAAAATATTACCAGCCTTTACAAACTGTCCGTCTGCTCTCTTGGCGCCAAGTCTCTTAGACTCTGAATCTCTACCGTTCTTAGTAGAACCAACACCCTTCTTATGAGCAAAGAACTGTAAATCCATTCTTAACATAGTCGTTACACCTCCTTGTAGTGTACTTGCAAATACTTCTTTCCGTATTCCTTCTCGATATTGGAAAGTCCCATATCCAAGGCACGGATCAATAATTGTCCTTGTTCATCGCTGCTCGATGAAAATTTGAATTTTATGCTTCCGGATGAATCCTGCTCACATGCACACACATTCTCTGTGAGTACATCCACAGCATTCACTGTATTGATGACAAGCGCTGATACCGAAGCACAGATAATATCTCTGCCTGCGTTCTCATAGCCAGCATGTCCGCTTACCGAAAATCCGCGGTATGTCTTATCCGGATACATATAAAACACTGCCTGTATCATAGTTTCAATTAAGCATTGATTGCTTCAATCTTAACCTGAGTAAACGGCTGTCTGTGACCCTGCTTCTTATGATAGCCGGTCTTTCTCTTGTACTTGTAAACAACAACCTTCTTGCCCTTACCTTCGCCAAGAACAGTTGCCTTTACAGAAGCGCTCTTGCAAGCATCTCCACAAAGTACATCTTTGTCAGTATTCACTGCAACTACGTCGAATGATACCTCTGAGCCTTCCTCAGCATTAAGCTTCTCTACCTTAATGATATCTCCTTCAGCTACCTTGTACTGCTTTCCGCCTGTTGCTATAATTGCGTACATATGGTTTCCTCCTATTATCATTACTCGCCAGTTTCGGTGCTGCATGATTGCAGACTTGTACCCCACTGTGCGGCACACTCGTATATATTAGCATCTGATTGTATGCTTGTCAACACCAAAATATAAAATTTTATTATTTTATGTTAACCGTTTTTTTATCTGAAAACACCTCGTGCAGCGCGCGTTTTCCTTTTTGTCTTGTCAACTCGACAAGTCCGAGTTTTGTCATATCCACCACGGTTGTCCGGACCGGATCAATACGGACAGATTCCGACAGCACCTTCATAAGCTCCCGGTTGTGTTCTTCTTCCTTCATGTTAATGAAATCAATCATCACGATACCGGAGATGTTCCGCAGGCGGAGCTGCCTTGCGATTTCCCTTGCCGCCTCGATATTGATCTTCAAGAACTGTTCTTCCGCATTCCTGCCTTTGATTGACTTCCCGCTGTTGACATCAATCACCGTCATCGCTTCTGTCGGTTCAATCACCAGATATGCACCGGACTTTAAATAAGCCCTCTTTGAAAGTGTCTTCTCAAGCAGACCTGCAAGCGAATACCGAAGCGTCAGTGTATATTCATCCGTATAAAGCGAAATCTCCGGAACTGCTTCCACTACCTCCGGAATGTCGGTTATGATCTCCACATCCTGTAAGGCATGCATCCGCCGGATATCCTTGATATATTCCACCTCGGTATGATACAGGCAGGTGTATTGTGGCGCATATTCCGCTTTTTTCATGATTGAGTAAAGCTGCCGCGTCTGTGTTTTAATCTCCTGCTCGATGGCTGTATCTTCCGCCTGTTCTGCCTGCGTCCGGATAATTCCACCGAGTGTAAGCTTTTTTATCCGTTCGATTTCCGCCGCATTTTTGTCTGCAAGCTGAAGCTGTGCATCCTGCTCTGTTATAAGGAGGTTACGCATCAGGTTCTTCAATTCCTTCTTCCTTGCATTATCGGTAATCTTAGAAGAAACCCCAACCGGTGCAAAAAGGGTTGTTACCGCATAATCTCCCTGCAGCGAGATATCGGTTGTCACCGCATAGCGTTTCGTCTTAATCTTATCACGTACAACCTGCACGGTCACCAGATCGCCGGTCTTTAACTTTTCTCCGTGATAATCATCCATCGACAGATAACAGCTCTCGCCCTTTTTGATATCCACGAACGCCGCATTGATGTTCGGTGACAGATTCGAAACTCTTGCCCGATAGACATTTCCAAGGATACTGCTATCCTCATAACACCGGATCTCCATGGCTTTTCCATCCTCAAACAGGATACCAAGCTTTTCGTTATTCCATTGTGTAAACACAAATTGCTTCATAATCACGCTTATCTGCATATTACATCATATGTCACCACGCATCAGCGTGCTTCATTATATCATGCAGCATATCAATCAAAATCTTGTCCCGCTTGCCGAAAGCGGCTGTAATTCTTCCTTCTCACCCATATAAGTCTCCAGACGATGAATCCGGTAATCATACCGGTTAAATGGCACTCCTGCCGACTCACACATTGCTTCTACGACAAGCTCCGGCTTTAAGTTATCCCTGCTTCCGGATGCAAGCAGCATATAGATGCCATCCTTATATTCCCTGACCCCATAGATCAGCGGACGGATATCCGTCAGTTCCTCTTTGGATTTTGTCTTCTTGACGATCTCAACCTTTTCTTTTTCCGCAAATGCAGGCAACGCCTGTAAAAGCTCCGGCATCGTATCGTTTTCGCATTCTTCGTTTTTGTAGATATAATAATCAGACGCAGTTACGATTGCCATCGACGGCTTCGCATCATCCGGAAGCTCGATAATATCTAACACCTGTATCTCCGGCGGCATCGTCGCATTCAAACGCGTCATCATATCCTCCGTTGTTGTCACACTTTCAAACTCTCCATCGAAATACTCGCCCTCCGATGTCATACCAAGCGGCATCGGTGCCGCAAAGGAAATCATCTGATGCGGAGAAAATCCTTTGGAATATGAGACATCCAGCTTCGCCCGCCGGATTGCCTTCTGGAAGAACCGCATAATATCGAGATGTCCGATAAACCGGAGGCTTCCAAGCTTCGTGTATTTAATTCTTAGCTTCAAAGCAGACACCTCCTCCATATGTGGCGGAACCACAGCCAGAACACTGCATACGGCAGTTGCCGGTCGTCTTTCCTTCCTGTGCCTTATGCCACTCCTGTAACAGGAAGCGCCGGCTTACCCCGACATCCAAATGTTCCCATGGGAACACTTCGTCATCCGGTCTTTTTCTCGCTGTATAAAATTCGATATCGACATGATGGTTCGCAAACGCATTTTCATACCGCTGCATATCAAAATACTCTGTCCACGCATCGAAGATGCCACCCTGTTCATACACATCTAAGATTGCCGCACCCAGTCTACGGTCACCTCTTGCAAGCACACCCTCTAAGATTGAGATTCCGGCATCGTGATACGAAAACTTCAGGCTCTTCTGGTTTCTCTGTGCCCGGAAAGAATCCTTTACATATCTTGCCCGGCGTGTAAATTCGTCCGGCAGGATCATCGGCGCCCATTGGAACGGTGTAAATGGCTTCGGCACAAAATACGATGCCGATGCGTTGATCATGACACGCCCATTTCGTTTTTCCTTTGGCACATTGTCAAAATATACCTCTGAGATACGCTCTGCCAGATCTGCAATACCATACAGATCCTCATCGGTCTCAGTCGGAAGGCCGAGCATAAAATAAAGCTTCACCTTATCCCAGCCGCCGATAAACGCCTGTCTGCTTCCTTCTAACAGGTTCTCGTCTGTAATTCCCTTGTTGATGACGTCACGTAGCCGCTGGGTACCTGCTTCCGACGCAAATGTCAGAGAGGATTTCCGGATATCCTGTACCTTGCTCATGACATCGAGCGAAAATGCATCGATACGAAGTGACGGCAATGACACATTCACATGATCGGTATCGCGCAATGTGATCAGATAATTGAGCAGCACATCGAGATCCTCATAATCACTGGAACTGAGTGAGCTTAACGAAATTTCCTCATATCCGGTATTATCGAGCATCGTCCGGGCATATGCTTTCAGCATCTCCACATTCTTCTGTCGCGTCGGACGGTAGATCATTCCCGCCTGACAGAACCGGCAGCCTCGGATACAGCCTCGCATGATCTCTAAGCAGACACGATCCTGGGTTGCGCGGATATACGGAACAACCGGCTTCATCGGATATGAAACATTCTCAAAATCAACGACAACCTGACGTTTTACCTTCGCAGGCACATCTTCATATTTCGGTACAACCTTCTCGATCGTCCCATCTTCCTGATACGAAACCTCATACATGGATGGTACATAAATTCCCGGAATGGAAGAAGCCTTTCTTAAGAAATCCTCCCGGCTCATATCCGAGTGTTTATACTGTTTGTACAGATCAAGCAATGCATCGTAGCTTGTCTCGCCCTCTCCGATATAGAAGATATCGAAAAAATCCGCCATCGGCTCCGGATTCACCGTACATGGTCCGCCACCGATCACGATCGGATGCTCCTTCGTACGCTCTTTTGCAAGTAACGGAATACCGGATAAGTCAATCACCTGTAATATATTCGTGTAGCACATCTCATACTGGATTGTAATTGCAAGCCAGTCAAACTCCGAGATGTTCGTCTGTGTCTCCAAAGAAAAAAGTGGAATGTGTTCTTTCCGCATGATTGCATCCAAATCCGGCCATGGGCTGTACACACGCTCACAGTACACGTCCTCTCTGCGGTTAAACATGTCATACAAGATCTGAATTCCCAGATATGACATGCCAATCTCATAAACATCCGGAAAGCACATGGCGATCCGGACGTCTACCTCACTTAAGTTCTTGCGAACCATATTTACTTCATTTCCGATATAACGGGCCGGCTTTTCAATCTGCATCAAAACCCGTTCCGGAAGTGCTAATTTTTGTTCCATTCAATCTGACCTTTATTCTATAATTAGTTCTTAAAGCTGTGGATTGGTGCCGGGATTCTTCCTCCACGATTGATAAATGCATCGCAGGAATACTGGTTTACCGGCATGATCGGTGCATAGCCGAGCAGTCCACCAAACTCTGCCTTATCACCAACAGTCTTTCCGATTACCGGGATGATACGGACAGCCGTAGTCTTCTGGTTTACCATACCAAGTGCCATCTCATCTGCGATAATACCGGAGATTGTCGTTGCCTTTGTGTCGCCAGGGATAGCTAACATATCCAGACCGACGGAGCAAACACAGGTCATTGCCTCAAGCTTCTCGATCGTAAGGGCACCTGCCTCAACCGCATCGATCATACGCTGATCCTCACTAACCGGAATAAATGCACCGGAAAGTCCACCAACATAAGAGGATGCCATAACGCCGCCCTTCTTCACCTGATCGTTCAGCATCGCAAGTGCCGCTGTCGTACCAGGTGCACCGGAAAATTCCAAGCCAATCTCCTCTAAGATCTCACCAACACTATCACCGACTGCAGGTGTTGGGGCAAGAGAAAGATCGATAATACCAAATGGCACTCCAAGTCTTGCAGATGCTTCCTTCGCTACAAGCTGTCCAACTCTTGTGATCTTAAATGCTGTTTTCTTAATCGTCTCGCAAAGCACCTCGAAATTCTCACCGCGCACTGCCTCAAGTGCTGCCTTAACAACACCCGGTCCACTAACACCAACGTTAATGATGCAATCCGCCTCTGTCACTCCATGGAATGCACCTGCCATAAATGGGTTGTCATCCGGTGCATTACAGAACACAACAAACTTTGCACAACCGATGGAATCCTGATCTTTGGTAAGTTCCGCAGTCTCCAACACGATCTCACCGATCAGTTTTACCGCATCCATATTGATACCGGTCTTTGTGGAACCGGTATTGACAGAAGAACAAACCTTTCCAGTTACTGCCAATGCCTTTGGGATAGAACGGATCAAAAGCTCATCAGCCTTTGTCATACTCTTCGAAACAAGAGCAGAATATCCACCGATAAAGTTAACGCCTACCTTATCTGCTGCACGATCAAGCGTCTTTGCGATTTCCACGAAATCATCGCTTGTCTTACAGACACTGCCACCTACAAGTGCGATTGGTGTAACAGATATACGCTTATTTACGATTGGAATACCATATTTCTTAGAGATTTCCTCGCCTGTATAAACCAGATCCTTTGCCTTCGTTGTGATCTTGTTATAGATATTATCACAGGTTTCCTTGAGTGTACCGCCCACACAGTCAAGCAGGCTGATACCCATTGTGATCGTACGGACATCCAGATTCATCCGGGAAATCATTGCATTGGTTTCGATTACTTCATTTATGCTAATCATTTGCTTTCCTCCATCTAATTACAGTCTGTGCATCATGTCAAAGATTTCTTCCTGCTGTGCCTTGATCTGCACACCAAGTTCCTCTCCGATACCTGCAAGATCCTCTGCAATCCGATCATGATCCTTGGCTGCAGCCTCTGCATTGACAACCATCATCATGTTAAAATAGCCATCTACGATCGTCTGGGCAATATCAAGGATATTGATATTGTTCTCGGCAAGATATACACACACCTTTGCAATAATACCGACTCTGTCTTTTCCTACTACTGTGATAATTGTTTTCTTCATCTTACTCTTCCTCCGTGTATTGAAAATATACTTAAATATCAAGCAGCGCACTGTGTATATCTCTGTTTGCCACCTGCAAATGAAAATCCCTCACATCGTCTGTGAACGGATTTCCTTCTAACTCCGCCGCAACTGCCGCGTAGGCAAGCTCCGGTAAGTTATTTTCCTTTGACAAATGTCCAAGAAAAATAGTTTTTATATGATCATTGAGCACATCCCGGATCAGTTTCCCGCCCGCTTCGTTGCACAAATGTCCATAACTGCTTAAGATCCGCTGTTTGGTTGAATACGGATATGGTCCTACCTGCAGCATACGGATATCATGATTTGCCTCGACCAAAAGCGCATCCGCATCTTTAAGTGCCTGTATCATATATCCATCATAACCACCCATATCGGTCGCAACGGCAATCTTTTTCTCCTCACACAGCAAACTGTAACAGACCGGATCCGCTGCATCATGCCAGGTACTGTGCGCCCGGACCTCAATATTTCCAACCATAAACGGTTCGTCCGGCCGGATACTATGGAACAACCCATAATCAAGCGTCCCGAGGCTTGTCGTGTATTTGATTTCCTCAATCGTTGCTTCCGTTGCATAGATTGGAATACCATATGCTCTTGATATTACACCGAGACCACGTATATGGTCAATATGTTCATGCGTGATCACGATACCGTTAATGTCTGTAAACGTCCGGTCTACGTCGCGTAACGCATCTGATATTTTCTTCTTGCTGACACCGACATCAACCAATATTCCTGTATTTTCACTGCCAACGTACGTACAGTTTCCACTGCTTCCGCTGGCAATCGTCATCATCTTCATAGTTTATCTCGCGATTCCCTCACTCTCCGGGAATAACACTTTCTTCATTTTTTGTTTTAGAAATGCGGAATCCTTCCATCGCCCCAGCTTCTTTGTGCGCTGCATCATCACTTCCCCGAACAGCTTCTCCATGAACTTCACAAGGTTCGGTGTGCCAACCGCCCGGATCTTGACCTTATCATCTTCAAACCGAAGATCGATTACCTTGTTCGCAACCTCCTCGAGATAAATGATGCGGATCTTCAATCCAAATCCTTTCTCCGTTCGATCAATCAGCTCACAACCGGCAGCAACCGGAAGCTTCTTCCCACCGATATCTAAGATCTGATAGATATACGGCTGTGCCAATCGATACCCGACGCGGATATGATATACCTTTTTTCCATCCCGTACATGCAGTACAAGGTATTCCTTTTTGTATGAAATACCTAACTGTTCAATGCCTGTCATATAGAGCGAATAAAACATCTGATCCGCATTCGGCAGGATGCTCGAAGCATAATCGGTCACATCATAGGTTCTATCTGTATATGGCTTTATCTCACGTTCCATATAGGCTGCATACGCCGGATCAAACTGTTTCGCATTCCTTTGATCCCGTTTTTCTGCAATATAGTTTTGCACTGTGTCACCAATCACCGCAAACGGTCTTCGGATAAAATTCTCATCGTCCGCTGCGAAATCACAGATTCTTGCAACGAGATGTCCCTCCGGGAATACTTCATAACCGCCTGCGGTACAGGCAATCACAAGATTTCTTCTCTGATTAATATAGACATTCTGTCCAAATACACCATTGAACAGCCATGCGCCATCCTTTAAGCACCAGATCTGATAACCATACCCTTTCGTGAGCGTTGTATCCTCGAATTCCACATGTGCCTGTGTTGATTCGCGGATCCATGCCCGGCTTATAAGCTGGATACGTTTTCCATCCCGGATAATGGCACCATTATTTAAATACAACTCACCGAGCTTTACCATATCCTGCAGGGAAAGCTTCATACCCCAGCCTCCGCGTTCGATGCCCTTCGGGCAGCAGTCCCATGTAATATTATGGATACCGAGCGGACGAAACAGACGCGACTTTAAATAGGCAAGCATAGAACATCCCGCCCGTCTCGTCACGATTGCAGCAAGCATATAGGTATTTAAGCTATTATATGTGAAATCTGTCCCCGGTGCAAAGCTTACATCACTGCCGATAAATGCCTTGCGCCAGTCCTCCGCGAAATACGAGCTCACCTCGTCGAATTTCACGCCTGCAGTCATTGTAAGCAGATGCTTCACCGTGACTTCCTTCATTGCCTTCTTCGTGAAAAGTCCGGTATATTCCGGGAAGATATCCACCAGCTTCTCATCGAGCGACAAAAGACCTTCTTCCATCGCAAGTCCGACTGCCATAGAAGTTACTGATTTACACATGGAAAACGATACATGTCTGTACTTTGCACTATATGGTGGTACATAATGCTCCGCCACGAGCTTTCCATCTTTTAAGACTGCAATTCCGGCAAGCCCAACCTTTTTATCTTCAGACAATGACCGGATAAAATCATGTGTACTCGGCAGATTGATATCTGCCACCAATGGATTACAGACTTTTTTATTCTCTGCTGTATCAGCAGGCACAAACTCCTTGCTGTCATTTCCATGATAGATTGGAAGATTTGATTTCTTCGTTGTTACCATATCATAGAAAGAATCCAGTATTTTTAATTTCAGACTGTGTTGTTCCATCGGCAATCCCCCATTTTATTTATGTAAGTCTGACAAAGCTGCACGCATCGATCAATCTGTCCTGAAAGCCCTCTGTCTGTGTCAGGTCAATCACCTGAAGCTTCTCCCGGTATGCTTCAAATTCCCGGCTCATCGGACCATGGATCAGAAGATCCATAGCACCTGCAAGTGACGTGTTCCCAACTACTTCCAGCTTATCCATAAAGTCCTGTGGCAGCATGCCAAGATCAATCGCATCTCTGGCATTTAAGTAAAAACCAAATCCACCGGCAATATATACCTTATCTATGTCTCTTGCATGAAGACCGGCTGTTTTAAGCAGACATTTGATTCCTGCATATACTGCCGCCTTTGCAAGCATGATTGATTGCAGAATCTCTGAATTAATGTTAATTCCATGAATCATAATGCCGCTGTCCAGGAATTCCTCTGCCAGCGTTCCGTTTGCATGAATCTTCTCGAGTCTTCTGCCAAGTGCAATCGCCTCAAGCAGACTATTGCCATAAGCATGCTGTTTTCTTGCACATCCCTCAAACGCAGGTCCGCAGGCAGTACTTGTTGCAAAATAACGTTCGCCATCTTTTAAGACCATCTCGCCGTTCGTACCGAGATCTAGGAACATATACCGCTCCGGCACTTCTTCGTTGCGGTTCTTCTCGATATGCATCACGCCGGCTATCACATCGCCGCCTAAGAATGCGCTGCTGCATCCGGATAAAAACACACTACAATCCTCTTCTATAATCTCTGGATATTCTTCCTCAATATCCGCCATCTGTTCTTTGTCAAACAGTTCCCGTCCCTGCACGACCACACTCTCGTGCAGAACCGTCGGGAATGGTGCTTCGCCCATATCAGAGATATCATACCCGAGCAGAATCGAAATCATCGTTGTATTTCCTGTGATTGCTACCGCATCCAACTTCACAAGCTCATGTTCCCGTTCGGTATGTTCCACCTGCTTTTTAGCGTCTGCAAGCATCCCCTGCAGCACTCCCACGATAGCAGCGACCGTCTGGTCGCGCATCTTCACAAGGAAGCTCACATCCCGTTTTACCGTTAATATCCGATTTATTACGTCACTGCCATACAACCGCTGTGGATTCTTTGTACTCCGCTGTGCAAGTACATCCTTTTCTTCCGCATCGATCAGGCAGCTGTCAATCATGGTAGAACCAAGGTCTACCGCCATATATATATGTCTCATATTAGAAAATCGCTTTCGGTTTCTTCTCGATCGGGCGATATCCCTGCTCGGAAAGTACGCGCAGAATCTGCTCCTTATGCTCCGGTCCAAATGCTTCAATCGTAATCACAAGTTCCACAGCAGAATTACGGTTGATCGTTACAAACTGGTTATGCTCAAGTTTGATGATATTTCCGTTCTCACCGGCGATCACACCTGCGACACGCTGCAGTTCTCCCGGCTTATCCGGAAGCAATACGGATACGGTGAAGATACGGCTCCTTGCAATCAGTCCATGCTGTACGACAGATGAGAATGTGATCACGTCCATATTACCACCACTTAAGATGCTGACCACCTTCTGTCCCTTCGGTTCAAGGTGCTTGAGTGCAGCGACCGTAAGCAATCCACTGTTTTCTACAAGCATTTTATGATTCTCTAACATATCAAGAAATGCTACGATCAGTTCGCTATCCTCAACCGTAATAATATCATCCAGATTTTCCTTCAGATATGGGAAGATCTTTGTTCCCGGTGTCTTTACGGCAGTGCCATCTGCGATTGTATCAACCTTAGGCAGAGTTGTTACCTTATCGTTGGCAAGAGATGCTTTTAAGCAAGCTGCTCCTGCCGGTTCAACACCGATTACCTTGATGTTTGGATTCAGCATCTTGGCAAGCGTTGATACACCCGTCGCAAGTCCGCCACCGCCAACCGGCACTAATATGATATCTACAAACGGAAGATCCTTTAAGATTTCCATTGCAACGGTACTCTGTCCGGTTGCGACATCCAGGTCATCAAACGGATGAATAAATGTATATCCCTTTTCTTCCGCAAGCTTCAATGCATACTGACAGGCATCATCATAGACATCTCCGTACAGCACTACCTCAGCACCATATGACTTCGTACGGTTTACCTTGATAAGCGGTGTAGATGTAGGCATAACAATCGTTGCCTTTACACCATATGCCTTTGCAGCATAAGCAACTCCCTGGGCATGGTTTCCGGCAGATGCTGTGATAAGTCCCTTCTTACGGTCTGCATCGGACAACGTACTGATCTTATAGTATGCACCACGAATCTTATACGCTCCGGTCACCTGCATATTCTCCGGCTTCAAATATACTTTATTTCCACAAGACTGTGAAAAAAATTCACTCTCGATCAGCCCGGTCGGCTTCGTCACCTTCTTCACAATCTCGTATGCCTGTTCAAATTTCTCAAGTGTCAGCTTCTGTTCTGTCTGTGTCTTTTCTGCCATTTTTTTATCCTTCTTTCCTGTATGTTTCTTCTGTCATCCGCTTACATTGGCTTATAATCAGTTCATATCGAACAAATCATCATCCTTTGGGATATTCTCGATATTCTTATCCACAAGAATCTCTACATCCGAACGCATATCGAAATCTGCAAACAATGCATTCACATAGCTGTTCGGATCAAACTTCTGCAGATCGTCGATCTGCTCACCGATTCCGATATATTTGACCGGAACATTGAGTTCGGACTGAATTGCAATTGCAATACCACCCTTTGCGGTTCCATCCAGCTTCGTAATGATAATACCATTGATTTCTGTCACAGAACTAAACTGTCTTGCCTGTTCCAATGCATTCTGTCCGGTTGTACCATCCAGAACAATCAGCGATTCTACGTTTGCCTCCGGATACTCCCGTGTAATGATGCGCCGCATCTTCGCAAGTTCATCCATCAGATTTTTCTTATTATGCAGACGTCCGGCTGTATCGATCAACAGAATGTCCGTATTCCGGCTCTTCGCCGCAGCAACTGCATCATAGACAACTGCCGATGGATCTGCACCTTCATTTTGGGCGATAATGTCCACACCCGCACGGTTTGCCCAGGTCTTTAACTGGTCGATCGCCGCTGCACGGAATGTATCCGCCGCCGCCATCAGCACCTTCTTACCTCTCGCCTTATACTGTGCTGCCAATTTTCCGATTGATGTCGTCTTTCCTACGCCATTCACACCAATCACAAGTACAACCGTTTTCTTGTTTTCAAAATCATATGCCGTCTCATCGACCTGCATTTGGTCTCTTATGATATTGATGACCAGGTCGCGGCATGCCTGTGCTTCCTTGATATGTTCTTCCTTGACACGTGCCTTCAGATCCTCGACGATCCGCTCGGTTGTCTCATAGCCCATATCAGACATAACGAGTGTCTCTTCGAGTTCATCATAGAAATCATCATCTAACTCACTCGCCTTAAACAGGTTATTGAAGCTGTCAGAGATACTGTTACGCGTCTTCGTAAGTCCTTCTTTTAATCTTGTGAAGAACCCCTTCTTCTGCGGAGCCGGAGCTTCTTCCGGTTCTTCCTCCGGCATTTCATTTTGTTCCTCAGTATACGCTGTCTGTGCAGGAACCTCAGGCGTTTCTTCCTTTGCCTGCAATGCATCTGCCTCTGTCTCATCTGTTTCTGCAGATATCTGCATCATCGGTTCCTCATCTGTAGTTTCCCCTTTTTTCTTCTTGGTAAACCAACCCATATCTTACGCCTCCTTAATCATCAAGTTCGTTCTCTATCATATTCACCGATACAAGTGTAGAAACGCCCTTTTCCTGCATCGTGATACCATACAGGATATCTGCGGCTTCCATCGTACCTTTACGGTGTGTAATAACAATAAACTGCGTGTCCTTCGTCAGCTTGGACAGATATTTTGCAAACCGCTTGACATTCGAATCATCGAGTGCCGCCTCAATCTCATCGAGCAGACAGAACGGTGACGGTTTTAAGCTCTGGATTGCAAAGAGCAGAGAAATCGCCGTCAAGCTTTTCTCGCCACCGGAAAGCTGCATCATGTTCTGCAATTTCTTTCCCGGAGGCTGCGCGATAATCTTGATACCTGTCTCAAGCAGATCCTCCTCATCTACAAGCTCAAGGTCTGCCTTTCCACCGCCAAACAGCTCCTTAAATACTTTCGAGAACATCACACGGATCTCCTTGAATTTCTCTGCAAACTGTTCCCGCATTGCCCGGTCAAGCTCTGCAATGATATTCACAAGGTTTGCCTCTGCCTTGCATATATCATCATGCTGCGATTTTAAGAACTCATATCGTTCCGATACTTGCTTATAATCTTCAATCGCATTGACATTGACATCTCCGAGCTGCTTGATCTTGTTCTTTACTGCCGATATCTCCCGTTTCAGCGACGAGATATCATCGAAGCCGGCATCCTTGTAATCAAGCGCCAGGTTGTAGGTCAGTTCATATTCTTCCCACATATAATTATTCAGGTTTTCCGCCTGTTCAGACAGCTTCTCGATTGACGCATTGATCTTGAACGCCGATTTGTCAAGTCCGTTGATCTGCTCAGATAACTCCTCCCGTTTGTGGAAGAATTCCTTGTGGCTTTCATTCATCGCATCCTTGCCCTCGATAAGTTCCGCGAGCTTCTTCTCCTTGATCGCAATCATCCGGATATTCTCGTCAAACTGCTGTTTCAGGCTATCTGTACGCTTCGTGAGTGTCTCAGCCTCTTCACTGCCATTATTTCTTTTCAGATTCAGCGTCTGCAGATTTTCCTTTGCTGTCTGTTCCTCCGTCTTAATACGATGAATGTTCTGCATCAGAAACTCATACTGCTGTTGTACGGTATTGAACTCCAGATTCAACCGGTTAATGGAGTCAGACGCCCCCTGCAGCTGTCCCTTTTCCTCTGTCACCGCTGCTTCAAGCTCTGCAATCTCCGCTTCAAGTCCGTGGATTGCTTCCTCCTGTTTCTGATTGTTATCCTTTAATTCCTGCTTATTCGCATTGATTTCATCAATCTGGGCTGCAAGCTCCCCGTTCTCCCGGGTAATACCTGCAAATCCGCGTTCTACCTCAGCCAGCTTCGCCTGGACCTGTTCCAGATTCAGGGTATATGTGTTCATACGGATATTCATATTCTGAATCTCTGTATTTAATTCATCACGGATTTCCTTTTGCTTCTCACGGTCTTCCGTCAAAATTACAATCTGTTTTTTATGGTCTTCTAACTGAATCGAAAGCTTTGCAATCTGTTCGTCGATTTCCTCAAGCTCCCGCTTACGGCCAAGCAGATTTGATGTATTCTTAAATGCACCACCCGTCAGTGCACCCCCCGGATTGATCAGCTCTCCCTCGAGTGTTACAATACGCAGACTCTGCTTATATTTCTTTGCCAGAGCCATTGCATGGTCAATATGGTCAACAACAACAATCCTGCCAAGCAGATGGCCGATAACCGATTGGAACTTCTTATCATATCCGACAAGCTCCGATGCTGTACCAACGACTCCCTGCTCATGCTTCACGTCGTTACTTACACCCGAACGATCAACGATCGATTGGATTGGAAGAAACGTTGCACGTCCATAACGGTTTTGCTTCAGGTATGCAATCATGCTCTTGGCTGTTGCATCATCCTCAGTCACGATGTTCTGGATACTTCCGCCAAGTGCGGTCTCTATCGCCGTCTCATACCGCTTATCCACCTGTATAATATCAGCGACAACGCCGACGATCTTCGGATTCTTCGCCTTCTGCTCCATGACACGGCGGATACTGTTTCCGTATCCTTCATATCGTTCTGTCAGGTTGCGAAGTGCCTCCTTCTTTGATTTCAGGCTGACGATCTGATTACTCGTTTCCGTGACTCCACGCCGGTTGTCTTCCAGCTTCCGGCTATGATCTGCAATCAGGTTTTGAACAGCAGAAAACCGTCCGTTTTTTTCCTGTAACGTATGCTCGAGTTCTCGGATACCGGAGGTAAGCTGTGTTTCCTCGTTTTTTGCTTTTTCCTGCTCGCTCGTATACTCCAGCAGACGTTTCTTAAGCTCTGACTTACGGAGATTTATATTCTCCAGCATCGTGTCGTATCTGCCGACCTTTGCCTTTAACGTACCGCCTTCGTTTAAATATTCTATAATATCGGCCTTGGCATCCTCGATTGCTTGTTCCTTCGAAGCAATATCCTGCTCAAGATCCTGATACTGTTTTTTTGCCTCATCGAGCACATCATCCGCCTGATCAAGTTTCTCGTCTAATTGGGATTTTTCTTCATATAATCCCGTCAGATCTGCCTTGTGTTTCTCGAGATTCTTCGTCTCCTTCTCAATCTGTTCGAGAAGTCCTGCATCACTCTGCTGATACGAGAGAATCTGCTGGTTAATCACGTTCATCTCACCTTCTAAACGTTGATTATGCAGCTTCTTCTCATGAATCTCATTTTTTTCCGCATCAATCTTCTCATTGTAAGCTTCGAGCTGCTGTTCGATACGCTCATATTCTTCCTTAGCCGCATCGAACTCATCTTTTAAACGGGACGCATCCGTCTCCACAATCGAGAGCTTCTCCTCATAGGATTCCAGTTTCACCTGTGTATCATCCACATCCAAAAGAAATGCATTGATATCCAGTTTCTTCAATTCGTCCTTGAATACCAGATACTTCCGTGCCGTCTCTGACTGTTCCTTCAAAGGTCCGACCTGCTTTTCAAGTTCACCGAGAATGTCCTTCACACGGGAAAGATCTGCACGCTGTCCTTCCAAAGTCTTCTCGGTAGCGGCTTTGTTCTTCTTATATTTCACAATTCCAGCCGCTTCATCAAAAAGCTCCCGGCGTTCCTCCGGTTTCCCGGACAAAATCCTTTCAATCTGACCCTGACCAATAATTGAATATCCTTCTTTACCGATACCGGTATCAAAAAACAATGAATTGACATCCTTCAGACGGCTGACTACACCATTGATCAGATACTCGCTTTCACCGGAACGATAGACACGTCTGGCAACCGTTACCTCATTGTAATCAATCGGCAGACTATGGTCGCTGTTATCCAGTGTGATTGCTACATATGCAGAGCCTTGCGGTTTCCGAAGCTCGGTACCGGAGAAAATAACATCCTCCATCTTCGAACCACGCAGCTGTTTTGCACTCTGTTCACCAAGCACCCAGCGCACAGCATCGCCGACATTACTCTTACCGGAGCCATTCGGTCCGACAATACCGGTGATACCGTTATTAAATTTGAAAATTATTTTATTCGCAAAGGATTTGAATCCATATATCTCAATACTTTTTAAGTACATATTTTACCTTACCATTCTACTCTACCAGTTTTATTTTTCCCGTTTTTTCTGCAGTGTCTCCATCACCTCAAATGCTGCATACTGCTGTGCGGCTTTCTTGGAATGCGCGGTCTTCTGCGTCATTTCCTTTCCCCCGAGCAGGAGACGAACTGTAAACTTCTTGTCGTGATCCGGGCCTTCTTCGGACAGAAGCTCATATTCAAGCGTAAGCTTATGCTTCTGTGCATATTCCTGTAATGAGGACTTGGCATCATGAAAACGCTGTTTGTGTTCAATATCCTGCAGGAGCAGACGGTGTACATACTCTTGTGCAGGTTTCATACCTCCATCAAGGTAAATGGCTCCAAGTACAGACTCAAACAGATCACACAGGATTGAATCACGGTTTGCCCCACCTGTCTGTTTCTCCCCCTTACTGAATCTGGCATGATCTCCAAAATGAAGTTCTCTCGCAATTTTAGACAGCGTAAATTCACAGACCAGGCTGGAACGGAGCTTCGAAAGTTTACCTTCCGGCATATTTTTATAATGTATGAACAGATATTTACTGACAACAAATTCCAGAATCGCATCACCCAAGAACTCATAACGTTCATAGGACTCATAACGACCGATCGTTTTCTCGTTTACATAGGATTTGTGTGTCATTGCAGTTAACAGATGCTTTTTATCCTGAAATGTATAACCAATTGCATCCTCCAGCTCCTGAATTGATGCTTCTATTTCCATGTTTATCCCCTCTCAGCCGCTATATCCACCGGCTATTTATTCCTGTTTATTCTGATTGTCAACTTCAAACGTATGAATGATCTGATCTGTTACATTCTTCTTCACAAAGCTCCGGCACTGTATGATTGCCGTACGCACCTCGTTGTTCTTGCAGTTTCCATGGATCTTCACAACCAGTCCCTTCAGGCCAAGCAATGGTGCGCCACCCTTATCATCCGCCATATAACGCTTGAATGTTTTTTTGATTGGCTTATAGATGAGTGCTCCGCCGATTTTTGTTTTCAGGCTGCTCTTCAATGTATCCTTAATCTCTGCCATGAACATCTTACCAAGACCTTCGAAGAACTTCAACAGCACATTTCCGACAAATGCTTCACACACAAGGACGTCTGCCACTCCGTTCGGAATATCTCTTGACTCCACACTTCCTATAAAGTTAATATCTTTGCAAGCCCGAAGCAGCGGAATCGTCTCTTTCACAAGTTCATTTCCTTTTTCATCCTCTGCTCCGATATTGATGATTCCGACTCGCGGATTCTCCACACCTTCAATATTCTTCATATAGATAGATCCCATCTTTGCAAACTGTACCAGATTCTCCGGCTTCGCATCCACGTTTGCGCCACAGTCAATCAGCAGGGAAGATCCATAGCGATGTGGGATAAGTGGAGCAAGCGGTGTCCGCTTTACTCCCTTCGCGCGTCCGATCAGAAGCTGTCCACCCGCAAGAAGCGCACCCGAATTCCCGGCAGAGATACAAGCTGCCGCATTTCCTTCTTTTACTGCGTTCAAAGCAAGAACCATGGATGACGCTTTCTTCTTACGGATTGCCTCTACCGGTGCATCATGACAGGTAATTTCCTCTGTGGCATTTTTGATCGTTATTCGTGTTTTATCACAACCGTACTGTTCAATGTACTGTTTCAATTCCTCTTCTTTTCCGGTCACGAGGAACTCCAGATCCTCATATTCAGCCATTGCTTCTGAAATTCCCTGAATAAAATACTCACTCCCGTTATCACTGCCCATTGTATCTACTGCAATTACGATATTATCCATACACGCCATGCCTTTCTGTCAAACTTGTTTTCGACTCATATTCCCAATTAAAACCAATTTTATTTCTTATCCATGATTATATGTTATAACACATAATCCTATATATTATAGATGCATCCATAATTTTCGTCAAGAAATCCACGCAAAAAAAGACTTTTCAACGAGAACCTCTCGAAGAAAAGTCTTTTTCTTTTCATTTCAGTGAATTACTCAGCAGAGATGATTTCTTTCTTATTATAGGAACCGCAAGCCTTGCATACTCTGTGTGGCATCATAAGTGCTCCACACTTGCTGCACTTAACCAAACCAGGAACTGTCATCTTCCAGTTTGCTCTACGCTTGTCACGTCTTGCTTTTGAACTTTTATTCTTAGGACAAATGGACATCCTTACACCTCCTTCAAGAATACACTTAAAATCACACTTTGCTTATTATACAAACAATTCGATATGATGTCAACGGTATTTTTTATTTTTTTTATAAAAAATGCGGAATTTACCGGGCCAGCGCAACAGTCTCTCTTGCAATCGCAAGTTCTTCGTTCGTAGGTACTACGAATACCGGGACCTTGGAATTGTCTGTTGAGATTCTTACCTCTTCCCCGCGAAGCTTATTCGCCTCGTCATCGATCTCCACGCCAAGATAACCGAGATGACTGCATGTATCTTTTCTTACCTTAGGATCATTCTCTCCAACACCCGCCGTAAAGACGATTGCATCCACACCGTTCATCGCTGCCACATAGCCGCCGATAAACTTTGCTGCCTGATAGGTAAATACGTTCATTGCAATTTCGCAGCGCTTATCACCTTCTGCAATTCCCTTGTTCAGATCACGGAAATCACTGGACTTACCGGAGATACCATAGACACCGGACTCCTTGTTAAGCATGCTGATGATCTGTGTCAGTGTCTTACCCTCTTTGTTCGCAATATACTCAATGATTGCCGGATCAATGTTACCGCTTCTCGTACCCATTGTGATACCCTCTAACGGAGTAAGCCCCATCGTTGTATCAATAGACTTTCCACCTTCAACCGCACAGATGCTGGCACCACCACCAAGATGACATACAATGATCTTTGTATCCTTGATATCTTTGCCTAGAAGTTCAGCCGTTCTCTTCGATACGAAGCTGTGGCTTGTACCATGAAAGCCATAACGGCGGACCTTGTATTTCTCATAATATTCATACGGAATTCCATAGGTATATGCATAATCCGGCATTGTCTGATGAAACGCTGTATCAAACACAGCTACCTGCGGAACGCCCGGCATCAGTTCCTGACATGCACGGATACCGATCAGGTTCGCTGGATTATGAAGGGGCGCAAGATCGCTGCACTCCTCAATTGCCGTAAGCACTTCCTCGTTGATCAAAACTGCAGAAGAAAACTTCTCTCCACCATGTACAACACGGTGTCCAACCGCTGCAATCTCATCTAAATTGCTGATGGCACCAAGCTTCTCATCGAGAAGATACTGAAGAACCAGCTTTACTGCCGCACTGTGATCCGGCATCGGAGCCTCAATCTGAATCTTCTCCTTACCGGTTGCCTGATGTGTAAGCGAACCATCCAATTTAATTCTCTCACAGATTCCCTTCGCAAGCACCTGCTCTGTCTCTGAGTCGATCAACTGGTACTTAAGGGAAGAACTACCACAATTAATTACTAATACCTTCATATTCTCACGCTTTCTCTTACTATTCTATTTCTGGTCAAGTGCCTGTGCCTGTACGGCTGTAATTGCGACAACACCCACGATATCATCTGCAGAACATCCTCTGGACAGGTCATTTACAGGCTTAGCGATTCCCTGTGTAATCGGGCCATACGCATCCGCCTTTGCCAGTCTCTGTACAAGCTTATAACCGATATTTCCAGCATCGAGATCCGGGAAGATCAGGACATTCGCCTTACCTGCCACATCACTGCCCGGTGCCTTGGAAGCGGCTACTTCCGGAACGATTGCCGCATCACTCTGCAGCTCACCGTCACACTTGAGATCCGGACATTCCTCATTTACAATCTTACATGCCTCAATCACCTTATCTATCTCCGGATGGTGTGCACTACCCTTTGTCGAATGCGAAAGCATCGCTACAACCGGTTCTGCTTCAACAAGAAGCTCGAATGACTTTGCAGAGCTCTCTGCAATCGCTGCAAGCTCTCTTGCATCCGGGAACTGGTTCAGACCGGCGTCCGAGAATATAAACGTTCCATGCTCGCCCATCTCACAATTTGGAACAACAACAAGGAAAAATGCAGATACAAGCTTTGTACCCGGTGCAGTTTTCAGAATCTGGAGTGCTGCACGCAATACGTTCGCAGATGAATTCACCGCACCTGCCACCATACCGTCTGCATCGCCTGCCTTAACCATAATACATCCAAAATAAAGGACATTTGTCAAGAGCAGTTCCTTGGCTTCTTCCGGTGTCATTCCCTTCTTCTTCCGCAATTCTACCAGAATCGACACATAATCATTCAACTTATCGCAATTATACGGATCTACAAAACGCGCCCCCGAAAGGTCTAATCCCTCTGCCTTCTTCAGGATTTCCTGCTTATCTCCAACAAGGATCACATCTGCAATCCCATCTTTTAATACCTTATGTGCAGCCTCAAGCGTACGCATATCAGCTGTTTCCGGTAACACAATTGTTTTTTTGTTCTGTTTCGCTCTTTTTTTAATTGAATCAATAAATGCCACTGCTTCTTCTCCTCTGCTTTATAGTATTCAACTCACACTTCTTCGATTATAAACAAAAACATATCTGTATACAACCGGAATCGTGTTAAAAATTGTCTTTTTTAAAATACATCACACAAGGTATTTTGCACATCATTCCACGATATAATCGACCTCCGGATTGTCAACAACCAAACGGCCTCTGCCGTGTCTTTTACCATAATACATTGATTTGTCCGCCCGGCTCACAAGGATGTTGGTATCCTTACAGATATTTGGGTAGACAGAAAGTCCGATACATACATTCACATGGATTTCCTTATCATCATAATGTACGGTCGTATTCTGGATTTCCTTATGCATGTCCTCTAAGACAGAAAGTGCCGTCACCTCATCGTATCCCGGAAGCACAAGCAGGAACTCCTCTCCGCCATATCTACATGCAAAACCCCCATTTGCCTTTGCATACTTTTCATCGAGCGAAGCTACCATCTTAATGACCTGATCACCCGCGAGATGTCCATATGTATCATTGATATTCTTGAACTTATCAATATCAAACAATGCAACAGCCAGTGTCTGGCCTTTTTCTTTCGCTTCCTCTGCAGCCTTCTCAAACAGCTCCCCAAAATACACGCGGTTATAAATCTGTGTCAGGCCATCCTTTCTCGCCATATCCTGCGTCTGAAGATACAGCTTCGTTGTCTTCACAGATACATTGTATTCAATCAAACATGTCTCAAAGTATGAAATTCCCTTCTCGAAGAAGCTCTCTTCATCCGAGGCTACGATCATCATACCGTATGGTCTATCGCCATCATTTAGCGAAAGCATGGCAAGACTCCGGATATTAGCTTCACCGATAAACCGTAATTCTTTCACATCTTCTCCGGTCCGGATGTCTGTCATCTTACGGCTCTGTGCGAAATCCGTGTAGATCTTCTGGAAATCCTTGCGCAGACGTCGTTCCATAGAAGAATAATCTGTCCGGATCACAATGTTATCCTTATTCTCGGAGCTTGTCGTATCAACCAGATAGACTGCACATAATTTTGGATGTTTCACATCCATAACCGCATCTACGATCACGTTGATGTTCTTATTAATATCAAAAGAAGATGCCATAAAACGCATAATCTCTGTCTGGGATTCAATCTCACGGTTCATCTGCTCGAGATCATTTACGAGACGTGCAAGCTCGATCTTCTGATAATTCACACGCTCGTTAACAGTCTTTACTTTCTCCTGATATTCTTCAAGCTTTTCATTCTTCTCCTGCACACTGTTTTTCTCGAACACAAGCTTCGAGTAATAAGTCTCATATTCGTCATTCGAATATTCGAGCATATCTGTCACAGACAACACTGCCATACAGAAGATTGCAAGCGCCAGTACATAGCAAAACCAGAAAGTTTCCTCTCGAAACTGCAGCGACAGGCAAAGATTTATAAAGGCAGGAAGAAGGAGCATCATCTTCCTTATCAGAATCGTTCCTTTATCATAATGAGATCCCAGAATGATAAATTCCATAACTAGCAGAAACATGATCATGAACATACCAACCAGCAAGACACCCTCATACGGAACAAACGATATGAAGATGCAGTAAGTACTTATCTCTGCCAGGCGATATGCAGACAGGATTTTCATATTCTTAAACACGCCTGTATGATAAAACACACTATCGAACAGGGCGAATCCGAAAATCACTGCGGCAAATGTGACACACAACGGTGTATTCTCCGAGAATTTCATAATGCGTGTAAGTACGGTCAGAAGAAACATAAAGATATACATGATTTTATGGTATATGGTGTAGTTTTTAATTAGTTTTTCTGTGATGTCTGTCATCTTTACTTCTCCCAATATAGATCAATTACTGCACCATCCTGAATTGGCTGGATAAATTCCGCATGGACACCATCCACGTTTGTCACAAGACGTCTTCCATGCATCGCTGTCAGATCAAACGGATAAAAATCCAGAATGTCTACGAATGTATAGCTTTCTTTTCCTGATAAAACAACCGGCGTATTGTTCACCCGAACCGTAATTGTTCGAGTCTGTGGTCTGACCGCCATTCCTGCTGGTCGTTCTTCCGCCTGCTGCGATTTCGGTTCTCCCGCCTTTTCTCCTATCAAGTTTTTTCCTGTTGTATTCTCTTCTGTCACAGCGATGTCCGCTTCTTCTGTTTCCACGATTTCATCGTCCGGAATAATCGGTGTTTCTTCCTTCCGTGTGACAAATTCTACTTCAAAATTCTCATAAATCTTCTCATCTTCATCGGCAATCTTGTGGTTCACATACGCATAGAAATCCTGTGTCAGATCCATAAATGTGCGAAGCTGCCCAACTGTATAATAATTGCGCATACAGACATCATCCCCATCCTGTATCTCATACAGAGAGGACACAAATGTTCCGTTTACTGTTGCAAATTTCGGACAGTTGACCGGATTATCATTGACTATAAACATAAGCGTGCCCGCATATTCCGGCAGCGAAGAGATCAGTATCTGCGCAGAGCCACCCTTGGTCGATGTTCTGATGCGGATGCTGTCGTTCGCCTCGATCGGTGCATTCATGCCTGCCGGTCTGTCATTCTGTGTGATTACAGCCGCCTCACCGCTCAATCCACGTACGATCCGCGTCTTTCCGTTTATCTTAAATGTAATATCATCTCCACGTTTTGGGAAGATGTCTTCATTCGGTATTCCGTATTGTACTGCCGCATCGAAGATCGTCAGTTTATCGTTATTATATAGTTTCACGCGATCGCCGTTCACGTTGACGAAGATAAAGTTATTCTTCTGGTCGAAGAAGTTCAGACAGATACCGACAGGCGTCACATAGAGCGGATCCTTCCGGATACCTTCAACCATGAAATCAATCTCATTCATGACCTCTTCGCCACGCAGCGCCACACGCTCTGCCGGAAGCTTCAGGTCTTCCGCCAGCGTATCTGTGAATCCCGGCAGCTTGCCGCCACCGCCAACAACAAACACGGCACTGACCGATGTCCCCCCATTCAGTTCAATAATCTTATCTGCGATTTTCTTCGAGATGCCCCGCTTAACCTCTTCGGTTGTCTGATAGATCTCCTCCGGGGTAATCTTATGGGATATTCCCATAATGTCCTTATATGTAATCGACTTCCGGCGTGCACTGACTGTTTTCAGTTTCTCCGCTGTCTGGAAATCAATCAGATATTTCTTCACCAAAGCCTCCGTCAGCTCATCTCCGGCTGCCGGAATCATACCGTAAGCAATCACGCTTCCGTCCTTCGTAATACAGATATCAGAGGTTCCTGCCCCGATATCGATCAGCGCAATATTCAAAAGCCGGTACTGTTCCGGAATCGCAACTGTCATTGCCGCGATCGGCTCCAGAGTAAGGTTTGTTACATAAAGCCCCGCCTGTTCTACAGCTGCATACAAGCTGTCTACAACTTCCTCGGGAAGAAATGTTGCAAGCACATCTGCAGCAATCTTTGTTCCTTTATGGCCTTCGAGATTCAACATCTCATAATCATTCAGGAAATACTTCACAACCGTATAGCCAACACAAAAATACTTCGTTGTCTCGTGACTCTCATGCAGCTCCTGCAGGATCTCATTGTGTGCCTGCTCCACACCGATTAAGTCAATGGAATGAATATATTCCTGATTGATCACTGTGTTCTCTGAGAATTCATACTCGCCATGTCCAATCGCAGTTTTTAATACACGTCCAGCCGCTGCGATACAGACGTCATGTAATTTTCTCCCGCCAAGCTGTCTCTCAAGCTCCTGCTTCACCTCGGTAATATCCGCACTGACCTTCGCAATATCATGGATCTGTCCATCAATCATGGAACGTGTCTCATGATATTTGACGGCCATAGCAACAACATGAAACCGTTCCTGTTCCTTGTACCCAACTGTACCAACGATGCTTCTTGTTCCGATATCTAGCCCAAATATTAATGGTTCCGGGTATTTGATTGCTGCCACACCTGTTTTCCTCCTGAATTCAGTCTATTTTCCCATGATTATTTAAAATTATAGCATCTCCAAGTAAGATATTCAACCTATCTTTTAGTTGTTTTGATGAATTTTCATAGTCAAATTGATTATTTATAGTGAAATCTGCATATTTTCGATAGTATGATTCCGGCTCCTGGCTGCGGAACATAGCCCGGCATCGTTCCTCTGTATATCCTCGTTGTTTTATCAGCCGTCTGATCCGCGTCTCTTCATCCACATAGATATACCAGATTTCATCGCAGATATCTTTATAGCCATCCTGGATCAGAAGTGCTGCCTCAATCACATATATCTTCGTTCCCTGTGCCCGTTTCTCTTCGATATCTCTGCGTATCCAGTTCTTTACCGCCGGGTGTGTAAGTGCATTCAGCTGTTCAAGCTTTTCTTTATCTGCAAATACAATCTGCGCGAATTTTGCTCGATCGATCGCATATGGTGCCTCCGGCTCGAGTATTTCCCTTCCAAATGCATCCACAATTGTCCGATACACCGGCTGCCCCGGTTCCATCAATGTATGTGCCAGTTTGTCTGTCTCAACAATATAAGCTCCGTATACACTTGAAAGATTATATAATATTCTGCTTTTCCCGGAGCCGACGCCCCCGGTGATTCCTAATATCAGCATACCGATTCTCCTGCTGTTTTCATATTGTAGTGTCATTTTCCCTGCTTACGCAGGATATAGTTATCTTTTTACTTCGCATCATACCAGCTTGCGCCAACATTCGCATCAACAAGAAGCGGCACCGCAAGATCAGCCGCATGCATCATCTCGTCTACGAGAAGTTTCTGCACGGTCTCTAATTCTTCCTTCTTCGTCTCTATGATCAGCTCATCGTGGATCTGCAGAACGAGTCTTGACTGCAGATGTTCTTCTTTCAACCGCCGGTTGACACGGACCATCGCAATCTTGATGATGTCTGCCGCAGTTCCCTGTACCGGGGAATTCATCGCCGCACGCTCACCGAAACTCCGGGTCATAAAGTTTGAAGATGCAAGCTCCGGAATGGGACGTCTGCGTCCAAACATGGTAACTGTATATCCGTTTTTCTTTGCATCCACCACCGTACGATCCAGGAATTCCTTGACTTTACCATAGGTTGCAAAATATTTCCCGATATAGCCTTCCGCTTCTTTTCTCGATATATCAAGATCCTGACCTAATCCGAAAGAACTGATACCATAGACAATTCCGAAGTTAACTGCTTTCGCTTTGCGGCGCAAAGCACTGTCTACCTGTTCAAGCGGCACATCAAACACCTGCGATGCCGTGATTGCATGGATATCCTCATTCGCCTGGTACGCTGCAATCAGAGCCGCATCTCCGGACATATGAGCGAGCACACGCAGCTCGATCTGTGAATAATCGGCATCTACAAACACGGAGCCCTCCTCTGGGATAAATACCTTCCGGATCTCTCTGCCAAGCGGCATACGCGTCGGGATATTCTGCAGATTCGGATCCGCAGAACTGATACGTCCGGTTACGGTTACCGTCTGATGGAATTTGCTATGGATTCTTCCGTCCGCACGGATATAACCGGCCAGACCTTCCGCATAGGTGGAATTAAGCTTCGTGAGCTGGCGGTATTCTAGGATTTTCGGAATAATCGGATGAGAATGCACAAGCTTCTCTAACACTTCCGCACTCGTTGAGTAGCCGGTCTTCGTCTTCTTTCCATTTTTTAATCCAAGCTTCTCGAATAAGATTTCTCCAAGCTTCTTCGTTGAATTAATATTGAATTCTTCCCCCGCCATCGCATGAATCTCCGAGGTAAGCTCCTCAATCCTGGTGCAAAGCTTCTCGCCATACGCATGCAGCGCATCTCCATCGACACGGATACCATTTTTCTCCATCTCGTAGAGCGCATACAGACACGGAAGTTCAATCGTATCATAAAGTGCTTCCATTCCGGTTGCTGCAAGCTTCTCCCGCAAGATATCCTTCACCTTATATGGCACAATCGCCTGATATGCCATCCATCTGCATGCCGCTTCTGCCTCGAAAGAGAAATACCCTAGCTTCTCCTTGCCGAGCAGTTCCTTCTCCGCCGGAATCGTCAGATCCAGATAGGTCTTTGCAAGGGTGTCGTATTCATATTCAGACTGGTTCGGTTGCAGCAGATACGCTGCAAGTCCCGCATCCATGATAGCATCCTTTTCTTCGAATGCCAGATACGGAAGCACTTTTTTTACATGCATACACGATAACTGCACACCGTGTTGCCTGCACAGTGCAAGCAGATTTTCTGCCACCATTGCCTCTGTAATAAACATCATAAACCGGATCAGATACACATGTTCCGCATCCATACAGACAGATACACCGAGTGCTTCCCCATCCTGTGCAATCCATGCGAAGGACGCGTTTTTTGCCTTCTGCAGTCTGGAAAGAAGCTCATTGTATCCATCAATATCATCGATCAGGACCGTTTCAAAAACAAGTTCCTCTTTCTTTTCGACCGAAAACCGCTTATAAAAGCTCTTCAATTCCAGATCTGTGAATAACGGATACACCTCCGCATTGAACGGATCCTTATACTCTGCCTCTGAGAATTCGAAGGGGATCGGGCAATCCAGCTTAATTGTGGCAAGCTGCTTCGACAGATACGCCAGATCTTTGTTGGCGATCAGATTCTCCTTCATCTTACTCGCTTTCATTCCGTCTACTGCTGCATAGACTCCATCCAGGTCTCCATACTCCGCAAGCAGTTTTGCAGCTGTCTTCTCTCCGATTCCCGGTACGCCTGGGATATTATCCGATGTATCCCCCATCAATCCTTTCATATCTATGAATATCAGCGGTGTTACACCATAGGTTTCCTTGACATTTTCCGCATAATAGTCCTCGACCTCTGTCTTACCGTGCTTCGTCTTCGGGATACGTACCAGAACCGTATCTGTTGCAAGCTGCAGAAGATCCCGGTCTCCGGACAGGATTGTAACCGCGAAGCCTTCCCGTTCTCCCTTTTTTGAGAGCGTACCGATCAGATCATCCGCCTCGAATCCTTCTTCTTCCACGATACGGATGTGCATGGCCCGCAAAATCTCCTTAATCCGCGGCATCTGCTCTCTCAGTTCATCCGGCATTCCCTTTCTTGTTCCTTTATACGCCTCATACATCTCATGTCGAAATGTTTTTTTCTTCAAATCAAAGGCAACACAAATATGTGTTGCCTTTTCTTCCTCGATAATCTTGAATATAATATTTAAAAAACCATACACCGCGTTCGTATGTCTTCCATCGTTCGTCGTCATATCCGGAATTCCATAAAATGCGCGATTCATGATACTATTTCCGTCAATCAGTAATAACTTATTCATTATTTTCGTTCTCCTCGTTCTCGGGGTGCGTCTCCTGATATTGCCTTATCTTCTCATAAAATGTCGATTCCTCCGGCTGCCATCTCGTCTGTTCCTCCTGCAGGATATCCTTCAGACAAAACGACATCTCCGTTCCAAATGTATCGTAAAAATAAGTATCCCCCTGTTCTTCCAGTTTCATTCTCTGTTCGATCCCATATACCTTCTCGAGGCATTGATTGTATAGCAAAAACAACGATACAACCGCAACGCCAATAATAATTCCGAATGTAGAAAGCTTAAACCTTTTGGCTTTCCTCACCTTGTGTTCCAGACGGTTCAGTTCATTCTCCAGAACTTTCGCGAAATTCTGCGACAGTTCCTGGTTGTTATCAACCTGATGCATCCCGACGATCAACGTATAGTAGATCTCCAGTTCTTCCCTGCAGTTCTTGCAATACCGCATATGCTTGACAAAACCCGGAATCACATCGTCCGGAAGTTTCTTCTCTATGAATGCCATAATATTCGATTGTGCTTCCAAACATGTCATAACTTAAACTTACACCACCTGTCATAATCTCTGCCAAAAACAAAGAACCTAGATCGAAACGGATCTAGGTTCTTCAAAATGTGTATCTTAGTTATCGATCAGCTTTCCTTCACCATTCCAGCTATATAACTTACGAATCTCCTCGCCAACCTTCTCTGATGGATGCTCAGAAGCAAGTTTTCTAAGAGCCTTGAAGTGAGCCTGTCCACCTGCGGAAGACATATCAAGCAGGAAGTCTTTTGCGAATGTACCATCCTGGATATCCTTCAAGATCTTCTTCATTGTCTTCTTTGTCTCTTCTGTTACAATCTTAGGACCTGTGATGTAATCACCATACTCAGCTGTGTTAGAGATAGAATATCTCATGCCTGCGAAACCTGACTGATAGATCAGATCTACAATCAGCTTCATCTCATGGATACACTCAAAATATGCATTTCTTGGGTCATAACCAGCTTCGCAAAGAGTCTCGAAACCAGCCTGCATAAGTGCACATACACCACCACAAAGGACTGCCTGCTCACCGAAGAGGTCTGTCTCTGTCTCTGTTCTGAATGTTGTCTCAAGAATTCCGGCTCTTGCTCCACCGATACCAAGACCATAAGCAAGTGCAAGATCCTGAGCCTTACCTGTTGCATCCTGATATACAGCGATCAGACAAGGTGTACCCTTACCAGCCTGGTACTCAGAACGAACTGTGTGACCTGGTGCCTTCGGTGCGATCATTGTTACATCGACATCCTTAGGTGGAATGATCTGGTTGAAGTGAATATTGAAACCATGTGCGAACATAAGCATGTTGCCCGGCTCAAGGTTCGGCTCAATATCGTTCTTGTAAAGGCCTGCCTGCAACTCATCGTTGATCAGAATCATGATGATATCTGCACGCTTTGCTGCTTCTGCAGATGTATATACTTCAAATCCCTGTGCTTCAGCCTTAGCCCATGACTTGCTTCCCTCGTAAAGACCGATGATGACGTGGCATCCGCTGTCCTTCAAGTTCAAAGCATGTGCATGACCCTGGCTACCATAGCCGATGATTGCAATTGTCTTGCCATCCAGCAGTGACAGATTACAATCTTCCTGATAAAAAATCTTTGCTGACATTATCATATCCTCCTGATTTTGTAAAAAATATTTATCGTTACTACTTAATCGTAAGTAATGACCTTAGTTTCCGCTTACAGCGCCTCTTGTAAGACCTGTCAAGCCTGTACGTACCATCTCGGAAATCTCAAATCCATCCAGAAGCGAGATAAATGCTTCGATCTTGTTGACATTTCCTGTAATCTCTATCATAACGGAATCCGTTGATACATCAACGACCTTTGCACGGAATACATCCGTCAGGGAAATAATCTGCTGTCTCTCCTCGAGGCTCGCCTTAATCTTGACAAGCACAAGCTCACGGCATACAGACTCTCCATCCTTCAGTTCTGTAATCTCACAGACATCCTCAAGCTTTAAAAGCTGCTTTTTGATCTGGCTCAAGATACGATCATCGCCGCTCACGGCTACCGTCATACGGGAATATCTTGGATTCTCTGTCACGCCAACTGATAAGCTGTCAATATTATATCCTCTACGGCTAAACATCCCGGACACACGGCTCAGTACACCGGATGTATTATCTACCAAAAGGGATAAGACCATTTTTTTCATAAAATGTTCCACCTTTCTCCTATTATTTCGTCAAAAATCATTATGTGCTATTTTAACCCTTTGTTACTTGTCTGTCAATAGTTTGTCGACAAGCTTTACCGCCTCGTTTGCATCCTTAGAATATCCGTCTGCTCCGATCTCGTCTGCAAAATTCTGCGATACAACGGCACCTCCGATGATGATCTTATATGGGAGGTTATTTGCCCGCACATACTCAACCGCATCCTTCATCCGCATCATGGTTGTCGTCATCAGCGCGGATAACCCGATGATGTCGGCATGTTCTTCCTTTGCTGCCGCAATGATCTTATCAAGCGGCACATCCTTGCCCAAATCAACAACTTTGTAGCCATAGTTCTTGAGCATCAAAACAACTAGGTTCTTACCGATATCATGGATATCACCCTCCACCGTTGCCATGATGACCGTACCCTTCGGTTTCGCATTCTCTTCGATATGAAGCAGCGGTGTGATATATTCGATTGCAAGATCCATCGCTGTCGCACCGGCGATCAGCTGTGGCAGGAAATATTTCTTCTGTTCGAACAGCTCGCCGACCTTGTTAACTGCCGGGATCAGATCCTCGTCGATGATTGCCTGCGGATTTTTGCCCGCCTCTAATTCCTTCTTTACATTCTCGACGATGCTTCCCTTGTTGCCCTTTACAACATCATGATAGACACGGCTTCCTTCCTCGGATACGCCTGCTACATTCTTGGCGGCCGTCTGTTCCGTTTGCGAAAGTGCCACAACATTTTCCACATAGATGTTGTCAGAATCTTCCTTCGCAAGCAGCAGATCCGCAGCTAAACTTGCATTCACAAGCATTGCCTGTCCCGGATTACAGATTGCCATTGTCAGGCCGTTCGCGATTGCCATCGTAAGAAATGCTGTATTCACATTGATTCGCTCCGGCAGGCCGAATGAAATATTCGACAAACCGCAGATCGTCGGAATCTGCAGCTCATTCTTACAATACGCAATCGTATCGAGTGTTTCGAGTGCTGCCATCCGGTTTGCACCGACGGTTGCAACCAGACCGTCAATGATCAGGGAGTCACGGGACAGGCCTTCCTCATCCGCAATCTCTAACAGACGATGGATAATCTCCTTTTTCTCATCGAGACTCTCCGGCAGTCCCTTGTCCGAAAGCGGAAGTAAAATCGCCATCGCACCATATTTCTTCGCAATCCGCATAAGCGGACGGCATTTCTTCTCTTCTAATGAAATTGAATTAATCAGCGCACGTCCCGGATAGATCCGGAGTGCCGCTTCGATAATCTCCACATGGCTTGAATCAATACAGAGCGGAAGATTCGTCACGGAAATCACTTCGTAGACAGCCCGCTTCATCATCTCCAGCTCGTCGATACCATTCATACCCATGTTGATATCCAGAATCTTCGCACCGCGTTCGGTCTGCTCCTCTGCCATCTGTACGACCAGATCCATGTTGCCTGCACGAAGCATCTCCTGCAGCTTCTTCTTACCGGTCGGGTTGATACGCTCACCGACGACTAAGAAATTACCATCGAGATGAATCTCCTGTACCGCGCTCTCGCTCGACAGGACACGGGTACAGACCGGTTTCGTCGCCTCCGGCTCCACCGAACGAACCACCTTTTTTAACATCTCGATATGCTTCGGTGTGGAACCACAGCAGCCACCAACCGCTCTTGCCCCGGCTTCCACTAAGGCACGACCGTACCCGGCGAAGGTCTCCGGTGTCATCGTATATTTCGTCTCGCCATCGATCAGTTCCGGCATACCATTGTTCGGCTTCGCAAATACCGGAACCGTCGCATACCGCACCATACGCTTGACGAGTGCTTCCATCTCCTTCGGTCCCGTCGAGCAGTTGATACCGACTGCGTCCACGCCGAGCGACTGTAATACGACCACAGAGGCCTCCGGTGTGGAACCGAACAATGTCTTTCCATCGCTGTTAAATGTCATGCTGACCATAACCGGCAGATCACAGACCTCCCTGATTGCGATCACGCACGCCCGCGCTTCCGCAAGACTCATCATCGTCTCAACAAAGAACAGATCGACACCTGCTTTCACAAGGATCTGCGCCTGTTCCTTATATACATCGACCAGCTCTTCAAACGGAAGATCACCAACCGGCTGAAGCTGTCTGCCGGTCATCGTCATATCTCCTGCGATAAATCCACGATGGTTCTCCTGTTCGATTGCCGTCCGTGTCAGATCAACTAACTGCATATTCATCTCGTGGATCTTATCTTCGAGATGATACTCCGCAAGCTTGATCCGGTTTGCTGTAAATGTCGGTGCAAGCAGAATATTCGTTCCTGCCTGAATATACGCACGCTGTAACTTGATCAGGTGCTGCGGGTGCTCGAGAATCCATTTCTCCGGGCATACACCGACCGGCATGCCTGCCTGCATCAGGTTGCTTCCGGTTGCTCCATCTAACATAACAATCCGTTCTTCAAATAATCTGTGAAAAATTTTTCTATCCATATCTCGTCTTATCCTATTTCTGCTATAAATTTGTATATCAGTGTCTGGAAATCATCCGCAATCCGGTTCGCTGTCTCCTGCACTTCCTTATGGTTTAACTCACTTGTGCTTATACCTGCCGCCATGTTCGTCACACACGATACACCGGCAATCTTCATACCTGCATGCCGTGCCGCCATCGCCTCGCAGGCAGTACTCATGCCTACCAGATCCGCACCAAGCCTCTGATACATACGGATCTCTGCCGGTGTCTCATAATTCGGTCCGGTCGTCTGCAGATAGATGCCTTCTTCTAATGTAATTCCCTGTGCCCGCGCAACCGCATCCAGGCGCTCCCCAAGCTCTGTGTCGTACACATGACTCATATCCGGGAACCGCGTGCCAAGTGCTTCCATATTCGCTCCGATCAGCGGAGATGGCGCAAACGATGTGATCTGATCCGTAATACGAACCAGTGTCCCCGGCTTGTACGATGGATTGATGCCGCCGGCTGCGTTCGTCAGGATCAAAATCCCTGCACCCAGCATCCGCATCACACGTACCGGCATCACGACCTCAGCCATGGAATATCCCTCATAGTAATGCACACGCCCCTTCATGATCAGCACCGGACAATCCTCCACTTTTCCTAGCAGGAAGCACCCATCATGACCTGCCACCGTCGATACCGGGAAATGCGGTATCTCGTCATATGGGATCTTCGCATCAATCGTCAGACGGTCTGCAAAATCCCCTAATCCGGAGCCGAGCACGAGTGCCACCTTCGGCGTATACGGCAGACGCGCCTGCACATAAGAAGCAGCCGCCTGCAGTTCCTCGTAAGTTATCTCTTTCTTCATTCTGTATCCTCCTGCAAATCCAATCATTTATTTACAAAAGTAACTTCATCTCGCCAATAGCACACGATTGGCATACCTGCTTCCACATACTCATAGAGCTCCGCCGCCTTATCAACAGGCAGATTCACACAGCCATGGGAACCGCTGTATGTGTAGATCTCTCCGCCGAATTTCCCACGCCAGTTCGCATCGTGCAGACCGATACCACCGTTAAACGGCATCCAGTATGTGACCGGTGTCTCATAGTCCTCACCAATCAGTGTCGCATGCATCTTCTTATAGGTAAGACCATACAGACCGCCTGGTGTCTTGTGTCCCGGTGTCTGCCCGGATACACAATCACTGTCCCATTTCAATCTGCCATTTTGATAATAATATACATGCTGGTTTGTCAGATCAACCTCCACATAGGTCGAACCGATATCATTCTGTTCACACAAGGTATAGCCGTGGCGCTTGCACGCCGGTTCCTTCGTGAAGCTTTTCTTCTTCGACAACAGCTCATACAGTTCCTCTGTCTCGGTCTCTGTATCAATCACCCAGCCGTAGTACCCGCCATGCACAAGGATCGTCTTCTTATCGTGTGTCGTAAACTCCCGGTCTGTATCCGCCGTCGTGAATTTCTCACTGAACTTCTCGACATATGCCGCAACATTGCTCTTGCTGATCCGGATACTTCCATCGGAGCTTACATACGCCATCTTCGTCAGTTCTTCCTTCGGAATGGTATATGTATAGGAGCCGAAATCATACACGGCTTCGATATCGACAAATGCATCCGCCGCTTCCTTCGTCTTAAGGATTGACTCCGAATCCGCCAGGATATGTGCCGGAATATAGCATTCTGCCGCTTCCACATCCAGCGTCGTATCATAATTATGAAGCGCATTCAACACTTTGTCATAAAGCTTCGCCGTATCAAGCTTCGTTCCCGTTTCTTCCGGAATCACTTTTGCCTCGCCATCCTCTAAGACAACCTTCGCATCCGTCGATGCCTTCATGGACGCAGGATCAAGTGCCGGTGATGCCTGCAGACAGGCTTCAAGCTTCTCTTTATCACAGCTGACGGTATATCCAACCTTATAATCATACTGATAAAAGGCATTTACAAACCACAGAAACGGAGAATGCTTCTTCAACAATGTATCTACAGACTCCGTCAGTGCCGCCTGTGAATCCGCATCTCCAAGCGCAAACTTGAAATCATCATCCTTGAACCGGATATCAAGCGTATATGTTCCTGCATCGGTTAACAGCATCCGCTCCACGGACTTTACAGATTTCCCAGAAACATCCATGCCATTGATCGTTGTATTCATGCCAAACCGGCGCATATGGAAGATCACTCCGCCGATATATACCGCAAGCAGCACAGCAACAGCCACGGTTATCACCGTACGGATCATGCGTTTCCGCTTACGCTGACGATATACGGAAGGGTCAACGAACGGTTCCTGTTCGTAGAGGCTTTCGTTCTTATCGCCGTCAGTTTCTCCGTTTTTTTCTTCACTGGCTGCTTCCTCCGGCTTTCCCTTACCGTCTGGCATCTCAGAATTCTTCTCTGATTTCTTCTCTTCCGTATCCTCCGAAGCCTTCTCTTCTGTCTCCTCTGAAGTCTCCTCCGGTTTCTTATCGACTTCTATATTCTCAGACTCCGAATCCTCCGGTTTCTCCATCTCACCCGGAACCGCAGTCTCCCTCACTTCTTCCACGATTTTTGTCTCTTCCGGTTTTTTTGTTCTGTTCTTTTTTCCCCTGCTCATAATTACGTCCTTTATATTTATTATACAGATTCTGCTTTCTGTATCATTGATACGTTCGTATCATATCCCATAGGCCGCATGATTGCAACCACATGCAGAAAATTTACATCTTATTTACATTGATTACGGTCATCTCCGGCGGGTTATTGATCCGGATGTGGATGGAATGCATGCCACAGCCTGCTGTCACAACCATCTTCGTACCGGAATCCACACGCTCATACACGCCATAATCATACTTCGGAAATGGATGTAACCGTGGGGAAATCACCCCTCCAAGTCCCGGCAGCCGTACCATGCCCCCATGATTATGTCCCGACACGATCAGATCCGGATGCAGCGCACAGTACGCCCGGAAATAATCCGGATTGTGTGCAAGCAGCACATTGCAGTGATCCGGCTGCATCTCCCCAAGCATGCTGGTAAGCACATCTTCCCGTAGCGGTTTCTTGATCAGCCGCTTATAATACGCCCGGGGCAGATCCAGTCCGTACACACATACATTCCATGGTTCTATGAATTCATATGCATTCACCAGCATATGCAGATGCTTTATCCCTTCGAGATAGTGGCTGTACTCCTCCCAGATTCCGTCTGTCTCCCGCACGCATTCAAGCAGTCCCCGTTCGTGATTTCCGTAAGAATAATACACCGGCGCGATCCCGGTCATCTTCCGGATCGTATCCGCCGTCACCCGGTTGTTCTTCCGTTCACTCTTCCGGCAGACGATCATATCCCCGGGCAGCAATATCATATCCGGCTGTTCCGTGCCGATTGCCGAAAGCAGGTGTTCATTGTCTGTGCCATATACCTGATTGTGCAGATCTGCGATCATCACGATCCGAAGCGGCTTCCTTACCTTGTGATTGATGAAATTATATCTCACTACCTGAAAATTCATACTCATGGCACCATTATACCCTATATTTGGTTATTGCGCCATAAATATTCTTCCTGCAATGTCCGATAAGCTGTATCTGAAATTTAATTCCGGTACCGGATATTCCGCATACAGCATAACTTCCCCGATATATGTTCCGTTGCAGGAATACTGTACTACACCGACCGCATCGCCTTCATGGATTGGTGCTTCCAGGTTCTCATAAGCAATCACCTGTTTCTCGATCTGATCGGGATTTGCTGCCACCAGCGTGATCGTGTGCTGTTCCACCGGTTTTACCGTCACCGATTTGCAGGTGCCCTTTTTCACCGGAATCTGCAGATCCTCCGGTACAACCTCGGTATCCACATAGGTACGGCATTGTGCAAACCCATAATCAAGCAGCTTCATTGCCTCGCTATTTCTTACTTCCTTTGTCTCCGCGCCCATCACAACTGCAATCAAGGTCACACCGTCCCGCGTTGCGGTTGCCGACATGCAGTATTTCGCCTGAGAAGTATACCCGGTTTTAAGTCCGTTTGCTCCTGTGTAGAGATTCAGGAATTTGTTCGTATTCGCAAGATCAAACCGGGACTCGCCCCGTTTGGTCTTATGTGTAATGGAATCCATCCAGATTGTCGAATATGTAAGGATATCCGGGTGATATAGCAGGAGCTGTCTCGACATAATTGCGATATCCCGCGCCGAAGTCAGATGTGTCTCAACCTCCAATCCACACGCATTGTCAAAATGCGTATGCTCCATGCCAAGCTCCTTCGCCCGCTCATTCATCTTCTGGACGAACGCTGCCTCCGAACCTGCCAGATGCTCTGCCATCGCCACTGCCGCATCGTTACCGGAAGCAACCTCGATGCATTTGATCATATCCTGCACCGTCTGTTCCTCGCCTGCCTCGAAGAAGCATTGTGAGCCGCCCATCGACGCCGCATGCTCAGTCACGACAACCGTATCGTCCAGTGCGATATCCCCGCGTTCTAACGCCTCGAAGATCAAAAGCAATGTCATGACCTTCGTCACCGATGCCGGGCGCAGCATCTCATCCGCATTCTTCTCATAGAGTACCGTCCCGCTCTCTAATTCCATCAGTAACACCGATTTCGACTGGATTTGAAGCGCATCCTCCGTGTCCGCATACGCAACCGGACAAACTATGCAAAGCATCATGATCAGTGTCAGAATCGCACATATAATCTTTTTCTTCATTTTCTCTCCTTTTTGCGTTTCTATCTAGTACAACTTAGATAGAATACAATTTCCGTCCGCCTCTAATTTGTACATTATACGAAACAACCTTGCAGAAAATGAATATAATAAGAAAAAGTGTGAAGGAGCATCTGTATGTGTGGCATTGCGGGCTACTTTAACCCAGACCAGAACTATGCGGAAAATCCCAAACAAAACTTTCATACACTGTCCCGTATGATCAATACGATGAACCACCGCGGGCCGGACACCTACGGTCATACCATCATAAATTCGTGCTGCCTTGCGCACACACGCCTGTCTATCATTGATCTTGAAAATGGCAGACAGCCCATGTCTTATACAAAGGACGGAAACACCTACTATATTGTATATAACGGCGAGATCTACAACTACAAAGAAGTAAAGAAAACACTGCTCCGGAAAAACTATACCTTTGAAACGAACTCCGATACCGAAGTTATCGCCGCCGCGTTCTGTCATTACGGACCGGGCTTTGTCAAAGAATTAAACGGTATCTTCGCAATCGCCATCTACGACAGCATGCGAAATACACTCTACCTCTACCGTGACCGCTTCGGTGTCAAACCGCTTTATTATACGAAGACCGGCGATACACTCGTGTTCGCCTCGAGGATTGATACATTATTTGAATACCCGCGCGTGCGTCCATGCATCGACATGAACAGCTTCAACGAGATCTTCTCCCTCGGGCCGGCGAAGACGTACGGCAAAGGTGTATTCTCCGGGATCAAAGAGATCAAGCCCGGTGAATATCTGACCTACTCGCCGCAGTATATGACATCCCGGCTATACTACCGGATTGAGAGCCACCCGCACACCGACAGCTACGAGGAAACGGTAGAGAAAACCTCATACCTGCTTGAAGACAGTATCCGTATGCAGATGGTGTCCGACGTTCCGATCTCCACCCTGCTTTCCGGCGGTGTGGACTCCTCGTATGTATCCGCCGTCTGCAGCCATTTCCTGCCGGAGGATACACCTCTTACAACGTACTCCTTCGATTATACCGACAATGCCGTTTATTTTCAGGCGAACAGCTTCCAGCCGAGTGAAGACCGCCCTTACGTTGATATCATGAAGGACTATCTGCACTCGGATCACATCTACCTGACGTGTTCCTACACGCAGCTTGCCGATCTGCTCGAAGCGTCCGTCGACAGCCGGTGCCTGCCAACGATGGCAGATGTCGATTCGTCGCTGTTGTACTTCTGTGGGGAGGTTGCAAAACACCACAAGGTCACGTTGACCGGTGAATGTGCTGACGAGATCTTCGGTGGCTATCCGTGGTTCCACCGTGACGCTATGCTGCAATCGAACACCTTCCCATGGACGATGGATATCTCCTTCCGCAAATCCCTGCTCCACCCGGAATTTGCTGCCAGCATGCAGATGGAAAAATATATCGCCAGGGCATACCGCACAACACTCTCCGAGGTAGATATCCTGCCGGAAGAATCACCGCTCGATACGAAGAAACGGCAGATCGCCTATCTGAATATCCGCTGGTTTATGCAGACGCTGCTTGACCGCATGGACCGCACATCCATGCAGCATGGACTCGAAGCCAGAGTCCCATTCGCTGATTACCGCGTCGTCGACTATGTATTCAACGTTCCGTGGTCGATCAAAGCCAAGGACGGCGTCTCGAAGAGCCTGCTCCGTGCCTGCGCCGCCAAATATCTGCCGGACACGATCATGAATCGTCCGAAAAGCCCTTATCCGAAGACCTATCACCCGGAATACGAGCGCGTACTTGCGAACCGCCTGCGCGAAGTCGTCACCGACACCGCATCGCCACTCCGGAGCTATCTGAACATCCCTGCTGTACTGAAGTTCCTCGACGAGCCAAAGGAATACGGAAAGCCTTGGTTCGGTCAGCTCATGGCCGGACCACAGATGATTGCCTACCTGCTGCAGGTTGACTACTGGATGCGGAAATATATGTTATAACCCATTACATGAAAAAAGCAGAGGCTGGAGCGATTCACTCCTTCCTCTGCGTTCTTTTCGTAATTGCATCGCATCGTTCCTGTATCAGCTTCTCAAACCGTTCTTTTAGGTGTTCCGGAAGCAACGATGCTTCACACATTGCAACAAACTTCTGCCGTTGCTCTATCACCGCATCCAGCATCTTCTCTGCAGACACTCTGGACATTCCACATGCATCTGCATAAACTAAAAAGTCTTTTCGATGTAGATTCCGTTTCTTTCCATTCATTGCAAGTGCAAACTGTTCCTTATCTTCCGGCATGATTACATTCACCGGAAGTAGATCATACGCGGGTGACAAACTATATGTGCCAGTGCCCTCTCCAGTCTCAATCAACGAGAAATTTTTCAAATGCATATCCGAATTTCCAACCACAAAACAAAACACCAGTCTCATAAATAATTCTGCCATATCCAAGCCTTTTCGACAGGAATACCGCTCTATGATTTTTGCACACCGCTCATAAGACCCCTTGTATTTATCCTGTGTCAGACGCAAATCAAGCTGACAGAAATCTTCCATCGCAAGCATCTTCGTATGTTCACCATTCTCCACCCGGTCAACGCGTCGCGTAATGTATGCCAGATCTCCATCTCCCCTCATCAGAGCATGCGGAACCGTAGAAATCCCGATTGTATCTGCCATTGTCATAACCAGTTGTTCTGCCTCTGGCAATGCTTCGAACTGCTCTACCTGTGGTTTCAGAATATATCCCGTTGGATAATTCACAAGTGTGAGACGTGGTTTATTATTTTCTGACAGCAAATGTAACGATAATTTCTTTTGTACCCCCGGAACCGTAAAACCCTTTTGAATTGATTCCATTACAATTGTCGTCAATGTCTGCTCTGTGATATCAATTTCCGGTATCGTATCCGTACCAAAAAAATGCTTTATGCAGGATGCATGCCAACCCGATTCCGTTTCCTTCTTCAATGGTTTTCCACAACATAAACAATTCATACACGTTCCTCCCTTATGCTGACATTTCCAATTGCATCCTTACATGCAACCAGCAAAAGCCCAAACCGATCTTTTAAATCAATCTTCCAATTCCTGCTTACAACACCAAGCAGCCAGCCCTCCGGAATCAATCCATCGAAAAAAGGAAACATTGTTTTCGACTCATACACCTCGTCCGTCAAAGGCAACGTCAACGAAACAGCACTCGCTTGCGCATCTTTCAAATATGTCTGATCGTAGGAAAATGAATATCCTTCATCTGTTTCCAGTAGCGTTCCTGCAAATACATTCCGCACATATACATATGCCGTTCGAAAAATCGTATCCATACCTAATCAACCTGCCTTCCCGGAACTGCCTCCATTCCAAACATTCCAAGTGCGATATTTACCTTGTCCATGCGCACCGTTTCTTTTCCCTGCTCCAATTCACGTACAAAACGCAAACCAAGACCTGCCCGCATGGCAAATTGCTCCTGCGTCAGTCCCGCTGCTTTACGATTCTTTTTTATAAATTCTGCAATCTGATTCATACGATCACCGCCTGTCTTTTTTAGTGTATTTTACACCTCATCGGGTATAAATGCAATGTTTTGTATACAAAATACACCCGATAAGGTATATTTTATTCTAATTCCCTTTGAATCATACCTTATCGGGTGTAAAAATGTTATTTCTTGATATACGTCTGCTTATTCGTCGTTACAACACCACCGTAATTGTTCGCCGGTGCAGCACCGCCCTTCGGTACAAGCACGATCTGGATACCCTCGAGACGCTTGCTGAGTCCTGCGGTTCCGGCAGCTTCGCCGTTCTTCGTCCAGGCAAGCCAGCCGTAGGTCTGTGCATGGACGCGGTAGTATACGTCGTAATGTTCTGCCATCTCGCCGGTCAGTGCGATACGGATTGCCTCGAGGCGCTTCGCACGTCCGCTTGTTCCTGCCATCTGACCATCACGGAACCATGTATTCACATTGTTCTCATTGCCCTGCCAGCCGATGGACTGTACATGTGTCGTATAGACAATGCTTCCGCTGTATGGCTTGTTTGTTAATTTGATGTTGATGCCTTCGAGTCTCTTTGCCTTACCGCTTGTTCCACTCATCACGCCATTGTACTTCCAGCCTTGCCAGCCAAAGGACTGTACGTGTGTACGATATTCTACATTCACATTGTTCTCACCTGTGACAACCGGATTTGCATTTGCTGTGGATGATGCGATATATGCTTCTCCACGGGCAGACTGGATATTTCCGATTGCATGATCGAAGCTTTCACCCTTCTTCACAATCACGATCTGGATTGCCTCGAGTCTCTTCGCAAGACCTGCTGTACCTGCCGGTGCGCCATTGGCTGCCCACGCAAGCCAGCCGTAAGATTGTGCGTGTACACGATAGTATACATCATACTTCTCTTTATCTACGCCTGTGAGCTGAATCTTAATTGCTTCCAGTCTCTTCGCTTCGCCCTCCGTACCGTTCATCTCGCCATTTGCGGACCATGGTAACCATCCATAGCTCTGACAATGAGTCGTATACCGGATGCCGAGATTGCTGTTGCCTGCAACCGAAATCTCGATGCTTTCGAGCCGCTTCGCCCTGCCGGAAGTTCCACTCATCGTGCCGTTCGTCACAATGCCCTGCCATCCGATGGACTGCACATGTGTACGGTAAGAAACCTTAACATCCGGTGTCACAACCGGTGCCGGGGTAGGTGTAGGCGTTGGTTCTGGCTTCGGTTCCGGAGTTGGTGTTGGTTTCGGAAGCTTCGCAATTGTTTCTGTCTCAAGGTTTTTCCCACAAACCGTACATTCCTTATGTCTGCTTCCTTCTGTATCTACGGTCGCTTCTTTATCGACGATCCACTTAATTGTTGGATGCGTACATGCCTTTCGTGTCAATGTGATTTCTACACTTTCTACTTCGTAGTTACCTGCATCTTCGCCAGCATACTTCGCTGTCACTGCGACCGACACATCTACCTCTAACTTCTTGTCAATATCAGCATCATCAAACTTCCAGCCTGTCGGAAGTGACACGGCTTCAACTGTTGTCTTCGTATAGTCTACGTCCATAGATGCATTCGGCATGTTCGGAGCCTTTTGTGCTTTCTGTATAGTTACACAAACCGGTGTTTCAACAGTCGCATAATTCACACTGTCATCCGGTGTAAACACAACGATATAATTCGTGCTGTCGCTATCTGCAACGGTCGGTTTCGTATCTGCAAGCTTCCATGTAAAGGATCCTGCCACTTCGATTGCCTCATCCGCGCTGTACTGTACTTTTCCGCCTGTCAGTGCAGCATCCTTCAACGTCTCTCCATAAGTAAGCGTATCTACGACAGGAATCTCTGTGATATATGGCGTTGCCTTTGTTACATTTACAGTAATCATTCTGTCTGGATAAATATAATTGGTCTTATCCATCAGATCTGACGGCTGGAATCGTACCTGATATTCCTGCTTATCCACCGTCAAAACGCTCTTGTCAATTACCCACCAGCTACCAGGCATTTCTGTACCATCTACATGAAGCACCTTTCCACCGATCAAGTCGCTGTTCTCCAACTTAGTTCCCGGATGATACACACGATCCGTTACCGTTGGAAGTTCTGTCACTTCCGGTGTTGCCTTCTCCACGCTGACGGATACTGTATCTTCTGCCGTACCATAAATTGAATCTTCCGGTGTAAATATCCATTTCTCACTATGGGTTCCATATTCTGGCACTTTATCTGGATTCTTCCATGCAAGTGTTCCTTTTACCGCATTTCCTTCTTTATCTTCAAACACAACATCCTCAAATTTCAAAATGGAAAGGGTCTGTCCGTATGTAAGTGATGCGTTCTTCACTGAAACCGCATATCCATCTTTAACGTATACCGGAATTTTATCAACCAGTATGATATCTATAATCACAGTTTTATTCGTATAATTGGTTGTAGATACGTCTATCGTAATTCTCCCGGTATCACCAATATCGCCACCCTTGGTAACGAATGTCAGGAAATGCTCGTCCGAAACAACCGGTTCCTCCTCATAACTGATACCCCCAGTGTTTTTTACATTGTCATATGTAATCGCTCCGCAATCCTCTGGCAGCAACGCATCCAGATCAACCCGCAGCTTCTGACCTGTATAAACACTTGTCAATTTTACATCCTCTAAGTTCATAGATGCCTTGTCAATTGTCACATCCGTAGCTAATTCTACCGGATTGGTCGGCTGGATCAGTTCGTAATTATCCGCTTCAGATCCAACCAATTTCATTTCTGGCAGTGTAATCTTTGAATATGTACCGGCATTCTTGTCTGAAAGATCACCATACAGATCGGCTGTATCAACGACAACCTCATCGTTTTCTAATGCACCAGCTAATGATACATTCGTGATCTGTACCTTTGTTGTACCATCATATGTTTTTTTATCCGCTCCTGCATTCACAACCGAAAGCTTCGCTTTCTGTATCGTATAATCAATCGAGGCACGTGCCTCTTCCTCGCCTATTCGAACCGTCACAGTTGCTGTATAATCGCCAGCATAAACCGGCTTGTCATATGCGGAATCACCATCCCATGCATACTCATAGCTTACTTTTACCGAATCAAACGCATTCTCTGGTGTCACCGTCACAATTGCTTCCTTGGCAGTTTTATCATAAACAAGAATCTCTGCCTTTGGTGAGGTCAATGTCACAGCTATCTCGTGCTTGTCTGTCTCCGACGTACAACCTTCTCTCTGGCAGGTGAATTTCAGTGTTACACTTGTACCATCCTGCGATTTTTCCTTAGACACCACATAATCATGTCCTAACGCGGTTGTATCCTTTGCCTCATTCGAATAGGTATAGACAATCTTATTCTCATCCTCGACACAGCTATCATAGGATATGTTCTGGTAAACCTTTTTGCCGCCAAGAACCGGATATAGATCTCCACCTTCCTCGGAAAGTGTCTGTCCCCAGACAGAATCTTTCTGATCTCCCTGTAAGAGATAGGCAACCTCACCACTCTTATACTGTTCTGTCGTTTTGCCTTCGACGTTTGTAACTGTTCCTTCATCCACAACGCCTATCGCTTTTCCTGTATAAACAACACTGTCATAATAGCAGTTTTTGATGGTTCCGACATTATATCCAATCACTCCACCTACATACCGACTTATTCCACTAATTTTGCCTGTATTGTTGCAATTTGTGATGGTTCCCTTTTTATAATTATATCCGCACACTCCGCCTATCTGCCAACTTGTTCCACTAGCAGTACCTGCGTTGCTACAATTTGTAATTGTTCCATAATTATTCCCACTAACTCCGCCTACGCGATCCCCTGTTCCACTGACAACACCTACGTTGCTACAGTTTGTGATTATTCCACCATTATGCCCACATACTCCGCCTACCTCGTCATGACCATTGACAGAACCGGTATTATTGCAGTTTTCCATTGTTCCATCATTATATCCACATACGCCGCCAAAACGCGCTTCCGCATATGTTGGTATATTAACTGTGCCTGCATTATTGCAATTTGTAATTGTTCCATAATTATTATATCCACACACACCACCTACATGCGATTGACCACTGACAGTACCTGTGTTGCTACAGTTTGTGATTATTCCATCATTATATCCACATACGCCGCCTACTTTTTCTTGACCATTGATATAAGAATTCATAATTCTCACATTGGAAACCTGACTTCCATGTCCTACTTCGCCGAACAATCCCACACACGCTTTTTCCGTGTGATTGAAATATATTCCACTAATCGTGTGATTCTGTCCGTCAAATATACCACCATATAATTCAATCGGTGTCCATTCCTTGAATGTTCCATCATTCAATGTTCCATCCGACTTCAGAACATTTTTATTTATAACAATATCCGCTTTCAGGACTGCATTTACAAATAGATTCCGCTTGGTTCCCGGAAGTGTACCATTTACAAGCCCTGCAAACCAATAAAGCTGACCGGCATTACTGATTTCGTATACGTTATCCTTACTGTTATCTCCATTGATATCATACTGATCTGTCGTAAGCACTGCCGGCTGGTAAGCATCACATTCTGTACAGAAGCCCTGTGTATTATAATTATGTTGCTCTTGTTCTGTTTCCGCTATATATGCAATCGGACAATCCTTACAAACACTCTTTTGCACATGTGTATCTGCATCCTTCCATTCGCAAGTAACTCCGCCATCGATATTATGCGTATGTACTTTATCATCCACCCAAATTGTGGCACCATCTTCGACAGTAAGTTTATCCAGATTCGTAATACTTGCACCACTTGCAAAGTCAATACTCGCTCCACTTGCAATCGTTAAATTCTCTTTTAACGTAGCTGTACCATATACATATGTTTTCGATATATCTTCTTTACTATCAGCATCTTTCCATTGCTTTGTTATAATGCAATTGCTATAAGTATTTTTAAAGACATCCTCGTTATCCAATTCATCAATCACAGCACTTTCATCAGTGCTGTTGTTACCAGCCAGAATCTGACTATCTGATATACTGATTTTACTTTTTGATCGAATGGCATAATCATCATCGCCTGTACTTGCTTGAATATAGCTGTTTACAATACTAATATTCCCTTCAGCACCAATTGCGTTATTGTTAAGCTCTCCAGTCAAAGATGCATTTACATGACTATTGTATATGTTCAAGCTGCCTTCACATGCAATCTCCTGGGTTGTGATTGTTGCATCTGTAATTTTCAGATTCATTTTGTTTCCAGATCCACTTGAAGCGTCCCCAATTCTTGTTCCAACTATCAGACTACCATCATCGACACCTTTTATCTCCAATGTATACTCTCCATTGCCTGACTGTGAAGTGATAGCATCACTTACTGTATTATTTTCCCCATATATCAAAACAGAAAGATCACCACCAACACAAATTATATAATTTATAGATGCACCATTCAGTACAAGCTGATTTTCTATACTGTCATAATACCAATTAGTTCCTTGATATATCGTATCCTTACTATCTGAATTTCCATCATCCTTCAATGTTCCGTCAGAAATAATTTCCTTGCCTTGTCCGCCTTTTTCACATAACAACAACGTCTGCGGTACATTTTTTCCCGCAGTATTTTCATTATCTTCTTCATTACTTTCCTCTGCCTGCACGGTGAGACTGCCCCAGCCTGTCCCCTGTATCACGGACAGCACCATAAAACACGCCAGCAGCCATGCCAGTATCCTTGATCTTCGTTTTTTCATTCCCTCTCTTTTTCGCATATGATCCCTCTCTTTCTTATCTCAGTTAACTATAATCATCATTTCTGTATGATAATCGAATGCACCGTATAAATGTGTGCATGTGCATTTCCCCCTCACCATAACAAAAAAGCACGCTACTCTGATAGTAACATGCTTTTTTTGTAACATATTTTACTTGTTGTGACAACCTTTCTGGGACGAAATGCATTTTTCTGGGACGAACGGTTCCAAATCAACCATTTTTTATAATAATACCGGCTGGATCTGCTCCTTTGCCAGTGCATATTCTACCGTCTCTGCAATCTTTGTCATATCCGCCACACAGGAATTCGGCTTTTTTACCGCATCGTCCTGTCCAAACGGAACGAAATAGATATGCTTCATCACCATGAGCTTTCCGATATTCTGCAGATTGATGCCAAGCGCATCGTTCGTGGAAATAGCAATGATCACGGGACGCCCGTTCCGAAGGTGCGACTTCGCCGCCATCAAAACCGGAGTATCCGTGATTCCATTTGCAAGCTTTGCTGCTGTGTTTCCCGTGCAGGGTGCGATCACAAGGGCATCGAACAGCTTCTTCGGTCCGACCGGTTCTGCGCCCTGTATCGTGTGAATCGCGCTTCTTCCTGTGATTGTCTCAATCTCTTTCACAAAGGACTTCGCCTCTGCAAACCGCGTATCCAGTTCATAGGCATGCTGTGAAAAAATCGGCGTGATACTCGCCGCCTCATCCCGTAGAAGCTCTATCTGTTTTTTTATCTTTTCGAACGTACAAAATGATCCGGTAATCGCAAATCCCAGATGACAGTCTGACCGCATACCTTATGGCTCCTTTTTGTTAGTCCGAAGGAGTCTCCGTGACGAGCGCATGCTCGTAGATACCGGAAGCAATCACAGTTCCTGCTTCCTTTGGATACAGCTTTCCGGGGATACCCAGATAGATGTCTGCCCGGATGCCGTGTGCCTTACAATACGCAAAATCCGTTCCGCCCGGGCTTGAAGCTATATCATAGATGAGAATCGACGGGGAAAACCATTGCAGATGCCCGGCGTCTAAGACCATCGCCGGTATCGTGTTGAACACATAGCTGTATTTGTCATAGACGTAATGATCCCACTGTGCAAGATTCCGGTATCCATATGCATGCTGTTCGATCTCGGCTTTCAGTTCCTTCCGTCTGACTGCAACATCCACATGTGCCCCGGCTTTTGCAAGTGCATCTGCGATTGCTTTTCCGCAATGCCCATATCCAAGTACAAGACAGTGGCTTTCCAAGAGCACGGCATCTCTTCCGGCGATTGACAGGATTCCCTGTGCGGTGAGCTGCGCATTCTCCGTCACAAGTGTTTCAAGCTGCAGATATGGATGACAGGTAACACCTTTTTCCTGCAGCTTCTGCTGACTTGCCGCCGACAGCAGACCGTGATATAAGATCTGGTCGTCTGTCACATACGCACATAACGCATCCTCCTCTGCCTCCGAAAGCTTCGGTGCGGTGATCACACACGCATCCGCAACCGGTTCTTCCGGGTTCTCATATACATCATATCCAAGATGATAAAAATATCCGGCGACACTCTCCATCCGCGGATCGTGTCCGAAAACAATGATATTCCGCATACGCTGTCACATCCTCCTTACGATACTCTATTATATGCATACTGCTCGGGAAAGGTCTCTTGCTTCTCAATAAAAAAATGCATCGAATACAGTTCCAATATAATAAGAAAAATCCTTTTTGTCTACTGTTTCTGCCGCATACACCGGATATCCGGCAAGCAGGGTGTCCCCGATGGATACCTGCAGGGTGCCGACCATGTCGCCCCGTGCAACCGGTGCGGCCAGTCCGCTTTCCGGTACAAACCGCTGCTGTACCGTCTCCGAGTCAGAAAGCAAAACGGTAAACTTCCCCTCACACGTACCGGAAATAGCCGGTTCCAAGCCATCTGCGACCGGAATAGCAGGAATCTGCACACCTGAAAGCTCGATCTCCCGGTATTCATAGTTTGCATCGCCATATGCAAGCAGGGCTCTCGTATCTGCCCATTTGTAATGCCGGTTGTGCGGCCAGCCACACGCAAGCAGCGCCACGATAAAATGTTTCTCCCCGACATTCACCGCCGCCACATAGCAATACCCGGCATTCCCGGTGAATCCCGTTTTCCCGGCGAGCACGCCATCCATGCGGTCGAGCAGCGCATTCTTATTATATACTGTAAACTGCCGTGTACCATCACAGCTTGCGAATGTATACTTCCGTGTCTGGCAGATTGCCTGAAACGCTTCTTTCTGTTCCGACTGCGTAACGCAATACCGCATGAGCTGTGCCAGCTCACGGGCGGTCGTATGGTGTACGCCGCCTGCATCCTCGGCGTCTAATCCGTTCGGTGTGATAAAATATGTATCATGCAGTCCGATTTCCGCCGCCTTCCGGTTCATCATCTGCGCAAACGCCTCCACGCTTCCCCCGACCTGTTCTGCCACTGCACATGCGCTGTCATTGTGGCTCTCTAACATCATGGAATACAGCAGATCTTGCAGCACATACCGGTCACCGGCATGAAGCCCTAACCGTACCTCCGGCATCTTTGCCGCGTAGCTGCTCACAGTCACAACATCATCCGGATTTCCATATTCAAGTGCGAGAATCAGTGTCATGATCTTTGTCGTGCTTGCCATAGGAAGCGCCTCATCCGATGCCCTTCCGTATAATACCCGCCCGGTATCCGCATCCATCAGCACAGCCGCCCTCGCGTACAACTCCGGCTCTTCTGCCGCACAGGCAGACACCGGACAGCCGCAGATCGCAATGACCATTACGAGCATATATATAATACAATTCTTCATGCCATTCCTTTCTTTTCACACTTCGCTGACATCTACTCCATTATATGGATAATTGTAACGAGTTAGACTTTCTAATTGAAATTGGCTATGAAATCCTGTAAAATGAATATAAGAATTTACAACGAAGGATGACGCTTATGGCAACACTTTTTACATCAGAATTAGAAGAGGGCATGGTCACGCTGACCGACACCTATTCCAATAACGGCAAGCTGATCGTTCCGAAAGATACTGTACTTACGAAGAGTATTATCCAGATACTTTCCGGGAATGATGTTGTGTTTGTTGATGTCTCTGATATTGTGGAGCCTGCTGATAAATCACAGGAGAACGATCTCTCCTCTGCGCTGGATGCCGAGAAAATCAAAGAAAAGCCACAATACAAAAAGTTTGTCCGCCGCTATGAGAAAAGCATCTCCGAGATGGGCGATCATTTAAACGATATTGTCTACAAGAATGCTCCGATCGACGTGGATATGATGCTGCAGAACACCATGACGACGATGAAGGCATTGAACGACTCCCCGCTCAGCATCTTCACGATGCTTTCAACCATGAAAAATTATGATGATTCGACCTTTAACCATTCGTTAAACGTCGCGCTCATCTGCAATATCTTCGCTGACTGGCTGAATCTGTCCGAAGATGACAAGAAACTCATCACCGCCTGCGGTCTGTTCCATGATGTAGGCAAGCTGCTGATTCCGGATGCGATATTGAAGAAGCCGGGCAAGCTCACGAAGGACGAGTTCGACATTATCAAAACCCATCCGGTCAAAGGGTATCAGCTGTTACAGAAGAACAAGCTCGATCCGCATATCCAGTATACTGCCCTGATGCACCACGAGAAATGCGACGGCTCCGGCTATCCGATCGGGTTGACAGGAAATCAGATCGACTGGTGTGCCCAGATTGTCACAATCGCTGATATCTATGAGGCAATGACTGCAAAACGTGTCTACCGCGGACCGATCAGTCCTTTTAAGGTCATCAACATGTTTGAAGAAGACGGGCTGAAAAAATACAACCCCAAATATCTACTTACTTTCTTAGAGCACGTCGTAAACAGCTATTTAAACTGCAAGGTACGTCTCTCAAACGGCGAGGAAGGCGATATTGTATTCATTAACAGGGTGCGTCTCTCGAAGCCGATGGTCAAGACAAAGAACAATTTCATTGACCTGTCCAAGCAGCCAGATGTGAATATCGACAGTATATTATAAATGGGTATCTGCTCCACGAACAGATACCCATTTTCTATCTCTTTTATACGATTATACTTCTACCTTCACATTGACTTCATCCATTGCTTCCTGCCGGAACCGCTCAATCTTATCCGGTGTGATCGACGGCAGCTCCTCCATAGACGACACGCCAAAGCACCGCAGGAAATCTTCGGTTGTACCAAACAGGATCGGTCTTCCGACTGCGTCTAACCGTCCAACCTCTGTAATCAGATTGTACTCCACTAGTCGGTTGATTGCATGCACGCACGACACACCGCGGATTGCCTCAATCTCCTGTCTTGTGACCGGCTGCTTATATGCCACGATGGATAATGTCTCCATCAGGGAATCCGTCAGGCTGTGCTTCTTCGGAATATTGACCAGATTCGACAATATATCGTAATATTCGTTCTTCGTGCAAAGCTGGTATGCATTCTCCAGCTTCACGATTTTGATGCCCCGGTCTTCTTCCTCATACCGAACCATCATATCATCCAGAATCTTCTGCAGTGTCTTCGTATCCACCTGCAGAACATCGGACAGATCTTTTAATTCTACTGCATCTCCCATGGAAAAAAGAACCGCTTCAATCGCAGCCTCTGTTTTCTTCACGCTTTCTTCCACTCTATGTTCCTCCGTTCTTATATCCGTAATCTGTATCTGTCTGACTACCCGCTAAGCCTCGAGGGAGTCAATGATGATATCACCGAACAGTTCATCCTGCCGGATCGTGATATCCCCGACCTTCATCAGCTCTAAGATTGCCATAAATGTCACAATAATATTGATCTTGCTCGCCTGGATCTCCAGCAGCGTCTTGAAATTAATCCCCTTTAACCCGCGGATGCCCGCCCGGATCTCTTCCATTTTATCTTCGATCCGCACTTCATCCTTCTCGATCGTACCGAATTTGCTACGCACCGGATCGACACGATCGACCGTGCGCTTCATAACCTGCGTGAAGATTTCATTTAACTTCGCAAGCGTTACATCTCCGATCACTTCCGCCGGATCGATCTCTTCTTTGTATTCCATTACTTCCTTCGGAATCGTTGCAGGTTTATAATAGTTCTTCTCCGCATCCAGATTCATATCTTTTAGTTCCAGCGACGCGTATTTGTACATCTTGTATTCCAACAAACGACGCACAAGCTCGGCACGCGGATCTTCCTCTTCTTCCTCTTCCTTCTCCTCGCGCGGCAGCAGCATCTTCGCTTTGATTGAGATCAGTGTCGCAGCCATGACAAGAAATTCGCTCATGACATCCAGATTCTCCTCCTGCATCCGGTTCACATAGTCCAGGTACTGCTCCGTAATCTCAACGATCGGTATATCAAATATATTAAATTTGTTCTTGTCGATCAGATGAAGCAGCAGGTCAAGCGGACCTTCAAACTCATTGATCTTGAATTCCAGTTTTTCTTCCATACCCGGCTATTCTAACATCTTTTATATAATAATGCAAACCATTCCACCATTCGAATCGTTCACAATCTTTTCCATTGTATCCTGTAATTTCTGCTGGCTTTCCTGTGTAATCCTGTTGATTTTCGCCGACAGTCCATCCTCCACGAGCTGACGCACCGTCTTGCCGAATATATTTACATCCCAGATATCATCCTGCTTCTCCTCATCCTGATGGATATAGGCAATCAGATCCTTCGCCTGCTCCTCGGAACCAACGATCGGAGCAATCTCTGTCGTAATGTTTGCTTTGATCAGGTGGATCGATGGTGCCTGTGCGGTCAGCTTCACACCATATTTGTTCCCGGATTTGATAATCTCCGGTTCACCGAGCCGGATATCTGCAAGCTCCGGTGTCACGGATCCATAACCGGTCTTGCACGACTGCAGCAGCGCAGCGCTGACCTTCGTACAGGCTGATTTCGTAGCAGCAAGCGCCCGGACGGCCTTCATGAAATCATATTCATTCTCAATCGTCTCGCCGAAGATCTCCGAGAGCATCGTGTAATAATACTCCGGCTTTAAGACCATCTCGATCTCGACAGAGCCATCTGCCAGATTCAGTTCCTGCATCCGCACGGACTCCAGATACTCATCCTGTACAAATTCATATTCCGCAGCATCCTTCATAAGACGCATCGAAGCAAACATTTCCGCCGCATTCTTCACGATCCGGTCTTTGATCTCATCTTTTAATTCCAGTGCTTCCACCCATTTCGGAATCCGGAACCGTACGCATGTCACCGGAAAATCAAGCAGCAGTGCCTCGAAGATATGTACCACATCTGCCTTGCGGAGCTGATCACAGTTGACCGGCAATACAGCCACTCCGTATGCCTGCTGCAGTTCATCTGCGAGTGCAATCGTCTCCGGGCTCGAAGGCTTTCTGGTATTTAATATGACGATAAATGGTTTCCCGATTGACTTTAACTCCTGGATTGTCTGTGTCTCCGGTTGTATGTACGCACTCCGGTCAAGCTCAGAAACCGTGTCATCGCAGGTAACGACGATTCCTACGGTCGAATGGTCATAGATAACCTTCTTTGTGCCAATCTCCGCCGCCTTTGTAAACGGAATATCATAATCAAACCATGGTGTCTTCACAAGACGTTCCCTGCCATCCTCCTCGTGTCCCTCTGCCCCCTGCACCATGTATCCGACACAATCGATCATACGGCATTTGAAATGTACACCATCCTCGAACAGAACCTCCACCGCTTCCTTCGGAATAAATTTCGGCTCTGTAGTCATAACAGTCTTCCCCGCCGCTGACTGTGGCAGTTCGTCAAGCGCACGTTTCCGGTTATGCTCATCGGTGATTGCAGGAAGAACCATGAGCTCCATAAATCGTTTGATGAAGGTCGATTTTCCCGTCCGGACCGGTCCAACTACACCGATGTAGATCTCCCCATTTGTACGTGTTTCTATCTCCTTATAGATATTCATAGCATCCTCCTATACATGGATCCATATGTTCAATAACTCAATATAATATATGTCTGCATGCATGATTTATTCCAAAAAAATAGAAGCTATCTGCTGACAGCTTCTATCTCACGTCTTTATAACGGTTTTATAGATTTGACTTTCTATGCCTGCTCATCGTCCCAGGCAAGTCTGGTAGATTCCGATGTACGGTTTCTTGTGAGCAGCATCTTCATACCCTCTGCTGCATTTAAGTCCTCGAACAACACCTGATTGACGACCGACACGATCGGCATCTCCACGCCGTATTTCCGGCTGAGCTTATATGCTGCCTTCGCAGAATACACGCCCTCGACAACCATCTGTACCTCGTCCATTGCCTCTTTATAGGTCTTACCCTGTCCCATCAGGAATCCCGCCTTCCGGTTCCGGCTGTGCTTCGACTCACAAGTTACGATCAGATCTCCGATTCCGGAAAGACCTGCAAATGTTTCAAGTTTACCACCCATGGCTGTGCCGAGACGGATGATCTCTGCGATACCACGTGTGATGATTGCTGCCTTCGCGTTGTCGCCGCAGCCGAGTCCGTCGCCAACACCTGCCGCAAGTGCGATGACATTCTTCAACGCCCCGCCAAGCTCAATACCGATCACATCCGGGCTCGCGTACACACGGAAGTAATCGTTCATAAATGCATCCTGGATCATAAGTGCGGTCTTCTCATCCTTCGCACCGGCAACCACGGTTGTCGGCATACGCTTTCCAACTTCCTCTGCGTGGCTTGGACCGGATAAGACTCCAACCTTGCACTGCGGAATTTCTTCGTGTATTACCTCTGTCAGTGTCTTCAGGGATTCATCCTCGATTCCCTTCGAGACATTCACAATGGTATGTGCTTCTGTTATGTACGGTGCCACCCGCTTTGCGGTACTTCTGATAAATGGCGATGGAACAACCATCACGAGAAGCTCTGCATCCTTGCACACCTCCTGCTCGTCTGTCGTAAATCGCACCGAATCCGGCAGCTTCACACCCGGAAGCTTCGTCAGATGCTCGCGTTTCGTATCGAGCATTTCGATCTCCTTTGCATCGATGGACCATACGGTCACATCATGTCCGTTATCAGACAGCAAAACTGTTAATGCGGTACCCCAGCTTCCTGCTCCTAATATACCAATCTTCATTTTGTTTACCCCCTGTCCCATAGGCATTCTTGTCTATCTCTTTTTATCTACGCAGTTTTCTTTGCGCCCAGTTTATTTTCCTCATGATGCAGCAGGCGCACGATGTTTGCATGATGCCGCACGATTGCCATTCCGCATATCACCGCTACCACGATTACACTCTCTACCATCGCATGATACGATGCTGCACTCGCCAGATCAAAGCTGTATTTGCCATGGAATGCGAAAATCGCGTACTCGATACAGAACATCGTCACGATGGTGATGGAACCAAGAGAGACATATCTTGTAATCGCTACGATCGCGATAAATGCAATCAGACAACTGACGATAATCACCGGATCCAGGAATCCGACGATGATACCCGCCGTTGTTGCAATTCCCTTTCCCCCCTTGAAATGCAGATAACAAGGGAAGTTATGTCCAAGCACTGTTCCAAGTCCGGCATAGGCAAGATACAGATACACCTCGTTTGGATACAAATGTCCGATCACAACATGCACAATCGCGCTGATGATGATTGCCTTGAACAGATCGCCGATAAATACGATCAGTCCGGCTTTCTTCCCGAGTACCCGGAGGGCATTCGTCGTTCCAGCGTTGCCGCTTCCATGCTCTCTAATATCAATACCTTTCATTCTTCCATAGATATACGATGTCTGAAGTAGTCCAAATGCATAGCCTGCTATCAGGCAGATCACTCTCGCTAGTATCATGATTATTTTTCTTTCCTCTCCCGTATAATAAACTTTAACGGCGTTCCTTTAAAGCCAAACGCCTCACGTATTTTATTCTCGATGTATCTCGTATAAGAAAAATGCATCAATTCCTTGTCATTGACAAAAATGACAAACGTCGGCGGTTTCACAGAAACCTGTGTGATATAGTAAAGTCTCAGGCGTTTGCCCTTATCAGAAGGCGGCTGGTTCAATGCAACTGCTTCTGCCATGATCTCATTTAATACACCCGTTGCCACACGAAGCGAATGATTCTCGATGACCATATCAATCATCTCGAAAAGCTTCGGCAGACGCTGTCCGGTCTCCGCAGAGATAAAAAGCAGCTCTGCATATGGCATATACGAGAGTTTCTCACGCACATCCTCCGTGAACTTCTTCATCGTCTTGTCGTTTTTCTCGATTGCATCCCATTTATTCACAGCGATAATCATACCCTTACCGCGCTCATGGGCGATACCTGCAATCTTGGCATCCTGATCGGTGATTCCCTCCGTCGCATCGATGACAAGCACAGCCACATTGCATCGCTCCACCGCTGATACCGTACGGATGATACTGTACCGCTCAATCTCTTCCTTGATCTTATTCTTCCGGCGCAGTCCCGCTGTATCAATAAATACATACTCGGTGCCGTTCCTTTTGATCGTTGTATCAATCGCGTCACGTGTCGTACCGGCAATGTTCGATACGATCACACGATCCTCACCGAGCAGCTTGTTGATGATGGATGATTTACCTACGTTCGGCTTTCCGATGATTGCGATACGTGGGCGCTCATCCTCTTCTTCGTTTAATGCATTCTCGCCAAAATGCTTGACAACCTCATCGAGCATATCTCCAAGTCCAAGCTGGGATGCCGCAGAAATTGGCTGTGGATCCCCCAGTCCCAGATTGTAAAACTCGTATACATCCGGCATAAACTTCTCGAAGCTGTCTACCTTATTGACAACCAGCACGATCGGCTTTTTTGAACGGCGCAGCATGTCCGCAACCTTTCCGTCCGCATCGACAAGCCCCTGACGGACATCTGTGACAAACATGATCACATCTGCTGTCTCAATCGCGATCTCCGCCTGTTCGCGCATACTCTTCAATATAATATCGTTGGATTCCGGCTCGATACCGCCTGTATCCACGATCGTAAAATTATAATTTAACCATGTCACATCGGCATAGATCCGATCCCGCGTAACACCCGGCGTATCCTGTACGATCGAGATACGATCGCCCGCCAGCGTATTAAACAATGTAGATTTACCGACATTAGGTCTGCCGACAATGGCAACAACCGGTCTACTCATGTTCGTTCTCCATTTCTATCATTCTGTTAAATAATCCCACACCGCTTGATTGTACAATAATCACCGGAACTTGTAAAGCACTTTGCAATTCCTCAACTGTCATATCATCGAGGAAGATCGGCTCATCTGCCTTCACAATCTGGCTTGGCAGGAACAATGCTTCACCGAGATCCCTGCCCGCTAACTGCTTCACAATATCCTGTCCGGTCAAAAGTCCGGTCACGGTGATCTTCTCTCCGAAGAAATCATTCCGGATCGGGAACACCTGCAGATCAAGCCCCGGTGCCGCCTGCTTATATATCTCTGCCGCCTGGCAGACATAATCATACGCGATCAGTCCGGTTATCGTTGAAACCTTCCGTTTCCCTTCCCATAGCTTTCCGTCATGGTCTTCGAGATAGATATCCACGGCATCCTGCGCCTCCGTCAGAAACAGCCGTGTCATGCCGACACCATTTTCGAGCTGGATATATCCATCGTATTGGGCTTCATCCGGCATATCATACCCTGCCGTGATATACCACTCATCGCTTGCATGTACGAAATGCTCTCCGAATTTCTCCATTGCCTGCTGCTGGAAGCCCTCAATGATTGCGATAACTTCCCTTGCATCCTCTTTCGTGAAGCTCTCCAGCTTGCAGAGTCCGTCCCGGTACTTAGAAAGTCCGACCGGGACAACAGACAGACTCTCGATTGTCGGTGCATAGGCAAGCAGATCCCCGATGGTACGGCGAAGCTCATCGCCATCATTTAACCCCTTGCAGAGCACGACCTGTGCATTCATCGGGATATCCGCATCGTAGAGCATCTGAATATAATCCATGACCTTCCCCGCGAACCGGTTGTGCAGCATCTGACACCGAAGTTCCGGGTTCGTCGTATGCACGGAGATATTGATCGGTGCGAGCTTATAGTCGATGATCCGTTGTATATCCTTCTCCTTCATGTTCGTGAGCGTCACGTAATTTCCCTGCAGGAAGGACAGCCGTGTATCGTCATCCTTGAAATAGATTGTCTCACGCATGCCCGGCGGATTCTGGTCGATAAAACAGAATACACACTTGTTGAAGCAGCTCCGGTACTCGTCCATCAGCGACTCTCCAAACTCCATACCGAGATCCTCGTCGTAGTCCTTCTCAACCTCTAACAGCCACTCCTCGCCGTCAGCTTTCTCGATCAGAACTTCAAGGTATTCATCATTCACGATAAAGTCGTAGTCAAATATATCTTCAATTTCTTTGTCATTGATGGCAAGCAGAAAATCGCCTTCCTCGATTCCGAGTTCTTCCGCAATTCCACCTTCATCAATCTTCGTAATTTTATGTCGTTTCATGTCTGTATCCAAAATTTATGAATTACTTTCTTTAATTTTATTTGTCACCATGCGCAACGTGATGACCTGCGCACGCATCAGCGTGCTACCTTACCTGTCACCACGCAGCATAATCACGCCACCCAGATTGCCGCGTCTGCCACCGGATGCCCGATGGGAGAATAACAGTTCCGGATTGCAGCAGGTACATATATCCGGCAACGCAATATGCTCCGGCAACACACCTGCATCCGTAAAATTATAATAGCACGCCTGATGTAAATCAAGCTGATATTTACCATTTCCCTTGTCTTCTAATAGTATCTTCCGTTGTTCCTCTGTATATACGCCGCACGCATCTGCCACATCCTTGCTTACCTCGTAGCAGGCTTTGCAGATGGATGGTCCGATCGCGCAGATGATATCCTCCGGCTTAGAACCATAGAGTTCCTGCATCTTCTGTACGACTACCATACCGATACGCCCAACGGTGCCGCGCCATCCGGAATGTGCCGTCGCAATCACGCGCTGCACTGGATCGTACAGAAACAGCGGTACGCAGTCTGCATAGAACGTCATAAGCGGAATTCCAATCTCCTGCGTGATGAGTCCGTCAATCTCCGAGAAATCACGTTCCCGCACGATACCCTTTCCACAGTCGTCCTTCGTCACGATCCGCAGATTCGTCTTATGTACCTGATCCGAGAACACGAGCTTCGTGTAATCGTACCCGCACGCCTGCGCAAACCGTCTGTGATTCTCCATCACAGACGCTTCCTCATCGCCACGGGTAAAGCTTAAATTCATGCTTCCAAGGTATCCTTTGCTCACGCCGCCAAGCCGTGTTGAAAACCCGACCACGAGCTCCGGATATGCGTCAAATATTTTATACCGCAGCACCGGAACCGGCACCGGCACACCTTCCACCTTCGCATTCTCGAAATACGTAGTGCGTTCCCGTAAGAAATGCGGATTCTCCTCTGCACGCGTCACAAGTGCCTCCGGATTTAATTTCAGATCAAACTGTACTGGTTTCATTTATCTGTTCCTGTCTCTTCCTGTTTATTCTTATTGATTCCTGTTTCACTCTGTCCTTTTCTATCATGCTTAAGCTTACCTTGTCATCACAAAGTCAAACGCATTCTCGATATGTGTGATCGTATCCCCGTTGATTCCGATCACATCAAACCGGATTGGTGTGTTATCAATGCTTATTTTCTTCTGATTCAAATAAAAAAGTGCCATCTTCGAGATCTGCCGGATCTTCGCTCCTGTGACTGCCTCTAACGCATCACCGCTTCTGCCATCTGCCCGGTATTTTACCTCGACGAACACGATACACGCGCCATCCCGCGCGATCAGGTCAATCTCGCCCTGCCGTACCCGGTAGTTCTTCTCGATGATGAAATATCCTTTCCCTCTCAGATATTCTGCGGCAAGCGTCTCCTTCTCCGAACCGACCTGTCTTTTATTATATGAGTGTTTCTCCATAGCTATCCACCGCCTGCCTATTTTCCAAGCTTTGCGCGAAGCTTATCCATCCGGTCAACATAGACTAAGATTTCTGCAACCACACCGTAAAGCTCCGGTGGGATACACTCCCCGATATCAAGATTCAACAGCGTATTCGTAAGATCCGTATCCTTATAGAGTGGCACATCGCTCTTCTTCGCCGTGTCAATGATACGCTCCGCGATCACACCTTTTCCGGATGCAACGACCTGCGGTGCCTCATTTCCCGGCTCATAGACTAAGGCAACTGCCTTTTTCTTCTCTTCTTTTTTCTTTGTATCCACATTGAAATTCTGTGCCATCCGTCTATCCCTCTGCTTTATCCAATCTACTTATATCATGCATCCCCGCGTACCGCTATCGGTGTTCTGTGCGTTCATACATGCGATCTGCCCATTACATCCGCACGTCAAATGAATACCGCTTTACGCTCTTCTCGATGTCATCGCCGAACATCTCTTTTACCACTGCATTTTTCTCTGTCTCCGGGTGCAGTGTCGGCTCCCGCATGATTACTTCATTCGTAAGAGAATATCCATCCTCCGCGATCGCCTGTTCGAGCTGTGTCATATGTGCATCGATGATCTTCGCACTTTCCTCGTCTTCCACATAAAACTTCGTGTGTACCATCGTCCCACGCAAAGACACATGCACATCTGTCGGTCCTAAATATTCCATATCCAGATGCAGCAGGGCGCTGACATCTTCCTTTTTCTCCTGCATCCTTTTCTTGTTCATATAGACGAACAGATCCGCATTTCTATCTCCGCCTTCCATACGCACCGGAATCTGCGCATATGGGAACAAATTACTTAAGTTCTGCAGGAAATCAATCCGCTCCTGCATGCCCTTCGCAGATTCGGACAAATGTTCTCCGGATGAGCCTGTATGGCTGCTCATCTGCTGCATCAGGCGGTCCATCTTCTCATAGATTCCCTTGTACAGATCGGAGACCTCCTGTGGGTTCTGCATCTTCTCCGGATTCAGCGTGAACTTCTCTTTCACAGCTGCCGCTAACAGCTCCTTCATGCCGTCCGACGTGAAAAACCCCTTCAGCGTCTCCGCATCGATCATTGATTTATCCGCGGCGCCCGCCACAAGTGCCTGCAAATGATTCGCAAGCTGCATCGTCGTATCCGACTTCGCAAGTACCGTCTGTATCGTCTGTGCATCAAAATGCATATCCTGTAACTGTTTCATAAGTCCGGTAAGCTGTTCTTCGGTCATATCGAATTTCTCCGCATATGCCGATAACTGCTCTGCGGATAACCGTGGCAGATTGCCTGTCATATCTGCGGCCTGCGCCGGTTCCGCCGTGCTTACCTGCCCCTGTGTGAATACCGCATCGCCTGCCGCCTGCTCTAACCGTTGCAGCATTGCGTCTGCATCTAACACAGGAAGATCCTGTGAATCGGATAACACCTGCAGCATCTCCCGCATACTGTCCGGCTCAGACATATACGCGGTAATTTCTTCTGTCATCCCGGACAGAGCCTGCATCATCGCATGCTGGTTCGTCTGATACTGTTCAAATCCCGTTATCGTCTGTTCTGTCACCGGAAGCTGCATCTTATTCATCGATACAAGTGTCTGAACCGGTGTATCCGGATATTTATATGCCTGCTGCAGCACCTTCTGCATACTGGCACGATCCACCGGCATATTCTCATTTAACAACGTCTCAGCGATCTGGTAATTCTTGTCCGACGGTGACAACTGGTTTTTCTCCAACAGATTGAAGATCGTCTGATCCTTCATCGCCTGCATATCCGATGCGAGCGGCTGGATCATCACCGTGCTTCCGGAATTTTCCTTCACAAGAAATGCGATCGTATCCCCCATATTGAGGTTCATCGCTTCCGCCATACGTGCCTGCAGCATCTGGTTTCCGTCCATCTGGATTGTCACCTGGGAGCCATTCACATCGACGATCTGCCCGGTAAAGGTCTGTCCCTCCTGTGCCTGTGCAAGCACAGCGTTGCCGGACGGCATCTGCGTGTTGTTATTCGCAGTCGTAGTCTCCGGTCTTGTTCCGGTGGCTGTCCCGGTCTGATAGCGGTTCAATTGAAGATTCGCGTTATCTATATTCATACATAATCCTTTATATACGTTCTCCGGTGGATCTCACAGGGACCGAGCTTATCTAATCCGGCGTAATGCTTCGCACTGCCATATCCGGCATTGCTTGCGAAATCATAGCCTGGGTACACCTTATCATACTCCACCATCATACGATCTCTTGTTACCTTCGCCACAATACTTGCCGCCGCAATACTTGCAGACAATGTATCGCCCTTGATAATCGGCACCTGTCTGATATCAACCATCGGAATCTTCACGGCATCATTTAACAGAAGATCCGGCTGTACTTTGAGATTCGCGATTGCCATGCGCATCGCCTCATAGGTTGCCTGCAGGATATTAATCTCATCAATTCGTTTTTCGGAGACAACACCAATCCCATAGGCAACTGCTTTTTCCCGGATAACATCATACAGAAGTTCCCTTTTCTTCTTCGGAACCTGCTTGGAGTCATTCAGATGAAGAATCATTTCATCCTCCGGCAGGATCACGGCACACGCCACCACCGGGCCTGCAAGCGGACCTCTGCCAACTTCATCTATCCCACATATATATCGGCTTCCCATCGCATGATACTTACGCTCAAACGCGAGCATCTTCTCCGAGCGCGCATATTCCTGCAGCAAAGCTTCCTTTTTCTTCTCCACCTGTTCTACCATATGACGGACACCACTTCTCTCATCCGACGAGAACAAACTGATAAACCGTTCCAATTCCTGCATCTGATCCGGATCTAATGCCTGATACTGTGCTTTAATCTCTTGTATATTCATATATACGTTCTCTCCCTCCCTGAAAATATACTATATCCGAAAAAGGACTGTGCACGATACACAGTCCTGTCTGTTTATTTTATAAATCCAAACTTCTTGAACGGATAGATCCGCAAAGCAACTTTTCCGACGATATCCTCCCGGCTGACATTTCCAACATCCGCCCAGCGGCTGTCTACACTGTTGTTCCGGTTATCACCAAGCACAAAGTATTCATCCGAGCCAAGATAGACTTCAGAGCCTGCGCGTCCATTGTTTATAATTGTCTCTTTGCCGTAATTTTCCTTGAGCAGCTTGCCATTTATAAAAATATTTCCATTCTGGTCGATACGGACCGTCTCGCCCGGCAGACCGATGATACGCTTAACATACGTCGTATTCTCATCATAATTAAATATTATAACATCAAACCGCTTCGGATCACCAAACGTATACGACAGCTTATCAACCCAGAGATTATCTCCATTCTCTAACGTTGGGTTCATGGAAGAACCGTCTACCTTTGAACGGCATCCGACAAAATTCAATATAAAATAACAAATCAGTACTACAATTCCAATATAAATGATCAGACTCAGAAGTTCCTTAACGATGTTCACATCTTCCGGTTTCTCTGTCTTTCCCTTCTTCTTTTTCCGGCCCCGCTTCTTCTTTTTCTTGAGGATCGGATTTCCTTCTTCATCGTAAGCTGCAATCTCTTCCGCTTCTTCCTGTGCCTTCTTCTCGAGTTCTTCCTCCGTCTCTTTAGCTTCTGGTTGTTCCGCAGACACGCTCTCGGACTCTTTCACGGATACTGTCTCCGGCTCTGTCACGCCGTCTTCAAGCTTACCGGCTACTTCTTCCGTCATATGCTTTTTCTTCTTCATAACAACTAACTCCCAATGTCTAAAATGTATACCGGGCTGCCGATGGGCATCGCAATCCCGGCCTCTCTAATTCTGTGGTACTTCCTCGAGCGTCAGACGGCCAAGCCTTCCACTCCGGAAATCATCAAACAAAATATTCGCAGCCTTGTCAAGATCCGGCTCATTTCCCTTCAACAGGCAAAGACGTGCAACCGCAATCGCCCGCAGAACTTCATATGCCTCGCAAGTCTGCATGTCAATATCTATATTATACCTGTCCTGTAGGGCATTACAATAATTATTTTTTAAAAAATCTATGAACTTTACCGCAAGCTCGCTCTTCGTCAGGATTTCATCATTGATAGAACCGATATAAGCCAGACGCAGACCAACCTCCTGATCATCGAATTTCGGCCACAGGATACCCGGTGTATCGAGAAGTTCCACATCTTTTCCGATCCGGATCCACTGTTTTCCCTTCGTGACACCCGGTTTATTTCCAACCTTCGTACAGGATTTTTTCGCATAAGAATTGATAAATGTAGATTTTCCTACGTTCGGAATACCGACGATCATCGCACGGATCGGACGGTTAATGATCCCTCGTTTGCGGTCGCGCGCAATCTTCTCCTTACATGCTTCCCGGATCGTATCAGATACCGGCTTCATACCGGAATTTTTCCGTGAATCCATACTCAGCACGAAGAATCCTTTGGATTTAAAATATTCTTCCCATTGTGCCGTTTTCCTCGCATCTGCCATATCTGCCTTGTTCAGGATAACCATACGGGATTTATTTGCAGCAAGCGTATCAATGTCCGGATTCTTGCTTGATAGTGGTGTTCTCGCATCAAGCAGCTCAATCACAATATCAATCAGCTTTATATCTTCCTGCATCATCCGCTTAGCTTTCGTCATATGTCCCGGATACCATTGAATATTCATCGCTTACTTTACCTTTCCTTTATCGCTGCGCGGGGAAAGAATTGATACGACCTTTCCCGTTATCTCCGTCTTCGCTATATTCCCAACATTCGTGTAGCGGCTGTCCTCGCTGTTATTTACATTGTCTCCCATTACGAAGTACTCGTTTTCTCCAAGCGTGATCTCTTCTTCCGCAATTCCGCTGATCTGGATTGCCATTGTAAAAGGTACATCACTGCGCCGTTCTCCGTTAATATAGATGTCTCCGTTTAAGATACGCACTGTCTCTTCCGGCAGTCCGACCACACGCTTGATCTCGTAATACGCTCCGCCCTTCACGCGCGAATAGGCAATCACATCATACCGCTTCACATCGGATACTTTATATACAATCTTATTGACCAGAACAACCTGTGAATCGGAAAGCGTCGGATTCATCGAAGGTCCCACGACCGTCACCGTCTGGAATCCAAACGTTACAAACGCATATCCAACAATCATAGCGATAAATACAAGCAATAGCCAGCGCCAGAAAGAACGTAAAAAACGTTTGATCTTTGAATTTCGTTTCGACACGTGTCTCGACAGATTATGTTTATCGTAATAACTTTTTTGTCCTCTACGTCTCAATGCGATCCTCCTATACAGAAACTTTTCCTCATAATAGGAAACCCCCAGATTGAAATGAATCTGGGGGCAAGTTTCCAATTGTCTCTGCAAGTATTACTTTACAAGTTCCTTAACCTTAGCCTTCTTACCAACACGATCACGTAAGTAGTTAAGTTTTGCACGTCTTACTTTACCTCTACGGATAACCTCGATCTTCTCGATCGTTGGGCTATGCAGTGGCCATGTCTTCTCAACGCCAACGCCATTTGAATTCTTACGAACTGTGAATGTCTCACGGTTGCTTCCGCCCTGTCTCTTCAGTACAGTACCTTCAAATGCCTGAACTCTTTCTCTGTTACCCTCTTTAATCTTAGCGTATACCTTGATAGTATCACCTACGTTAAAGTCTGTAACATCCTGCTTCAACTGTGCTGTCTCAATGTTCTTGATGATTTCATTTGCACTTAATGCCATTTGTGTGACCTCCTAAATAATTTAGACGTTCTTAATGCACACCTGCACCAGAGGACCATCCCTTTTTTCACAACCACATAACTATATCATAGGATAATTGTTCGCGCAAGCTATATTTTCATTTTTTTGTAAAAAAATGTACGCATAGACTCAAATCCCAGTTCTTTTGCATGTAATATCTGCTCTGTGCTTCCGATAAAGAGAATCCCATCATCAACCAGTGAGCTATGGAAATTCTCATACACCTGATCCTTCGCCTCATCTGTGAAATAAATCACCACGTTCCGGCAGACGATCATATGAACATGCTGGAAATACCGGTCCTTGAGCAAGTTGTGTTTTTTGAACTCTACGCACTTCTTAATCTCAGGACTGATTGCATAATGACTTTCATCCACCTTCTTGAAATGCTTATCCAGATATTTCTTCGGCAGATCGGACAGACTCTTCGCCGGATAGATTCCATCCTTTGCAAAAGCAAGGACATCCTCATCCAGATCGGATGCAATAATACGAATCTTCGACAAAGGAACATATTCCGACAGAATCATCGCAATCGTGTATGGCTCATCTCCCGTAGAACATGCTGCACTCCAGATTGTAAGCGTATCTCCATATTTTTTTCGCAGATACGGAATGATTTCCTCTTCCAGGTTTATCCACTGTTGTGGATTCCGATAAAACTGAGACACATTAATCGTCAGATAACTGACAAAGGTACGAAGTAGACCTTCGTCCTGCTTCATACCTTTGTAAAAACTCTCAAATCCGTCATATCCCTTACGGGCAATCAGAGATTCTATTCTTCTTTTCATCTGGCGTTCTTTATAAAGGTCTAAGTTAATATCGGTCAGTTTATATACATCCCGCTTAAACTCTTCATATTGATATGCCATACTTACTCCTCTTCAGAAGTCTCCTGATCGTCAAGCAATGCGCGCATGCTCAGGCTGATCTTCTTCTCAGCTGCTCTGAAATCAACAACCTTTGCTGTAATCTCCTGGCCAACCTTCAGAACATCCTCAGGCTTCTCAACACGTTCCTTAGAAATCTGAGAAACATGAAGGAGTCCATCTACACCAGGCTCAAGCTCTACAAATGCACCAAAGCTTGCAAAACGTACAACTTTACCAGTTACAACATTACCGATTGCATACTTACCTGCAGCCTTTACCCAAGGATTCTCATCCTCGAACTTCATGCTGAGGGCAATCTTCTCACCGTTGATATCCTTGATGAATGTCTTAACAACATCACCAACCTTAACAACGCTGCTTGGATCATTGACTCTTCCCCAAGACATCTCGGAAATATGGAGAAGTCCGTCTGCTCCACCGAGATCGATAAATGCACCAAACGGTGTTACATTCTTAACTGTTCCTTCTACAACATCGCCAACCTTGATTGTCTCAAATAACTTCTTAGCAAGCTCTGCCTTCTTCGCAACGAGAAGCTGCTTTCTGTTACCGATGACTCTGCGCTTCTTAGGGTTGAACTCTGTCAATACAAACTCAACTTCCTGATCCTGATACTTTGTGAGATCCTTCTCGAATGTATCAGATACAAGACTTGCAGGGATGAATACCTTGCACTCATCTACAACTACGTTGAGACCGCCGTCAACAACCTGTGTAACCTTACCTGTAAGTACATCACCGTTGTTGTATGCTTCCTCTAACTTATCATAAGACTCGTCTGCAGCAACTCTCTTGTATGAGAGGAGAACCTGTCCCTCGCCATCGTTCGTCTTGATAACCTTAACCTTGATCGGATCACCAACATTAACAACTGTTGTGAGATCTAAGTTCGGAGTACTTGAGTACTCATTTCTGGTAACGATACCGTCAGCCTTGTACTGGATGTCTACGATGATCTCCTCTGGCTTAACGGCGATAACCTTTCCTTCAACTACGCTTCCAACCCGAATCTTGTTACCATTCTCTTCGGACTGCTTCAACAATTCTTCAAAACTTAATTCTGACATACTGTCATGAACCTCCTTAATAATATAATTTGGGGTAGATGCCCCAGCTGTAATACCTACCCTCTTAGCGGATTCAATAACAGTTAAATCCAAGTCAACGAGTGTCTGAATATAGTAAGTATTTTCGCATTCTCTGCGACAGATCTCATACAACTTCTGCGTATTCGAACTGCTCTTACCACCAATCACTATCATGGTATCAACATCAGCTGCAAGTGCTCTTGCTTCTCTCTGTCGTTCCTCGGTAGCATTACATATGGTATTATAAACAATGACATTATATCCTTTATTTCTAAAAAATTCAACTATATCTTTAAATTTTACGTCATTAAATGTCGTTTGCGCGACAATATACACATCTTTATCAAGAAAATCCAGCTTTTTCTTAGCTTCTTCCACAGAATTTACGATGATTGGCTCCTGTACACACCAGCCCCGGATTCCCTGCACCTCCGGATGATTCTCATCTCCGACGATCACCACGCAGTGTCCCTGTTCGGTTTCCTCCTGTACGATACGGTGGATTTTCTTCACGAACGGGCAGGTGGCATCAACGATTTCAAACCCAAGCTGTTCAAGCTTTCTGTATACATTCTGTCCGATTCCGTGTGAACGGATCACAATCTCCCTTTCTTCATCTTCCCTTATTCCATGCACAGCCATTTCATCGACATCTTCTTCCGACAGCACATGTACGCCCTTTTGTTCGAGATCGGAGACAACCTCCTCGTTATGGATAATTGGACCATAGGTATAGACCTTCTTCGCATTTCCGACCTGGTCATAGACGAGATTCACCGCCCGTTTGACGCCGAAACAAAAGCCTGCGGATTTAGCAATCTTTATCTCTCTCATAAATGCAAATCTCCTATCCGGCGCTTACTGTGGGATTTTTCCGATGATCTCTGCTACAACTTCATCAATCGTAAGTGCGGAAGAATCCAGATAGTATGCATCCTCCGCCTGTGTAAGCGGTGCAATCTCCCGGTGCATATCCTGATAATCCCGTGCCTCAATATCCCGTTTGATCTTCTCTAAATCAGCTGGCATATTTTTCCCGACAAGCTCCTTGTATCGTCTGTCTGCACGTGTATCAACCGATGCAGTCAGATAGATTTTCAGCTCCGCATTTGGCAATACAAATGTCCCGATATCTCTGCCATCCATCACGACATCCTGTGTAGCTGCAAGATTTCTCTGCAGGTCTAACAGCTTATCACGGACTGCTTGCTTGGTTGCCACCTTCGATGCCATGTTGCCGACTGCCTCCTGGCGGATCTCCTTCGATACATTTTTACCATTCAGATATACCTGCTGTTCACCAGCCTCGTATCTGATTTCAACCTGAATCGCCGCAAGCGCTTCCGATACTGCAGCTGCATTCTCCGCATCGACGCCTTCATTCATAAAATACAGGCCGATGGCACGATACATCGCTCCGGTATCAACGTAAATATAACCGTTTTCCTTTGCAACACGACGTGCAATCGTGCTTTTTCCGGCACCTGCCGGTCCATCAATTGCAATATTCATAATCTTTTATTCCTCCAGATCGTATTTATATTTTATATTACTGCGTAAGCAGAACTGTGGCTGCTGTCGACCACGCAATCTGCAGGTTAAAACCTCCGGTCAGGGCATCCACATCCAGCACTTCTCCGATAAAGTAAAGTCCCGGGATCCGCTTTGCCTCCATCGTCTTCGGGTTGATTTCCTTCACGCTCACGCCACCTCTGGTGATGATTGCTTCCTCGTAACCCCGTGTGCCAACCACATGCAGCGTAAGCTTCTTCAGACAGGCGGTAAGCCGCTCGCGTTCTTCCTTCGTCACGGCATTCACCTGCTTGAACGGATCGATCTGTGCAAGTTCAATCATGACCGGAATCAGTTTCTTCGGGAGCAGATCATCGAGCGCATTCCGCACCTGCTTGTTCTTCGCCGCATCAAAATCCCGCAGGATACGTGCATCAAGCTGTTCCATGGTAAGTGCCGGTTTCAAGTCAATCTCGACCCAGATTGGTTCCCCGTTCGCCTTTCCTGCATACGCAGATGCAGAAAGCACGAGCGGACCGCTGATACCAAAATGTGTAAACAGCATTTCGCCCTGTTCCTGATACAAAAGCTTATCTTTGTTTTTCTTCTTCGTATAGCACGACAATGTGACATTCCGAAGCGAAAGTCCCATCAGCTCCCGGCAGAAGTCCTCCTCGATTTCAAATGGCACAAGCGACGGCAGACATTCTGTTACCTGAAGTCCAAGATCTCTGGCAAACTTCAGGCCATCTCCGGTTGATCCGGTTCGCTCATAGGAAAGTCCTCCGGTAGCCACAATCACCGCATCAAAATGTTCCTGCTTTTGCAGTCCCTTCTCGTCCTTCACGCAAATGCCTGTCACACGCATCTGATCCTGCATCCGGTCATGCACCGGTTCCGTCAGGATTCTCGTTACCGTATGGTGCAGACGAACCGTTACCTTTCGCTTATTTAACGCCTGCTCGAGCGTTTTTATCACATCCGAAGAATGATCCGATGCCGGGAAAACCCGGTTTCCGCGTTCAGTCTTTAATTCCAGTCCGTTTTGCTCAAAAAACTGCATCACATCCTGTGCATTACAATTATAAAATGCACTATACAAAAACTTTGGATTTGTCACCACATGTTTCATCAGCTCTTCCACTTCACAATTGTTTGTCAGATTGCATCTGCCTTTTCCTGTGATGAACAGCTTCTTGCCAAGTTTTTCATTTTTTTCATATATTGTCACGGAGTGCCCTGCCTGTGCAAGCATAACTGCTGCATACATACCGGCAGCTCCTCCACCTATGATAGCTGCTCGCATTATCTCTCAAACCTCTTCAAATCCGACTTCTTCATGATAATCAGCAACGGCTCGTCCGCCTTTAATGGCGTATCCGGATCCATAGCGATATTGAATTCATCATTCTGGATCACAGCGACAACATTGATTTTATATTCTTTTCTAAGATTCAGCTCCCGCAGATTCTTACCAACCCACTCCGCACGTGGAAGAATCTCCACAAGGCTCGTGCTGTCCGACAGGTCAAAATAATCGACAAGATGTTCTGAGATCAGTTTGTGCGACAGACGGATTCCGGATTCTTTCTCCGGAAAAACAACCTGGTCTGCGCCAACCCGCTTCAGGATTTTCTCCATCATCTCATCCTTTGCCTTTGCAATTACCTTTGGCACGCCAAGTTCCTTTGCAGACATCACGCACATGATGCTGGAATCTAAGCTGTCAGCCATCGCCACAACTACCGCATCCATGTTCGAGATACCTGCCTCTCTTAGTGCATCCATATCACAGACATCCAGACTCATGGCACAAGTCACACTGTCCGCAATCTCATTTACAATCTCTGGATTTCCATCGATTGCAAGCACATCCGCACCGTTTTTATACAATTCTGTTGCAATGCTTTTCCCATACCGTCCAAGACCGATAACTGCGATCGATTTATTCATATATTTCATTCCTCCTACCCTACAATAATTTCCGCATCCGCATATTTTACAGAGTTGTGGTTTGTAGCACGCTGTCCGAAGAACATGAACATCGTGATTGGTCCCACTCTGCCAAGATACATACATAATATGATAATCACTTTTCCAATCACATTCAGCCCCGGAGTCACGTCCCGTGACAACCCGACTGTTGCGATTGCACTTGTCACTTCGAAGACACCATCCGACAGGGAAAGTGGATTTGTCGCCAGAAGCAGAACAGAAAACAAAATCAATGTGCCAAAACCGATAACTGTCACAGCCAGCGACCGACGGACGATAGATGTCGGGATTGTTTTTTTAAATGCAACCGTCTCTTTGCGTCCCTGTACTACAGCCAAAACTGCAAACACAAGTGTCGCAGCCGTCATCGTCTTGATGCCACCGGCAGTTCCGACCGGCGAACCGCCAATAAACATGATTACACAACTCACAAGTACCGTCGGCTCTGTCAATCCTTTCTGGCTGATTGATGCAAATCCAGCTGTTCGGAGTGTCACAGACTGAAAAAATGCATTGAGCATTTTCTTTCCAAGTGACATATTTCCGAGCGTGAGCGGATTGTTACATTCAAATAGAAATGTGACAACCATGCCGGATAAAATCAATGCAAATGTCATCATCAATATGATTTTTGTATGTGTACTGAATCGACGCCAGATATCACGGGCCGGTATCTTTTTTGCACGCACGTTTGAAAGCACATCTACCACATCCCACCAGACAACGAATCCAAGTCCACCACAGATGATCAGAAACGACGACGTGAGCAGTACAAGCGGGGAATCCGCATACGTCATCAGACTGTCCGGTCCAATGATATCGATTCCTGCATTGCAAAACGCCGAAATCGCATTGAATACAGAATACCAGATCCCATGCGCCACACCAAACTGCGGGATAAACGCAAACAAATATAAGACCGCGCCTAACATCTCCACAATCACAGTTCCTTTGATCACTCGTTTTATAAATACAACCATGCCCTGCATCGTACTTAATCCAAAAGCATCCTGAATCATCATACGATTGCGCAAGGAGAATTTTCGATTCATAAGCAGCATAACAAATGACGTCAATGCCACAATTCCAAGTCCCCCGAGCTGTATCAGCGCGAGAATTACAATCTTACCAAATAATGTCCAATACGAAAAGGTCGGAACAACTACAAGCCCCGTCACGCAGACGGAGGTTGTCGCAGTAAATAACGCCGTCAGGAAATCGGATTTTCCCGACACCGTCGCAACCGGAAGCGTCAGCAAAACCGCGCCGGTCAGAATCGCAAGCAGAAAGCCAAGCAATATCTTTGATGTCGTCCGCATCTGCCGCCTTAATTTCTTTTCATTTTTCTCCGCTACATCCATTTTTTTCTCCACACTTATATCTTTTATTGCAGGTAATTGCGAAACACGTAATTGTATATCGCAATTACCTGCTCTATATTATGAAAGAATAAGGCGGAGAAAAAGCTCTCCGCCTTTTGATATCTTTTATCCTGGCTTATTATACCGGATATGTCTTATTCTCTGTATTTGCTGCTGTTACATCCACACCTGTCTGCTGAGCCTCTCTGTACTTGAAAAACTCCGTTGCAACCTGTGGGAACAATGCATAAGAAAGGACATCCTCATCCTGCTGCTTGTACTGTGCCATTTCCTTCTCAAACTTCTCAAGCGATGGTTTTAAGTCATCTGCCGGACGATATGTGATAGGCTCCTTCATTCCAAGGCTGTCAAGTGCCTTCTTCTGGATTTCTTTGTTTACAGGGACAGTTGTTCTACCGTACTTACCAACGAGCATATCCTTTGCCTCTTTTGTAAGAGTCTTGTAACGCTCACCTAAAACAACGTTCAATACAGCCTGTGTACCAACGATCTGTGAAGATGGTGTAACAAGTGGAATCTCACCAAAGTCCTTACGAACACGTGGAATCTCTTCGAGCACTTCATCGTACTTGTCTTCTGCATGCATTTCCTTCAACTGGGATACCATGTTGGAAAGCATACCACCCGGTACCTGATAAAGCAGAGTCTTGATATTTACGCCCATTACCTTTGGACTAAGCAGTCCGGACTCCAGCCACTGCTCACGGAGTGGACGGAAGTAATCAGCGATCTCAGCAAGAAGGTTCTGGTCGAATCCAGGATCGAACTCCGTACCCTCGAATGCCTTTGCCATAACCTCTGTTGCAGGCTGTGATGTACCCATAGCAAGTGGTGACATTGCTGTATCAATAATATCACAACCGGCTTCCACTGCCTTCATATATGTCATGGAAGCAACACCGGATGTGTAATGCGTATGAAGCTGAATCGGAAGTTTTGTACCTTCCTTCAAAGCTTTTACAAGCTTTGTAGCCTCGTTTGGTACAAGAAGTCCGGCCATATCCTTGATACAGATGGAATCTGCTCCCATCTCTTCGATATTTCTAGCCATGTTTTTCCAGTAATCCATTGTATAAGCATCGCCAAGTGTGTAAGAAAGTGCAACCTGTGCATGTCCCTTTTCCTTGTTTGCTGCCTTTACAGCTGTCTCCAGATTACGGATATCATTCAGACAGTCAAAGATACGAATGATATCAATACCGTTTGCGATACTCTTCTGTACGAAGTACTCTACAACATCATCCGAATATGGGCTGTATCCAAGGATATTCTGTCCACGGAACAGCATCTGAAGCTTTGTATTCTTGAATCCGTCACGGAGCTTACGAAGTCTGTCCCATGGATCCTCTTTCAGGAAACGGAGACAAGCGTCGAATGTAGCACCACCCCAGCACTCTACGGAATGGTAACCAACTTTATCCATTTTATCAATAATTGGCAACATCTGCTCTGTTGTCATACGAGTTGCAATCAAAGACTGGTGTGCATCTCTCAGCACAGTTTCGGTAATCTTTACCGGTTTCTTTTCTTCTGCCATTAGTCTGACCTCCTAAATTCTCTATACTATACACCAAAGATTGCGAGGAACGTTCCGGCTGCAACCGCAGTACCGATAACACCTGCAACGTTTGGTCCCATGGCGTTCATCAAAAGGAAGTTTGTAGGATCTGCCTCTGCACCAACCTTCTGTGATACACGTGCTGCCATAGGAACGGCAGATACACCCGCAGAACCGATCAGCGGATTTACCTTACCGCGCGTTACCTTGCACATAATCTTACCGAACAATACACCTGCCGCTGTACCAAACGCAAATGCAATCAGACCAAGCAATACAATTTTCAATGTACTTGTCTTCAGGAATGCTTCTGCACTTGTCGATGCACCTACGGATGTACCAAGCAGGATAACAACGATGTACATCATTGCATTACTTGCCGTCTCTGTTAGCTGCTTAACAACACCACTCTCACGGAACAGGTTACCAAGCATCAGCATACCAACCAGCGGAGCTGTTGTAGGAAGAATCAATACAACAACTAATGTAACGATGATTGGGAACAGGATCTTCTCCATCTTGGATACCGGACGGAGCTGAGCCATCTTGACCTTTCTCTCCTTCTCTGTTGTGAGAAGCTTCATGATTGGCGGCTGGATAACCGGTACCAGTGACATATAGGAATATGCGGCAACAGCGATCGGTCCCATCAGAGTTCCACCCATTCCGAGCTTACCGGCAAGGAAGATCGATGTAGGGCCATCGGCACCACCGATGATAGAGATTGCGGCTGCTTCCTTTCCATTGAATCCCATCAGGAATGCAAGGAAGTATGCAGCATAAATACCAAACTGTGCGGCTGCACCAAGCAGGAAGCTCTTCGGATTCGCAATCAGCGGACCGAAGTCTGTCATGGCACCAACACCCATGAAGATGAGGGAAGGCAAAATACTCCACTCATCCAACAAATAGAAATAATGTAACAATCCACCATCAGCAATGATATCCGGGAACATGTTAACCAGGAACATACCGAAGGAGATTGGAACCAAAAGCAACGGCTCGAAGCCTTTCACGATTGCAAGATACATGAACACACATGCAATGAGAATCATTACATAATGCTTCCATGTCAGGGTTGCAAATCCTGTCTGGAGAGCCAGATTTTTAAATACATCTGCAAAACTACTCACTTATGTTTACCTCCTGTTATTGTAGGAACCAGTTACTTAAAAACTCTGATTAGTTCAAAGTAGCCAATACATCGCCTGCTTCAACTGCATCACCTGCTGATACGTTGATGCTTGCAACTGTTCCGTCTTCCGGAGCTACCACATCATTTTCCATCTTCATAGCCTCAAGGATCAGGATAACATCACCCTTCTTTACAGCTGTACCAACGCTTGCCTTTACATTCAGGATCTTACCTGGCATCGGAGCTGCAACCTCGATAGAGCCTGCGGCTGCTGCTGAAGCTGCCGGAGCTGCTGGAGCCGGAGCTGCTGCAACTGGTGCCGGAGCTGCTGCGGCTGCCGGAGCTGCACCTGCACCCAATTCTTCTACTGCTACATCATAAGCTGTACCATTTACAGTAATTCTATAATTCTTCATGTTAATTTCCTCCTAATATATCAATTATTTTCTTGCACGACGAATTGAACGTACAACGAGTTTATCCTTACTTACTGCACCATTGCCTGCCTGTCCTTCGGCTGCATAAATAGCGGCTGTGATAACGGCTACAAGCTCTGCATCGTTCATCAGACTGCCTGCGGCTGGTGCCGGTGTAGCAGCCTTTGCCGGAGCTGCCGGCTTGCTCTCTTCCTTCTTGAGATCTTCGATCTTCGGCTTCTTCGCAAAAAGTGCCGGAAGGAACTTAAACAGCGAAATAATAAATGAGATGAAAATCAATACTACAAATACAGTACCCATACCAAGCAATGTATTCATACCAGCCTGCTTCATCAGCTCTGTCTTGGAGTATACGGCTGAGACTACCATCTCTTCCGGAAGATACTCATACACACCCTGCATCTCATTGTCGATGCCCTGCTGTACAACATCGTCTACACTTGAATAGTAACTACCATACTGAGAGAAGAATGCATCTTCTGAACCATAGTACTGTGCAATCTCCTGTCGAACGGCATCTGCATTATATTTCTGCTTTGCCTGATCGAGCTTGATATAGTAATCCGGATTCTCAACAAACTTTACAGTTACCTCCACATCTCTGTTTGCTGCCTTGTTCGTAACGGTAACAGATACAGAGTCTGCGGCATTCTCAATCTTGTAATTGACAGCATTCAAATCCATGCCAACACCGTTGATATAAGGAGAGAAATCCTGGAATTCTCCAACCTTATCGGTCTCCTGTGCCTGCTTGATACCCTTTACTGCGGACTGCTCAAAATCGGTTCCGTCCTGAATATAATAATCAGCATATTCATCGCTCACGTTCTGGTACTGGTTGAACAGATACATCGTGTCGATTACAATCTGGCTGTCATCATAGTCAAACGGCTTTTCAACCTCATTGCTGCAGGCAGTCAAGGAAAACATCATAGCTAACATGGAAATCAGAATTAATAATTTTTTCTTCATTTCATTGTCACCTTTCCTTATACTGCTCCGTGCTTCTTATATGGTCTTTCCTCGTTCTTTGTGCTAAGCATATCAAACGCTGCGATTACACGCTTTCTTGTAGCATCCGGCTCGATGATATCATCGATATAGCCGCGCTTTGCTGCTGCAAGTGCGCTTGACTGAAGCTCTGTATAAGCCTTCTTCTTCTCTGCAATAAATGCAACCTTATCAGCTGCCTGTGCGATTTCCTTCTCGTACATGATCTTGACAGCCATCTCCGGATCCATCGTACCGATCTTTGCACATGGCCATGCATATACCATATCTGCGCCGATAGCCTTGGAATTCATGATTGTGTAAGCAGTTCCGAATGCATCGCCCATCACAACTGTTACCTTCGGTACCGTTGCATCTGCAAATGCGTATGTGAGCTTTGCTGCTGCATCTGCGATTGTTCTCTCGTTTGATACAGTTGCAACAAATCCCTTTGCATTTACAAGTGTGAGTACAGGGATATTGAATGCATCACAGAACTTCACGAAGTCTGCTGCGATATAAGCGCCGCTTGTAGAGAGAAGCTCTCCCCCGTCAGCTGCCTGATTGGCTACACAGCCAACAGTCGCACCATTTAACTTGATCAGGCCAAGAACCATGTCCTTTGCATAATCTTTCTTCACTTCTACGAATACGTTGTTATCTGCGATGTTCTGCAATACAGCTCTTGCATCCTTTGCAAATCCATCGAGATTCGGAATGATACGGTTCAGATCATCTGTACAGTCTGACTCTGCATCTTCCATATTGTTGTCAGGGAGCATATCCACAAGGCTTCTGATACCTGCAAGTGTTGCTGCATCATCTTCGAATACGCCATCTACCAGAGAAGAATTCTCGCTAAGATAAGCAGCAGATGCTGTATCAAGCTTTGCCTGATAATTTCCATCAAGTGCATTTGGGCTGTTAACAAATAACTTACCACCCTCTGCTGTCATAAATGTAAAGTCTGTAAGTGTTGGAATAAGCGCTGCTCCACCACCGCATGTTCCAAAAATTGCAGTAATCTGTGGGATTACTCCTGACGCAAGTGTCTGCTTCAGATAAACCTCTCCGAATGCATTTAAAGCATCGGTTGCTTCCTGCAGACGAAGTCCCGCACAATCGATCAAACCGACTACCGGTGCGCCTACTTTCATAGCCATGTCATAAATCTTCGCAATCTTCTTTGCGTGCATCTCACCGATTGCACCGCCAAGCACGGTTGCATCCTGGCTGTATACATACACCAGTTTTCCATTGATGACACCATATCCAGTAATAACACCATCTTTTGGAGTATCATTTTCCTGCATGTTGAAGTCTGTATTTCTAGCTGTTACATAAGCACCAACTTCAACAAAGCTCGCTTCGTCTAGCAAAGAAGAAATTCTGTCACTTGCTGACAATGTAAGTTTGTTACTCATTTTAAGCCCTCCACTTTTATTTATTATGGGTTTTCTGATAGGAAACCCAATTTCTTCCGATTGTAATTGTAAATCTTTTTACGACTGAAATCAAGTCAAAATCACATTCTTTGTCATAGATTTGCAATAAAAAAGAAAAATCTGTAAAAAGCCTTAAACATTTATGTTCCATCCGCTTTTTACAGATTTTAAAGCCACTCTTATTTTGTATTAGAAAGCACGTTTTTATTCTTCACCAGATAATCAATCAGAGAAATGATTGTCAGCGCCAGTGCAAGATAGATCAACACATTCTCTATAATGTGAACAGTGCTTCCACCGAAGTCACAGATCAGTAAGATCACCATGAACATCTGACAGACTGTCTTAATCTTGCCCCACCATCCGGCAGCGATCACGACGCCGTTGTCGGATGCAACAAGCCGGAAGCCGCTGATGATAAACTCTCTTGCGATAATCACGATTACAACCCATGCCGGGATCCGATCAAGATCAATTAATGCAATCATCGCAGAGCAGACAAGCAGCTTGTCCGCAAGCGGATCCATGAACTTACCAAAGTCCGTGATCAGGTTATATTTTCTTGCAATCTTTCCGTCGAGCATATCCGTAAGGCTTGCCAGGCAGAACAGTACAAGTGCGATCCATTTTCCTCCCGGAATCCCCGGCACCATTAAGGCTACCAGGAAAAATGGTATCATGATCATTCTGAGTATTGTTAGTTTATTCGGCAGATTCATCTAATATCCCTCCTATCATATCATATGGTCCTACCTCATCGATCCGGACATCTACGATCTGCCCGGACATCAGTTCATAATCACAGTTCACAAACACCAGTCCGTCCACACCCGGTGCATCCCGGTATGTCCGTCCGACATAGACATCGTCGTCTGAGGAATATCCCTCAACGATGACCTGCATGGTCTTTCCGACAAATGTCTCGTTTTTATCTAAGGAGATTTCCTGCTGCAGCTCCATAATCTCATTGCGCCACTGTGTGGCTGTCTCCTCATCGATCTGGTTTTCAAATGCTGCCGCCGGTGTTCCATCTTCTCTGGAATAAGTAAATACCCCGACACGGTCGAGTTCCTGCTCATCTAAGAATGCCAACAGTGCCTCATGCTCTTCCTGTGTCTCACCGGGGAATCCGGCGATCAGGGATGTACGAATTGCGATATCCGGTGCTGCCTCACGCAGCTTCCCGATCACTGCTTCGATACTTGCACGGTCTGTCCGTCTTCCCATCCGCTTTAAGATTGCATCCTCGCTGTGCTGTATCGGCATATCAATATAATGCAGAAGCTTCGGTTCTTCCCGGAAGCAATCAATCAGTTCGTCATAGATTTCCTCCGGATAACAGTACATCAGACGGATCCATTTGATTCCATCGATCTTCGCCAGTTCACGGACTAACACATGCAGCCGTTTCTCCCCGTACAGGTCTTTTCCATAACAGGTCGTCTCCTGTGCGACAAGCACCAGTTCCTCGATGCCCTGCGATGCCATATACTGTGCTTCCTTTATAAGCTGTTCCATCGGCACACTCCGGTAATGTCCACGGATATGCGGGATAACACAATAGGTACAGAATTTGTCGCATCCCTCCGCAATCTTTAAATATCCCATAAATGTTCCCGATGTGATAACCTTGTTTGATTCTGTAATCGTTGCCAGGCGGTCGATATCATCGTAGACACTGATTTCTTCTGCATCTTCCATACCATCCCGTGCCTTCAGCTCCTCAATCACATCTAAGATCTTGTCGAAGCTGCTTGTTCCAAGACACGCATCAATCTCGGGAATCTCCGCAAATATCTCATCTTTAAACCGCTGTGCCATACATCCAGTCACAATCAGGTATTTTAAGTTCTGCTGTTTGAGCTTTGCCATCTCCAATACCGTATTCACACTTTCCTCCATCGCATCTTTGATGAAGCTGCATGTATTCACGATAACCGCATCGGCTTCCTGCTCATCGTTCGTAATATTATAATTGTGCTTTGCGAGCAGACCAAGCATTGCCTCGCTGTCGCAAAGGTTCTTGTCACAGCCAAGTGACACCATCAGTATATTCATACGTTTCTTATTCCTCACGCTCTGCAGCTTCCACGCAGTTATTCATCAGCATCGCAATCGTCATCGGACCAACGCCGCCCGGAACCGGTGTGATAGCTCCGGCTACCGGCTCCACCGATGCAAAATCAACATCGCCACATAATTTGTTGTTGGCATCTCTGTGGATACCGACATCGATCACTGTCGCGCCATCCTTCACATACGATGCATCAATCATCTTCGGCTTTCCGATTGCAACGATCAGGATATCTGCCTCTTTACAGATTTCCTTCAGATTCTTTGTTCTCGAATGGCAGATTGTTACGGTCGCATTCTCCCGCAGCATTAAAAGCGCCATCGGCTTGCCTACAATATTGCTTCTGCCAATCACAACGCAGTGTTTTCCCTCAATATCGATCTCCGAACGCTTCAGAAGCTGGATGATTCCCGCCGGTGTACACGATACAAATCCCGGTCTGCCAATGCACAGGCTGCCGACACTCTCCGGATGGAATCCGTCTACATCCTTCTTCGGAGAGATTGCACCGATGATCTTCTCCTCATTGATGTGCTTTGGAACCGGAAGCTGGACTAAGATTCCATGTACACTGTCATCCTCATTCAGATCCTTGATAATAGAGAGAAGCTCATCCTCGGTTGTCTCCTCCGGAAGCTCAAACGCACGTGACTCGATACCGATATAGGCGCAGGCTTTCTTCTTGTTTCCAACATACACAGAAGATGCAGGATCATTTCCAACCTGAATGACTGCCAGACAGATATTCCTACCCTGTGCTTTCAATGCAGAAACCTTCTCTTTTAATTCATCCTTAATCTGCTGGGAGATTTCTTTTCCGTTAATCAATTTTGCCATTGTTATAATCCGCCTTTCTTTACAACATTGTACACGATTCCATAAGCCATGTACCATGCATCTGAATTCATAAATATACGATGTATTGAAACTAAGTAGTTCTAGATGCTCCAATATACGTATACAAATTGGTACTTCTTAGAATAAACCGTGTGTTACACCTTCATCATCCACGAAGATACGCTCTGCGGCTGGAACCTTAGGAAGTCCCGGCATTGTCATGATAGCTCCTGTGATTGCTACGACAAATCCGGCACCGGCACTTACATATACCTCACGGATATTGACTGTGAATCCGGTCGGTCTGCCGAGCTTCTTCGCATCATCAGACAGGGAATACTGGTTCTTCGCCATGCAGACCGGCATATCAGCAAATCCCATCTCCTCGATCTTTGCAATCGCGCGGTCTGCTTCTGCGGAATATGTCACACCATCTGCGCCATAGATCTTCTTCGCGATTGTCTCAATCTTCTCCTTGATCGGCAGGTTGTCTTCATACAATACCTTGAAGTGACTTTCCTTCGTATCAAGTGTGTTAAGCACGGCCTTTGCCAGCTCAACACCACCTTCGCCGCCTTTCTCCCATACATTTGCAAGGGCGAAATCACAGCCTCGTTTCTCACAGAACTCCCGTACATATGCAAGTTCTGCATCTGTATCAGATACGAAACGGTTCAAGGTTACAACTACCGGCACGCCGTAGAGCTGTAAGTTCTCGATGTGCTTCTCTAAGTTCACAATGCCCTTCTCTAATGCTTCTAAGTTCTCAGCACCAAGGTCTGCCTTTGCCACGCCGCCGTTATATTTGAGTGCACGTACAGTTGCTACAAGCACGACCGCATCCGGCTTTAAGCCAGTCATACGACACTTGATATCGAAGAATTTCTCAGCACCGAGATCGGCGCCGAAGCCTGCCTCTGTGATTACATAATCTGCAATCTTAAGCGCGGTCTGTGTTGCACGGACAGAGTTACATCCATGTGCGATATTCGCAAATGGTCCGCCATGTACAAGTGCCGGCGTGTGCTCTAAGGTCTGGATCAGGTTTGGCTTGATTGCATCCTTCAAAAGCGCGGTCATCGAACCGACACATTTTAATTCTCCGGCCGTAACAGGCTCGTTATCCACGTTATATGCAACGATGATTCTTGCAAGGCGATCCTGCAGGTCCTTGATGTCCGTTGCAAGACACAGGATTGCCATGATCTCTGATGCAACTGTGATGACGAATCCATCCTGACGCATCACACCGTCGCCCTTCTTGCCCATACCTACAATGATGTTACGAAGTACACGATCATTCATATCCAGGCAGCGCTTAAATACGATACGCTTTGGATCGATGCGGAGTGCATTTCCCTGATGCATATGGTTATCCATGACGGCTGCAAGCAGATTGTTCGCAGATGTAATCGCATGGAAATCACCTGTAAAATGCAGGTTTAAGTCTTCCATCGGCACAACCTGTGCATATCCGCCACCGGCTGCTCCGCCTTTTACACCGAAGCATGGTCCAAGGGAAGGCTCACGCAGTGCGATGATTGCCTTCTTGCCAAGCTTGCACATTGCCTGACCAAGTCCTACGGTTACTGTTGTCTTTCCTTCTCCTGCCGGAGTCGGGTTAATGGCTGTTACTAAAACCAGTTTACCATTCTCATTATCCTTTACAGACTGCATATACTCATCAGAGAGCTTCGCCTTGTACTTTCCGTACAGCTCGATATCATCCTCTGACATTCCAAGCTTTGCTGCCACGTTTTTGATTGGTTCCATCTCTGCCTGCTGTGCGATTTCAATGTCTGTTAACATACGTTTTTGTCCTCCTGTCTCTTCCCTCTGTTGTTGATATTTCAACAGATTGATCCGAATCATTTTTTCGGATTTCTTATAAATATTCTTCTACATAATTCTCGAATTCTTCCATGCTCATCAGCACCTTCCTTGGCTTTGTCCCCTCTTCCGGTCCTACCACACCAGCTTCGGAAAGCTGATCCATAATACGTGCCGCACGGTTAAATCCGATTTTATATACTCTTTGCAGCATGCCGATGGATGCCTTATCTTTCCCGATAATAAACTTCCCGGCATCTACAAAGTAGTCATCATATTCCGGTTCTGCAGACGATGTGCCACCGCCAGAACCACCGACCTTTGTGTTTGCAATCTCATTTGAGATTGACTCATCGTAAGTCACCTCTCCGCTTTCCTCCTTCAGGAAGTCCACGACATCTGCTATCTCATCATCCGACAGGAATGCACCCTGTACACGTACCGGCTTCGGATAACCCGTTGGATAGAATAACATATCACCTTTACCGAGCAGCTTTTCTGCTCCATTCATATCGAGAATCGTTCTCGAATCAACACCCGAGGATACGGTCATCGCGATTCGGGATGGCACATTCGCCTTAATCAGTCCCGTAATGACATCCACCGATGGTCTCTGCGTTGCAATTACCAGATGAATGCCCGCCGCACGTGCAAGCTGGGACAGACGCACGATTGCATCCTCAACTTCTCCATGCGCTACCATCATCAAATCTGCAAGCTCGTCGACGATGATCACGATCTGTGGCAGCTTCTTCAAGTCCTCGTTGCCTTCTTCCGATCCTGTTACTGCCTTTACCTTTTCGTTATAGCCCTGCAGATTCCGCACATTGTACTGTGCAAACAGCTGATAACGGTTTGTCATTTCAAGTACCGCCCAATTCAAAGCCCCTGCCGCTTTCTTCGGATCGGTCACAACCGGAATCAGCATATGTGGGATTCCGTTGTAGATACTCAGCTCCACCTGCTTCGGATCGACCATGATCAGCTTCACATCATCCGGCTTTGCCTTATATAAGATACTCATAATGAGTGTATTGATACAGACTGATTTACCGGAACCGGTCGCACCTGCGATCAGCAGATGCGGCATCTTCGCAATATCTGCCACAACGACCTGTCCACTGATATCCTTACCAACTGCAAATGCAATGTTGGAAGGGAACTTCTGGAAGTTGTCAGATTCAAGCAGATCGCGGAAGAACACCGGCTGGCTCTCCTTGTTCGGTACCTCGATGCCAACAGCCGGCTTGCCAGGAATCGGCGCCTCGATACGGATATCTGCCGCCGCTAAATTCAGCTTGATATCGTCCGCTAAGTTCGTAATCTTCGATACCTTCACGCCCTGCTCCGGCTGTAACTCATACCGGGTAACAGATGGGCCGCAGCTGTAATCCGTCACTGTGACATTGACGCCGAAGTTTTCGAGTGTGTTCTTTAACTTCATTGCTGTCTCCCGTACGGACGCTTCGTTTGACTTTGTGCCCTTTCCCCTGCCACTCTTCAAGAGCTTAAGCGGAGGGAATTTATATTGCTTGATTGGTTTTTGTTCACTGTTTTCCTGAATCGTCTCGGCAATCTGATCACGTTCCGAAAGCATCTCCTGCTCGGATTCCTTCGTTTTCTTACGTTTTCTCGGTGTGGCTTCCGTCACCGGTGCGTCATCGGCCTCCGTCACCGGAGCCTCGTCTGTATCCGGTATCGGTGCAGCCGCCTCAGGCTCTGATACTGCAGCCACAGTCTTAGATGTTCCCATAGTCTCCGGTGATTGATATATCTCAGTTACAGCGGCAGCGTAATCATCTGCCTCTGCTGAAAGCTCATCCGAAAGCTCTTTCTCCCATGCCTGATCCTCAGCTGTGCTCTGCGTATATTCCGGACGCTCAAAGAAATCAACCGTTTCTTCCTTCGGTGTATCCGGCACCGGCGGGATATCCGCTTTCGCGCTGCGAAGTTCTGTCACGCCACCTTTTTTCTTCTTCAGCAGCGACAGATCCACATAGCCCTCCGAGACATCCTTCGCATCCTGCAGCGTAAGATTCGGATTGAACAGATCCTCATGTGGAAGCGGCTTTAACTCATGCACTTCCTCTCCCGCGACCGGATCATTCTTCGCCTTCTTCTTTTTCTTCTTTGCCGGTGCAGCCGGTTTCTCCTGTTCCACCTTGATATTATCTAACTTCGTTCTTCGTTTTGCCGTAAGCGCTGCCTCCGGATCAATATCCTCTTCATCATCCTCATACAACGCATTGTAACGGTTCTTAAACTGTGCGGAGCGCTCCTTTGCGAAATCAATCAGCGACACATTCAGAACTACAATAATTCCTATTATAATCAATAATGCAATGACAATGATAGCCCCGGGCTTTCCGAGCAGATTGTACAGCACAACAAGCAGCCCGCCGAATACAAATCCTCCGCCCTTCTTCGTTGCGCCCATGTCATACAGCAGTTTGGCCGTCATGTGATCCGCGCCTGCCGTAAGCTGCGCAATAAATGCAGCCGCAACAATGAACAATCCTGCACAAAGCACACGGTTCACAACTGTCTTTTTTGCGCCGTTCGATAATAAAAACGCAGATGTAAGGAACACATACAACGGAAGAATATATTCCGTAATACCAAACAATCCAAACATAAATCTAGCGAAGAAATTGCCTACAACCCCACACCAGCCAAAATTACTGATGAAGAAAAATGTGCAGACTGCCAGATAGATGAACAGATGAATTTCGTTCTTACGTGCCTGCTCCTGTGCAAGCTGTGCTTTCGTCTTTCTGCCCCCTGTACGGGATGCGGACGTTGATCCAGACGTCTGCGAAGATCTTGCTTTCTGCGGTGACCTTGCCGTTGATGTCGAACGGCCGGCAGTCGTTTTACCTCTCGTATTTGATTGTGAACCTTTATTATATGTACTGTTGTTTCCCGTTGCCACGGTATACACTCCTTCTCTTTTCCCTCATTCTCCGATCACGATAGACATTTTCCCAATACAATCTCCCATATGGCAGTCCGTATCCATTTACAAACCGCCACACGGGTATATTTATGTCAGTTTAAATGCTCATACTGTTCCATTTTACTATTTTTCTTTGCATTTATCAAGTCATATAAACAATTCATTGCCGTATGAATGCCGCCCATCCGGTCGATAATCCCAGCTTCCACCGCCTGCCTGCCGACTAACACCGAACCAATGTCCTTCGTCAGTTCCTTCGTATTGAACATGATTTCGCGCAGCTCTTCTTCCTTGATGGAACAATGATTCGACGTAAATTCAATGATCCGGTCCTGCATCCGCTCAATATACTCGTAATTCTGCGTCACGCCAAGCACGGTTCCATTCATCCGGATCGGGTGCACGACCATCGTTGCTGAAGGAACAATAAATGTTACATCCCCCGACACCGCAAGCGGCACTCCGATCGAATGTCCGCCACCAAGCACGAGACATACCTTCGGTTTGCTCAAAGATGCAATCATCTCTGCGATGGCAAGTCCCGCCTCGACATCCCCGCCTACGGTATTCAAGAGTACCATCAGCCCGTCGATATCCTCATCATCCTCCACAGCTGCAAGCTGTGGCAGGATGTGCTCATATTTGCTTGTCTTCGAAGAGGCACCGAGATTCTCATGTCCCTCGATTTCCCCAATAATATTCAACAGATGAATCCGGTGATGATACCGGTTTTTAGACAAGGTAATCTGTCCATAATCCGTAATCAGGCTCCCTTGTTTTTCATTCGGATCCATATCCTTTCCGGACCGTTTCTCCGTGATATCCTGCATCTGTGTATCGATCGGCGTTTCGCCTTTGTTTGCGCCCCTGTTTTTTGCATGTATTGGCATTTTTTCGTTTTCCTGCATCATAATTTCTGCCTCCGTCTTCTGATATTATTGCCTGGAATGCAAATCATTTCACATATCCTGTTCGCATTTTTCATACATTTCTCACAGATATTATGTACATTTTGTTTGACTTTTATAATTGTGGAAACTATAATAGCAACGCAAAACAGATTTTATTGACTTTACAAGAATTACGGAGGTTTGATGAATGGAAACACAAAACAAAGACAAAGTATATGTCATCGGACACAAGAATCCGGATACTGACTCCATCTGTTCTTCCATTTGCTATGCTTATCTGAAACGGCAGATTACCGGCGACGATTATGTACCGATGCGTGCCGGCGAGATAAACTCTGAAACAAAATATGTATTGAATGCCTTTTCCGTCAATGTGCCGGAATATATGGAGAATGTTTCGACGCAGGTAAAGGATGTGGAATACCGTCATATTGACGGTGTCGATGGGGAGATTTCAATCAAAAACGCTTGGGAAATCTTAAGTGAATCCGGTGCGACTACCCTTCCATCGGTAGATGAAAACGGCAACCTGACCGGACTGATCACCGTGCGGGACATCGCCATGACTTACATGGAAGTCTACGACAACCGCGTCATTGCATCCGCACACACACCATATAAAAATATTATCAACACGCTCTCTGCCGATCTGATCGTCGGGGATGAGAAGGATTATGTACATACCGGGAAGGTTCTGATATCGGCTGCCAATCCGGACATGATGGAAAATTATATCGAACAGGGAGATATCGTCATCCTCGGCAATCGTTACGAGTCACAGCTTTGCGCGATTGAGATGGATGCGCAGTGCATCATCATCTGCGATGGCGCAGTCGTATCGAAGACAATCACGAAGCTTGCCGAGGATCACAGATGTTCGATCATCCGCACCCCATATGATACCTACACAGCGGCACGTCTGATCAACCAGAGTATCCCGATTCGTTACTTCATGAAGAAGGATAACCTGATCACGTTCTCGACTGAGGATTATATCCGGGATATCCGTACCGTGATGGCAGGCAAACGCCACCAGTACTATCCTGTCCTGAATGAATATGGAAAATATGTGGGACTGATTTCCCAGCGAAATTATCTGAATGCGAATCCGAAAAAGGTCATCTTAGTTGACCACAACGAGCATGCACAGGCAGTTGACGGTATCGAAGAGGTTCAGCTTCTCGAAATCATCGATCACCACAGACTCGGCGGTCTGCAGACGATGAATCCGGTATATTTCCGCAATCAGCCACTTGGCTGTACCGCAACGATCATCTACCAGATGTTTGAAGAAAACCATGTTGAAATCCCGAAGCAGATTGCCGGATTGTTATGTTCCGCAATCATCTCCGATACTTTGATGTTCCGCTCTCCGACCTGCACACAGATGGATGAGCATACATGCCGGACGCTTGCAAAGATTGCGAACATTGATATCGAAGCGTACGCAATTGCCATGTTTAATGCCGGAAGCAAGCTGATGAACGAGACAGACGAAGAAATCTTCTATCAGGACTACAAGGTATTCTCTTCAGAAAACTTAAAGTTCGGCATCGGACAGATTACTGCGTTCAACTCTACGATGTTAGATGCGGTCAAGCCGCGTATTCTCAAATACATGGAAAGCATCTACAACCAGAATGAAGCCGATATGCTCTTCTTCATGCTGACAAACATCTTCAAAGAAAGCACTGAGCTTTTATACTACGGCAAGAATTCCGAAGAACTGCTTGAAAAAGCGTTCAAGCTTGATGAAGTATCCGGCGGCAGCATCAACCTACCGGGCGTTGTCTCCAGAAAGAAGCAGATCTTACCGATGATCGTAAGTGCTTCGAATAATATGTAGGATATGTAATCAGCAAATGCCTATAACGCAAAAAGAGACATTCCCAAACAATTCAGATAGGGAATGCCTCTTTTTTATATATAATATATTTTATTATACGCGTACTGCAATTATACCATCTGCACCAGCCAGACATCGCTCTTCACCATAAAGAATCCAATCGTCGCTTTGATCAATTCCGTTGCCTGCACAAAAAAATATACACTTACAATTCCAAGTCCCGTAAAATGTGCAAGCACGTACGCACAAGGAACAACAATGACCCATGTGAACACGGAATCAAACAGGAATGTAACCAATGTCTTACCGCCTGATCGTAAGGTAAAGTAGAAGGTATGGCTCATGGAACAAATCGGCATCAAAAGCGCAGATATACTCATGAACGCTGTAGCAAGCTTCTTGATTTCATCGGTTGTATTGTAGATATGCGGAAAAAACCTGCCAACTACAAACATTACCGCCGCGACAAGTATACAACAAAATACACTGAACACGATCATCTTATTATCCGCATCCTTCGCCTGTTCCAGCTCACCGGCTCCCAGATACTGTCCTACAATGATGCTGATACATGCACCAAGCTGAATATACACAATATTAAACAAATTCGTGATCGTCGTTGCGATGTTTAGTCCGGCAACTACCTCGAGCCCGCGCACCGAATAGCACTGCGTCACCGCTGTCATCCCCGCCGCCCAGAGAAGTTCATTCAACATAAGCGGAAATCCTTTGATCAAAATTGCTTTGAATTCGTCCATTGGCATACCAATTCCCTGGTATGCACCAGCCAGATACTTGTTCTTTTCTTTATGGGTATGTGCCCATATTACAATAATCGCAGCTTCTATATAACGCGCCAGTATCGTTGCAAGTGCTGCACCCATAACGCCAAGCTTCGGAAATGGTCCGATTCCAAATATCAACAGATAATCCAACACAGCATTGCTTCCAACTGCCACGAAACTTGCAGCCATCGGTACAAATGTCTGCCCGGTTTCCTTAATATTTGTCGCATACGACTGTGTAATTGCAAACGGAATCAGGCCGATCAACATAATAGACAAATATTGTTTTCCGTACTGTAACGCAACTTCTGTTGCACCGGTTCCGGCTGTATCCGTAAGATATAAGGATATCAGATTCTCACCTTTCGTGATAAATAACGTAATTGCAAGTATTGTTACAAACACAGTTGCATACAGTTTAAACCGGAATGAATACATATGACCTTCATGGTTTCCTTTTCCGAAATACTGTGCACCAAAAATACTTGCCGCCGATGCCGCACCAAAAATTGCCAGATTATATACAAAAATCAACTGATTCACAATCGCTACACCGGACATTTGCTCGGTTCCAAGCTGCCCAACCATGATATTATCCAAAAAGCTGACCAGATTCGTAATCGCATTCTGTAAGATCATCGGCAAAGCAAGCATCAGATATCGCTTATAAAAGGCACGGTCGCCAATAAATTTTTTGATTTGAAAAGACCGTTTCGTATTCATGTGTCATTCACCTCACTTTTCACGTACTCCCTGCATGTTTCACAATTGAATCTGAAAATCTCCAGCATAATAGTTCCGCACGCATATATCAATTCTATTAGACCTAAAAAAATATGGCGGGTACAGAATCTACCCACCATATCACATAGTTTCTTCTATATTTGCGTACGTTTGTCTAACCACTTACATTGTAAGGATAATCTCATTGACATCTGCCAGCTCACTTGCCGCAATGTAGTTATCCTTCATTTCCCTGCCATTTACGACAAGACTTGTATAACCGCTCTCTGCGCCATTTGGATTCTTCACAACGATATGAAGCTTCTTTCCACGGAAGTCTTTGTTAATCTCGAATTCCTTCCAGTCAGATGGTACGGATGGTGCGATACGAAGTCCATCGAAGTCCGGACGCATACCAAGGATACCCTCGACACATCCAACCATAACCGTCGATGCAGTACCTGTCAGCCAGTGTACATGCGCTCTGCCCTCGAATGGGCTTTCCGAACTCTCTGTAAACTGTCCGTGGCAATATGGCTCCAGCTTTCTGATCTCTGCCTTGTCATTCATGGATGCCGGTGAGCTCTCTGTAAAATACTCAAATGCACGGTTTCCGTGTCCCATCAGGGATTCTGCCAGGATAATCCAGCCCTGTGGCTGTGAGAAGATACCACCGTTTTCCTTGGTCGATGGATTGAACAGAAGCATCAATGCTCCCTCAAACGCATGATCCACATACGATGGCGCCATCAGACGTACGCCATATGGTGTATTCAATTCTCTGTGTACAGACTCGAGTGCCTTCTCCGCCTGATCCTTTGTGGCAAGTCCACTGATGACCGCCCATGACTGTGGATTCAGCCACATATTTGCTTCCGGATCATGCTTGGAACCGATGATCATGCCATCTTCCTTGTATCCACGGATATAGCGGTCATCCTCCCAGCACTTTGTCTGGATAATATCGCCAAGTTCCTTCTGGATCTTATCCAGATATGCGATATATTCTGTATCATTTTTCTGCTCTGCAAAGATACGGAGCACGCTCATCGCATAGTACAGCTGCATTGCAACAAATGTCGACTCGCCCTGCTTGCCAAGACGTAAGCAGTCGTTCCAGTCTGCATGCAGACCTGCCGGCATACGGTTGTTTCCAAGGTGATTCATAGAGAAATCAATCGCACGCTTCAAATGCTCATATACCGTACCCTCTCCGCCATTTGCGAACAAGATTACTTCATCGATAAAGTCTGTATTTCCAGACTCCGCAATATACTTATAAACTGTTGGGAACAGCCACAATGCATCATCTGCACGGTATGCCGGATGTCCGGTTGCGCGTACGTAAGACTCGTCATCCGGTGTATCCTCATGACCTGCATTGTGATCAAACTTTACAAGCGGAAGTCCGCCGCCATTGTCTACCTGTGCAGACAACATGAAACGGATCTTATCTAACGCCATCTCCGGTGCTAAGTGGATCACGCCCTGGATATCCTGTACGGTATCACGGTATCCGTATCCATTTCGAAGACCACAGTAAGAGAACGATGCGGCTCTTGACCAGATAAATGTCATGAAACACTGATATGCATTCCATGTATTGATCATCGCATTGAATGACTCACTTGGTGTCTTTACCTGGAAATGAGACAGCTTACCATGCCAGTATTCCTTCAACTCTGCAAGCTCTGCTTCACTCTGTGCATGCACATCTGCATAGCTGTTCATCACTGCTTCTGTCTCTGCATCATTCTTCATGCCGAGTACAAATGCAAGCTCCTTGCTCTCGCCCGGTGCGAGTGTGATCTTAGTCTCCAAAGCGCCACAGGCGTTACTGTTATAATTCAGGCAGTTTCCGCAATCGCCGTTTTCTACACCGGCTGGATTACCATAACCATGATATCTGCCAAGAAATGCTTCCTTATCTCCGGCATAGCTTGCAACCTCTGCGCCAGCCAAACCAAAGAATCTTATAAATGCAACACTTCCGTTGATGGCTGCACCCTTATTCACGTTTTCATTGATTACCTGCTTGATGCGGTTTCCCATGAAATACGTTCTTGTGATAAAGAGTGTATACTGCAGATTGACCTGATCCTGCTCATAGTTGTTATCATTTGTAAATTCACAGTAACCGAAGACGGACAGGTTACGTGGCTTGTCTGAATCGTTCGTAACCTTCAGCTTCCATACCTCATGTGTCTTGTCAAGTGGTACATAGTAAAGCACAGAGCTCTTGATACCTGCATATTCTGCATTCATATACGTATAGCCTGTACCATGGTGACACTCACTCTTATAGCTGTCCAAATCTTTTCCTACCGGCTGCCAGGAAGCTGACCAGTAATCTTTGCTGTCATTGTCACGCAGATAAATATATCTGCCCGGCTGGTCAAAGCTGTTGAAGATATATCGAAGAATTCTTCCGTTTGCACCAGACTTTACAAAGCTGTATCCACCGGCATTGTTAGAGATGATTGCGCCGTATTCCGGAGAACCAAGGTAGTTCGCCCAAGGTGCCGGTGTGTCCGGTCTGTCAATCACATATTCCTTATTTGCCTCATCAAAGTATCCGTATCTCATGAGGTACCCTCCCTAATTTATAGTTTTACTGCTCAGCGTCCTTCAGGCTCAGGCTGATCTTACCCATGCGGTCAACCTCAAGAACCTTAACCTTGACTACATCACCGATATTTACGACATCCTCAACCTTCTCTACGCGGCGATCTGCCAGCTTAGAGATATGAATCAAACCGTCCTTATTTGGTGACAGTTCTACGAATGCACCAAAGTTCATGATACGAACAACCTTACCTTCGTAAGTCTTACCAACTTCGATTGGATCTACGATAGAACGGATGATCTTCAATGCCTTGTCCATACCTGCCTGCTCAACACCGCAGATAAATACATTTCCATCATCATCAATATCGATCTTAACGCCTGTCTCTTCGATAATTGCGTTGATTGTCTTTCCTCTCTGTCCGATGATCTCACCGATCTTCTCTGGATCAACCTTTGTCTGGATGATCTTCGGAGCAAGCTCGCCAACGTGATCTCTTGGAGCAGCGATAGCCGGCTTCATACATGTATCCATGATGAAGAGTCTCGCCTCACGACATCTTGCGATCGCGCCCTCTACGATTGGACGTGTCAAACCATGAATCTTGATATCCATCTGGATGGCTGTGATACCTTCGGTTGTACCTGTTACCTTGAAGTCCATGTCGCCGAAGAAATCTTCAAGTCCCTGAATATCTGTCAACAGTACATAATCATCATCTGTCTCACCGGTTACAAGGCCACAGGAAATACCAGCAACCATCTTCTTGATTGGAACACCGGCAGCCATCAGTGACATACAAGATGCACATGTGGAAGCCATAGATGTAGATCCGTTTGACTCAAATGTCTCAGATACGGAACGGATTGCATATGGGAACTCGTCCTCACTTGGAAGTACAGGAACAAGTGCACGCTCAGCAAGTGCGCCATGACCGATCTCACGACGTCCTGGTCCTCTGGATGGCTTTGTCTCACCAACAGAGTATGATGGGAAGTTGTAGTGATGCATGTATCTCTTCGTTGTAACATTTGTGTCAAGGCCATCTAACTTCTGAGCCTCAGAAAGCGGAGCCAGTGTTACTACGTTACAGATCTGTGTCTGTCCTCTTGTGAACATAGCAGAACCATGGACTCTAGGAATGATATCGACCTCAGCTGAAAGTGGACGGATCTGTGTGATCTGTCTGCCATCCGGACGCTTGTGATCCTTCAGAATCATCTTACGGACTGTCTTCTTCTGATACTGGTAAACAGCCTCATCAAGAACTGCCAGCCAGTCTTCCTTATCTGCAAATGCTTCTTCAAGCTTCTCCTTGATCTGACGGATGTTCTCCTCACGTACCTGCTTCTCGTCTGTGAAGACTGCCTCTTCCATTGCTGCAGGTGGAACAAGCTCCTTGATTGCCTCAAACAGTTCTTCCGGAACTGCACAGCTTGTATAAGAATGCTTTGGCTTACCACACTCAGCTACGATCTTATCGATAAATGCGATTACTTTCTGGTTTAACTCATGGGCTGCATAAATAGCCTCGATCATCTTCGCCTCCGGCACTTCGTTCGCACCAGCCTCGATCATGATAACCTTATCTCTTGTAGATGCAACCGTAAGCTTCAGATCTGACTCCAGATTCTGTGTAGAATTTGGATTGAATATAAGCTCGCCATTGATCATACCAACCTGTGTAGTTGCACATGGACCATCAAACGGGATATCAGAAATTGCTGTTGCAATGGCGGAACCAAGCATAGCGGTAAGCTCTGGAGAACACTCCGGATCTACTGACATAACCATGTTGTTCAGAGTAACATCATTTCTATAATCCTTTGGGAACAATGGTCTCATCGGACGGTCGATAACACGGGATGTAAGGATTGCGTTCTCGCTTGCCTTACCCTCACGCTTGTTGAATCCTCCAGGGATCTTTCCAACAGAGTACATCTTCTCCTCATACTCAACTGAAAGTGGGAAGAAATCGATACCATCTCTTGGTTTTTCTGATGCAGTTGCTGTAGAAAGTACAACTGTATCTCCGTAGTGCATCAAAGCTGCACCGTTTGCCTGCTTTGCAACTCTGCCTACATCGACACGCAAGGTTCTTCCGGCAAGTTCCATCTCAAACTTCTTGTACATAATAAATTCTCCTTGAAATATTTTTTCCTGCAATCAGACTCCGAAACGACTGAAAACGCCACTTTCTGTTTTATTCTTTTTATCGCACTGTCAGTGCCAGAAAATGATTTTTTCAGTTGTCTCGGTTTTGTCTTCATGCAATCTTTTAGATTATACCATCTATTTCCTTTGGCTTCAAGATGGGAATGGATGAAATGTGGGATTTTTTGTTTGTGATTTTGTTTGCGATTTTTGTTTGCGATTTTTGTTTGCGATTTTTGTTTGCGATTTTTGTTTGTGATTTTTGTTTGCGATTTTTGTTTGTGATTTTTGTTTGCGATTTTTGTTTGGAGGCTGTTTCGCTGGGTGCTGTCTGCTTGCTGTGGGTTTTTCCGCTTACTTTTCTACTTTCACGCCCACGCTATGGGTTTTCCCACCTGCTTTTCTACTCACACGCCCAGTTTCCACTCCCCGACATATCGATTAGCTTCCGGGGTGGGCTTTTCTGCTTGCTTTTCTTCTCCT
>ERZ1026868.32-NODE-32-length-120421-cov-108.201510_pt1 | contig 120421 bp, 194 predicted proteins | sample MGYA00380164_ERZ1026868 | MGnify/ENA primary metagenome ERZ1026868 (study PRJEB33269, sample SAMEA4719800) | human gut metagenome | biome: human-associated habitat; feature: organic feature; material: feces | place: Cameroon | collected 2013-10 ...
AGTCGCCCGATGAACCAATCTTAGCATAGTCGCCCGATGAACCAATCTTAGCATAGTCGCCCGATGAACCAATCTGAGCAGAGTCGCCCGATGAACCAATCTTAGCATAGTCGCCCGATGAACCAATCTGTTTCTTTCTGTCTCCGTTGTCGTTCAACGCTCCATACGTCTTAACCTTTGATGGTGAGGTAACATTTTTCAGCCACTCGACACCGATATTAATGATGTCTGATAGCTTCAACTCAGCCTTAATCTTGATATGTGAAGAACATACCTTTGTTGACTTTTCTTCTTCGTCAATCTTACCAGACTGCTCTACCGCGGCAAAGCGAGAGTTTAGCATATCGTAGTGGTCCCATACTTCCAAAGGAGACTTGCAAGCGTGAAAACCTCGGTTACAACACTTGATTTCTCCGTCCATATTGTACTCTTTTCCAACTTCGTACTGGAATCCACGGCATTGCATATTTTTATCGAATCCCTTGTACGATTTAATCACATTTTCACTCATGTTATATCTATTTATATCCTTTGCAGGATGGTTATTACTCTGCTACTTTCTCTAAGGAAAAATAATCAACTCCCCAGGCTTGGTTTACATCTTTATAAGGTTCTCCGTTTTTCTTTATTTTTCGGATAAGAAAACATACCTTAATTTCATTCTTACCAAGCGAGTAAGCGTCTTTTAGATGTTCTATGATAAAGATATTGCCATTTTTATCTTTCACCTTATCGCCTTTTTGAAAAGGTAATTGAGATAAAAAGTCGTTCATTATATCATTCTTCTTTTTGCGAATCTCTGATATTTGTGAATCCGCCATCTTTAAACAACCTTCTACATTCTGTAATTCGTTGTATAATTCTATTTCTGTCATATCTTTAAATTTTTAAGTTACTATCTATATGCAAGGCATATAATAAATGTTGGAGTTCGTGAACATAGGTAAACTCAAAAAGAAAATAGTGATTACATTCATTTATATAGCTCCAATCTCTAAGATTTTCACATTGACAGATTTGTAAGTCACCAAAAGTCATTCTATCAAGCTCAACCCATTTATCATCTAGTTCCTTGGAAAACTGATAGCCACGTTTTCCACTGCCAACGTAAGACCAGCCTGTGGATTTATCCCATCCATTCTTCTCCAAAATTGCGGGCACAAGATTAATAGGAACAATATCCTTAACCCAAGCACAGCAGTCACCTGAGAGATAGCCTTTCTCTCCTAATTCCGCACCTTCGATGTTCTCTAAGCAGACAACACCTTTCAGAACCGTTCCATCGCCTAACTCCAGAGTCTTTGATGGGTCTGATGATGTTACTCGGTAAACGACATTTTGTGCTGTACCTAAAGGTACTCCGTTTGTCATCACCAAATCTCCTGGAATGTATTCTAACTTATCCATACGCTTACTTTTCAAGTTTCTCAATCAATGCCTTAATCTCATTATATGCAAGAATATCTGTGCTTCTACAGAGGTTTCCAATATTCTTCAACTCCATGATTATCTCGTGATTGGTAGGCACACCATGCTTCTTTCTTACCCATTCGATGAACTCTGGAATTACAACATTACCGCTTTCTAAGAATTCTCTTTTTCTTCCATTGTAAGACAGAAGATAGTAGTTTTTTCTTGTCAAGAACCACCACAAAGCGACTAACTTGTTCTTGATATTTGATAATTTCTGTTTCATACGCTTTACTTTTTATTATCCATCATATAAGCCATATCATGCACTTTGTGACACATTTGACAAACATCTTCGAGACTCCTTGTGTCCCAATTATAGTACATTCTTCCGTGGTCTTCGGTTATTACTACAACCTGTTTGTCACGGAGGATTCGCCATATCATTTTCAACTTATTCCTCATACGTTTTACTTTAAAAATTAAAACAAGAAGTTTTTGGGTTCACGATAATTTTTATGTTCCGCTATCAATAGAAACTGCTGTTGTAGGTTTTGCCTATTGGCTGTTAGTGGGGTCTATTTTTTGCCACACGTGCCAAGATATTATCTTGCTCAGCTACACCCAAACAACTTCTTGTTGTGGTTTTATTTACTTTTTACGATGATTATACTTTTTTATGGCGTCCCTCTTAGAAGCTGCCATAATCTTAACACCCTTGATTGTAAACTCATGCTGCGTTTTTGGCTGACACTTCTGCTTGTCGGAAGGGATGTTACCTTTTGATTCATCAAGTTTAGGACTTGGAACTCCAAAAATACTATCTTGTGCATAAGCTGTCGTAGCAGCCATCATCAATGCCATTCTCATTAAATTACCAACCATACGCTTTACTCCTTAACTTCTTTAAATATTACATTCTTTTTGTCAATCATAATCTACCCTTTCTTCTTCTAAGTTGATTCTTTCTACGCATTCTTCTCTGCGTCTTACAATCTTGTATATCTTCACACTTAAAGTGTTGTAAATAATACCAAGGTATGCAATTCGTTAAATCTTCATTGCCCATAATTAGCCCTACACATCTTTTGTTGTACCTAACAATTGCTCATTACCAGCATAAGGAATGCAATATGCCCAATTAGTATAAACGCAACGAAAATATCCATTTTTGTCTATATAACCAAACAAATTTGCACGCCAATAATCTGATTTACTATCTCTAACCAACACCTTATCGAATGGTTTCAGCTCAATCTTTGGCTTTAAATCAACAATCTGTTTCTTCTCACTATCCCAAGCCTTGCCTTCCTTTGCTAAAGCGTCAAAGAGCTGCTGCTGCTCTTCTTTTGTGGCATAGCGAAGTGTTTTATTGCCTATAAAACCAATGCGACTATAGTTACACATCCTATATGGATGAAGAATTAGACAAGCATAATGCCCTCTTTTCCCTTTAACTGTTTTTAAAATAAATATCCCATCTGTATGCGATTCGTCTTTTTCAGTGTAAAGTATATCCCCATCCTTGAACTCAGGCTGCTTTTCAATCTCTAAAGATTCAAGATTGAGCTTGCCACCTAATTTTTCCTCAATACATTTGACAAAAGATTTCGCCTCCTTTTCTGATGCTAAAGTATGTAAATTGGTATCAAGAAAAGCATCTTCTACCAAATTAATTGTCTTTGCATAGAAACTAGTATAGTTATCATTTGCCCATCTATCGAAGAGTATCTTTAAACCTCTGCTATTTACCAGTACATCGCCCTTCTTCCAAGCGAATTTATTCCAGTCACGCATTTCTTTTGAAGGGAATAAAATACACTCACCATCAATACAATACTTACCGTACTCATCAAGATTAAACTGTACTCCATTTTGGCTTTGACATTCAATTCCAAAATCTCCAGTATATCCTTGATAAGAACAATCCCCATAAGTTAAGGAATACAACTTAATCCCTTGCGGTTTACTCTCTAAAATAGCCGCTATATTAATCTTTGTTTCCATAATCATTAACTTGCTTTATAAAAATTGAACCACACCTTGTTGCTCTGATTATTCTTATAAACATTACCTTCAAGGTCGAAATAAACTCGTTTCTTTTGATTGAATTTCTTCATCATACCATTCTGTGACTATCCATTCATGGTAGTTCGGAACTTGTTTTTCAGAGTACCATTTAGTCATTGTTCACCTCCTTCCTTTGGAAGTAAATCATCTTGATAAGCCCATTTCCAAACACTAAAGAAACATACAAAATCACTCCAACCCTCTTTATAGTCCTCTTTAACGTATTGTTTGCCGTAAATATTTTTATCAGCATTCAAGTATAGAATGTTAGAACGATTTCTTGGTTCTTTGTTGTATAGATGCCACAAGTCCTTCAGGAAATCTTCCTTAGTTAATCTCTTTTCCATTTTTCAGTCTCCTTCACATAAAGTTTCGTTAACCTCATCATTGTATGTACGAGTAACAGAATTGTACTTGGAATGGATTGCATCTACCCTACCTTTCTTGTTCGTAAAATAGATAGCATTTCCTTGGTCATAAAACCTGTACACTGTTATACTATCAACAACAAACAATTTCTCAACCTTGAATTTGTCAACAGAATCCGAGATTTGGACTCTTGTACCCTTACCTTTGCAACCTACCAAGATGGCGGCAACGGCTATTATCATAATTACCTTTTTCATATCAACTTATTTTCTTCTTAAAGAATCCGTCATTCATCATACCCTAATATATTAAAGAACTCATCCATTCTTGGATTTAGATTGTTTGCCATTAACATATATGCCGGAACGGAGCGACCGATGTTGCACTCTAACTTCAATGCATGTATCATTACTGAAGCTTGATGGCTTGAAATCTTAATCCTATCCAATCTGGAAAGTATTTCGCTCTGCGAATCTGCATTACGAAACACTTTCTTGATAAGACTTTCTATGTACTTACGCTGCTTGTCCGTCATAGCTCTTATTGTGATCAAGAGACTCAACCAAAGCCTTCAGACCATTGAAAGTAGCATTCATCAACTCCTTGCTATCGGAAGCATCAAAATACCAATTGCCAATTATCTTACTGTTATTTTCGGCAAACATCGTAATACTCGTATGAGTATTTGAAGACGACATCTGAATAGACTCCTTTGTTCTACCCATGAGGCTGGCAATCTTTGCCAACACCTCTACATAAGCATTATTCTTTTCCATATCTATTTTATATTAAATAATCAAGTTCGAAATTACCCACAAAATCACTTGTCCATTTTAAATCTGGAAATTTCAGCCTTGCAATAGGATTGAAAGCAATCTCCGGGTGGTCAAACTCAAAGAGATAGTCACTGCGTCCATTGTTATTACCATCAATATGATGATAGCCTATGATTTTCTTACCCTTGGAAAATCCAAGCACATTAGCAAGATATTCATTGATTTCGTCAACTTCGCCTTCGTTATTGATAATCAAGGAAACCATAACGCAAGAGTTGCTATCATTGAAATTAGCCAACTCGCTGAATGAAATAGAATTATTTTTCATAACTAATCCTCAAAGTTAAAGAATCACACAATCACAACCTTTGATGTTGCGGCTCTTTGCCTCGTTGATTACATTATCCAACCACTCGTTTGAGAAGAGGATAGCTTCGTCTCTTCTACGAACCAAGATAAAGTACATGCCGTCCTTTACGTAATCAATATAATACTTTGTTGATTTCATTTTCTAACTTACAGTTTTTATGGTGTGTCTCACCTTCTCAAATTAGTAACCTTGTTTCTTAATTACATTGCAAAGATACAAATAATATTTGAAACATGCAAACATTTTAATGTGTTTCTTTTATTCTTTAATATATCGTAACATATAATACCAATAATTTACTGACGTTAACACAAAAAAATCCCCACCACTACATTATTATATATAGTGATGGGGCTGCGCATCAAATGGTATCTTGCCTTTGGATTACTTTTCTTCCTTGCCTACGATTTCGACAAAATCTCCGATACCCAAGCGAGCTTTGTTGATGCAAGACGCAATCCAGCCAATCAAGTAGGCAGAAGGCTCTCCTCCATGCTTCATATCAATAGCATCCTCGATGGCATCGCAGGCGTGAGAAGCCTCATGGCAGCAATAATCCATCGACATATCCTTGGAGCACTGAAACGAGACAAGGACACCACATTTTCTGTCGCTCTTCCTGACAGCATCGGCATACGTAACGCCGCCGTAATCACTATCTGGAGCCTTGCACTTGTCAAAGCAGGAGTCTATCACTTCGTTTAGATCCTTCCCTATATGAACCCACAGCTTCCTTGGATAAATACCGTTGTTGTATTCGTAATATCCTTTTCTCTTCATATTCCCAACTATTTAAATTTCTCAAAGTAGAACTCAATTTGTCTATCAAAGTGCTCTTCGATTAAACCATAAGCAAGCGACATCTTTACTTGGAAAGAAGCCTTACCATTAAGCAATCCTTTAGCCTGTCTTGTAATCTCTGAGCGAAATTGTTCCAAACTCATATCACGCTTACGAAGATTACAAGACCTGCAAGATGGCATATAGTTCTCCATGCAATCATCGCCATGGGATACTACAAACTTTCCCTCCTTGTCGCTCCACCGAGAGTAACAACCTCGATTCTTCGGAACAAGATGGTCAACCTGCATATCCTTATACTCTATACTCTTGCCACAATAAGCACAATGCCCATCGTATTTGCGATATATTTTAAGTCTATCTTCTTTTTTCATAACTTCTTCAGAAATTTAAGTTGAAACCCTTCTGCCTTTTTTATTCCTGGGTATAGTTTCGTTAGAACCTCCCACACTCTTGTCTTGTGCCGATGCCACATAGTAACCGGATGCACACGCTCACCACTTGGTAATATATAGAAATCTGCCTTAATGGTATCAATATGCTCATAGTTTGCAGCTTTATATATAGTTCCCTTGTTACCTATGGACGTATCGGCATAAGATATAAGATACTTGATTTCCTTATGTGTTGCCCTAATATACTTGTGCAATAAAGAAAGACAAATCGTCTCACTAAACTTTGGCATTTCATCTGACAACCACATTCTGTCAAATTCCCTCACTTGATGGTAATCCAACACTTCGCCCTTTTCAGTCTTGATGTGCGGTCGGATTCCATACCCTATTTGCATTGCACCCCTTATCTTATCCTTATACAATACCAAAAGATTCAAACAACTATTCTTCGTTACCTTGTGTGAAAAGTGATGAGGAACTATGATTGCATCAGCTTGCGCCTTATCGCACTCCATCAACTTTATTCCCTTTTCCTTGCACTCGTAACCGATAACAAATCCGCAGAATCCTAACACTGGAGACTTGTTCAACTTTCTTCTTCTCATATCATATCAATAATACCTCCAAAAATAACGTTTGAAATTATCTAGCAAATGCTCTATACAAGCTTTGATTTCGCCCTCTCTCAAGAATCGGTTGCAAAAATCTATCAATTCTTCACGTTCCAACCCACGTTTTAAGGCTTCGTCTCTCATAGCTCTTATAAGAGCATCCGTTGTCTCTTTATTCCCATCTCTTACAACAGGATCACATTGAATAACCATACACATATCCATAGTTTTAAAACAGACTTAATTGCCTACTCATGTTCTTTAATTCGTTATTGGCAAAATCGACTTGTCGCTGGTCTATCTCAAATCCTATATACTTTCTTTCAAGATTAATACAAGCCCTTGCCGTTGTACCGCTCCCCATGAATGGGTCTAGAACAACATCACCAACATTTGTCGAGTTTCTGATTAGTGTCTCCATCAGCTTTACTGGTTTTTCAGTCTGATTAATCAACCCATCCTTATCCTTGCGTTTGTTGGTAGGAATAGGAACACTTAGAAGGTCAGATGTGCCAAACTCGTTGATAGGTTTACCACCTCCTTTACGAAGCATAATGATATACTCCTTTTGATTCATATAATAAGTTCCACACACCTTAGAACATTTATCCCATATCAAACACTTTGTGAAATGAAATTCACTTTTTCCAATCACATCAAGAAAGTGCATCAAATTGTAATCATTACACATAAGATAACAGTGTGACTTATCCTTAAGAACACGATATAATTCGTTTATATATTCTGAAATATCTATGTCGTTACTCTTGAATATCTTACCTTTTCTTGTTTGTAAATCAGTCCAATATCCGCTCATGTTACTACGCCCACCTCTAGCTTGTACCGGATAAGCTACATCTGAGCATACTAGGTCTATACATTCATCGTCTAACAGTTTCAAAAGCTTTCGACAATCGCCTTGATATATATTATTTAACTCCAACATATCCAAACATATCTTTTTGATTTAACTTTTCTTCTTTAAGTCTTCTCTGTGCCACCTTGAAATAATCCTCATCCAATTCAAAACCAAGGAACTTCCTGTTCGTCCTCATACAAGCGAGAGCAGTACTTGCGCTGCCCATAAAGCCATCAAACACCAAATCTCCTTCGTTCGATGATTTCAAGATGCATTGCATAAGCAAGGGGATTGGTTTCTCGTTCTGATGTACCAATTTATCTGATGGAACTCTATCAAAGTCCCATACGTCCTCCAAACGCTTGCCGTTTATGGTTCGTCTGCCTTTATTTAAGTACAGGATTGGCTCGTAACATTGACCATATTGAGCATCTAAATCTCCAGCCGTATGGTTGTTCTTTCGCCAAATGAGCACATTCTTAATGACAAATCCTGCGTTCCTCGCTTGTTGCATAAAAAAGTCCAAGGTCTTAGCTGAACAAAAGACATAAGCAGCACTATCATCCTTCAAAATCCGGTAGCATTCGCTCATATAATCAATAATCAATTGCTCATTATCGTCATTGAGTATTTCCTTCGAAAAACGATGGTCATCTGCTCTCCATCCGGTCTTATAGGAGATACAATATGGTGGGTCAGTAACAATTAAGCTCACCCCCCCCACTCTCTATTTGTTTCATCCCTTCTATGCAATCGGAATTATATATTCTATCAAATTCAAGCATATCAAATCTCTTTTATAGCGTTAACATAAGCCTCGTGAGCCTCTTCTTGCGTATCAAAGCAACCTATATATATTTTCTTTTTACCTACCTGATACTGCGCTTGCCATTTCTTTCTGTTCTTATTCCATGTCACACCCAAGTAGTCAGATGATGTTTTCTTTGCAATAGCCGAATAAATCATATTGTATCTTGCGGTACAATACTCCAAGTTGACTATATCGTTATTCGTCTTGTCGAAATCCTTATGATTCACCATTGGCAATGCTTCTGGATTCTCCAAGAAAGCCTGAGCTACCAAACGATGGATATAAAACATCTTGCGCTTTCCGTTCTTGTAAAGCCATACCTTCAGATAACCTTTAGGCGTCTTGCAAGGTGCGATTTCCTTTAATTGAGACGTTCTCCCAATAGTAAAAACATGCCCATTCTTGCTAACACAATATCTTTCGAAGTCCTTTATCGGTCTAACATCACCAAGAAACCTAGTTGTACATTTACCTTTCATTGTTACCTCCTTTTTTCAAAGAAACTCGAATATATGGCTTGCGCCTCCTTTGTATCTAACAAATCAATATCATTATAAAACCTTCTGTAAACAACGTCCAATTTTTCGTCATTTCCGGTTTCTCTTGCTTTAGCTATTTGCTGACATGATTCCATTAGAAATGCACTAATCTTCTCGTAACTTCGTATCTGTGTCTTCTTTAGCATATCCATGCTTACAAAGGTTTTGTAGTGGATGATATGCTTTTCTTGTTCGTATTCTGTGAGTATAAGCCCTTCCGGAATAGCAAATACCACCCTTCTTGTCTTGTCATCACTATAGAGCTGAACTGCACCTGTAAACGATGTATATATCTTTTGCAATATCTTGACAATCGGTAAGTCTTTTTTCAAAAACCTTTCAGCAAATCTCTTTAGAAAATGAACGCTCATAGCGAAGCAATCCTCGCTATACCCCTCGTTTCTACTCATAGGAATATACTCGTTGGTTTCCTTCAGATAAATGAATACACCGGACACAAAAACACCACCATGTTTTACACCTACAATAATGAAATAATCGGCATTCGGTGTAGCAAGCTCAAAGGTCTTTGTTATTTGTCTTACGTTTTGCTTTTTCATTTCACGCTTCAGTTCATTAGCCTTTCGTAATTGAAACTCATAGATTCTTGTTTCATCTGAGTTGCGAACTCTACGTATCTCGTTTGAGGTCATACTTGCTGTAATCATGCGCATTCCTCCTTTTTAATCTTTGATAACCAGCAATCCCAGATTCTTGTAGCAACATTAGCCATCATAACTGGAGGAACGCACATTCCGCAAGCAAACCAAGGTTTCATGCCATTAAAGTCATAATCCATCGGGAATGTTGATGCTAAAATCGTATCATGCGCTGAAATATAACTTGGATTATCAAAATACAGAAGCCTATCTTCCATTGCTGATATAGTATTGCATACCTTATTCTTTTTAAGAAACATATTATTGAACATAGAAAGACGATTATCCATCCGCTTGACTATATCACCGATAGAATTATCTTTTTCATTTCTATGCACCCAATACTTCATCACTCCTTTAGGAATCTGTCTTCCACTATAGTCAGAAAACTCATCCAAGACAATTTCTTTCTCATTAAAGTCCATATCAATCTTAGGCACTCGCTCGAATAAATCCTTCTGAACCATAAACGGCTCGCAAAGGTCTTTGCGCAACCCAATAAAGAACACCCTAGGTCTGTTTTGAGGAACACCCATGTAACGTGCATTAAGAAGCCAATGCTGCAAGATATATCCGGCATCATCCATCTGCTTATAAATCTCTTTTACGTACTCGACAGCTTCACCTTGTAACAAACCTTGAACATTCTCAAAAACAACTACCTTTGGCTTTAGTTCTTTAGCGAGGTCAATTGAATAAAAAGCTAAATCGTCAAGCCTTTGTGCCTTCTGACCTTCTCGGAATACTTTTTCCTTTCCCCAAGCCTTTTCACGATCACCTGCGATACTGAATACCGAACAAGGGAAACTAGCATCCAATATATCCAAATTATGAAGCTCTTCTTTCATAATATGCCCCCCCATATTGATATTGGTAATCAACTCACGAATATCACAATTGAAAGCGTACTTGACATCGTGGTTCTTCAAATACATCTTCATAACCTTTGGGTCTATCTCATTACAGGCTACAACATCGTATCCAGCTAGTTTGTAACCAAAGGAACTTCCACCTCCACAACAAAAGCAAGACATCACCTTACCTTTGTCTTTTGTGAAATTAGCATTTTTTTAGTCCATTTATAAGGAAACTTGTGCTCGTTTTTATACATTTATCTACCATAAAAAACAATCGTTAATAAAAACCGATGTATAAAAATAACCACAAGTAATATGGTTGTAAAAAAGGGACTCTAACCCTTGAATTTAGATTCTGTTTTCTTCGGCAATGCGTCTTAAATAATCATCCGCAGCGTTATCGTCTATTTTCGACTTAAGAGACATTCCTGTATTATATCCTATCATTAAGGACACATTCTTGCTCTTTTTCTTGTTCTTTCCATATCGCCAGCTAAAGACCTTTCCTAGCCAAGCTATACCGACAATACCATCTGATACAACTATTGTCGGAAACAAAACAAATACTCTATATATCATCGCAATCTAATTGAGAGTTAAAAATATATCTATTCTGATTCAACCAAAGCTCCACGTAGTCAGCCTTGATTTTCAGAAATTCTTCGTATGTGTAGCATTTCTGCTGCTTACCACCTTTGTTCCAATAATATGCAACTCCTCCCATAGAGAAGAAGTCTATCAAGTCCATTTCCTTTCGCTCCGGCTCTTCACGCTTTTTCTTTTGCCTATATCTACTTACAGCAAGCAATATGAGACAAACGAAAAGCAACGCAGAAACCAGTATCTCGAATATTAACCTTACGTCTTGCATCTTATTTTAAACACAAAAACACGAAACTACCGATTGCAAAGTCAAAGGAATTGTGACTCGGACTGCCTTTCGGTATAGTCCATCGGGTTTCGTGTCTCTAATATCTTATCAATTTCTCAAATCGCCATTTTATCCTTTTTTGTTCTGCGCTTGCAAAGATAAATAATATTTCGCTAACTTGCAAGCGTTTTAGTGCTTTTAATGCTTTATTTGCATTATTTTAAACTTATCCCTTTTTGAAGTTCATTCCAAACTCTTCTTCCGTTACCTCATACATTACATCACCATATGCTACTCTTTGCTTGTCTTTTGCCATCAGCAATAAGTTTCTATAAGGTATCTCTTTCACGACTTCTTGGTAAGATAAGTGCAGACTATCCATAAAAGATGCAATCTGCCCTAAGAGTGTATCGTTACCTATGGTCGTGGTTTTGCTATCATCCTTGCCGCACTCTTCGCCAAAATTGATAGCGTCTGAAAATCCTTTATAGAGATTAAGGAATAAGCCGTTTGTAAGCCATTGATAACCTCTTCAAACGTTCCTTTAGATAATTCATCACTAATGGATTCATCGCCTTGTATGAATACAGACAACGCCTTGCAAGCATCATCCAAATTCTTAAGCATGCCTAAGACTTCCGCTAAGGTCTTACCCTCTTCAAAACTATTAAGGTATTTAGCCGCCTTGACCAATTTTATAATTGTAGGTGGTGAAACGTAATAAGCCTTTCCATTCACGATTATCGTTACGGTGTCCTCTCCAAGAATTGCATCCGCAACTAATTTACTTGCCTTACTCATGGTTCTTATATTAAAAAGGGGAACGGTATTAACACCATCCCCCCTCTATCATTTATTGCTTATATCTTATTCCTGTTCTATTACCGCAGTGCCTTCCCATTGGTACTCGCCAGCCACACCATCGGTCTCACTCTCCATTGCCACGGCAGAAATACCCAAAGTGATATTCTTATCTTGCTGGTCACCCTTGGCAACGATAGCCGCATTTGAGAAGACAATGTAGTTTCCTGTCTTGGTCTGAGCAACAATACATTTGTTGATGTTTGCCAACTCTTGGCTGGAAGACCAACCTACTGCGTCTGTCTCCGTTGTGGTTTCTGTTCCTGTTGAGTTATACATCTTGCCGCCCTGCAAGTCCACCTTATTCTTCCATGAGAAGACACCAATAGAGAATGTAATTGTCTTAGCACCCTCATCGGTCTTGTCACGATAGTAAACCTGTCCGTTCAGTTCGTTCTTGTACTCGGTAACACTAGGGTCATCCTGAGAATATCCCCATGTTCCTTCATGGCTATTCTTAACCTCTGTAGCGGTTTTTAACCATGTCGCCAACTTAGCTGGTGTATTCGCCTCGGTAAGAGGAGCGCCATACCAAATTCTCTTGATTCCAATAAATGGTTTCATATTATCTTACGTTTAATGTTTCAAAATCAATAGTAATGTTTGCGTAATGACAACTCAACTTACTTTCTTGCTCTATGCCGTGGGAGCGGATAGAATAACGATACCATACATCCTCTGCTTTTCCGACTTCATTGTCGGACAGGGTTTCAATAGCCTTCTTTAAAAGCTCGTTCAATTGAGGATTAGCCTCTCCCTCTATATCTTTGAGCAATATGTTTACCTCTATAGTGCAATCGTTGAAATATGTCTTGTCTGCACTCATGCGCTTAGGAATGATTACTATCATGCCTTCATCAGGGATATTCTCACCGACCACAGGTTCTTCCCTATCAAGTCCACCCATTATCAGATGTCCTTTCAGTCTTCGTTCCATTCCCATAAGTTCCAAGTCGTCATAGATTACATGACCAGCATCTATTTCTGTTATCATCGCATATCCTCGATTTCTTTCTTGATATATAGAATACCCGAATCTATAACATCATATCCTCTAGAGGAAACATCAGACGCATATTCCGCTTTGTTGCCAAGGGTTAAGGTATGGCCATGTACATTACTATAGTTAGACCTTCTGAGATTACCTGTGCGGTTTCGGTAGTTTCCGTTAGCCTTGTCAAGCTCAACAGCAGTTTTACCTAACCTATCAAGGAATTCATCTACTTCCCTTTCTCCCTGCGCAAAGAAAGCGTCTATCTCACCCTTTATAACATCAGACATAGATACTCATATAACCAAGATAATTGCACTTAGGGGCATTATAGACCTTTCCACCTCCTCGGTAGCTTCCATCATCGGAATAAACCTTGACTTCATCACCTTCGGAAATCTGGCACTTGTCACAAACAATATGATATTTCGGTGTATATATGCTACCATTCTCGGTAGTGAAATGCTCGGTAGAGTTGTCATCGCACCGACAACGCCCCATTTCTTTCCATTCCTCAGAAGAGCTAATGACCTCGTTATACTTGTTGACAACCTTATTCACGAACTTCTTCTTTAATATATGAGGGGAATATAACATAACCTAGACATTTACCAAATATCAGACTTATCCGTGATAGTGGAAAGCCCTAAAGCTGCCACCACTTCATTATCCGGAGCAACACCATATTTTCGGCAAAGCCACATATAGTATTGTCCTATCCTAGAGTAGTCCCAAGAGATAGAGAATCCATTTTCGTTCACATTGCTCATACATGGGGCAAGCATAAGTTCCTCGATTATGGAAATCATCGCCTTGCCTACAACCTGCGCATCATCAGACGTATATTCTTCTTCTAGGTCGATACCTGACGAAATATCTCCCAACTGGGCATCGGTAATATTCCAAGCACGCAATTTTTTCGAAATGTATTCTCTTATCTTCATGTGACATCATTATTTCTGAGCCTGACTCATAGCCTCAGCGATTTTCTTTGCAGCCTCCTGCTCGCTCTTTGCTTTTTCGTCAAGTACTTCTTCTACATTCTCCTTTTGGGAATTCTCTTCGGTTGACTCGGCAGCATCCTTTTTTGAGGTTTTCTCCTTTTTAGGCTTGCTCTCCTTCTTCTCCTTCAAGACTTCCTTCTTAGGTGTCTCTTCTGACTTCTTTTCTTCTTCCTTTACAGGATTTTCTTTTCCATCATTCAAGACTTCCTTTTTAGGAGTATCTTTAATTTCCTTATCGTCTTTTAGAGGTGCAGAATGGTTATCATCCTGCACCTCCAACATCTTGCAAAGCTTACGTTCGATAAGGGAGTTCATACGCTCTTCGTCAAAGTCCAAGATTGCACCAACTTCATAGATGGTGTTAAAATGGAACTTATCACGGAACGGACTAATTACCTCACCTCTCATAAGCCTAACCTACCGCTTGTGTTGAGTCCAAAGAATAGATGGCATCAACGTTATTCAAAATAGGAACAACCATTGCTTGTGAGCTGGTGAACTCACGGAGTGGGTCGTTTGTAGAATAACGGCTAGCCAAGATATACTCATCGGCTGACTGATAAGTAACACCTGCAACTGGCCTTGTAGCTTCGGCTACGTTAGTCCAGAACAAATCACCCAAGTTGTCATAGCAAGTAAAGGTCATGTGACCCTTAGCCCAAGGGTTGTGTGTTCCCTTCTTGCCGTTAATCTCGGTCTTGATTGTACGGGCTACACGTACCAAGTTAGTCTGCCACTTGTTATTGAAGATAGAAGCAATCTGCTCAAAGCTCAAAATAGGAATATTGCTGTTATCCTTATTAAGTGCAATGCCTTGATTGAAGGCAAACTGAGCACGAACCTGCTTGTTCTTGCCAAGCAACTTGATTGTGTAATCATCAAGATAACAAGTAGTGATGGTGTTTTGGTCTTCCATCGCCTTGTCGTAAACCAATTGAATATCATCAAGTGGGGTTGCGTCCTCTGCATCCCAAGCCTTAGCACCGTGACCGAACTTGTTCTTCTCGGCAAAACCTACGTCAATTCGAACACCTGTACCACCGGAACGGGTTGCCAAAGCTATACCTGTTGACAACTCACTGAGGAACATATCTTCAATACGCTCGTAAACCGCCTGAATACAACGAGGAAGGTCTGCAAACAAGTTACGCAAAATCTGTGGCTGAGGCAAACGTTGCGCAATCATGTTATCCAAATCCTTAAGCTGCTTCTCTGTCATGTAAAGCTTCATACCAACCTTTGGGATTTGACCCTCAGCGGTTGAAACCTTGTCACGGCTCTTCAATGGAAGTTCTGCATCCATTGAAACAACGTCAGCAGCAACTCGTGTGTATTCCGCAGTAATTGATGCCCAGCGTCCGTCCTGACTATATGTGTTAGTCAAGTGGTCTCGGTACATATAGGTCAATACGGTCTGATTCTTGCCGTTCAACTTCTCTACAACACTTGCAACAAGCTGTGGGAAGTATTTATTGACCAACTGAAAATAAAGTGATTTTTCCATCTGTTATCCTCCTTTTTTAGTCTTTGTCCATAGTTGCATCAGACTCATCGAACTTGTTTGCATCCTCATCGCTAACCAAAGCAATCTTTGGCATAGCTGTAAGGAATGCATCCGGATAGTCTGCGCCATTTGCAGCCTTAGCTGCTACCTTGTTAACTTGTCCAGCAGTCATAATTGCCGCTGGCTCACCGTTCAGAATAGAACGATAGAGAACACCCGCATACTTGTAATGCTCCAATGGGTCACTGGCAGTACCCAAAGCCTTATAGTTGTCTGCTTCAATAGGCAATGGCTTGTAAGTTCCCTTACCATCTGTCACGATAACACGACCTGCGTAAAGAACTTCATCTTTTACGCCTGTCCAATCCAAAGCACGACCGCCCTTGATGTCGCCTTCCCATTTCTGGATAATGACGGAATCCTCACCAAAGACAATTTGCTTTTTTGTAGTCTTCAATTCCTGATTCATGTTTTTCAATTTTTAAAGTGACTGAACTAATGATGCGGCTACATTGTCAACGTCCTCCTTTGTTGGCTCTCCTTCGCTTGCACGATAGCTGCCCCCGAATTGTGGTTGTAGCAATGCCTTGTAGTTGTTCGCTACCTTTGAGAGGTATGTGTCGATAGCTTCATCTGTAGCATCATCGCTCAGATTGAAACCCTCGTCAATACGACTATCGGGAATGCCCAACTTCTTAGCCTTCGATAAAATCTTCGCATCGTGGTCTGCCTTTGCCTTTGCCTTTGCAGCAGCCTCTTCCTTAGCCTTAGCCTCCTCAGCTTGCTTTTGGATAGTTTCTTGCAATTCCTTAATGGTCTTGCTTTGTGTCTCCATCTGTTCGTTGTAAGTTTGGGCTTGGTCTGTGTTCTTCTGAGTCAAGGTCTCAACGAGTTTCTTGAACTCTTCACGTTCCTTGGTTCTTGCCTCTTCTGAAGCTTTCTTCTCTGCTGCCTGCTCTTCAAAGTATTTTTTGAGATAATCCGGCATTTCATTTCTCTTTGCCAATTCCTCCAAGCGTTTCTTTTCGGCTTCTTCAGCGGCTTTCTTGGCTTCTTCTTCAGCTTTCTTCTTAGCTTCTTCTTCAGCAGCCTTGCGTTCAGCATCTTCTTTAGCCTTCTGCGCCTCCTCGAACTTTTTCTTGGCATCAGTAACTCTGCGGTCATTGTCCTTTTGCAAGGACTCCAAAAAACTCTTTTGACTAGCAACCACTGTCTCGATGTTGTCGTCAGTAACAAGCCCCATATTATCAAGCATTTCGGCATGTGCCTGAAGAACTTCATCACCTAACCCAAGAGACTTATACTCTTGTTTTAGTAACTGGAAAATTTTCTCTTTCATTCTTTCGACATATTTGTTAAAACTATTGCAAAGATAATACGAAAAGAACAATAAACACACTAAACCATTTGCAAGTATCTCACTTTTGCTTAAAAGTGAGTAATAACGGTATTTATAAGCGATTTAAGGCTATTTTATCACATAAACGAATAATTAATAGTAACACAGAATAAAACACCTTATATAACAAAAAAAAACGCCAAATATCCTCACGGACATCTGACGCTTGTCGAATTAAAAAGAACCTAAACACTAAAATATCTAAAAGTTTATGACATTTCTCATATAACCCAAATGATTCAAATTAGAATAGAACCGTCCATCACGCTCCATGAATTTACCGGACTTCACAATCTCGCCATTATGCAACATTGCAAACTTAGAACCATGAGCTGTCCATTTATTCATTTCTTTCATATGTTCATCAGAACCCCAACCATATTTCTTGATAGTAGGATAGATAAAACGCTCAAAGCAAATCTGACTATCCGTTTTGTCATGCTCAGAGCAAATCGGGAGCACTCCATTATGTGCGAACCAATAACCTGCCTTGTAGAATGGATGGCAATTCTTGACACAGACAGAACCATGAGTAGCAAATCTAAAATGTATGATTACATTCTCATTTATATCTCGCTTCATCAATCTGCGGATAAATGTAGAGAAATGCAAGCTCTTGTAATGGTCAGACTCACTCGCAAAACCGCAACCATCGGGATTTCTCTTATACGCTGCCTTCAGCTCATCTACAGATGGCAAAGCAACACCTTTCGGACATACAATAATAACACACATATCTTTACCCTTTCTTTTTTCTTAATAATACTTTGATTTCTTTGTGTCCTAGGGCTTTTACCCTAGGACTACATTAATTAATCATTATTGGCTGCAAATGCATCCTTACGACTCTGGAAGAAAGCCTTCTCTTCTTTATTCAAGAAAGGTATATCTTCGATATTCATAACCTCACTAGTGAAGATATTATTGCGAGACCAACCGACAAGCTTTGCGCAGAACTTAACCCACATTTCAATCTTCTTGTAATTAGTTGAACCTTGATGTTGGCGAAACTCGATAGTCTTGTGACGTGTATAGCTCTCAGCATTTACCTTGTAATATCTGTCTCCATAAAAAACGCTACGTCTTATATCGTAATTGTCGTGGCAATTAGAGAAATCCTTGTCAAGCAAGCTGGCTGCCCAACGGCAATTACCTCTTCTTGAAGGAGCCATGAAGCTATCAACCAATCTTTCAAGCTTCTGATAATTCTTGAAGACGTTAACATACTGCTCGCCTGTCAACTTAGCTGCACCAATATGAACGTGAAGACCACAAGTAGAATTTACTCTTGCACCTACGGCATCCAAAGACTTGATAGCCTTCTTCAAAGTTGCCATACCATTTGTATTGCCATTCAATACCGGACTAACAACCTCGTTAGGGTCAACATCACCCCCAACTGAAGCATCACTAACAATCTTGAAATAACTCTTGTTGTCGGTGTGGTTATAGCCCTCAGAATGAATATCAACACCATTCTGACGACCTGCCTCTATCAAGGCATTGCGCTCGGCATGAACACATTCAATCTCAACACCGAATGTATAAACGAATCTCGTTGAAGTAGAACCGCTAGGTACATAGACCTTCAACATATCGGAGATTTCTTTCTCACGAAGACCACAAGCCTTCAATGCAACAATCTTTTCGTTGCGAGGCATCTTTGACTTCTTGATTTCGTCAATTGTCTCGATTAATGACTTCTTTGAACTTGCGAATGAAAAAACCAGTCTGCTTAGACATAATCAATTGTGCTAGTTATTTCGGGTCTTACCCCTTGGTGTCGCTCTCACCATATTGAATGAAACTTGTCACTCGGCAAATCAACCAACTTATCTTGATTGACGATGCAAAGATACAAATAAGTTTCGAAACATGCAAACTTTTTAATGTTTTTCTTTTGTTATTTAACTTACAATAACTAATACACACATCTTATTAACAATTACTTATTGCATACACCTTATTATATATAAAAAGGCTTCGATGTTCACACACCAAAGCCTAAAACTTAAATTTTAACTAATAACCAATTTTTATCGACTATCTTTTTATATCATTACCTAAATCTTCTTCAACTCCCAAATCAGGTAGTCTGTCATACGCTTTCTGGTCATCACCGCCTTCTGATTTAACACCAAGAAGGTATCCGTTCCGAAAAGCGTAATAAACCAACTTTTCCATGTCCTTTGCGGTTGCATTATCCGTCAAATGCAACGTGGCATACAATCCCATTAAGAACTTTCGCACATCTTTCGGATATACCTTGTTATTCTTCTCTAAAGCAACTGCCATTCTTAGCGGACTTTTCATATTCTTCTTTTTTTTTCGTTAAACTAAATGAAACACAAAAGAGAACCATTCCGCTTGCTCCCCTAGTCCATGGGCTTATTCGCAACTTTATTCGCCCCATCTGCTTCCTAATTTACCCGTTGATAGATGTCCGAGATTCCAACAGGACAAACATCACAGCTCCCCTTTTGCGTATCATTGTGCCAACGGATGGATTCGAACCATCGACCCTAGGATTAAAAGTCCTATGCTCTGCCACTGAGCTACGAAAGCGTAAAGGAATGGTTGGATTTGCACCAACGTTCCCTTGGTTACAAACCAAGTGCTCTACTTCTGAGCTACATTCCTTAAAATATGATAAAAGTAAATTGTGGTGCAAGAGAGATTCGAACTCACCGAACCCACAATGGGAATAGATTTACAGTCTATCTTCTTTAACCGCTTGAATATTGCACCTTTTGTGGAACACATTCCTAACATTACTTTGTTGCCCCAAGCGGATTCGAACCACTAATGACAGAACCAAAACCTGTAGTGTTGCCATTACACCATAGGGCAAATTTGTACTGCATAAAGGATTCGAACCTTTGAATACCAGCGTGAAAAGCTGGCGACTTAACCACTTGTCTAATGCAGCGTTTAGGGATTCTCACCCTAATTAGAGTTTCCTTGTTATAGTCTAGCTGGGCTGGGTAACTTGGGAACCCTGCCGTAAACTCCTAAGTCTTGACTTATTACTCAGAAGGCCATCTGTTCCAAACACAATGCAAAGATAAGCATTTTATTCTAATCTTGCAAATGTTTTAGTGCTTATTTAAACTCTTTTGATGTTTTTTACATCATTTATCCTTGCAAAGAATACCACAGAGGGTTTCTACAAGTTTCTTTGCGTCATCACCTTTGATTTCGATGACATTGGAAATTCCATCAGGAACATCGTCACCTTTCTGTTCCTTATCCAAACGCTTACGGAGAGCCAAGTCTGGATTCTCTACCAAGATAGAGTCCAAAGCATAATTACAAATGCGGCTTGCAAGTTCCTCGTTACCATTCGCATCACGCACAAACTCACTCTTGTCTTCAAGAATACCCATAATCTCATTGTACTCTTCAGCATTCTCACAATTTCGTGAGAGCATACCAATCACCTTGTAACGGTCAATCTCAAAACTGACCTTTAATTTGTCTTTATTCATTTCTGTTTACTTGATTTATAAATTAATTAATTGCGTCTTATATTCCACATGCTTTCAGCAGGGCCAACCATAACATCAATATTTGCTCCTTGCTTATTTGCTACTGTCTCAATCCACTTAAGGTTGATAAACTGACTAGCGGAAAGGTTCATTTCTTCCATATATGCCTTATCTGCCTTTGCCTTTTGTCGCTCAGCCTTTTCTCTTGCTATCTGCACTTCATATTCACGTTCTTGTGTCTGCTTAGCTTGCACAACCTTTGCCGTGCGGTTCATTTCATCAAGTTGTTCCTTGTTTGGTGTAGCTTTACCGATGATAACCTCCTTTATGATGATAGGCATCTGCTTTTTCTTTGATAGAGCATTCACATAGTCCTGCATCTGCTTGCGTATCTTGGTGTCAATCTGATTAAGCACTTGCCGATTCGACATCAAGTCAAATGGGGAATGCTGAGAAATATGGTCTCGAACCAGATTACAGAAATAATTGTTGAGATTAGTATCAAACCATTTCTCACCATAATTCTGCAAAAGAATTGGGGACTTGCCTTGCTCAATCTGAGTAATGATTACAGTATGGAAGTCAAGTGGCGTGTTATCGTCACTAAACAAATCATCTAAGGTAATCTCGTGACGAACTGGAACAATCTTGAAGTAATAACCACTCGTTGACCACCAACACCAAGTGAGACCAGTCTGCACTGCTTGCTGTTCAACACCTCCATGCCCTATAAACCAAGGCTTCTTTACGATTACGGCTTCTTCGTCTGCATCGGGAGAAACCGAATGACAACTTGTAAGCACACTCATGCCGAGTATTGCAAAACAAAACATTAAGATAATTTTCTTCATCCTTAATTTGATTATTATGTTATATTATACCAAAACTTCCTCTCATAATAAAGCTCTCCTCTTTTTTCGTACCTGATAGCATCAGACTCTTTACAAAGTTGCCGAATGCGTATATACAAACGTTTGTCCAGCTCTTCTTCGAATAAAAGAGACAATTCCTGCCAATTATCAACAAAAGGAGCAAACCAAGGATATTGCTTCTTTACAATTTTCAACTCATCTAAGGTTACATGTCCGTATTCCACCATATCATAGCATCTACGAAAGTCATTATTGTCTCTTGGAGTTCCCAAACTAACCTTGCGCTTTATCCCCATCAATGCACACCACATCGTTTTTGAAGAGACACCTGTATTGCAAGTAGCAATCCACTCTATCATTCTTTGCTTGTCCATCTTCTTTCTTTTTTTAAAATCTAACAAACCATCATCGCTTTATTACACCAAACAGTCTTATCAACTTTTCGTATGTTTCTTTAGTAAAATAATTATTAGATGGAACCAACTTCTTGGAATCTTTAATACCAATAACTTTTTCACGAATAGCAGCATTCGTGTCGTACACCTCCTGTAGCTTTTTTTGAAACTCTATTACGTCTTCGTTAGTAAGTTTACCTTTCTTCTCAACAATCTTGTTTGTCATATCGTTGTAAACGCATTCGAGTTCATTACATAAGCGAGCTTCTATCTTCATCAGCATTGCGTTTACAAAAGTATCATAAAGTCTTTCCATTTCGTATTTTCTCCAAAAGTCTTTTGATTTCCTCGTTATCTTTATTCTCGATATGAGCCTTTAAAATGCTCTTGAAAGCGGCATCCATTGCCTCGTATCTACTGGAATATTCCTTACCATCCGCAAAACACGAGCCTTCCTCTACACACCATGATGTAGTTTGCCAAGCGAACTTACCTTTCAAAAGGTTTGCAACACAAATATAATAGCCAAAATGCTCTAAAAGCCAATCAAGCACCATATCATAGCTTGGAGCGGATATTGCCGGATGCTTACTATTCAACTTTAAGGAAGCAGAAAACTCAATATTAGATTTCTCCCACTCGGAATTGGAGTAAGCAATATAACTGCCGTAATGCTCACTATATTTTCCACCCTTACGAATACCACCCTTTGCTGTCCAAGGGCTGGCGTAAGCCCAAAATTCGGCTATCTTCTCATCGTAGCCAACCTCCTTCAGAAGCTTGGCTATCTCAAAAGGAACTACCTTTGGTTTTACCGTATGCCTATTTGCCATTTTTCACCCTTTCTAAACTGAACCCGATTCTGACTTATCTAATTCATCAATCGCCTGTCTAAGCAAAGGAAGTATCTTATCCAAATCATCGAAATTCGGTACGACTTCATTCACTCGCAAGATTGCTTGACCTAGCAAACTCTTAATCTTTTTTCTGTCCATTGCTCTCGGCTTGTTTCTCTAAGTCTTTTAAATCTACCTTATCGAATCGAGGAACTGACTTACCATCAACCTCAACATTTCCAAAGAACATTTCCTTTGGTCGCACCCAAACCTCATGTTGTCCGTACAACGCTTGGTATGCGACCTTTACTTCTGAAGTCTCGCTATCAGTAACCTCACCAAGGTACTCATAGAAATTGCCCTTATAGTGTCGGTAAATCGGCTTACTGAATCCACCATGCAGCCAATCGGCTTTGTCCTTGATTTCCACGTACTCCCTTACCGCATCACACTTGCTAGACTTGCTCAATTCTTCTACCCAATCAAAGAAAGCTTGCTTGTCCTTGACCTCTTCACTTGATACCATAAAGAGATAAGTGCAAAGAAGCATATTACCTGAATCGGTATCATATTTCTTATTTACCTCTTCAGCTAATTGCATCATAGGTGTATCTAATCGATAATTCCAACTCATAATCTATCCTTTTTTACTTTTTAAATTTGCCAAATCCTCTTTCAAACGTAGATGGAAATCATCTTCTCCATCATCACCGGAAAGAAGGAAATCAATTCTTTGGGCATAAACCTGAGCTTTCTTCAGAAGTTCAATACCCTTTTTGAATTCCTTGATAGTCTCTTCAGATAAGCCATATCTGTTAGGCATCGTATGATGATGCTTTCCAACATACTTGTCTTCATCCTCCTCCAACCATCGGTCTTCGAGAAAATATCTTTCATCTTCCTCATCCAATGGATGACCATCAACATAATCTTCTATCTTTGTATATATGTCAGCAATCCTATTCTGAGCATAATCAAAACGTCCACCACTCATAGTCTTTCAACTTCTAAAATTTGAACTTACTTCAACGCACTCAATCTTGCTTCTAACTGTTGGATTATGTTATCTATAGTCTTCCCCCTATAATCAATAGCAATATCCTCCAAGACTTCAATCTGAGCTGCAATTTTTATTCTATCTCTTACTACTGTCATAATCAATCTTGTTTATTTTTACCCATCAAGTTGCTTGCATTGAGCTAAGTCTATTGCATACGACCAACGCTTCGGAATAAAAGACTTTGTTGGTTCAAACCTGTCCGCTCGCTCAACACAAACATCTTGCGTCCGGTAAATCAATCCGTCTGAGCCTTTTTCCTGCAACTCTACTAGAATAGTGTGGTCTAGCATCGGGAATTTATCAATATCATGCCAGACTTCACCGCCTTCAATGAAGGAAGGTTTAATATGATTAATCTTTTTTTTTGCCATCACTTACCACATATAAAAGGGTTTGATTTATATTCTCTAGTTATGGTCTCACGGCTACCAAAGCACCATAAGTCCTTGGATTGCTCCTTGTGTAACCTTGATGACTTAATATAATAGCCATTGTTGACATCATAATGCTTACGTACCATGATATTGTCATTTACCACTCCGACCTCATCATTCGTAATTACATAGAACATTCGACCATCACTAAATGCTTTTAAGCCTTTGTACACTCCATTAGAGACAACCATCTTTTCATAGCCATTCGTTTGCCAATTGGCATAATCCCAGATGGTTTCCAAATCATCATCATTCAGAAGATTATTATCTGTGATAACCTTGCCGATTACTTTGAATTTGCCATCGTGCATCATAGCCTCAACGACAAATTCATCAGCAGCCTTAAAATCGCTAATCTCTATGAGTTTCATAATACTTATGCTTTATGTTCTCGTAAATCACCCTCTTTGCAGCCTTTGCTCTTCTGTTATTATCAGAAAAGACATCATCATACAAAGACATATCTTCACTCTCAAAAGCCACATGCTCACCTTTGTAGCAAGCATCAAAGCGGCATCCTTTTTCGGACTTAGCCGCAATAAACTTTATCTTACCAAACTTAATCTGCATAAGCCCTATCCTAGAAAAAATATTAATGATACTATTTCAAGAGCAAACAAAAATGCTAATGCATTCTCAATTGTGAATACCTTTTTCATTGTTTCAATACAGTTTTACGTGTGTCTCACGCTCTAAATTTATATTGTAAGGGGATTTTGTATCCCCTCCCCTTGTTGTTCTTACTTTAAAACTCGATAAGTTTCGTAGAAATCGTGAAAACTCTTCAAATAACCTTTCTCCGTCAAAGAGTTTAAGATTTCTTTCAGCTCATCCTTGGTATTATCCAAATCGAATTCATACAACTCAGCAAATGTAAAGTACTTGTTACCACCAATTACATCAGCCATCACTTCGATATTGCCATAAACCATTGTCTCTTTCTTACTCAATCTAGTATTCATAACGAATCACAGTTTTTACGGTGTGTCTCACCTTTTTAATTAGTAACCTTGTTTCTTAATTACGATGCAAAGATACAAATAATATCCGAAATACGCAAATTATTTAATGTATTTCTTTTATATTTTAGCACTTATTATATATGTAGGTGCAAAATTAACTTTCTATAGCAGAAAAAGCCAAAGAATCAACCATTTCATTATACATATTACCTCTATGAGCCTTTACCCAATGGTATCTTATCGTCTTGCCTTTCGCTACCTTATTATATATAGGCTGCAAATCTCCCAACCTGCAAGCCTGTATTCTCTCTATAGCCACTTGGCAATCCACATATACATCAACAGAACACAAAGGAGGGCAATCACCCAATGCTTGGATAACCGCCCTTATTTCGGCTCTCACCGAATTATTCACTTTGGTTATGATAAATGTATATTTCCCACTTTTGATAATCGCTCCCTTATGAAGTACAATCCAGCCACAACCACACTTGTTGTTCTTGCTAGAGCCATCAGCATACACCTCGTAGCGTACACCTTTAGCCTCGTCAACAATCATCTGAGCAACAACCTTCAAAGAGTCATTGCTCATCACCTTGGCTATTTGCTTGGCTTTCTTCTTCATAAGCGATTAAATCAGACCTCGTTCCTTGAACTCATTCATCAATGGGGTTGCCAAGACCTCAATATCTGGATGAGGCTTTCCGGTAGTTCCCTTTGATCGCAAATCGAAGAAATGAAGCCAATCACTCACGAATGCGGTATGAATCAGCTCCGTATTGGTATCAAGAGGAAGAATAGTTCTCGCATCCTGTGGCTTAAGACCATCATCCTTGACCAAAGACAAATACATCATTTCACATACTCTATTGGCAAACCACCATTTTTCTACCGGACTCCAATGCTCATAACTACCGATGTTCTTTGATAGGTCAACAAATGTTCCACCATCAAAAGACGATAGATTAACCGCATCATCTTCGCTAACCCACTTTGGCTTGTTGATAGCAATCTCGCCTCCGAACTTATCCTTGCTATAGTTGCAATATCTGGTGCTTTGTTCCGCTACGGAATCTACACGATGTCTGTTAGCCTCTCTACTTACCGCAATCTGTGTAGTAAATCGGACTGTTATTCGCTTTTCATGCCATTCCGTAGGCTCGCAGATATAGTCCAAATCCTCAAACCAGTTATTTTCAACTATCACTCTGTAGTTGGTTGTGATATAGTAGTCACTGCCAATCTGCATCACCTTTGAATATTTGTTCTCACGATAGTGCTTGACCAATAAAGACTCAGGTACAAAAAATCCTTCTTCATAGGCTACATGGAGGTAAATCGTTCCATGCTCACACATGGCAAGATGATTGCTGCTTACCATACGCTCAACGAAAGGCTTTGCGCTGTCTTTATCAATCTTCATACTTGACGCATAACATGTGCGACCGCACAACTCTATCTGTTTATAAACTCCATCCATACCCTCACCTTGGGATAGAATTTCATATTTCGGTTCTAATATCTTCATTTTTGCCTTATAAGTTTAATTTCACCACAAAGATAACTATATTATCTAACCTATCCAAATTTAACAATCTGTTTAATAACACTTATCTGTTTAGTGAAGTAAAAAGACAAGCGTTACTCATATTAATCTTCAAAAGCCAAGAATAACTCTATATCTTTGCGTGGATAAACCTTATTCAAATTATCCATGAACTTATTCCAATCATAATCAGAAACGACAACTAAAGCATGAACCGCCGTAAAATATTGTTTCAACTTAGGAAGCCCCTCATCTCTGCTTAGAAATTGATGAAACCTTTTTGAACGATTTCCGTTTTCGTTCTTAGGGTTTCTTCTATCTAATTCCGTCATAATTGGAGCTATGCGCTCATAAACAATATCACGAATCCAATTTCCCATAACTCCAGGCATGTTTCTGGACTTACTCCAAGTCCAACCTCTCATCTTATAAATGTCCATAAAGAACTCATCGGGAAAAGTCTTCACCCATTTAGCAGCTTCCTTTAAAAGAAATTGATTGAAAAAAGTCTGCAATTTGTCCTTAACCTCATTTTTCTCCTTTTCAAATCCTGTGGCCTCATCCACCAACGCTATGATTCCTACTCTAGCGAAAGCACGCATTAAAATTTCACATTGAGCTGCGATTATCTCTTGTCTTTGAGACAAAGAAATATTATTTCTTGCTTCCAAAAAAGCATCACAAATATCTGCTAACGTTTCCGCTCTATAACCATGAATTACATGACCTTGGTCAAAACATTTTATAGGTACAAAGTGGTCCAAGTCTAAATACTTAGATATAAAAGGGTTAAGAGTTTTCTGTTCCAAATATCTTGTTAATCTGGTCCCCGCAGTCTGTAATTTATTTCCATCCTCATCCGTAGAATCAACCATCTTCAAAGCTTCCTGCATACCACGACCCGATATAACCCTCGTATTATCATCCAACACATAGCATGGAATCTTAATCCCATTTAAATCTAACTCGCCACGATACTTAACCACTGTACCTCTCGAATAAAGGTCTTCTGCCTTTACATTTAGAACATCAGCAACTCGTTTCATGGTTTCTTTCGTTGTTGTTCCATTCACAATTTTACTCACACCAACTTCCGACATACCTAACTTTTCAGCCAAGACCTTTTGAGTCATTCCCTTCTCCTGAAGTATTTCTTTAATCTTATTCATTTATTATCATATTTAAATTACAGTGCAAAAATAGTTTATTTTGTTTAATTTTGAGTACGTAAATTAAATCATTTATTTATTTTTAACAAAAAAAGGAGAGTGCATCACGCATTCCCCCTCCTATTCAATTATATATCAATATTACTACAGTTTAATCGTGTGCCTCACCACTTGCAAACATATCTACTCGATTGGATGACTTGTAGCCGATGATTTTCAACACCTCCCCAAACTTAGAGTCGTACCAATGTGGCTGAGTCTGGCTCATGTTCTTCTCATTGATGTCGTTCTCACCAAAAGCCAATCCTTTCTTGGTAATCTCACAATATTTGTGTACCTTGGTCGTACCCTTGCGCTCTTTTAGTTCCAATAATCCTGCCTTTACCGCCAACTCATTGAACTTTCGGGCAGACAAGCCTACGCCATGAGATTTCAACAACTCCGTAGCGGAATGCTTTGCACCATTCGGTGCGCTCACATAATCAGGTGTCGGCAACCCTAATGGTTCAGCAATTTTCTTAGCCATCGCCAATTTGGAAACATCGCTGAGGTTCAGATAACCAGGAAGAAAGTTCAACCACTTCAGCTTGATGTCAAAGGAATCAGAAACCTTCTTGTCCAGCTTCTCCTGCTCGTACTTGACTCTGGCAGTTTTCTCGACTTCGATGAAATACTTACGGAACAATCTACCTTGCTCATTATTCTCAATCATACACAACTCCTTTGCCATATCCAAAGATAAGGCATACTCAATACGACTTCGACCACCATTTGAGTTTTCCATAATTTTGTGGAAAACTTCAAAGTCTTGATTTCCAACATCATTTGAGTTTTTCATAATTTTATGAAAAACCTCATAGTCTTGATTTTCAACGAATCCGTACTTTTCAATACGGTTCTTAATCCAATCAGCAAACCTTTGCTTACTGCCCAACTTTTGATGCAGCTCCCTTGCGTTCACGGCTTGCTTGCCGTCATGCTCAATAATTTCTACAACTTCAACACCTCCTTTTTCATTATTAAAGAACTCTGAGACTACTGGTAAAGCCTCTACATTTACATCAGTTTTGTTAAATCCTAATGTCATTTACCTAAAATTTAAATTGTTAAACAAAAAAGGTTATTGGCAGCATACCAGTGGGAGTTTATATTTCTGTCGTGTCCCTCTCACGACTCGCTGCCAAGTAACCTATATAATATATTACGCTACCTTAGATAACGTTTCTTTGTTAATCTCAATCCACTGAGCACCATTCTTACGGAAGAAGATTTCACTCTTGATATGCTCACCATCCACATCAATACTATCATCATTGCAGACAAATGTATGGTTCTTTGTCAAAGGTACAAGAAGGTACGTTTTACCCTCTCTCTTGCGTTCTACAAGCGTTTTATCCGTCCCAAGGATAATAGATACCCTTTCACTCTTATCGTCCTTTAAAACGCCCATTTTGTCTGTGTGCTCGATATAGAGTACATTCAAGAAATTCTCATCCATGCTCTTATGCACTTAACATTTTGTTATACTTCTTCTTGTTTACACCTCTTTTCACGGCTTCATAGAGCAAAGCCAAAGCAAATGCTTCATCCTTGACTTTCAAAGCCTTCAAGGTATCTCTTTTGACGTTGTAGTTCTCATCAACCTCACATAATGGTACGTAACTCTTGTGCTCGAAATTTCTTCGACCAATCGCCCAAATTTCATAGCCATCCGGAAACTCATTTGTCTTCTCGAATACATAACTGCCATCAATAAACTTTTCCATAATCAATTGTATTAAGTTCTTTATCTTATCTTTTCTTACTCCTCCCATCGGAAAGCGTTAGGGTCTTTTACAACTTTCTTGCTGGCTTCGTCCCACATATAACCATCATTAAACCACTTTGGGGCTTTACCATTGATTACACGTTTCGCCTCGGCTATGCTATCATAGTCCGGTTCAACTACATTATCAATGCGAACAAATACCTGACCGAATACATCCTCCACCTTGGTAATATGATGCCCTTTATAGAACACTTCTTTCAAACACTTATCAATTGTCTCCATATCTCAAATACTATTAAAGTCCTAAACTAAAGGGGTGATTAAAGGCTCACCCCTATCAAGCCTCGCCAAACACCTTAGAACGTGTATATATCTTTATGCAACTCGCAAAAAGTTGTAAGCCTTGAATTGTCTCCATGCGCCCTTTGCTTCATCCCAATAGCGGATGCAGTCTCTTGATGCTGCATGACCTGTACCATTTGGAGTATAGTCAATGTGACTCTGAAGGAGAGTACCAAAGGCTTGTCTTACCTCACCATTCATCTTCATAAAGAAGAACTCTACCACCTTGGTCTTCATCGCTGCCTCAAGCTTTACGACCTGCCAAGCCTGTTTCAAGCACTCAACCCAAGACATTGAACTTGATTTCAACTGATAGGCTCTATGTGCCAACTGCATTACCTTTCTCATCTTATTCTTAATTGAAGTAGTCATATCCTCAAACCGTTTTACGAGTGCCGACTCGGCTGCATAACAGCAATTAATAGTTAAACTTTAAAGTCTTTATCTCTTAAAGACACTGCAAAGGTACGAATATCTTTTCACATTACCAAGAGAAAGTATGAAAATCTTCTTATATTTAACCTTTATTAGTACGAATATATTCAAACCATCATATTTGTTCACATTTATTAGTAATATTCTCTTCTTACTTTCGTAATTTAATCGTACCTTTGCAAACGAATAAGTTCGTACAATCATTTAATATATATAATATGTATAGAATAGAAGAAATATTAAAGCAAAAAGGCATCACAAAGACTGCTTTTGCTAAGATGTTAGGAATAACCAAGCAAAGTATCCCTAACATTATCAATGGCAACCCTACAAAAGCGAGGTTGGAAGAAATAGCAAAACTTCTTGATGTTCCAACTTGGCAATTGTTTGTTGACCCAGAAGACATCTACTGCGAGTGTTCACCTAGATTTAACTTCTGTGCATTTGTCCGCTCAGAAAATGGAGATACATTTGTCGCATCTTCCTTGCAAGAACTTCGTTCTATTGTTGATAAGCTGGAAACTTCTTCAAAGACGAAATAGAGCCATCCAAACCAACATTTGTTTGCCCTCATTGTGGCAAGCCGATAACTTTGCATATAGATAAGTAACGTAAGGAACATTCCTTGCAAGTATTAATAATTTAAACTTTTACGACTATGACAGATTTTTTCAATTTGAGAGGTGCAGCGGTATTCCGTGTTCTCTCGTTAATTAGTGTAATAGCACTAGGGTTAACTATCTTGTTGTTTGCCATCGGCTTGATGATGGGCTTCTTTGGAGAGCATGAGACGAAGGCAATAGGATGGACAATGGTTGGATTCTCTATCTCTTCCTTTATCTCTTGCCTATTCATGTTCGGCTTCTGTTACCTGATTAAGATAGCCAAGTCTTATGACAAGGATGAGCAAGAGGACAACAAGGAAATAATATTCCAATACAAGGGCTACAAAGGCACTTTCACAAAGGATGACAATACAGGAAGGTTTGATGGCCACATTATCGGGACAAGCTATTCCTACTCTGGCTATAACCCTACGGAAACAGAGTTGGCATTTCAAGCGAGAGTTGACGAATTACTGGAAGAAAAGAAACTATAAAAAGAAAGAGGAGCGCATCATACGTTCCTCTTCTTTGTTTACAATCTACTCATCTTGTCTTTCAATTCATGAATATCATTGAATGCTTGCAACATAGGCTTATGCCATCGCTCTTGTCGCTCATCTATCGACTGCAAGCACATCAGGCTTTGAGCAAGAATAGTTCTTCCCTCATCAACGGCTACCCAAATGTTACCTACATTACCCATAATGGTATTCACGCTAGCCGTTAATAAGCTGCCCTCTGCACCACCATCACGAGCCGCAATAGCATCCAACTTGGTATTTATGAGCTTTGTTTCCTCATACGTTCCCTCCGTGGCGATTTGTACCGCTGTGAAACGACCATTCAACTCTTCTCCTGTATCTTGACTCATAGACTCAAAGGAACCGGAAGATGCAGACTGCTCATAAGACTGCTTGTAACCCGTGATTTCGGCTACTTCATCTCTAATCTTCAGTCCTTCTTGAACCATTTCGTCGTACCTTCCCTTCAATTCATTAATGTCTGTCTGAGACAATTTACCGCCATTTGCCTTAGCTCGTTCCGTCCACTCATCGTAGAATGCTTGCATATCATTACCCAACAAATCATCCACCTTAGCTTTCAGAACGGCTTGCATAAGCATCTTTGAGAAATTATCAGAGAAGTCCTGAGCAGAGGAATTCATATCCATCAACGTATCTATGAACTCACTCTTCAAACTATCGAAAGATATTTGCGTCAAGCTTTCTGCAAGGTCATCAGCAATATCCTCTAATGTTCCAGCCTCAGCCGCATAGTCTTTCAACTTTTCGAGAACTCTATCTCCATAGCCACCCTTACCTGTATTCTTGATAGCCTCAACAATATCTGGATTCTGTAAGATGGCAGCGGCTTCATCAGCGGATTGCAAATCGTTAAGATTACCATTCCATTGTCTGCCTATTGTGTCCGACACCTTCTTTATTTGCTCTTGCGAGAACCCACCAAAATACTTATTAAAACTTCCGTGAGCACCATGATACCCCATTTGAGCCGCCATAATATCCTTTAAGTTCTGTTCTTTCTCCTTTTGGAGGTTTTCGGCTTTTTGGGCATCCTCTACGGCTTTAATACCACTATTCTTGTCTATAGAGTCTCGTAACTTGTCTATAGCATCCGTCAAGATTTCATTTCTATCCGTCAATTTGTCTATAGTCCGGTTTACTTCTTTTGCGTTTCCACCAACTCCAAACAAACTATTAAATCCACCAAACGATATTGTATTGAGAATATTACCAATACCACTTACCAAAGACCCTCCAATCTGAGTTAAGAACTCTCCACTTAGAATATTCTTCAATATGCCGTTGATGGCATTGAAAACCGAATCAAGAAGACTACTAATTAACGTTCCGATACCATCTTTCAAAACATCAAGTATTTTCAAGACAGCAGCAACAATTTGACCTATAAATCCTCCCTTTGACAATCCTTCGCTTAGAGCTTTTCCTGCATCCTTACCAGCGTCTGCGGCAGCATCTGCGGCTTCCTTGCCCATGTCTTTCAAACCATCAGCAGCTTTCTTTGCCTCATTCAAAGCTTTCAGTCCGTCTATTCCACCTTTAAGTTGGTCAAAACTATCCCAAAGAGAGGCTAAATCGGATAGTCCGGAAGTAGAAAGGAACTCATGGATAGCAGAAATCGGCTGCGTTACATTCTGTGTAGTTTGTGCTAACTTCTGACCGCTCGAACGAACCTTTGTGTTAGCCGTAACTATCTTCTTGCCGGACTCCGCTAACTGACCTTGAACTTTATTCAAGTCTTCTTGTAGCCTTGTTTGCTCTGCGACATTGCCCGACTTTTTCGCATTCGCTATCTGATTTTGCAAATCCTTAATGCGAGGTATAAGACTGGTTTCCGTTTCCGTATATTCCTCTTGGGCAATTTTCGCATTTTTCAGAGCTTCCTGATAAGCTACCACGTCCCTTGCAAGGTCTTTCCAACCCAAATCACTTGTATTGCCAATCGAATTACGGATATTCTGCATAGCATCAACGATACTCTTCTGTTGGTCTGCACCCAAATTTTGGAACTTATCCGTACCTACGAACTTATCCAGATCTGCCAATAATGGAACAAGCGCATCTTTCATAATGCCACCAACATTTCCGAAGACTTGATACCAGTCTATCTTCTGCATAATAGCACTAGTCTCAACCGAATCCGTCTCTTTCTTCTGCTCTTCTTTCAAAGACTTTATCTTCCATTGCTTACTTGAGTCCGAATCCGTAGAGTTTTCAACCTCGCTAATCCTCTTAGCATAATCGGCAGCAATAGCTAACTTCTGCTCTTGGAATGTACCATAAGTCTTCAAATAATCGTACATGCTTTGCGCTTCTTTAGCAAGCACATCCTCATTCTGCTTTACAGCCTTATCACGAATAGCATTCATCTGATTAGCAACACTCATGCCTATGGTCATATCCATACCATTGGACTTAACAGGATTACCCTTGCTATCCTTCATGGTCTCGTTCAAAACCTCATTCTTATACTCTTCATCGGTTTTGCTCTGCTTCCACATGTTAGCCTTACGACCCTTGCCGGAATTAACCCAAACAGCTTGGTCACGCTTTTTCCTAGCCTCAACTAATTTGTCTATACCATCTTCTACCGCTTTTTTCTCCTTGTCGGCATTCTCGGTAATCTGAGCCAATTCCTTGCTATAACCCTCATTCATCGCATTGATGCGGTTCTTGGTCATGTCTTGGATAGCTTTCTCCGAATAGGATGAAATAGACTTGGAATAGTCCTCCTCTGCCTTGCGCTTATTACCAGCCTTTGTCTCAGCATCATTCCTTGCCTTTTCAGCTTCTCTAGCCGCTTTCTCTCTTGCTCTCTTCTCCTTATCTATCTCCTTTTGGCTTTTCTTAGGCTTACTTTCGATGTTATTACCTCTTGCTTGCATCATAGCCAACTCGTTTGCGACTTGTTCGTAAGTCTTATATTGACCTCCTACTTGAAGAACATCCCCTTTTTTGTGTCCGTCAAGCCAGTTCTTTCTCGCAGCCATACTCGCTTTCAACTGAGACTGAGACATATTCTTAATCCATGCAGGAAGCTCACTATCATCATAGTTAACCTTAATATCAAGATGCAATTTTCTACTGCACAACTTTATTGTTTCTTGGATTTCACTATTCAAATCCTTGAAGCTCTTCTTTGCATATTGATTTTTCAAAGCTTGTTCCTCTTCTGCATAACTCAAATTAGATGTTGCCTTCCTCGCACGCTCTGCGGCATTGACACTATTATTCACAGAATCAACCTTTCTATCCAACTCAACTTTATTGTTCACAAGTCCATCGGTATAGTCGTTAATATCTGGTATCAACTTCGCTATCTCTTCGTCTTCGTGATGCATGTTGTTAAGGTAAGTTCCTATCTTTACATTCAACTCCCCTTGTAATTGACTATATTGAGCCTTTAGAGAGTTATATACCTTCAACTCGCCACCACAAGCATTCATCTCTTTTTGTAACTCTGCTAACTTATCTATATCGTCTTGACTTATCAGACTTCGGATAGTACCCATTTCCACATCAGACAACTTTTCGTCTATAGACTCTTTGAAAGAACTAAAAGAGGAATCATTTGAAGAATTATAATTATCATAAGCCTCTTGCAATTGATTTGCACGCTCCATTTCAAGAGAACGCTTTTCAATAATACCGATAAGTTCTTCTTCATGCGCCTTTAACTCTTCAGCTTGCTCACTCATACTTTGAGACTTCATTTTAGTCTCATCCAATTTTATCCCATATTCTTCATAAGCTGACTTCAGTTCGTTAATTGTGTCCTTATGGTCTTCTACTTTGCCATTGTTTAATATAGCAAACAAAGAACGCACTTTGTTACTAGCCTCAGCAGCCTTGTTGCCCATATCCTGCGTTTTCTTTGTAACATCTTCCTCCTCACTTCCAAACATCGCAAAAATTGATATTGCAGTTGTCACCAAAGTAATGATGGTAGTAAATGGATTTGCAAGCAGTGCAGCCCATAGCTCCCTCATACTAACGGTCACGGCATTAGTCGCCCATGTTAACACATTTTGAGCTAAAGCTAATCCCTTTGTGCCAACAGATAATATAGATGTAACAAAGGAATTTCGTTCCTTTGCTCCTGTATTCACGTTCTCAGATGCAGTATTTACATTGGTAGCCGCAGTATTAGCCGTTTTTGAAGTCGAGTTTGCCGAATTAACAATAGTTTCTGAAGAAGTAGCATTTGCATTAGCACCTTTTGCGGTTGCATTGCTCGCTTCAGAAGTCGTATTAGCTTGTGTAGCAGTAGTTGCCGCCTCCGTAATGCTAATCTTACCATCCTCTATATCTATTCCTTGCTGAACAACATCTCCAATTTCATCTGCCGCTGCTCCGGTCTCTTTATAAATCTCAACCTCATTTTCTTCAGCTTCTGCCAACTTCTCAGTTGTTGTTTGAAGTTCCTGTTGAATAGCCTTACGCTTTGCGTTAGAACTTTCATATTCCTCACTTGCTTGCTGACGCTTTCGCATCAATTCTTCCAACTTCGCCTGTTCTGCTTCGTATTGAGCAATAGAACCACTTTCATTATCCGAAAAAGAATCCTCGTAGCCCCCGAAAGATGTCGTATCAACCGCCCCATTATCATAGACCAATTCCTTTTCTTTCTGCTCTATGATTTGCTGCTGCTTTTTTATTTCCTCATCAAGCTGAGCAAGGACTACTCTCTTTTCCCGAGCCTCATCCATTGCTTTATCATAACTCTCTTGTTGCAAGTCAACTTTCTTCTGTAAGGCGTTAGTTTCCAAAAGAGCCTTACCATAAGCGGTTTCATTTGCCTTGGCTATTTTTTGCTTTAAATCTGCCTCAGCTTTAGCTTGTTCCGCAGCCTTGTTTGCGGCTGCAATTTCAGCTTCTTGCGATTTCTTAGCACGCAACTCTTCCTCAGCAGCTTCTTTGGCATTTACCGCATTTTGCCATTGGAGTTGTTCTTTCTCCGCAAGTCTTGTCTGCTCAACCAAAAGGTCACGCTTCAACTGGAGTTGTTTAGCCATTTCATCACTAATCAACCCCTCGGATTTCGCCAATTCTATCTGCTTAGATATACGTTTCTCAGTTTCATCATCACCGATATTTTCCGTATCAGACAATGCATTTCCCAACTCATTATAACGGCTTGCCCTATAGTCTTTGGTATCTTTTCCGTTAAGATGTCGGTAATCATTTTCCATTTCCTTGAACTGAGCCATTTTCTCATCAAGTCCCTTGGAAAGTTCCAGAGCCTCCATCTGTTCCTTGGCAGCAGATTGTTGCTGAGTGACGAGCATATCACGTTTAAGTTGCAATTGCTCTGCCATTTGTTGGGTAATAATGCCATCGGTCTGAGCCTCCTTGATTTTAAGAGATACAAGTTCCTCAGCCTTATCCGTACCCAACATGTCGGTATTAGCTACCGCCTTATTCAAATCCGAAAGTCTTTGGCTCTTATATTCTGAAGTATCTTTTCCGGTATAGGAATGATATAATTCGGCTTCATCCTTATATGCTTTTATCTTTTCGTCAAGATTGCTTGCAATACCATCAAGTGTAGCTTGGTTTTGTGCTTTTTGAATAGATGCTGCCGCCATAAGACCTGCCCTGTATGTGCCTACGGCTACCGCAGCCGAGCCAATAACTTTAACGACAGTCTCCCAATTGTCAACCAAAGACGAAATCAAATCTAAACCTGTGCCAAATATTCCTTGTGACTTCTTGCCGAGTTCGTTAAACATTTGGTCAACGCTATCGCCAATATTAGACCATTTACCTTGCAAGGTTGTGGATTGCTTTTCCATCAGTCCACCAAACTTGCCGCCCTCTTCGGTCATATTGATGATAGCTTTCTTCACCAAATCAGCTCCAACCTTTCCATCGGTAACTGCCTGTTGAACCTCTTGGGTTGTCTTTCCCATAATTTTGCCAAGCTCCTCAGCCATCGGGATGCCCCTGCCCATAAACTGACGCAAGTCCATCGTGTACATGCGGCCTTGGCTCATTGTCGTACCATACAAATAAACCAAATCGTTCAGCGGAACACTAAGACCTGCCGAAATATCTCCAAGGTGAACAAGAATATCATTAACCTCGTTTGCTGCCGTACCATAAGCCAACAACTGCTTCGCTCCATTCGTAATCGAACTCATGTCGAAAGGAGTCTTCGCTGCCGTTTGGACAAGTTGGTTCATCAACGCTCCAGCTTTCTGCTCACTACCAAGCATTGTAGTGAATGAAATTTCAAGCTGCTGGAACTCGGAGCGGACATTAAAGATATGTTCAGCCAGTTGTTCGAAGCCCAAGCCACCGATGAGGCTCATTGCTAATTGTTTAGCATCACCACCAAGACGATTAAACAAAGATGTAGCACCTTCACCTACTGTAGGCACTTTCTTCATTTCTTCAATCATTCCGGCAAAGGCATCAGTCATTACCTTCACGTTATCAGTAGTCGCATTAGAAGAACCGGAATAACGAACATACTCTGCTTGCATGTTTTGCAATTCAGTTCTTGCTTGCTTCCCTAATCCAGTAAGATTCTCGTAACGCCTTTTCTCATCATTGAGTATCGTGGAATTTTCGCTTATATCACGATTAAGAATTGTTGAAGTGCCAATATCTAAGCCTCCTTTTCGAAGTTTAGACTGCATCTTTGCTATCTCAGAAGAAAGCTTTTCTATCTTTCTCTTACTGGCATCAGCTTGCAATTCAAAAGCATATGTTTCCCTTGTCAAAGATTGCATTTTCTTGGCATAATCGCTGCTCATAACCATAGCATAACGACCCATTGCTTCGCTTAATTCGGTTACTTTACGCTTTTGTTCCGCATATTTATCCGTGAGGTCTTGAACCACAGATTTATCTGTCGCTCTCGAAGTCTTCAATAACTCACCTTGCAATCTTACAAGCTCTTGCTTGGCTTGCTTGATTTGGTCGAAATTCGCTTTGATATTAAACTCTAATGTTGACATTTTTTGTTTTTTTATTGGCAAAATTAGCTAATAATCAAAGGAATAACGAAAAAATTAACGTGTGCGATTTCACAAAAGATTTAAGTGCAAATATTAAGACCTAGACACAAAAAAGCCTTCCACATTCACATGCAGAAGGCTCGGTTGTTTACTTATTTTTCTTCTATATATAAAGACCGTCAAATCACGACAGCCTGTAATTCTTTTGAAATCCCATGTAAGCAATCAAGAATTTGCTGCTTACGTTTTTTGCTAGGCTCATGGATTCCCATTGCATACTGACGCATAAGAGAAGCATTAATGCCAGCTTTCTTTGCGACACCATTTATATTCAGATATGAAAAATAATCGAAGAAAGAACCTATATCATACCGGAACTCAAACACCAATTCAGGCATTTGTTTTCCCTCTTCTTCAAGAAGCTCTTTAATCTCTTCCTTTGCTACAAAAATATCATCCATCGCTTGTTTTGCAGAGTTGCCAAATCCGGCTAGATGGAAGTCTGGAAATTTATCCACCATATAGCAAGAAAAATTCTTTTCTTCTTTACACTTTTCTACTTGTATAATTACCTTTGTTGCCATAATTCCGATTCTAAACTTTAAAAAGAGGTCTTAAACTCATATCAACTTCTTGCTATATAAGCGAAAAATTGCTGGGCTTAAAGCCCAAGCAATCTTTCAAGAATACTGTCGTAAGTCTTTCGAGAAACTTCACGACTGCCGTGCCGTGGCACTGGACATTTAAGTTTTGTTGTTGGACTAAACCAAATGTCGTGATTACCACCATGCCGAACCACATAGCAACCTGCTTGGGTCAGCTTTCTCACTAATTGACTAGTCTTCATCATATATAATAGAAGAAATTAATAAATAAGTAAAAGACCTCTTTTGTCCTTAAGACAATGCAAAGATATAACTTTTTTGTTATATATGCAAATAAAAGGATAACTTTTTTGTTATATTAACCTCAATTAACAAAAAAAAGAGCCACCCCGAAGGATGGCTCACTATACTGTACTATACTTTACTATACCATACTGCACTTTACCCTACTACACTAGACTTCACCGCACTCCACTACACTTCACACCACTTTTCTGTTGTACACTGCACTTCATTTAATGACTTCTAGCTTATAAAGCTATTGCCTTATGTATAAACGTAGCTACCAATATCGCTAATGTAGAGAATGCAATATGGAAGCTACAAAACCATTTCTGATTTCGTTTGCAAAGGTAAACATAATTTCCGAAACAAGCAAATTATTTAGTGTATTTCTTTATTCTTTTAAACTTTATTTTCTTTTAGAAACCTATTTTTAAAATTACACCTTATTATTATAATAAAAGTATCATTTCAAATAAACCCAATTTGTTGAAATGTTACTAAACGTATAACTTTGCTTTTTTGCCTTTTGCGGTTCTTTGTCAAAGTCAGCCGTAACAAACAAATGCGTTCCGTATAATTCCATATTCATTGCTTTTGTTCTCTCATCGCCCTTATCTTCTTCCAATGGGGAAACTTTAGCCAATTCGCTATCAAAAGCATAAAGTTTAAAGAACAAGTCTCCTTTCTGTTTAGAATATTGCACCAATGCGCCATAAGGCTTTTTTACAAGAACAATAGCATTATTCAACTCCTTGTATTCATCACTACAGCTTTCCACGATTTTTTGCTGGTCTTCATTAGAATTTACACGCATCTTTTCCAAATGCTTTCCTAATGATACATACACACTATCCAAAATCTTATATGCACCATACTTATCATAGAAGGCATATCGAGAAGAAACGGCATCTTCAAAATCAGAGCAAGGAACTATTTCATTCTTTGCGTTCATAGCCTTTTTATTCATTATGGCTGAGTTCCAATTGATAACAAAATCCGTTGCTACGAAATCCAAAGAATATATTAGTCTATTGCTATTGAAGCGATAATCAGACAACGCCTTCTTGTAATTAGCCATTTTTTCAGCCTTAACTTGGTTGGAATGGTACACGTAGCCACCAATTCCGCCACCTATCACAACGATAGCTACGATGATGGCAATTATCAAATTCTTCTTCATAATTTCATTGTTAATTATTAGTAACCTAAGTTCACCACACTCCAAGAGCCATCACTATTCTTCTTAACAACACCATGCAAATCAACGAATTTCTTCTGACCACCATAGGTTGAACGCAAAGAATAAGAAACTGTTACCTCATTTCCACTGACACTTTCTTTTTTGACCTTGAAGACATTTGAACTTTCTGCACCTACAGCACTAGAAGCGTTACTAATATCCCATTCCATTTGAAGTGCGTTTTCAATAGAATGTAAATCATCATCTGAAACATATACGTTATTTTCGCTTGTAGAAGATGATGTAGCATCTGATTCTTCAGAAGAAATTGAAGATATTGTTCTTTCAATTTCTTTTGGGTCTTTCCATTTTCCTTGAACTATAGCATACACATAATGTTTTTTATCTTTATCTTTAACAAATAAACTTTCTAGTTCCCAATCATCAGGAGAAGTTATTGGAACTGAAACATTTATTGTAAAGTTAAAAGTGCCATTTTTACCATCAATGACACCATCGACTATTCCTTCATCTTGAAACTCACCATAATCATAATTCTTTGATAAATCAGTAAAGTGACTTTTCTGTAATTTACAATCTTTACCAAAGTACTTTTCAAGAATAATATCACGAATCTGAGCACAACGATTCTTTGACATGATTTTTTCAGCCAATTCATTCCTTGCAATTTGCTCCTCTATTGTTAATTCCTTCTTCTTGTTGCTACAACCTACACCTACCAATAAAAAAGAAAACAATAAGGACATCAACAGAATTTTCTTCATAATCCAATACTTTTTATTGTTGAACTTTGTGAGGAACACCCCACGTTACTTAACACTTTCTAGTTTATCCAACACGACCCTAGCCTCAGCGATGGACGATGCGGAATACAACTCACCACCTTGTTTTATTAGGGCGATGAAATCCGAACAATCAGCTTCGGAAACTAGTTCTGCAAGCGTTACACCTATAATGCTTGCTATCTCCTGAAGACTGGCGACAGTTGGATTCCCATCAATAGTTTGTATCAAGGATGGCAAAGATACTCCCTTACCACCTTTTTTATTAGTCAGCCTATCCGCTACATACGTTAGCGTAAAGCCTTTTCGTTTAATTATGCCTCGTATATCCATACCTTATTATATATTAAGTTCTAACTTTATTTATTGATGTTGCAAAGATACACATATTTTCGCAAACTGCCAAACTTATTATGAAAAACTAAGTTTTTAACCTAACAATGCAAACATATCTTAATTTGTATATTAAATCAGCAAACAAAGGTTAAAGTTAAGATAAAACTTAATAAAATATTTGGTAGTTAGGATAAAACTTAGTATCTTTGCATCGTGATTAAGAAAGAAAGGTCACAAGAACATTATTAATTTAGTTGAGGTTGCACCTCCGAGTCGGCACTCGTAAAACGGTATAGTGATTATGGCTACTACATTAAGAAATACATTGAGTGAGGTTATGAAGCTTGCTTGGCAGTTCATCAAGAAGAATGGCTACACAATGAGCGAGGCTTTAAAGATTGCTTGGATGAACATCAAGCTGAAGGGTCAGATGAAGAAGCGCATCGTGAAGTTCTACTTCCAGAAGGTTGATGGCAGCTTGCGTGAGGCATTCGGCACATTGAGCGAGAGGGTTATCCCAGCTACACAGGGTGCAGGTCGCAAGATGAATGACACTTGCCAAGTGTACTTCGATACCGAGAAAGAAGAATGGCGTTGCTTCAAGAAGGCAAACCTTATGAGAGTTACATAACAAGATTATTAACGATTAAAAAGAAACTAGATATGAGCGCAAAGATTATCGTGATGCAAGGCAATATGGTTGCTACCATCGAAGAGACGAACAAGGACGCATTTATCAAGCGTGGTGAGTATAAAGAGACCGAGCTGGACAGACAAAAACGTGAGGTCGATTTCTTGATTACAAGCATCGCAAACCGCTACGAAGTGACATTCAATCACAAGGTAGAGCTGAAGGAAAGCCGGAGCATCAAGAAAAGCGAGTATTTCGATAACATCTACTACGTTACCGAGAATGCATTGAACAAGCTTAAAAAGCAATACTCATACGAGTGTGACTTGTAATAGATTTCGTGAGGCACACGTTAAACTGCACCGGACTTTGAACATTAAATATTTAAGAGATATGAATAAGGATTTGATGGATGCTCTTTATATTGAGCATGATGGCAAGATTGGTGTTTTAAGCTCAGATGAGCACAAGGTGGTATCGCAGGTTATCGGCACGGACTTGACGCTTGTGTACGACAAGAATGAGGGCAATACGTACCTTTTGATACCATTGACCCGAAACCACAAGTTCGAGTGCAAGGGTAGCCACATCATCGTGGATGGCAAGCGGTTCGATTCGGACATCTTTTTCCGCAAGGATGCTTGCCAATGGATTCAGATGCAATCTAAAAAAAATGCTATCAATGGTAGCGTAATATATATAAGGTGAGGCACACTATAAACTGCACATTATCTTTGAGGTTTAACATTTAAATTCCGTGAATAATGGAAACAAGAAGTAATGCGCAGCAACGTGCCATAAGAGTTGGTCGTGCTGGTGAGGGCAGAAGTCCTCCAAAGTAAAACAAACGTTAATGTTTTAAACAAAACACTAAAGCGTTTGCAAGTTAAAGAAAAAAGCATTAACTTTGCAGCCGAAAGTAACAAGGTTGTGAAGTAGAGAGCACGGCTAATGATGATATTGAAACTGTTTAAATTTATTGAATATTTCATTTTCTCCAAGCGTGGAGAATTGCCACAAGCTCATCTCTCTACTTTAGTGGGCAAGTGGCTAAACCCCGTTCGCACTTACCACATTAGCGGATGGGGTTTTTCATTTCCACCACAGCCAAAATAAATTTAAATAGTAAGCAATATGACTGAGAAATCTTTGAGATTAAATGACGCACCGATTGGCGGTGCATTCCTTGGCGCAAACGAGCCGAAGGAGGTTAGAGTTTTTGAAAGTCCTATGTTCGGTACAATCCGAGTTGCAGGGACAAGTGATAAACCTTTGTTCTGTTTGGTTGATGTAGCAAGAGGTTTAGAGTATGCTAATCCTGCTAAAGCGGTTATCGACCATTGCAAAGGGGTTACTATAATAGAAACCCCTACAAATGGAGGTAAGCAAAAGCTAAAGTTTGGAAGTGAAGGTCAGATGTATCGTCTTGTATTGAAAGCTAAAACCGAAAAGGCAGAAGCGTTCCAAGACTGGGTAACGGATGAGGTTTTGCCAACCATCCGCAAGACCGGAAGCTATGGCATCCCAAGAAGCTATTCCGAAGCCTTGTTGCTTGCCGCCAACCAAGCGAAGAAGATTGAGGAGCAGCAGCAAATGTTACTGGAGAGTAGTGAGACCATCAAGCGCAAGGATGAGGAAAATGCCAAACTGGTTGCCGAGAACAAGGAGTGCAAGCCAAAAGCGACCTTGTACGACATCTTGGTAGCAAACAAGAAGATGAACAATATGAAGTCCTTTGCTTTAAACTATGGTATGACTTCTAACGGAATGAATAGGTTGCTGCATGATTACGGCATCCAATACAAGACTGGTGAGCAATGGTTTCTGTATAGTCAATATGTAGGAAAGGGTTATGTTGGTAGCGTACCAGTTCCTATCACGCATTCTGATGGAAGCAAGGGATATAAGTATCACACAAAGTGGACTTTTGAGGGTTTTGTGTTCTTGTACAAATTTCTAAAGGAGAAAGGCATCTTGCCTTTGATTGAGAAAATCGACAGTGAGACACACTAGGACAACTGTAAAAGCCCCAATCTCGTTAGAGGTTGAGGCTTTCTTTATTTTTACATTTTCCTTTTATCTACTCCATAGAACAACAAATACTTTTGTTCTAATTTTCAACGACTTGTATTTTTGTTACAAAAGTATTGTTATTTTACATTTCGGCTTCATTAAACTCATAATCCCAGAGGAACAGCTTACCCTTAACATTTCTAATCGGCTCATCGAACAATTTAGCATTCTTCAAGAACCAATGATATTGGAAATCTTCAGCAAATGCATCCGGATAAGCCTCATGAAATTGAATATCATCCAACTCTACGCTGCCGATAATGGCAGAAGTTGGCAAGTCTTTGAAGTCCGGAATAACAATACCATGCTCTTGGCAATACTTCTTCATTGTACTTTCCTGCCATCCGTCAAGTTTTTCGGGTTTGGCTTGGCTTGCATGGATAAGGAAACGACCACGGAATTTTCTATTCCATGTTCTGTTTTCAATGGTCTTGCAGCCGATAGCGATTAACCAAGCATACGGCTGGCGAATTGATAATACTTTCATAAGCTCATTGTTTTGTTGTTTACATTCGCAAAGGTAGCAAAAACCTTCGAGAAATGCAAGAAAACTCTAATTTATTTTCATATTTTCTAAAAATAATCTTGAAATAATTTGCATATTTCAAATATTTTTCGTATCTTTGCAATGTAATCAATGAGAGATTGCAAAGGGGATGCCGAAAACCTGAAAGAGTAGGTAAAATGAAATCCCAAAGTCTTATGAACGTTCTCAAAGTTTCATTGAAGATTTGGAAAATAGAAATCTTATCATTCACGATTAGATTATTCTAACTCCAAGGGAGGTGGTGAAGTCACCACCGCCTCCCTCCTTGGGATTTCGTTGCAAAGGTACGAAATTTATTTCAAACCACCAAATTTTTAACGTATGGACACAAACGAAGAAAAGACAACCAAGTCATGGGGAGGTGCGAGAGAAGGCTGTGGACGCAAAAAGAAATGCGCTAAACGTATGTTCTTTTCAGCCACAGAAGAAACGCTCAACATCCTCAATTCATTAGACGGAAACAAAAGTGACTTCATCAACGAATGCATCCTAAAGGCGGTAAGAGGTTAGACCCTCTTCCGTCTTTTCTTTTTGATTCTGTCCCAATCCGGTTTAAGCACATCCATCGTGCCGACCATCGCCTTATACTTGTCGCCAAGTTCACCTTCATTCATAGATGAACGGAAGGTATACATCTTGTATCGTTCATGCTCAGGTACGTATAATCCCACCATCAATAGCACTACGAAACCTGTTTCTAGCACTGATTAATAATAACTTTACTTCATTTAAAGTATTTCGTTTGTAGAACTTTGGGACTCTGCTAACCTGCCACCAAGAATAGCATTCGTCACTCCAAGGTTCAATCCACACTGGTTCTTTTGTGTCTTTATCTTGGCAGTATACAATTCCACGTACTTCATCATTAAGCAAGAAAGCCTCTACCTCAAAATCCAAATCGTCTAATGTTGTATAAGTCTGGCAATACTCATTACGTTCCCTAGTGCCTTCTCTTACGAACAACTCAAAATCGTTGAATAAATCTATTTTAAGTATCTCTAGGTTGTTGCTTTTAACAACTTCTAAAAGAGACTTCTTAACGTTCATTTTGCTCATTGCTTATCCTCCTTTGTCTTTTTAAGATAAAATGTTCTCCAATCTTCAAAAGTCCAATCTCTTGTATTATGAGTAAGATTGAAAACTTCCGTATCTTTCTCTAACTGGAGTAATAGCCAAGCATAATCTTCATATCGCTTTCTTAGCAATCTCTTGCGACATAATCTTACATGCTTGTATAACCTATAATCAGCGGTTGCAGCATCAAAGATTATTTTACCTACTATTGCTAACAGATAAGCAGATATAAAGCCTAATGCAATCCAACCTAATATTGTAATTACTAAGTCCATATTCTTTTCTTTTTGCCCTCCCTAATAATTGATAATCTTCTGTGTTTTGCGAACCTTGGCGAAAAACTCACTGACTTCTTGTGAAGTTGCTTCTCTCCAGCAGCTTTTCTTCATCCAATTACCGATACCATTGGATTTCTGAATCATTCCATCTGAATCCTCACCAATTATCACGCCATATCCATCAGCGTTAATAAAGCCATCATGGATAAACACTTTACCATTACCATCAGCTAAGATAGTACCTGCTTTAAATTCACTTAATCTCATATTCTCTTCTTTTTACCCTCTCCCTGTTGCCAAGGAGATGGTGGTTAGTTAATTCTCATAGATTATTTCCAACCCATAAGCTACTGCGGCATCGTGCTCAATCCTGCAACTATATGCTTTTTCCCAGCCCTTACAGAAGTAAACAGCATGGCACAAGCTCATATTCTCCAAAAACTTCGCAAGGAAGTAAAGAGAAATCTGAACAACCCCACGTTTCTGTATCTGCTCTTCGCTACACCAATCATCTGCATATAGCATATCAATAACTTCGTAGCCTTTATCTTTGAGAGAAGTCGTAGCTTTCTCTTTTGTAGCTATGAATTCTTCATCTGTCTTTCCAGCCGTTGGCTGACTTAATATAGCTTTCTTCATATTATTTATATTTATATCCCATAAGGGATAGCTAATTAACTAATCTAATGTCATTTGCTTTTTTGAAATTTTCCATCTACAAAATCCACATACCTATAATTCAAAGCGAGCTCTTCAAGTAAATACTTTACATCTTTAGCTGCTAATTTAGCTACTTCTTCTGATGTAATTGTAGGATTAGCTGCTAATCTTCCTTGTAAAGCCGCTACAGCGAAGTCATGCGCAAAATTGTCCATTGTGTGAACAAAATGCCCATATCCATTTTTTGTTAATGCTTTCAAATCACTAAGCCAAATAGCCAATTGTCTATGTTCTAAAGAACAATCATTATTACAATTTTCTTGCTCTTTAGCTACCTTCTTACAATGTTCTATTGCTTTATCAAGTGTCATATTCTATCTATTTATATCCTTTGCAGGATGGTTAATCAATCTTCTTGATACTATCGACTTCCATGCCAAATAGTACAAACAATCTATTCGAGCGAGTGCCATCTTTCTTGGCTGGGTTGATTCTTATTACAATATCGCCAGTATAGTAACTATTATATTGTTCTGGGGTGATGCTCTCAATCCAACAAACATCACATCTAGAGCAGCTCACTTTATCGCCAATCTTGTATGGTAAGCCCTTAATGTATTCCGTTACGTAAGAAAGAATCTCGTCATTTATAGCATTAATAAGATTTTGTTTCTTAGTAACCTTTGCTTCTAATTCTTCTTTGCGTCTTACCATCTTGTATATCTTCACACTTAAAGTGTGGTGAACAATACCAAGGTATGCAATTCGTTAAATCTTCATTGCCCATAATTAGCCCTCCACATCTTTAATTGTCCAACAAGTGCTCATTACCTTCGTAAGGTTCACAATATCTATATCTTTTACCTCCTATAATCTTATAGGGATAAAGGTCTTTTACGTCCACTTTCTTCCAAAAGAGAGCAGGCTCCCAACTTCCATAAGGGCAATCTTTGACAAGTACCTTATCAAATGGTTTCAGCTCAACCTTTGGCTTCAAATCAACAACTTGCTTCTTCTCAGCATCCCAAGCCTTGCCTTGTTTAGCTAAAGCGTCAAAGAGAATTATTTGTTGAGTCTCTGTAATAGGATATATCTGCCTGTCTTCAAATGATAACCAATCTTCAAATTTCAAGGTGCTCATATCATTTAACACATAGTATTCCAGCTTCTTAGATGAATTGTCTATGCTTTTGACTATACCATAAGCAAGAAACCCCATACTAGAGATACAAACAATATCTCCATCCTTGAACTCTGGTTGTTTTTCAATCTCCAAAGTTTCAAGATTGAGCTTGTCACCAAAACGTTCCTCGATGGTGTTGATGTAGGTCTGAGCAGCATCCTTGTCATCTTCAATATGATAGACTCGTGTCTTCTGCATATCCAAATAAGATATATGTCTCTTTTTACTTACACTAATCCAGTGTTTACCTTCAAATGTAGTATAATCATCTTTTGAGAAACCCTCAAAGATTATATGGCTATCATTATCGTTGCTAACCAGTATATCACCTTTCTTCCAAAGGAACTTACTCCAGTCACGCATGTGTCTAGAGGGAAATAATAGGCATTCTCCTAGTATATTATATAACCCTTTAGAAGAAAAAAGATCCATCAAATTATTATGTTTCTTTACACATATTTCATCCGTTTCATTTTGTATACGCTGAAATGAACACTCACCAAATATAGGCGAGTATAATCTTATGCCCTTCGGTTTATCCTTAAGGATTTCCGCTATATTAATCTTTTCTTCCATATCACTTCACTCTTTTGAATTGAACATTTTTCCCGTCTTCTCGATCGTCTGCCGTACATGCAAAGCTTCTGCAAATACAATCATAAATACTGTTGCACATATCGTCAAAGAAGCATCCGTTGCATTCTCCTTTCTTGTCCTCGACCACCTTCAGGGTAATCTCAGAACCAATAGGTAAATCTTCCATAACTAATTTTTTATATGTTATACATTTATTCTCTATCTTTATAATACTGGAGACTTTGCCCTATTCTCATCTCTCTTCTTAGCTTAATTTCAGTTAAACGAGTAGCTATATAAAGCTTAATATATGGCTTATCTTTAAGATGTTGAATAAATTCGACAACAGAATATTCTTTCTTTTCCATATCATTAATTTCTCATTATATGACACTTAACAACCTTGTGAACCGCATTTGGCTGCGATTCATTAAAACTATTAATAAACTGACGCTCCATTTCTTTTGGAAAGATGGGCTTTGTCGGCTTTGGAATGGTGATGGTAGCTTGAATCTTTGCCCCCCCATCCAAGGTAAGCAGACATCTGCGAGTTATCATTTCTCCTAACATCATAGTCTTATCCGTTTACATAGTTGATTACGTGCTCCTGGGCTTGCTCATGCAAGTTATCAAAAGCGTCTTCAATAACTCTGGCTGTCTGATCGCCATTAAGGTTCTCCAGCATTTCGCTAACTACTTCTTCCATCGAGCCTATTGGTAATGAGCAGAACTTATCAACTAAGAAGCTCTTCTGCTCGTTGATGGTCATATCATCGAACAAGTCCGATAAATCTACTTCAACTTTATAATCTGCCATAATTTAAAATTTTAAATGCAATTAGTTGTACCACACATCATTTGGCATAAGAGCCAATTTCCATCCATACTTCAGTTCATACCTTAATGTTCTAAGGTCGTTACTCATTACAGACGAAAGACCAACAAACTTATTCTCATACTCCATAGCCGTAATTTTAGTTACCATACTTATAACGCAAATAGTTAGCTTCTGAGCCAAAATAAAGCTCAGTGTCGCTCATATTTGCCTCCATCAAGTCATTCTCAACATCTTTATAAGAAGGTACGCAATCCTTAACTCTTTGGCAGAATAAAGGATATTTTGAAGAAACGTCTTCTCCGTCTTCATCATAGATATTAATCTTATCTACATTGTAATATGGATAAGAAGAAACGTTTCCATTTGAATGGATAACTTTTCTATTCTTAATAGACACCACGATTTCAGCAGGTTTGTTAATAGCATCAAACTCGCAAGTAAAATCATCAAGATTCGCCTCAAAAGCAGCATCATTAATCTTTTCAGATAAGTTTTCAAAAAACTTTTTCATTTCTAACTTACAGTTTTTATGGTGTGTCTCACCTTTTTTATTAGTAACCTTTGTTTCTTAATTACATTGCAAAGATACAAATAATATATGAAATATGCAAATATTTTAATGTGTTTCTTTTATTCTTTAATATATCGTAACATACAATACCAATAATTTACTGACGTTAACACAAAAATCCCCACCACTACATTATTATATATAGTGATGGGGCAAACATTTAAAACAAAATAGCATTATGGATTTGTACGATTACTATCATATCAAATCATCCACATAAGCCCATTTATAGATGGCATTTGACTTGGTGAACTTCTTCCACCATTCCTCGCCCAAGAAATTCAGATGCTTGAAACGCTTGCGAACCTTGGTTAGACCGACAATGCGCCTGTTGCGCTCAGGTAACTCTTCAACTGGATGCCAAGCACTTTCCTTTTGGCATTTCATTCCCAACTCCAAGGCTTGCTTGGCTATCTGCCTTGCACCTTGACTAAAGTCTATCTTATCAATCAACATTTCTAAGTCCATAATCAAATAACTTTTATGTTAACTTTGTCTTCAAAAAAACGCTTCTAGCACTTCCTTGGCTTTTGCATCCGCTTCGTCCAAGTCCGCACACTTGATAATCTGAACATCATAACCTATGGGGTTACGCAATTCATAAATACCATCAGCCTTTACCAAGCGAAGGAAAATATCTCCACCTTTGAAGCGGTACGAATATCCCTCAGACGCTTTGTTCCATTGTCTAATTATATTCCTCACTGCCATAATATCTTTGTGTTTTCTCCAATTCTAATCAATAGTAAACAACCTTTCGACTGGTCTCTTTGTGATATTCAGGTTAAGAGAGTTTGTTACTTCCTTTTCCCAAACACATCTGAATTCCTGTGGCATCTGGTACTCGCTGATAAAAACCTTATGACCTCTTCTAGCCATTTCCATGCACCATATATAGAATCTTTCGTAATCGAAATTCTTTGATACATCATACTTTTTCGTAGTTTTGTAAGGCAAATCGCAATACACTATACTCCTATCCGGTATCACAAGTTCATCATAACTGCCGCTATAGAACTCAACACCTTTGAGAAGAGGCACATCACGCATTGTGTTTTCTATCTGCTCCCTTATGTAATCTCTAGCCTTTCCATTTTTGCAGACAACATTATGTCCGCTATAGCCACCATCAAAGAAACGGCCATTAAAGCTCGCCATAAAGACAATTAGTCCGACACCTGCATCTGTGAAGAAATTATTCTTTCCATGATAGCAGTCTCGTGCCTTGTCATACGTCTCCTTGCTAATATGGTTGAAGACAAATCCACCATCCTGAAGATACTTCCACATTTCGATAAGATACTTATTCTTATCGTTGGCAATCCTACGATACGTGTCCGGAACGTTCTCAATAACACTACAGCCACCACAGAAAGCATCAACAAACGTATCATGTTCCTTGTCCAGCATAATCGGCAATATCTCATGCACGATTCTAGCCTTACTACCCATGTACTTCATCCTATCAACTTCTTTATCATTTTAACACCTCGCTTACCAAACTTTCGCTCGACAATCTCATTATAACTAACTCCATCAATGGAACACTCATCCGGATAGCGTTCTTCAAGCCAGTCCGTGAACTTCAGTAAGTTGAAGACCAACTCTTTTCTCATTAAAAGAAACCGCATGTCAATGAACTTTCCAAAGCTTATTCCGAAGATTTTCTGAAATTCATTACCTATAGGCAAGAACTCACTTGGTTCTATTTTCATCAGATTGCTTTCTTAGATGTCACGCTCTCCAATGGATAGTCACTCTTCATAAAGTCACTAATTCCGATGTAAGTTCTTTGCAAATCCTTCTCATCGTCTTTCAAGTCTTCTGTCGCATTTACAGCGGCTGCATTCAAAGTCTGTTCGTTAAAGACACCTTCTCTCACCTTATCGAAATAAGAAAGAATCTCTTTAGTCATCAAATGGTCAGCCAGTCTCTTGAAATCCTTACCCATCACCAATGCCATGAAGTCATAAGAATTTTCAAATGCCAATATAGGAGCAAAGTCCTTGAACGCTTGCATTAAGTTAACATGCAAATCTTCATACAGCTTACGGATGATATTCTCGTAAGTTCCCAAACAAAGGTTGGTCAGATTGTACAGAATGATTGCATTCGCATAAACTCCCGATTTTTCACCAATCCCTAAGTTCTGTAATCTTAAAGCAAGCTTATCTCGCAACTTATACAAGTCTCCACTAATCTTGTCATAGAACGTCATTGCGAATTCTTCATTAAAATCTGCATTAGGAACATAAGCGTCATAATACTTAACCACCTTTCGAAGGTTCTTCTTGCAGTCCACCCACTTCTTCTTAACTTCAAACCTTACGCATTTCTTCTTCAGAATACTCTTTTCGATTTTCTGCATAAAGCACTCTGCTAAGACCATTTCGACATATACATACTGCTGAAGATATGCCCTAGTAACGACCATAACCTTATTCACTTCGGTTACGGTCATTCCATTCGGAACACTTATGACTATCTTCTTGCCACCTACGTTCAACAAGACTCTTCTGAAACAATTTACACTAGGCATGATGCTTTCTATTAGAATATTCAACAACTTTGTTATAGCACTCTGTTCTCACCAAATCCTCAACCCTATTCAATGTGCAAACCTCATGGGTATCATTCATATTGACTTGTGGGCAGCAAATCTGATAGAAATACTTTGTCCTGATGGTAAAACCAAGCAACTTGATTTGTTCCTTGAATACCCGACCGGACACCACCTTATCAAGTTTCTTCTTGCCATCGAAGAGATTCAAACTCTCCTCTCTACGATATACAATATCGGTATTAACCGAAAAAATCTTTCCGATCATAACTATTCCTCCAAATTTCTAAGCGTTTCAAGACTCTCATCATTATCAACATCATAGCCGATATGATATTCGTTGTCTATTCTAGCACCAACATATACCTCTTCTGCATCCAAGATATAGCGGAACATCTGCTCACGCACCTTTATCTGCTCATTATCCAAGCCTAGCTCATCAAAGCACTCTTCTTGCAATGACTTGTATGGTTTCGTTCCCATATATGAGACATAAGCCAGCTTGCCTTCCTGATGCAATGGCTTCCACTTCTCCCACCAATGATTGCGGTACTCCAAGATACCTCTTTCTACTCCATCGGCACAAACATGTTTAACTATTCGTAATTTCATTATCTACCTTTTTTAAAACTACTTTAACTATCTTCCCATCACACTTGAACACACGAGACTTAATCTTGTATGTAAGGTTGTTAATCACAACTTTATCTCCTACACAAGGCATAAAATGAAAGTCGTAATTTTTCCAAATGATATTTCCTTCGTACTCGAATTCAACCATTATTCTGCTCTCCTAATGTTTTCTTATATTTATCCAACATTACTGAATTAATCTCTGACCAAAAAGTTACAATTACGTCCTTGAAATCAACATTATGTTCCTTTGCTATAAAATTTCCAGCACTGACGAAATCAAAATAGCCTTCAATCGTCTCTTGTGTACCTGTACATATTCGTGTTATGCCATTCTTGACATACTTAGCCACAAAATAATAGCCTTTCTTCATCGCAACAACTCCCTAATAAATTCGTTACGCATCGGCTCAACGATGCTTGTATACAAACTCTGCTTATCTTCGGGAATATCATCCGGTGTAATAGAGAACATCAACAAATAAGACATCGGAATTTTCAATACCTTGCATATTGCATCAATCTTATTCTTACGTGGAAACGTTCTTCCGGTCTCCATAAACAACATATTTGTCTCGCTACAACCGATAGCCTTACCAAGTTGTCGTTGGGTCAAGCCCTTGCTTACCCTCATTGTCTTAATCGCCTTTCCTAAATCCATTAAAACCTCCTATTTTAATTTTTCAAATCTATTCTTAATTGCAATCATGGCATCATTGACTCCATCCTTATATCCAACAGAATACAAGGTACAATCCTCTTCGCTCGGTTTCTCAGACTTGGGCTTAAGAAATTCTTCTATCTCACGGAAAACATGCTCCAAGAGTCTAAGGAACATCGCATTCTTCGTGATAGTTGGTCGTAGGGTATCTTTAACCCAATCCCAGCCATCACCATAACCTAACGTGAAATTTGATTTGCCACAATATCTCACTTTCGGTTCATCAAGCCATTGTTTTAAAATTTCTTTCTTTGTCATTTTCACCAGTTTTTGTGGTGTGTCTCACCATTTAAATTTAGTAATCTTTGTCTCTTAATTACAGTGCAAAGATACAAACAAATCTCGAAATGTGCAAGCTATTTAATGTTTTTATATAAGTATTTAAAGTATTTTAATCTTTAAACATTAATACAACCATTCATTTAGTAGATTTTTGCATTTTATGCGTTCAAAAACTTGAAAGTTTTTGTAACCATATTAATCAAAGTCAGTTTTTAACGTGTGGCTCACGCTTTATAATTTCTGCATCTTGCAGCGATTTCTGTCAGTCTCTTCCCTTGTACTTTCGTTGTGCTTCCTTTCTGGCATTTTAAAACGTTTCCTGTACTTGTATTTTGTATTTCCAAGAAATGAACACAACTAAAGCAACTTCTAAAATTCTTATCCATACATCATTTCCGCTTTAAGTTTCTTTCTTTGAGCCAAGAACATTACTATCTCTTCAAAGTCATCACAATTCAAGAGCATCTGACCAACCTGCCATTCCATGGCTTTCTGCTTAGCATCCTCCATACCCTTTGCAAAGAATGTGACTTGCTTGCCTTGGCTTCGATTCTCAACCGTTACTTCAAGTGTTCCAAATTCAAGTTCGGTAGTCTTCATGCTGAGACCTTCATCAAATAGCCTCAACAAATAATTAAAAAGATTACTTCTTTCCATTTTTCAACCTTTCGTTTTCTTGTTTTAACAAATCCTCAAACTCATTGCGCTTTGCTCGCATATTCTCGAACCATTTACTTGGTGTTATAGGACACCCCATAAGCCAATGGTCGAAGTTTGGAATAGGCAAATTAAACTCACTAGCTTCTAAAGTGTAATCGTACCATTTCAACAACTCTTCCTCTGGAGCATCATTGTCAATATCAGTTACAATAGTAGCCATATCGAAGGTAAAATCACCGCAATTGGCTATTCCTCCAACTTGGTCTCCTATCCAATATGTCTCCGGATTATCCAATCCGTAAAACTCATGCTTCTCACAGAATGCCTTCAAGTAAGCATTGCAAGCATTCTCGTAATCATTCTTTAATTTCTCCTTATCCATATCACATATCTTTAAAAAGTTTCTTAACCTCGCTCTTCTCCACCTTTGGATGGGAGCACATCACAACTTGCGCACTTGGGTTGTGTCTTACCTGCCATTCGCAAGTGTTACATCCCAGATCACCAACCTTATTAATGGCGTTGGTATATCTGCCTTTCTCTCCATAGGGGCAGTCGGTAACGAAATCCTTTCTTCCCCAAATGAACTCTTCTATCTTGTATGAGATAGCATTTGCTTTCTTCTTTTTCTCGTTATTATTTAAAAACATCATATCGTCAATATTTAAAATAGGCATAACTGACCATCATCAGCGACCTTAATATTAGTCTCAGGGAACCAAAGTTCCTCTAATATCCTTTCCATGCATGCTACAACAATCGAATTTCCAGCAGCCTTTTGAAGACTCGACTTTGACACTCCACTTTCAAGCATTCTGCCTATGTATTCTTCGTCAACATCCATCAAGCGAAAAAGTTCTCTCGGAGTCAAACGCCTAATGCGCAACCTTGTCTCTCTAAGCACAACCAAGGAGTCCTTGCTCGCAGATGTAATGGTATTGGCTATATTCTTTCCAAGCTCAACCTTTGGGCTATGCTTTTTGCCTTTTATCCACTTCCCTTCAGAACGAGTTCTTATAGCTGCACTTATAGGCTCTTTCCATTCATTCGACACAAACTTCTCTTTACATAGCAGAGTATCGACCAAAAAGAACTTCTCGTCCACATTTTCCTCCAAGACATCAACTAAGTGTTTCTCCAGCTTTATCTTTCTCGGAAAGTGATAATCGGTCTTTTCGCCATCATTTCGTATAGAGAGCATAAAGACACGCTTTCTGTTCTGAGGAACACCACAATCGGCTGCATTTATCACCTTAGCATAGTTGACATATCCATAGGATTCCAACTCCTTACGCCACTTATTGAAGAACCCGATGAACTTTGTTTGAACCAAAGCCTCAACATTCTCCATCAAGAGGTATTTCGGTCTCTTGATAATAATGGCGTTTCTTGTGAACCAAAGGATAGAGGAACGGGTGTTACTTCCCTCCTCTATTCCTTTCTGCTTTCCGGCTTGTGAAACAGACTGGCAAGGTGTTGAGTATGTCAGCAAGTCAAAATCGGCTACCTTGCTCCAATCTATCTTGGTCATGTCACCAAAGTTCTTGCCGGATAGATGAGGAAAGCAAGCGTTATGCAAAGCTATTGCACTTGGCTCTATCTCCGACCAGCCGATGCACTCGTAATCGAAATCAGAATATTTCTTCTTCAGTCGCTCCAAAGCCATCAGTTGAGAGTCATACCCAGCACAAAGTTGAAATGTCCGTATCTTCATTCCTCTAAGCTTTTGAATTAACTCTTAACCCTGCCTTGATTTCGGCAGCTATTCTACCTTCGTTCGCCAATCTGTCGCAAAGTTCGTTATATTCTACCCCCGAATGGCTCTTCACCTTGCGCCAAGTGATGTGTGCTACATGAGAGGAATGCTTTCTAAACTTCTCCATCAAGTCTAAGTTCTTGTGTGCAGAATAAACACCGCTCAAAGTCTTTAGTGCATATTGGCTATCACTATGAACCGTCACAACCGCACCCTGTGGGCAATGACCGACACCACAGATGATTGCCAAAAGCTCCATACGGCTAATTGTCGTGTCTATAGTTCCGTAGTTTCCCTGCTTATACACCTTGCCCTCGTGTAAAATCACATAGGCAGCACCACCAGTGTACTTTCTTCGCTTGGTATCAGTCCGAAGAACCGCAGAACCATCTGTCCACACTTCGTAGCAGTCGTGCATCTTCTCTTCCTTGGTCTTGAACTTGAAACCATGCTTGCGGTATGTCTGGCTCGGATTCTTCAAGGAATTCCATTTCTTGACCAAATCCTCCCATTTCTTAGGGACTTTACCGCTTGGCAGCAACCATCCGACATCATCAAAGCGACCATAAAGCCACTTTAGGTTGTCTTTCATAAAACCTGCCATCGAGCAATACATTGCAAACTCTTCATAAGTTGGCTTTGCAACGATTCTGTGCTCATCGCCCTCTGTTTGTCTTCTTTCTCCCATAGCTTCTTTCTTTTGTTTGTTTTCTTCCCTACAAGCAACCATCTACTATGTTATAGCGATATACTATGTATATCACTATAATCTATTACTTGCTCACATATACGCTAGGATATAGTGAAGTGAAGTAATATATGTGTTGCAAAAGGGAAATACTTACATTTTTTGTTTTTTACCCATATAATTTGTAAGATACTCATTACCTTCTATTAAGTCATTTTCTCTTATTCCTTTCTTTGTAAACTTAGTAGTTACACGATGTACATGATTCCAAAGCAAGTGCATAAACTTACGCTCTTCTTTAGCATCATTCATCGTATAAACCTTTCCGAGAGTTTGCCAACCAGACCATTCTCCAGTCTTTACATTGCGCCACGCAAAGAAACGACCTTTCTTTGGATTTTTTGCATACCATTGTTTCGCAGTAACATCATTTAAATGGGGAATAACACATTCAGATACTAATTTACTCTCTCTTACTACACCATCATTCACCATTTGCTTGATGTACCTTGAAACGGTTGACTTAGAACGTCCAATTCGCTTTCCAAACATGCGATGGGTCTGTACCTGTTCCTTCTCCGGTATCTCTACGGAATTTTTATGTGAAGTCTTATAAGTAGCCCTTTGACGAACAAGTACATCGTTTTTTAGAAGAACGAGTCGGAGCATTTTCTTTATCTCCCTTAAAGTATGTGGCTGGTCTTTGTCATATTTCAACTTATATACATTGTCTTCGCTTGTTGCCTTGTAACCATGATAGCAAGATTTCATGTTGTTACGGAATGGCTTGCAAAAAAGCACACCATTCTTTTCGCAATATGAAACAGCCTTAGATTTCAACATCGCATCGAAAACTCTCTTTGCAGTGTTGTACTTGCAATGAAGACATTTCATTAAAGCCTTAATCGGCTTTCCTTTAGTATGTAAAGTTGAAAATTCAAAATGCTCTTTTATAATTACGCTGGCACAGAACACCTCAAAAGCCTCTTCATTCTCCAAGGCTTTAGACAATCTTGCAATTGGTATGTTCAATGTTCTATTCCTCATAATTATAACACTTTTTATTCTAATAAGGATAAAAGAAATCCTTACCCTTCATTCGTCTGACACCGAAATCTAGGTAAGGATTATCGTGATGTGGCTTTCGCCACGGAAAATCTTATTGATTCTTGTAAGCGTGTCAGCACCAACAAAGCACGCTGCAAAGATACTAATTTATTTTCAAACTGCAAGGGTTTTAATGTGTTATTCTGTTCTAATTGCACATTTTTAACACACAACACAATTTTAGTTACATATATAAAACCGCAAATACATTAAGCCGCTTGCAATTTTAACATTTTACACTCTAAGGCATTTTCAAGACAAAAAAAGAGAGCAACCACCATCACTGGCAGCTGCTCCATAAGTTGTTACCTTAAACCAATCTAAAACCTTAATAACTAAAAACCAACCTAATAAAATAACTTTTTCTTATATTTTACCGTGAGAAAGAAAATCATCGTAACCAGCATCAAGGAAACGACCCAAAAGGAAATCATACCGAATTTCCAATAGAACAAGTCCCATCCCTCCAAGTCTTTCTCAATATATTCCTTTTTGGTCTGGGCAATACTCAATTCTCTGTTTAGGCTATCCCTCTGAGCCTTATATATACTCGCTCGCTCTGCTATCTCCTTATAATGAATAAGGCTATCACGAACCTTGGATAGTTCCTTGCTGTCCCTGTATCTAATCTCTATATGAGTAGAATCCTTACCTAGCACCTTACCACTCTCATCTACCCTTGTCTTGACATCATCCTTGATGTAAGTGGAATCCTTAACCTGCTTTTCGGTCTGCTCCCAATGATAAGACAGCAAGCTATCCCGAATAAGCTTGACCCTTTCGTTGACAATTGAGTCCCAATGGGCATAAGTCGTAGTGTCTCGCACCACTTTTTCTACATCTACATATCTTGTCGTCCGGCATCCGTACATCATAAGCATGATGAAGAAACCTACCAATATGGTAACGAGCCAACGCCACCAATCAAATCTAAGCTCCATATCAACCTCCTTTTTGTGTGCAAAGGTACAAATAAAACCAATAGGAACAATTTTTCTGCCCACTCTCTCTTTTTCAAAATTTCAAAAGTGAAGAAAAACCACCACCCAATTAAGGATGATGGTCTTACTAATGCCTTAGTTGAGCCTGTATCTCGTAAGATTACCAAGTGATTATCTTTCCGTTGTTACATACGAGCTTTCCGTATTGTATATTTCCAACTCTTCGAAGCCATCCATGCAGGTTCACACTTTGCTTTGGGTCATTGTTCACAAACGCATTGAGAAAGGCAATTCGTGACACCTTCAACTTATCGAACAACGACCATTGGCCTTGTTTGTATGAATTGATAGCAGCCAAGGTCATGTTACCCATGATACCATCAGCTTTTGTTCCTACGATAGTCTGAATCTTTTGTACGGCTCTGCTTACTCCACTATTATAAGCAAAGTCAACCAAGAGATTAGCCACCGACTGGTTGTTGATTTGGTCAGCTTTACAAGCATCCCAATAGTATTTCTTGAATATGTGATGCCATTGTTCATCGGTTATCTTCTTCAAGTCCGATGCGGTCTTACTAGCACCATAAACTTTACGGAACGTCTCTAGGGTCACACCTTTCATCGTTGCGCCTCCCCTGTCACTCTTTTTGTTAGAATATCCACCCTCGAATGAGAGAATGAATGGTTTTAAAATACTTGAGTCTGCCATAGTCTATTTATCTTTTTCGCTTTGATGTTCGCCACGTTCCCCTATAGTCTTGGTAATGCCAGCCGTGACGAACAAACTAGCCACACTACCAACAAATGCACTTAACCCCATCAAATCGGTCTTGATCGTCCCATAAGTCACCACTTCCCACACTAAGATGAAGCATACAACTAAGAGCATCAAGAAACCTATCAAGGTCACGGACACTAAGAAGAATGCCTTGCTTGAATGTCCGCTATTAACTTGTATAAGTAATTTCAGATACTTAATCATATTTTAATCCTCCCTGTCACGATATATAGCACTCTCTTCTTTTTCAACAAATGCTTCTAAAGAATCTCGTTTTCTTGGTGGGGTTCTAAGTTGGCATCCATCCTTGATGCATCTGTTCCATTGTGCCTCATGCAAGGCAAGCTTCAAATCGTTCTTCTCATCCCTAAGATTGCGTATGGTAATACGATACTGATTGATTTCCTCATACAATTCATCTACTTTACTATTAAGATTAACGACCGACTCGTTGGAACGTTCATAGAGAGCCTTCCACTCATCGGCATATGATGAAATAGTCTTATTCTCTTCCTGTGATGCGAGTGCCGCCTCCTTTCGTTTTCTACTATTATAGTACAGCAACGTGGAGATAACTCCCGATGCGCAAAGAAGATTAATTCCCGTCTGTATTAATTGAATAGTTTCCGCTGTCATTTCCTTATGTTTTTTGTTGCAAAGATAGCTATTTATATATAATAATGTGAAAATAGCCGAGTCAGAAAACTACACAATTAATTTTTGTGCAAATAATTAAATATTTCCTTAAACAAAGTTATAACACATTAAATTATTTGCTCTATCAATAAAATCTCATTACCTTTGCAAATACAGGTGAGTCACACCATAAAAAACTGAATAAAAATGAAGATAATAGAACAAGATACAATAGACATCATTAAGGCGCACATAAATGAACGACCAAGATACAAGTTGGCACAAAGAATGGGTGTCAGCGTGAAATTCTTGTATAAGATTCTACATGATTGCAATTGTAAAATCGAACATAAAAGACCTGTTCCGAAACCCAACAAGAAGCGTGATGAACAAATTGCAAAGCTTTACACCAACCATTCAGTCAAAGAGATTGCCGAGATTGTAGGGTGTCATCCGTCTACAGTAGGAAAGGCGGCAAAAAGACTAAAGCTTACTCATTCGAATGAAACTATCGAAAGACTTAAAAAGAATAGTTTGGCAAATTTAAAGAAAGCGTATGAGAAAGCAACAATAAGTAAAAGGGTAAAAAGCTGGCAAAGAACCATGCAGATGGAGAAATTCAGAGTTATATCCTGCATTCCGCAACAGACAAGATTCAAATTTGCGGATATGCCTATAAAAGCATATCATGCCAAGTACAATCTCATAACAAAGCATGGATATTTCGCTTTCGAAGGTGAGCCATACACCATAGGTTATGACCGGAATACTCATAGGATGAATGAAGAATACTATAAGAACAAATATGGATTTTCTTTTGAGGAGGATGAAGAATGCCAAGAAGATTAACAAAAGAACAGATAGACTATATTAAAGTCCACATCAATGACTACCCACGAAAGGAAGTAGCCAAGGCTGCTGGTGTTACACTACACACCTTATATAAATATATCACTATTTTAGGTGGCACAAAAATAGACAACAAGTTGAGTAAAGAAACCATCAGCCAAATTTCCGTCATGTACCAAACGATGACAGCAAGGGAAATTTCCGAAGTGTTGAATATTCCTCAATCTACAATATTAGGACAAGTCAGTAAGCTTGGTTTAAAACACAATGTAGAAACGATAAATAGAATTCGTAAAGAGCGAAACAAGTCTCTAAGAAACTATTGGAATAAAGAAAGATATGCAAGTAAAGGAAGAAAACTTCACATGCAATACAAAATGGACGAACTTAGAGTGTTGTCGGGTAAGCCTCAAGAAACAAGGTTAAGAATAAGGAAACTCTCCCCAAAGGCTTTGAATGCGAAGATGTATTTGCGAAAATCTTATAACTATTTCTACTCTAAGGGTGAGCCGTTTATTCTCTGCTATGACTCCGAGACAAAAAGACACCCTAAAGAGGAATACTATACTGAAAAATTTGGTTTCAAGTTTGTGTGTGCTTAATTTCCGTTTGCAGTTCCGTTTGCATTTTTCGTTTTCTGCAAACGGAATTTGCAAACAAGCCTTTGATTTTCATGCATTCGAAAGTATGATATTACCCCCTATCACTTTAACTTATTGATTATTAGTGATTAAAAGAAAGTTTGATAGAGTTATTTAATCTTATCCTTATTATTCGTAACTTTGCAGCCGTAACGTTACATAGAGTTAGTTTAATTAAGGTTTAACACAAAAAGATTATTCTTATGGAGACATCAAAAACTTATGTTTTTAATCCAGAGGGTTCAGGTAACAATGGAGGAATGATGAGCTTGATAGCTCCTTTGCTCCAACAGAGAGGCGTTGATCCAAACGTTCTTCTTGCGATGAAGGGTAATAACGGATTCGGCAATGGTGATGGTTCTTGGTTCATTTGGCTGCTCTTTATCCTTTGCTTCTGCGGTTGGGGCGGTAATGGTTTCGGCTTTGGTGGCCGTGGCAATGGCGGAGGTCTTGCCAATGAAATCAACAATGACTATGGTCGTTCCTTGCTTATGGATGCTATCGGTGGCAATCGTAATGCACTCAGTAATCTCGCTACTCAGCTCAATTGTACTGAAGGACAGATTCAACAAGCAATCTCTGCCTTGACAACCCAAGTTCAGAACGTGGGCAACCAAGTAGGCATGAGCGGAATGCAAACCATCAACGCTCTTCAGCAAGGTAACATGCAGATTGCATCACAACTCGCTGATTGCTGCTGCCGTGTAAATAACAATATTACGGCTATGGACGGAAACGTCAAGTTGGCTATGTGTCAGCAGACTGGCACTTTGCAGAATGCCATCAACAATGTAGCCGTAAGTCAGGAACGAGGCTTTTCTAATGTTGCTTTCGAAACCAAGGGTCAGACATGCGACATTTTGAATGCTATTAAAGATAGTACTCAGACCGTAGTTAATGGCCAACGCCAAGCAGAACTCAGAGATATGCAGGACAAGATAGACCATCTTCGTGAAGAGAATGGAACTTATAAGTCTTCTGCCATGACTTCGCAGATTGTAGGTCAAGCTATGGCACCTGTCAACGCTATGTTGGCTGGCTTGCAAAAAGAGGTAGATGGTATCAAGTGTAAGCTTCCATCAACTGTCACAACCAGCTACAGCCCATTTACTGCTGTTCCAAATTGCGTTGCTTGGCAAACAGGCTTATATGGTCTGAATGGTGTCAACAATGCAAGCTTTTGGGGTTAATTAGGAAAGGAGGCTGCTATGTTATGGATGAGACCTTTTGCATGGGTTAATCGTAACGGCTCGGCAGCTATCGCATCTACAGGCGTGGTGGTGAACACCGAAAATGTTGTTTTCTCGTTCAGAAACCACGCCTTCGTGAATGCTAACTATAGGGGAACTATCTTTGTGAACCTACATCAAGCCATTCCGACAGGTACGACAAATACGCTGCCAATCCTTTTCGAGACCAATGGCGTAACCCAAGCTGTAACAAAGTTCAACGGCAACCCTTTGACGGTAGCCGACATTGCAGGAACTGGAGTTTATCAGTTTTGGTTCGAGCGAGATACTAACACCCTTCAGCTAATGACGGGTATTGTTTAACAATTAACATTACAAAGCTATGTTTCAAGGACTTCGACCTAACAGCATATTCTATGTGCTTGACAAGGGTGAAAACCCAAGTCTTAAAATCGGACAGGTTGTATCGGTCAGTAACCCACAACCTAAGTTCCCAACATATACTCCTGGGCAATTCAACCCACAACCAATGGAGACTACCGTTGATGTTGTCGTAAAATTGCCTAATGAACAAATGGAGTTCAAACAACTCCCATCCAATATGCAAATTGCAAATTCGGAAAACCTCGTGGTTTCTGAAAGCCGTGAAGCTATGGATGCGGAAGTTGAGGCTATGTATCGGCATTCTAAGGAGATTGTAGAAAGCGAGCCATACCACAAAAAGGTTATGGAAGAGTGCGTAAAGATGCGTGCCGTATTGAATCCACAAATAGCCAAAGACAGACAACAGGAAGAAGACATCAATAACCTTAAAAACGAGGTTAGCGAAATGAAGGGTACTATGACCGATATTAAGTCTATGTTGTCAGTGGCTTTGGAAAAAGTTAATACAAAAAAGTAAATCATTATGGGATACATGATAGAAATTACCGAAAACAAGGTAAATGAAATGTCGGAACTTGTAGAGAAAATGCTTAAGTATGGTGGTAAACTCATGCACTGCATTGATGAAATGGGGGATGACAAGTATGGACGAATGGGTCACAGAAGCCCAATGCCGGATTACCGAGACAATTGGGATGATGACGATGATGACCGCTATGGTGAAAGACATGGTGGTCGCAGAGGTGGCGGTTATCGCTATTAGTATTACACTTTGAGGTGGGGAGAAATCTCCACCTCCTTTAAAAGCTTTTATTATGGGAAGATACAAAATACCACTTGATGCATACGATATGAAGCCTGAAGGGATGATTGCATACCTTCGCTACAATGGCTGGCACTTCAATAAAAAGATGTGCGATTGGGCTATTACCTTAATGCGCAAGACAAACGCAACGACTGGTAAGCTCGAAAAAGTTGAACCGACAGAAAAAGATACAGTCGAGGAACTTCTTAAAGTCAACAACGTAAAGTTGGAGAATGCAGACAATTACGATTTCGTCTATGTCGCAAACATGGCTAGAGCCGATTTCTTTAAGTCCTCTTTGAAGGATGAAGCTGCTTTGGCTCAATTCATTAAGGATATGGTAGATGACCAAGACCAAGCGGATGGATTTATTTTCAATAGATTTTATGCCGATTGCAACCATAATGGTATCGGCATTCCATGGGATGATGTATTATGATTGAACAAGAAATTTACTTGGAGAAATATGATTGGAATGTGATTGTATGTCATGTAGTTAATCAAGAAGATGTTGACGAAGCTATGGACTTACTAAGTTCCATTGATTGTAAAGGGCAACCATTATTGGATGCATACGACCACATTTCAACCAATACACCAAACAAAGGCTTGACATACACAAATGTTTCAAAGAACACCAGTGTTGTCCTTATATGTAAGTCAACATCTGAAGGCGAGTATATAAATAGCCTCACGCATGAAATGTTTCATGTAGTTGCGCATATATGCAACCATCTGGGAATAGATATGCAAGGCGAAGAACCATGCTATCTTATGGGATGGCTTTGTCAGTCAATATTATAGAAGATTTCCTTATAAGTTTAACTTGGCGGGCAGACATTGGATTTTTCCATCTGCCCTCCTATAAAATTACAAGAATATGAGTTGTTCTAGCATTAAAAATTATCTTTTCGAACGTTATAACGAGGATTACAGCGTTCTTTCCGAGAATGAAAATCGAGTTATCATCACATTTGATGATTCAGACTTGTCTGTACTAGTGAACAAGAAGGAGAATAAAATGTTTATTCTTGTTCCGTTAACTAAGATGCATTCATTTGAGTTTCATCCAAATTGGCTATTAGTAGATGGAGAACGTATTAATAGCAATTTGTTTTGGCAGGAATGCGGTAACCAAGTGATAGAATATCAAGGCGATGCCCCTATTGCTATCAAGCAAGACACCATAGAGAGAATTGTTAAAGATTTCATTAAAAACAGATAATGTTTTAAAATTTGCATTAATTTATTTGCAAGAGCATCTTTTTTGTCGTATCTTTGCATTATCAAAAAGGTGAGACACACCCAAACAACTGTGTTTTTTCGAACTCTATATTTGAAAAAATAGCTATTAAACAACAATATAGAAAACAAAGATATGACAAAAAAAGGATATTTAATCAATAAAAAAGTACTATTCATTGATTTAGATGACACTATTATCAAGACTATTTCAGGAAACACCTTTCCTACAGATGTAACAGATTTCAAAATCCGCAAAGAGGTTTTGGATAAGATAGTAGAAGCGTTCCCTTCCCTATACTATGTAGAAATAGTTTCAAACCAAGGTGGCATACCTCAATTCGTTGATGAACATGATTTTGTTGGCAAGATTAAGGCTATCGAAAGTTTTACACAAAAATATCTTCGCAATCACACCGGACGCAATATCTTTGTCAACTCTATGTATTGCCCATCAAATGCAGAGATTTGCATGAGAAAGCCAAATACAGGAATGCTTGCGATATATTCATCTTGGAAGAAAAGTGATTTGATTATGATTGGTGATGCAAGTGGAAAATACGGAGACTTCTCGGATTCCGACAAAAAATGCGCAGAAAATTTCGGTATCGAGTACATTGATGTTGAAGATTTCTTAAATATGTGAAAACAAAAAAAAAGAGAGGCAATCACTTACCTCTCTTTAAGTTTATACTCATTAAAACTTAGCCCAATCTTCTATATCAATGTCTTTGTTCCAAAAATCCTCTATTCTCGCATAAAGAGCATCAACATTAGCACAATGCAAGGAGCTGAGTTTCTTTTTGAATACCTCCATATCAACATCGTACTTCTTGTCAAGTGAATCGTAAATCGCTGAATCTTCACAATGAATAACAAGCATTTGAACATTATACCTTATTGAATCATTGATTATAGTTCCGTTGAACGAATCCGCAAGGAACATCCATTCGTTTGCTGAGAATATACCACGAAGTTCTGTCGTAGATATTAATCTTATACTCTGCAAAGTATTGACAGTATCAATAACAGCTTGGTTGATGGACTTACCATCCTTAGTGAGCCACTCCGCAATTTCCTGCGGAAGGCGAATTGTCGCATTCTTAGTCTCTTTCATATCTAATAATTTTTCTATGTTATTGAGGTGTTTTATTTTTCCTCTTCCATATCTTCCTCATCGTCCTGATAATCGTCGCTATGTGCGACCAAATCATCGAGAGCGGCCTTGAAGCTATATTCTTTCATTGAATAATATGCATCATCATTATTTAAGTCGTCATAAAAGTCAAAAGAACGGCAACAGTCAGCAGCTTTTAGAATGCCACCATCTGGGTCAATCCAAAAACTAAACCAATAACTATCTTTCTCGCCACCATCAAAGTTTATCTCATGGTCGAGATAATCTAATGTTATATAGCTTACCTCGTTTAAGAACTTAATACCTTCTGAGTCGCCTGCTACCGCATAGATTTTACCATCATCGCCTAAGCGTAAGTCAAAACATGCTTTTTCTTTATTTTGCTGATACCATGCAGCAAAAACATCAGAATGGAACCTATAATAATTAAAGTATTTAATGACTTCATCGTTTATATACTCATCATCAAAAAAGTCCTTTCCAAACTTTGAATATTTAGAGTCATCAAAGGGCAATTTTACGCTTAATAAACATTTAAGGTTTTTATTATACCCTTCTATAACAAGATTTAAATCCTTCATATCTATTGACTTAACCGTGATGTCGAGGGCTGAATATATTGTTATTCTTCGTGCTCGCTAATATGAATGTCAATTTCAACTTCTATCGGCTCTTCATCATCCCAAGTTGGAACATCAATGCCTAAGTCTTCACAATAGCTCTCGTCAATATCAAAACAATGACCACAACCATTGCTTACCCAATTAGAGAATCCTTTGTCAGGTGGAGTTGTGAATAGATGTAAACATTCATCTTCATCGCAAGCAATAAAAGCTAGCATACTTGTTAGAAATACTGGTTCCATGTCTTATGCCTTATCCGTGTTGGCGAGGGCTTAAATTAAATTATTCTTCAACCTTATAATAAAGCTTCAATGGAGACTCCCCATCGCAGGTGACTGTAAGAGTAAGGTTCTTACAAACAATCTCAGCATTTTCCTTTGCTTCTTCTACACTCATATCCATATCGAAAGCAAGACCATCTTTACTTGCGATATACTCATTAGCAATTTCCATTGCCTCTGATTTTGTTCTTGGGAAAAAATTAATTTCCTTCATATCTTGCTGTACTTTAAGTTATTGTATTATTTACGCTTGCAAAGATAAGAAGAAAAAATTAAATATGCAAATATTTTGCAAACAAATTTGTTTGCTTTAGTGTTTTTTAATAGAATAGCCCGATATATCCTATATAATAAGGTGTATCGGGCTACGAACTTGTTATTGTAGATACAGATACAATCCTACTCCGAACCACATTATCAATATCATAGTTGACATCGTTACCCAAGCCAGGAAGAACTTATCTATCGTCTTATACTTATAGGAAAGGTACAGATAAGCAATGAACGTGCTGTTGATGATTACCAGTATCGCTACTATAATCAAAGTCTGAAACATAAAATCCATAATACTCATACATGCTCGCTTATCCGTGCTGCGTAGGGCTTATACGTTATGATTTTCTTTTCTTTTTAATAAAGTGTAGTATATCCCACTTCTTAAAATATCTCGTATGTCCACGCTTCTTGCATTCTCCGTTCGGAATATCGCCCCTTGCAACCATACGATTGAGTGTGGCATCAGAAACATGCAGTTTCTCCTTGACTTCCTCTGTGCTCATCATAGGGTTGAGCATGTCGGGGATGATGTCGCATAATCTATCCAAGTCCTCATCGCTCATTCCGCAAGCGGTGATTTTCTCTCCGTTCTTCTGCTGCTCGTCTGCCTTAAAGCAAGCATCACTCAGCGACTTCAAAGCCGTTCCGAGCAACTTATAGTTTAGTATCTTTCCCATATTATGCACAGATTTTACGTCCTAACTTACTTCGACTGATAAACAAATCCACAAAAGAGTACAGATAGAATATTGCCGTTACCACCATGACAGTGAAGCAGGAATCTACCATATCTTTAGTCGTGTACCAACTCCATCCTACGATGTGAGACGCATTCACACCAAAGAAATAAAAGAAAGGAATACGATACCGCCAGCATAGGAAAAAGAATCTGCTTGCAAGTATAAGAACCATAGGTAGAATGTACACCATGAAATATATGTAAATATAGCAAGGTGTATTTTCTACGTATGGGATAAACATTTCACGAGGGTGCTGTGAAAAATCCCACATTCCGTATGCGTGAAAACACATAAGCGTAATTGGAACGTACTTGCAGAACCAGCGGAAGAACTTCAAAATTCTCCTTGAATATCTGTTACCGTGTTTCATCAGCAAATCCATAACCTCGCTGACGTCTATATCCTTTATCAACCGTTGGACTTCGGCTTTTTGTTCTTCTGTCATTAAAACCTCCTTATGCCTATAGTTAACTGTTCTACGTTTTTGACAAAATTACAATTTTTTGCTCAAAATGAATTGATCTGAGCAAAAAATTGTAGTTAAACTTTGCTAAAGTAACAATCTGTAAGCAAATTGTTCGTATATCAGTGTTTGATGAGCCATCTTTTATTCTATATCCTTATATTCAGATTTAGCATCGAAACAAGGACACCATTTCTTCCATTTCTTCGGGTTACTTCCCCAGATGTCTCTGTGTCCCATGATGGTTGCGTGAGGATATTGGCGATGCAACTCTTTAAGCAATGACCTTAGAGCTATCTTCTGAGCCTCCGTTCTGTTGTCAACAGGCTTACCTTTGCTATCAATGCCACCAACGTATGCGATATTAATGGCGGTCGAATTGTAACCTTGCACTCCGTTGCTAACCTTGCTAATATCTAATAACTGATGTACAACACCATCTTCCGTTACCACCTTGTGATAGCCTGGATTTCTCCAGCCCTTCGCCTTAAACTCTGCCAACAGTTCCTTTACTCCCCACTTCTGATTAGAGGCTGTACAATGAACGAAAATTCTTTTTATCTGTCTCATAATAATAAATCTAAAATTAAGTAATTAATAATACTACCGAGTACGATCACTACAGAATACCTAACCACATCTTCCCATTCAAACTTTTCCAAATGATAGTGCTTGTACTGGTATATCTCTCTGCCTACCATTATCGGCAAGGCAAGCAGACCTATCAATATACTGATAAGCAGCCAACAAGCAAGACCAATCCAGTCTCGCTTGTTGAGTTTAAATAAATTCTTCATAGTGCAAATATCCAATAAGTTATATACACATCCAGGAATGCCGTCAATTCTGCCCAGTAATAGCCAACAACTTTCGGCTTTTTAGCTGGAGGGAAATAGATAATGAGCACCGCAATAGCCAACAATAGGGTAGGAGCGAGATTAACACTCGAACACCATCCTACACATCCGATAGCCGCTGTGATAGCTGCTGATTTATGAATGATATGTTCCGCACTATCAAGGTAGCGAGGAACGAAACCTACAAACATCAGCCCTCCGCATCCGAGGAACGCAAGGAACTGAATACCTTTACCCGAGTCGAGGAGAGAAACAAGCATAAGCAAGGCACTCGCCACCATGACAGCGGTGAACACCCATCCATAGTTTCGTCTTTCTTTATCACCAATTACCTCACTACCAGCACAGTTCTGTAGCTGGTAATACACATCGCTCACCATCGCAGGAACGCCAAAGCGCATCGCTGCGAGAAGAAGAAATCCTCCAAGTAGGAGAAACGAAATAATACTTAATACATACATAATCTTTAGAATTTAAATTAGTTACACGTTGCTACCATTCTGCTGGCTTCAGCAAAATGGTGTTACCATTTTCGTGATGTCAGGAAAATGGTGCTATCATTTTCCCGATGATGGGAAAATGATATTATTACACACTCATCTCAAGCATCTTCGGATAGCCTGCCTTATAGTCGTAGGCTTCCACCTCTTCGATGCTCTTCAATTCTCTTACTGCTGCCTTATGGCTTGCAGTCACATTGAAACACTCAAGGGCGTACATTTCAAGCGCAGAGAGCAATTGTATAGCCTTATCGCAATCCACAACCAGTTTCAGTCCTCCAAGCCAAAGAGTTGTCGTTTCCTGACCTGCTGCCTTAGCGATAGTGGTTGAGTTCATCAGTCCCACACGTGTTGCCTTGTCGAGCCACACCAGTAACCCGTTCAGCAAGAATCCGTTTACCGATGATGATGTATCGTAGGCTGTAATTTCGGCTATTTTATCAGCCTTTGCCTGTTTAAGTTTCAAGGCATCCATTTTTGCTGAGAACTCGACAAATGCCTTCTGTATCTCACCTTCATCGTACTCACCGATAGGCACGGTACACTCGTAGCATTCGTACGCTCCCATCTTCTCGTCAAGCACAGCAGCAAGATGACGAACCATCATTCCTCCGTGCTCATACTTCTCATTAAAATCGCCTTTAGGTATAAAGGTCTTAATAAAATTAATCTTTTCCATAATATTTTACATTTTATATTTATTCATTATTCTAATTTTCTTCATGTTGACGCAGAAAGCTCTGTCCTTATAGGGCATCATCATCCATGCCTTACGTCTGATATTATAAGTATTAAAATGCACAAGTACACCCATCAGACTGTTGATACGCCTCACATACCTATGTAAGGCTTCGCCTTTCGGGTCAGATTCTATCCCGAACCTATCAATCACATCGTACAGATGTTCTATAGTCTGCGAATTAGGAAGAGTTCTGTCTGGGCGAATTAATGCGCCAGTAAATCTTACTCCGCTCGCTGCTCTCTGTAGGCTGACCTTATGAGGATGCAACGTAAGACCAAGCTCTTCTAACAGATAGTTCCTTGCCTCTTGCAGAATATTCAGAAGTAACTTTTCATCCCTACTGATAACCAGGAAATCATCCACATATCTGCCATACCCACCATCTTTGCCTACTCGCTCTATCATCAGTTTATCGAATTGAGATAGCAGAAGGTTGGCAAGTAATTGCGATGGTAGGTTGCCGATGGGAAGCCCTTTGCCCTCACCGCAGGTAAAGAGTGACTTGTTAGCAGGGAGCTTATCCCACAAGCTCAAATCGCCTACTCGAACACAGTTCTTAGTCGGGTCATGTAAGACAACTTTCTTCCATAGCCACAGCCACCATTCTATATCATTCCCATGGTACTTTTCTCTAATGACCTTTTCAAGGAGGTCGTAAAGGAGCAAGCGACCGATGCTCATAAAGAAGCCCTGCAAATCGCCTCTCAATATCCATGCTTCCTTAGTATAGTTCTCGCTCACTCGCTTTATTTGTTTCTTGACATCAGCGATGCCGTAATCAGTACCCTTACCTTTACGGCAGGCATACGCCTTATCTGTCATCTCGCTTTCGAGTATGTCCGCAAATTTAATCGCAAGCAGATGGTGAATGATGCGGTCACGGAAATCTGCACAGAACACTTCCCTGAGCTTTGGTCTCGTTACACAGAACGCCTTGCTCTTACTTATCTCATATATCATCGAGTTGAGTTCGATATATAGCTGATAATTATTCGCAATGTAATTCATCTGATATTCGATACAACCTGGTGTTGAACCTTTATGCTTGCAGCAGTCATAATAGGCGGCATACACCTCTTCTATCGTAACATATTCTCTTTCAAATTTCATATCCCTTTAAAAATAGCAAATACAGAGGCATTCGCCACTGTTGGATAATCGTAAACCGGCAGGACCACGTTACTGTTCCACTTGTTGTTGTTGTTCGCACTACTACTGTAGTTCCAAGCGTTCGTAGCGCTGTTCTGCGTATCTCGGTACATTCTCTGTTTTTCAGTCTGCTCACTTCTCACATAAGTGAGTTGAGTGATTGTACCCCTTGTCACATTCAGTGACGGCACTCTCGCATTGTCGTTAACTCTGCAATTCTCGCCTTTGCGCTTCCGCTCAGACTTCCGCCAGCCGTACACCTCCTTCAGTACCTTGTCTGACATCATATTAAGGTTGGTTGCCTGTTTCTTGTTTAAGAACTCGGCGTCCGTGAGGAGGCTGATCCTTGACTTAACTTCCGACATAAGCAGAATATAATCGTGCATACGCTCCTCTCTATTCTCCCAACTTTCGTTAATTCTCCTAACCAAGTCAAGAGCTGTACAAGACTTGACGACCGCTTCATTGTAGGTTGTAAATCTGACGGTTCTACTCACGCTATTACTATACTTGAGTAATATCTTGCACAAGAGTAGCGTATCTTTATATATGTACAAATCCTCTGTAAATGCCATTTTTTAAGGGAATGAAATTAAAAATTGCTCTTATATCCCTCCCTGCTCATTGCTCGCTGCCTGCTCGCTGCTTACATGGAGAGAGGAAGAGATTTTGAAGAGATAAAGAGATTAACAAGCGTAAACCGGCAGGACCACGCTACTGTACCACTTGCCGTAGTTGCTCGCACTACTACTGTAGTACCAAGCGCCCGTAGCGCTGTTCTGCGTAGAAGTCCATCTGTATTTCTTCATCACAAAGTCGTAATAATTAGTGGCCACTTCTTCGCCATATAGGGTTTCCAACACCTGTTTGATGATACCGATATTGGCTACGTGTACGTATTCCTGACCAACCGACATGACAAATCCATGAAGTTCTTCACCACCGATTGTGAATATCTGATCGTAGACATAATCAAAAGCTGGCACAGATAAACTTCGCTCCTGAGCCTCCTGTCTGATAAGGTATGATGAAGATTCTCCGTTGTAGTAATTTGCATCTTTTACATTATTACCATTCAGCGCAATAGAATCGAACTGTAAGTTCTGTGTGCACCATGGCTTACTGACCAACTGCGACACGTTCTTAATGTCACTTGTACGGATACAGAAAGTACCATGATTGACTAATAATGAGGCATCCGCCACCTTGATAGCTACCGCATCATCAGCGTTTTTGCCTGCTGCTACCCAGTCCTCGATGTAGTACTCATTTTTATCAATATCTACTACAAAAATACCCGCCTTAAACTGATAGAACCTGTAGTCGATAAGTCTCTGAGGAACATTCGCTGTATTGGTTCTTGAATTTTTGTTAAAGCTAACGTTATAGCCATCCTGATTATCAATTCTTACAGTATATTCCTTCTTATATGGTACGAATACCGTTACCTGACCTTTTGCATCCGTCTGATAGGTGGTAGCCTTTCTATCAACAGTCACAACAACAGGAATGCCCTCCCATGCTGTACCTACGTTCTCGACATACTTGGTAGCCGTGATAATCACCTTTTCCATGCTGTCTTCATCGTAAGGCAGATACTCTACGTTGATACTACGGCTACCAAGCACGGCTGTATAGCCTTGTGGGGCGATAGGCTGCGCATTGCCGTATTCAGGGAACGTCACCTGATAATAGTTGCCTCTGTCGATAGTGAAGGTCGCCTTACCCTCTGTATCTGTTGTATAGGTCTGAGGGGTCTTGCCGTTATTCAAGAATACATTAATCTTAATGCCTGCCACCTTGATAGATTCTACTGAAGAGGAGATTGTGACAGTCACTTCCTCATCAGTGTTGATAACATCTACAGACTTGGTTTCTCCGTTTCGGTCAGTCACCTTGACGGTAGAGCCTTCAAGGATGACGTTACACTTCTCTGCCCCAGAAGCAGCGTTCTCTGCCTTGGTCTTAGCTACGGTAGCGTCAGAAGCAGCATCGTTTGCTGCCTTTGTAGCATTCTCACAATCCACCTTGGTCTGACCAAGTGTTGCAATAACATCAGTAGCAGGTTTTTGCAGCTCCTTGATTTGCTCTGCCGTGAAGTCAGCGTAAGAAAATGAATCACCCTTATCGCCTTTCCGTCCTTGCGGAATAGCGAAGTTAATGACGTATTTGGGGTTTCCTTGCTCATCCATACCGTCGCTGGTCATGGCTACACTAGCCTTCTCGCTAGGAAGTAGGGTGGTAATCGTTCCGATGGAGATTTGAGGTGTCTTGCCAGCAAATCCACGGAAACCACTCATATCAACAAGGTAATGGTAATATTTTGTGCCATCTTCGTTCTTGTCTATGAGGTACAGCTTCGCATTGTCCTCATCCTCTGTATCGTCGGTATTGATGATAACATAATCATACAGGTCGAAGTTATTTATGTCCGTAGTCTCCATTTCTTCAACCGACTTAAAGACAAAGGCTGGTTTGCTAGGCTGCGCCTTCAAGTTCACATCCGTCTTGTCGTAACTCTGCGTGTCAGGATTCCACTTGTAATAGAAACCATCGCTATCAGCATAAGGAGGGTGGGAATAAGTAGATAAAGCCTTTTCGGTTGCGTTGTCAGCGGCTTCCTTTGATGCAGAGAAATCTTCCTCTCTCTTGGTCTCAGCCTTGCTACGTGCGCTTTCAGCCTTGATACGTGCATCCTCATCTGACTTACGAACGTCCTCGTTACCCTTGCGCTCATTCTCTTGCAAGACACGCAACTTCTCGGCATTGTTCCTTAATGTTTCAGCATTGACACGCCTCGTCTCATTATCCTTTCGGGTAAGTTCATTTGCCTGTCGCTCAATCTCGATTTTAGTGCGTGCATCTTCCGCTCTTGCACGGTCGGATTCTGCATTCACACGGCTAACCTCTGCCTTTATGCGAGCATTCTCAGCAGATACTCTTGTCTGTTCAGCAGATACTCGCTCAGACTCAGCAGATACTCGTTGCGCCTCGGCTTCCTTGCGTGCGCTCTCATTCACATTGAGGGTATCGTTTGTTTCCTTGTTGTTTTTCAAGGCCTCGTTAGCCTTATTAATGAGGTCACTCAACTCCACGGAAGGAGGGAGAATAACCATAGCGGTATCCATTTCCACGCTATTATCGCCCTCGTCGGTCTCGCCAAACTCGGTGTCAGCATCGGCATTCTTGGCTACGATGGAAAACTGAGGATATTCGTTGCTTCGCCAATCGTTGCCAAAGATTTTGCCCTTAACCTCGATGGCATACGTACCGAGGCTCATCTTGTCGCCCTCCACTCTCGCAAGGAGCACATTATCCTCCTTTACATCAATTTCAAACGCAAGAGGTATGCGCCTAAACTGATTGCACACCTGTACCACCACATCGGTACAAGCTGGCAGAGGAAAAGCCTGAGCTTTCCCCTCTACCATCTTCATCACTGGGATTCTCAGTGTGAAGTCGTTACCTTTTACTATTTTTTTCATAAGCTTATAAATTTATTATTATGGACGATTATTTATAAATTGCAGCTGCCAAGCGTCATTGATAAAAACAAGAATATTAAACTGACCTCTCGTTCCCGAATAGAACCTATTGTTACCAATGTCGTTACTGTGTTTTATAGAACCGCCAAAATGTATTTCTTTGCCGTTAGGAGGAACAATATATACCTTACCGGTAGAACCTTGTATGATTATCAGTGTCTGCCCATCGACAGGGTTGGCTGGAAGAGTTAACGTCATATCACTATCATTTGAGCAATAAACTACTCCAATACCGTTTGGTATTTGCCGGTCCTTATAAATGCTCGTTGCGTTCGGAGCAAACACTCCTCGTATAGCCGCATTAGTCTGTATTGCCGTGCGCTCTCCACTACTACCCTCTGGTTTAACAACCTTGATGGCGAAAGCAGGGTCATCCGGCGAGGTTTTAATGGAATAAATGTAAGCTGCTGGCTGGAAACTTGAATAATATTTCAAGTAAGACGGCAAGGCGGTTCTGCTGCACGAGTATGTATCATCCGAACACACGTATCTCGCCGCCGCACCAACAAATAAATAATTCTTGTTTCCACCACCAATGTTACAGTCATCCCATTCCGTGAATTGATACCCAAGTCGCATATATGCATAACCATCAGGAGCACCTTGCCTAATGAACATTGGCTTATACATCAAGAAGCTACCCGCGTCGAATGCTTCCGTTTTACCATCTGGAAACTTGTAGCCACCACTGTATTGAATAGCATCACCACCGATAGTGTATTGATCTCTATTATCTTTCTCAGCTGTGCGTATCTCGAAGATTCCAAGTTGGCTATTACCTGTCACTTTGAGGTGTTGCGCTTCCAGTTCTTGCGTTTTGATACCTTTCGCTACAACCTCATCGGCATTTATTAGTCCTGCCGACACCTTACCTGTCTCGTTGTCGATAAGCACGGTATCGTTTGCATCAGTCTTGTTCTTCTTGATGTGTACCTGATTTCCGTAGAGCGTGACAGATTCAGAGTCAACAACAATACCCGCTGCCTTCAGACTCGCCTTATCGATAAGGTCACTCTTGCGCTCTGTGTATTCGGTTACGACTGCGCCTTCTTCGAGCTTCGGCCTCGTGATAGTCACATTCCAGCTCGTTACGTCAGTCTGCTCGGTATTTTTTGGAAACTGGAAGTAGATGTACTCTGGTAATCTTTTCTTAAACTTGAAGTGTACCCATACTCTGTGTTGCTTTGCTAAGTATTTTTCTTCAAGTAATCCGACATAAGCTTCCGTTTTACCATCACCATTCTTTTCGTATAATGGGTTATCTTGTTGTTCTTTGTAATAAAGCCAAGGCGTATCAGTTTTCTTGTAATATGCGTAAACACCCATGTACTTTGCATCGCCTTTGACCTCAAAGGAAAGGGTATAATCAGTATCTAACTCGAAAGCTTCGTTACCAATTATGTAGAAGGTATTATAATCATCGCCCAAGGTTGCAGATAATTCATAAGCATCACCAACAAGCTTCTTTGTCCCTTTTACAACCTTAATATTACCCCCAAGGTCAAACGTTCTCGAATTATCAATCAGGTTTGCACCTATGAAATCGTAATCTTTTTCAGACAGAGTCCAACCATTGTACTCCGTGCCTTCCTCAACCATCATACGGCAAATCCAAGCTTCAAGATGACCAACCTTTTCTGCGCAAGTTTCCCAAAAATTGAAGCCGATATAATCTGATAAACCGTCGGTAGTATCAATGACAGACGTGAACAACTGCCATGTGTTTACCTCTTTAACCTCGAAAATCCACGATGAAGATGGCAAAAGCGTTGCCCTTCCGAGTCGTTTTGCGTTAGTCTGCTTATCGGTATAAATAGGTTCGATGTAAAATTTCGCCCTCTTATCGTTTGTCTTACACCAGCACGATATTACATATTTCTTACCCTTCGTAATTTTGATACTTTTGCCACCAATGCCACCATCCCAGAATGCACCTATATAATGATTCGTTCCATCAAGTTCATCAATAACCTTAATACAATTCGTACCCTGATAACCCGAGTTCATCTCGATTCTTGCACCATCGGATATTTTGACATTATTATCCTCACGCAGGAATGCGCTACCTACAAGAAGGTTTCTTCTGCCGATAGACTTTTCGCTCACAGAAAGTGAGATTTCCCTTGCGGTCTGAGTAATTTCAGACTTAAACTCGGTGAGGTCAAATTTATCCATCTTGTCATTCACGCTGTTGCCGACCTCTCTTAAGGTGTTGGAGAACCGCTTGTTGGTGTTGACCATCTGACCAGTAAACTTGGCAACGTTGACCTGCACGTCCACATGAGCCGTGACGGTTGCGGAATCATTAGTGAGAATAAACTCCAAAAAACCGTTGGTCTTTGATATTGTGCTTTTGTTTCCCGCTGTGTCAGTGACAACCTGTGTCTCTATTTCAGTCACCTGTATCTCTAACGGAGACGTGTTCAAGTCCTTCAGACTACCATTGCAATTATAGTAGTTGCTTGGAAGTCTGTCATACTTTGAGAACTGCTTAGAGACATCCTTGTCACCTTGATACACTCGTATCGTCGCAGTCTTGCCACTAAAGGATGTAACTCTTCCGTTGTCATCAGTGTCGAAGATGAGTGTCGATGGAGAAACTTCCACCCGATAGGCATCATCGCCTGTTATCTGTATAGGTGTTGACCAAGGAAGTACAGCCTTCCCGTCTCTCAATGTAGCCTGACTCATCCACACCGTTGATGGCATAGAGACGAGATTATCAGATAAGTCGAAGCGAAATAAGCCATAGTCTCCGTTACTATTACCGTTTGTGTCCTTGCAATAAGAGACATAGAAGAAGTGTTGCCCTGCCGTTGCGACATGATAGGAATACGAATCCTCTACTCCGTTACCAGACGTATATACAACACCTTTCTTCAGAAGGTCGCTTGAGCCTGTTATTTCTGTATCAAGTGCATGAACCTGAATGAAGTCAAAGTTAGCCTCGGAGTAAGCCTTAATAATAACTTTAATATCCAAATTATCTACATGCGTAGAGAAAGAGACTTTCATTATCGCCCATCCAAACCTATCAGACAACCCGGAAGGAGACTTCTTCCACGAATTACCATCTTCTGTCACATCAGTCCAGCTTTTAGATGTAGAATCAACAGACAAACTGGCGCCATTATCAAAGCTTCCGTAGCTGATATTATCCACCTTGATATAAGACCCACCTTTCTGAGGTGTACGAGACCATCCGTCAGACAATGCGGATGGGTCTTTGGTGGTAGGCGGCTCAGGGCGAGACGGAGCGTTTTTGTACGCCATCACTACACCCTCACCACTCTCGGCAAAGGAGAAAGTGTTGGAAGCAACAACTATCTGGTCAGAGTTGCGAAGCTCGACAGACAAGCCTTTCTTTCCCTTAATTTCATCAGCGAAAGCATGATATATATCAAGATATGTTTGACCAGAATTGAGTCTATCGGTCATTTTGTCATTCATAACTCCGTCAATATAGACAACACACGTCCCGTTAAAACCAATATCATTAATGCTGCCGCTTGTTATTTGCTGTCCGACAGATTTGATGAATCTGACATCAAGAACTTTTGTTTCAACACTTGAAATCGTAGTAATTCGTTCCGAGAACTGGATGCCATAAGACACAGCATCATCACCTTTCTCACCTTTGCCTCCAGAGAGGACTTTTTCCCAGTTTGACTTACCCTCAGAAGGCTCTTCGGTGACATCAACCCCTGAATTAGCAACACATACCCACACGGCATTGTTATGATTCACTTGGTCGTTCTTATGGTAAGTATTTGTGCTTACCCAGTCACCACGATAGTTGATGATATTGATAGTACTGCCATCTTCCGAAATCCATTCAAAGCGTGAAGAGTTGATTTTTGTTCCTCCCTTTGGAGAGGTCTCAAATACAGACAGAGATACCTCTTTATCACTACCATTCACGTTTTTTACGAAAGTGTGCTTATACTCAGAGATATTAGCATAACAAGCGATACGAGGAGCATATTCGCCCGTCGTCTCTAAGATAATCACGTTCTGTCTGTCTGTCTTGTCATACTCACCGTGTTTATTACGATGTCTGTTGCCATCAAGCACGATTGTGTCGCCCTCGGCAGGAATACCGCTCGTCTCAACAGGCGCACTATTCTCATCAGGCTCACTATTCTCATTAGTATATCCATCTAAATCTCCATGCTTACCCACGACAATCCAGGCAAACGCCTGACCTCCGTACAGTTCCACCTGTACATCTCTCGTCTGCTCCTTGCCATCCTCATCAAGGTAGGTTTCTGTCATAGTGCCGTATATCTTCTCATTTTGCGTAGATATGCCACCGTCAGGAATAGTACGCCAGTAGCTCTTGTTGCTTACATCACTATACGCTCCACCAGCCACAATTTCGCCCATGGTTTGACAGCGCGCTTGGTCGCCCTCCTGCCAGTCGTTCATCGTAGCAGTAGTTCCGTTATCAGCCAAGAGATAGCATTTCCAACCAACACATTCCACATCATCCTCAGCTGTTTTGACCCAAGATATTACACCGTCAGCAGATACCAATCTCTTGACAGGCACAACCTTGATAAGCTTACTTCCTGCTCCCGACAGATAGATGTTACCTCCCGAATAAGACAGCTTGCGTATCTCTAATTCATGGAATATCGCCTTACCCCAAATTGTGAGGTTGGTGAAAAACGCATGATACTTGCCGTTCTTTTCCTTCTCGACAGAGAAGCCCTGTTCAGCCGCATTGTCGTAATCGAGAGACCTGATAGCACTAAACACCGCCTCGCCAAGCTTCGTAATCATAGCGTTGTTGCCGAACTTTGCTCCCATCATCAGGTCTGCAAGACCCTGAGCAATAAGACCTTTAGCAAAGGTTATTAAGCCCTCTGCGGTGTCATCGGTAAGCTTGGAAAGGTATTTCTTATCGACAGCCCTTGCGGAATAAACATTATATTCCGTAGGAGACGTTTTGTCATAGCTTTTAATGATATATATGGAGCTTCCACCAGAGCCTCCCCCGTTATTCAGATAACTTTGACCATTGTAAACGAGTTCTTCTATTTTCGATTCCATTGCATTAAGTCGTGAATATGATGGTTTTTCTCCAACATAATACTTTGCTCCATCATAAGGAATATCTAGACAAAACTCGTAACCGATAATTCTTGAAGACCTATAACTGTCACCATAGCCTTTATTGTAAAGATTTACTCTGTCACCTACTCCATGCAAATTACCCCTACCCTGATTATAGGAATAGTTAGCCTCGGCGGTACATGTATGTGTCGTAGGGTCTATCATAGACTTCTTCAAATTCTTTATAGCATCCGTCAGCAACTCATTGGAAGCGGAAGAAACCAAAGTATCGCCCAATTTGGTAGAATCCCAATTATAGAGTACAAAAGTATCTCCATCTTTTGGATGCAAAGTTATATCCGGCAAGAAACGACCATAATCCTCATTTGCCACAATCTCAAATACCTGCGACTTAGGATTTATCTGTTCCTTTCCATCTTTCAATATCGGATTGCCATCTTTGTCTTTAAGTATTTCTTCAACTCCGTCTGGATTAAACTCACATTCGAAGTCCATACCATTAAGAGAGCCACTTTGGAATACTATATGTAAGCTCTTACCACTAAGAATGTATGACTTTCTAAAAGCCATATCACCAGTCTTCTCGCCATCTTCTCCTATAATTGTAAGTGAACCCACACGATAGAATGTCCTTTTGATAAGGTCGCCTTCTTCAGGCGTACTTTCATCCTCTACATCTTTTTCGTATGATGCCACATTAGACGTTTTGATAAGATTTCTTGGATAAATATCATCATTTGTAGTTACTCCCTCAACATACTGGTCTTCACGGAGTCCACTAACTTGTATATATCCATTTTTCAGTTCAAAGCCATTCTCTGCTAGCAATTGCTTGTTCTTGTCAGAGCATTCTGCTGAATTAGGTAGCATAAGACGTTTTTCAACGACACCATCCTTTGTTATATCAGCATCGGCATCATTCTTATATCCACTAGGCAAATTTCTTGCAGCTCCGAAAGCATATACCCTATTTGCATAAGTTGACTGGTTCTGCGAACTTGACATTGAAACAATATTGCCGTCAAGTTTGAAATCCACAATTGCATTCGTGTTCTCGCAGGTGCCAAAATGGAGTATGTTGCCTTCAAACCACCATTCACAATTAAACGTCTGAGCTATATTTGCAATAGCATCCAATATACTTGCGTTAGAGTAAGTTATAAGCTTGGATGCACTCGCATCCACACTCGCATCTATAACATAAGTATAATCCGTTCCTTCTCCTTCAAATTTAGGGTCATAAAGGTAAGATTTATCCAACTCCGCATAATAAGATAGATTTTTCATTATCACCTCTACATGAGTACTAATTTTCGAAGTCAAAGAAAATGTTGCCTCTTGTGAACCTGTATTCGGACGATACTTCAGAATCTTATTCTTTAACTTACGATAATAGGCATCGAATTGCAGTTCATAGGAATATCCAATAGTATCATTATCCTTGACCTTAGTTAAATCTATCAGTTCAAATCGTCCGTATGGTGTATCTATAAAATCACCAAGCAAGAAATATATCGGCTTAGAAAGCTTAAAGGAAAGCTTGCAATAGTGAGACTGCATCAGTTCATAATGAACCAATGCATCTTGTGTAACAGGAACGGTACATCTTACTTGCACATTCCCACTATTATCGTAGTACTTTATGTCGATTTCTTTGAAAGTTTCCATAATTATTTTATATTTTCAAATTCTTTTAAAGTGAATTTTTCTCTATCCGAATCCGTCAGCTCTCCTCTGTTAGTCGGATTGTACTCTACAAACTTCAAGCTCTTCTTGCCTATACTTCCTCCTTTTCCTCTTGAATATGTAGTAGATTTCCTTGCACAATACAACCGATAAATATCATCTTTTGATTTTGGAACTTGTATCGTAACAAAACCATTATCCATAAGCGCATCAAAGGCTTTTATCCTTTTATTATAGTCGCTATGGTCTCTGCCGACAATAACAAACTCCAAGGTAATGCTTCTTTCTGCCTTTTTTGGACGGATAGGAACAACTCTAGTTCCATGTTCTGTCCTTACTTCGTTGGTTATATAACTTTTATCGTCTGCGTCAGCTTCCAACGCATCCAAAAAGCCATACCCCATCTTGACCCGATAGGTAGTCCAAGCATCTTTTTCGTTTATGATAAGTTCGTTCGTGTTCATGCCAACAAAGTTAAAAACAAAATGAGGAATAATATTATGTTTTTATCACGATACTTTCACTTAAAATTTAAGTGCAAAAAGGGCGCAAATCCAAATAGAAAATGCGCCCCAAAAAACAATAAGCATTTGATATTATGAAGTTGTATTTCCGTTTCCCCTTACTTTTGCGGCTAACGCTACCTTGTCTTCTGCATCCTTGCGTATCTTTTCAATTTCTTCTGCCGGAGCATCCGTAAGTGCCAACATCTGGACAGCAGTCTCTAGAGACAGAACACCTTGATTGTATAGTTCCGCAATAACTTTCCACTTATCTTTTTTATCATCCTCAAAAGGCTCTGCAAAATCGAATTCAACCTCCAATTTATCCAATTTGCTTCTCTTCTCAGGATATAGTTCCTTCATAACGGCAATAATCACATGCGACAACCTACCAACAAGCTCTTCATAGATTTCCATTCGGTTCGCTCTCTTGATATAACCCAATACCAACGCTCGCTTTATACCTACACTGGTAAGCGTGCTCATGGCTTTCATTAATTCCGGTGACATATCCGGTGTAAATGTATCAAACAATATAGATTGAGCCAAGTCCTCTTTCTCTGCCTTGCGGATTTCTGAGTTCTGAGGAGGATTGATATATTCAAACCTGGAATTCTTTCCTGTCAATTGTATCAGCTTGCCTGGCTTGTTCCGCTTAGGGATTGATTGTATCACGTCAGCAGTTGCCGCAGCTATAGGGTCGGCAAAATAGTTATTCGCATCTCCTATCTTAGAGTCCAGCATCTCTTCACGTTCCATTCTTGGCTCTGCACCATCCCATGCTTTAGGTTGTCGAAAGTAGATGCCGTTAATCTTTCCGGTTGGATTAGGATACTTGTACACTTTCCATCCAAAGCCACCACGCTCACAATGATAATTGAAGACTGATGTTAATATATCCCAACATTCGACAGTCCTTGACTCTCTTTTTAGAGAATAACCTATTGCAAAAGCAAGCATGTTTCCGTACTGGTCGAACAACTCTCTCATCTTATGTCCCTTTGAGCGAGCTGCAACATACACATCAACATGCATTTTTCCGTTTTTTTGCGAGAAATTAAAAACAAAACCGCTTTCGGTTTCTGCTCCGGCAAGTCGTTTGCATTGACGTAGCTTGGTATTGAAGTATATATTCTTCAAGTATTTCTTATACAATTCAAAGGCATCATCGTCACCTTCTACTTTCTTCCACATAATGGGATTACCCAACAAGAAAAACAATTCAACCTCGTTAATGTATCTCTGTCTTGTTCTTGCCAACTTCTCCGTCCTGTATGGCTTTTCTCCCTTTACCCATTTATCCTCACGGCTCATCACCTTGTGAGTTTGCGGATTATATTCCGAAATGGCATTATCCACATCGAAATCATGTTGTTCCATCATGTTTACGACAGAATCAACATCATTATCTTCCAAACGCTCGAAGATACTTCTCTCCACACCCAATGCATTGAGCGTGAGGTTTCGAAAATATGTCTTTATCTGAATAATTGAATCTACAAACATCCTTATAACTTTTTGAAGCAAAGGTAATAATAAACAGGGTTTCTACCTACCATATAGGACAAACGCCTTTCACTTAGTTTTTAAGTGAATAAAAAAGACTATTTGTTAAAGAATCCATCTTTATTTAGCAAATAATCTTTTTTATTTACATAATACTTTTATCTACCCATATAGGATACTCACACTAACTATCTAATAATTAAACACTTGTATTTTTATTACAAAAGTAATTATATTTGTCCTTTAATACACTCCTAAGTCTGATTTTGACGCTTTTCTTGGCTTCATCACTTTACCGAGCAATACGGCAAGAATATAATACCTAGCAGCATCTATCAAATGGTTATCATGGTCTTCAGGAACATTGATATAATTACCATCCTTGTCCTTAGACCACACATATTTGCGGAACTCGCTCTGTAAATGGACTGATTGCCTAGTAGTGAAGATTTCGAATGTCTGCATCTTATCAATGCCAGCCAATATCGAACCAGCACCCTTTTGTGCTCCATATATGACTATTCCACCAAGAGCTACCTCATCTATAAGTCTAGGGTCAGCACTATCCGCATACACAAACAAACCTTCTTCCGCATAAGGGCGCAAGAATTTTATAATATCACTGGACAACATTTCCGTTCTATAGCAAAGTTCCTCTATATACAAACGATTGTCAACGATGCCGCACTTTACAATAGCCGTATAATCTTTTGAATATCCCCAATCAACTCCGATAGCTACTTTCCTTGCGTTGCTAGGGAACTTATCAACGATGCCTACATGCTTGAATATTGCACCCTCTGATACGTCAGACCATCTACCTATCATTATATGAGCATATTTCTCCGGCTCATTCTCCTTCATCTCTAATACCTCGTTAAGGAACTCCGGTGAAAGATGCTTTATATTATCAAGATAGGTCGTATGAATATGAAGTACTCTAGGGTCTGTACTGATCTGGACGGGAACGCCATCAAAATACACCTCTTTATGCGTTTTTTCGATGAAACGCTTATATACCCAATGATTTGAATCACAAGGGTTCATAATGATTATTACTCGGTTGTGCAAGCCTTTCTGACGGATTGAAAGCATGATACGCTCAAAATCCTCCTCACTCGTCCATTCCTCAGCCTCATCAACGACAAACGTAGTCACACCATGAATAGACTTTAACTTAGCAGTCTGATTACCACTAGAAGTATTGATACCACGGAACATGATTTCAGCTCCCGTCATTTTGTTGACTATATCCGTCTTCGTGTTCTTGAAGTAATCCTGTGTGCCATCAATCTCTATCTTCTCTTTAACCTCTGGAATTACAGAAATAGCAGCACTCACCATCGTATAACGTGTATAAAGAATCTTATGTGCTATCTTTCTTTCTGCATTGTATTCGAAGGTTAGTCTTTCGATAAACTGAGAGGCAGAGAAGCTTTTTCCTGACGCACGGCTTCCTGTAATAAGGTAAATGAAATGCGTCTTGTCATTATACAAGGGATAATAAACGGAATGTGTTTTTGTCATTATTCACCCTCCTCTTGCTCTTCTGCTTCCTGCTCAATCTCTCTTTCTATCCACTTGTTGACGGATATACCTTTCTTAGGGTCAAAAGGAATGCCCTTTTCCTCTTCATCCTTCTTACCTCTTTGTATCTCTCTCCAAGTCATATCATAATGGAATAGCCAAGTTGAAAGAGCTTGTACGTTAGGTGGAGTCTCCTGCTCGGTTTCTCTAGTTTCCACTACTATATCATCCGTCATAACTCCATCTACAACCATGTGTCTTTTGGTGGTTGTCTTGCCTTTTACCTTGACACCTCCAAGGGCGCATTTTAGGAATCTGCCACGCACGATTGCATTGATAACCTCTCTGCCACGCACGAGGGATTGAGTTATCCTTTCGCCTCTTTCCGCATTTTCGTCTTCATTCCAATTCTCGTATTTTCCGTTTTTCATTCGGTTGAAGACCTGTGGATTTAGGTCAACCCCAAACTTCAAACCAAGGGCGTAGGCAATTTCAGAATCCTTCTGACCTTGCTTTGCAAGCTGTTCTATCTCATCGTAGAAAGCATCGCCATTGTAATCAAATTTCGGTTTTGCCATTTTCTTATATTTATTATTGTTTCGCTATATATTGGGCAGATGGGATTTATACCTTGCCTCTAATCTTGTTATACATATAGAAAGGAACGGCTAGTAAGAACATCGGTATTGCCAATACCATAGTTATAGCCAAGTTCGCAATCTTCTTTATTCTTTTCTTGTTCTCCTTCATAATCTTTCTTTGTTTATGAGTTGACTAATTGCTCCACCTTGCTTACCAGAGGGATAAAAAAGCACAATGCCCATGCATAGAATGCCTTCTTCCTCCTTTTTCCAAGAAACAGAAAAACAATCATAAAAGGTATAATCATAAGCATTGTTATTGCCGCTATTATGTACCCTAGTAATATTCTTATAATCTTTTTCATTGCTTTCTCGTTTATATTCGTTTTGCTACTTTCATAAGCATCTCTCCCTTTATTACCTTATCGGTTTCGATAAAGCCAAAGGTGCTCATAAAACGCTCCTTGTTATCTATATTATCAAAGGAAAGCATGACGTAAGACTCGGCTTCTAAAGCTTTTTCCGCTGCCTTGGTATTTACCTCTTTCTTCACCTGTTGCATACGCTCTTTATTCGCTTGATATTGAGCCTCCTGCTGCTGATTGGCTATAATTTGATTTTGCTCTATCTGTCGCCTCTGTTCTTCTTGCACTTCCTTTGGCGCTGGTACTTTTCTGTTTTCGCTTTCTTGGGCAAATGGGTCTAATAATGAATTAAGCTCTTTACCTAACTCATCTTCGCCTTCTGTCTTTACCATTGCATCATAGCCGAACAGGGAAAGGTCTTCTTCCGTTAATCCGGCATCCATATAGTTTATGTCCGGCAGTAATTCACGGACTTTCATGTCATCCCATTCTCCATGAGCATTCTCGGAATTAAGCATGAGATTCAGCTCAACTTCGGTCTTGTAATCTACATCTATAGCCTCAGCCAAAAGAGTATAATCCTTTTCGGGATAACCCATAATCTCATCCATGATGGTTACTTTTTGGTTGCCGCCTACGATGGTCATTGTCTGCTTATTGACGGTTATACCACCAACAACGCCATATTTTCTTATGGAACGTTTCAATGTAGCTTTCTGCTGCGGTGAAATCTTCCTTGGATTATATGGTGCTATCTGCACTTCGGAGCGTTTGAACTCTTCTTGCTTGCCTGTGAAATAATCTCTTGGTTTCGTCATCTTATCAACCCATTGTTTCTTGCAAAGGTATGAATAATAATTGTTTAAAAGAAATGTTTGTCTGTGCGTCTTTTCACTTTGTCTTTTTAGTGAAATAACATATCGCATCAATATATTAATTGGCTTGTATTTTGGTTACCTTTGCACAAAAAAGATATGGGAGACGTTGGTAATAATGGGACATTTGCTAGGCTGAGAGCACAAGCTACCTCTATGCGGAGAAAAGCCGAGTCGGTTGGTGATAAGCTACAAGCTATAGCGGAAGGTATAGCTAAGAAGTATGGAGCAAGGGTCACTCCTATCAATTACAAGAGTGTTGACTCTATAGTACGCAAGGCTAAGGGCGAGGCTAATGGTATTAAAGACATTAAGGACTCGTACAGAACAACCATAATCGCAGATAAAGGGTCAATTCCGAAAATAATAAAAGACCTAAAAGGCAAATACAAAGGTTTTGAGTTCGTTAGACTCAAGGAACAGAAACTGGATACTGGCTATTCAGGAAACATCATCAATATCCGGAACAAGAAGACTGGACTTATTGGTGAGATACAGGTTAACACCGCCAAGATGATTTACGCAAAGGAGAATTACTCGATAGCCTACAAGCTGTTGGGTGGTAAGGCTATGCGAGAAATCTATAAAGAGACTAAGAAACCATCCGGTTGGGGACATGCATTATATGAGCAAAGTAGAACCGCCAAGAGTAATGGAGGTAAGAAGCAAAGGTCTGTATCTATGCAACAAGCTTACTATGCAACATTTCAATAATTAATATATTTAAATTTCAAGTAATAAACATTAATTTATTTGCAAGTTTACTATATTTTTTATATCTTTGCATTGTAATAAGGAGATAAAGACTATGAACAATAAAGATAAGAACAAAATCAGCCACCTCCTTAAAAACGGAGAGTCGGTTTATGTTTACTATTGGGAGGATGACATCGTTGTCCGTTATCAATATGTAAATAAAGAACTTATGTGTTACCCAAAAGGTAAAGGACGTAAGCCAAAGGAGTTTAAGTTCAATGAGAACACCTATGCACAAGATGCTCTTGAATTAGGTGAGTTAATAACGAAAGAAGAATATGAAAGATTCTGAAATGATAGAATTGTGCCTTGGTATCGCTTGCAAGGCGCACAAAGGACAGATTGATAAGGTTGGATTGCCTGTTATATTGCATCCTATCCATGTTGGAGAAATGGGTAATAGCACCGAAGAGATTTGTGTCGGATTTCTCCATGATACGATTGAAGATACGGATATGACCTACGACAAGCTGTTATCACTAGGTGTTAGAAAAGACATTGCCGATAGTGTATGTGTTCTAACCCATAAGGAAGGTGTTCCGTATTTTGATTACGTACAATCAATCATTGGCTCAAAAGATATGGTTGCAATACAAGTCAAAATCAACGACCTGCATCACAACCTATCGAGAGCTAAGAAGTACGGATTTCAAAGGCAATATGAAAAATGTACTACGGCATTGTCAATGATGGGAAGGTTCTTTCCACATGAAGAAGGACAATACTACCCATCCTTTGAATATATTCCTTAATAAGCAAGTTTCTTTTGCTTCTCTTTTATATATTCTTCATAAGAGGGAGGATTTATACTTTCTTCATTGAGTACAAAATCCTCATCTTTTAATATCTCTTTTTTCTCCATAACTTTATTTTTATATAAGCATATTATTTCATGTTAATCAAATGAATAAGTCCTTTTTCTTGTATATTCAAAACCGTATTCCTTTGATAATTCTTTTAGAGCTTGATGAACTGCATTTATATGATTTCTTTCATAAAATAGTTTATTATATTTCTCATCTGGACTTGTGCTCACTCCCCAACGTTGACGATTCCTTTCAGCTTCTGCCATCAAATATTTATGATAAATTTGCGCTACCTTTGTTGTTATCTTAGTTATCATCTTATTGGCATTTAAGATATTAGTTTTCCACCCACCTTTAGGTCTTTTTATAGAAAAAGTATATCCTCCTCGTGTCACAGACCTTATTTCTTTCGCATTAAACATCGCAGTAGTCACTATGTCAGAAGCAGAAAAAGGCGTTCCAACACGCTCACCTAATCCTTTTCCGCTCATCCAAGCTTGAGGATGATTATGTGTTATTATCGCATCATCATAATTGCCTTTTGGTAATTGGGTGCTATGTTCTGATCCGGTTGTAGAATGTGCCAATTCCTTTCCGTTTTCATCAAAAGCATAAATCATTTCCGTTTTTAGATTTCTTATACGAGCCTCGGTTCTTGCCAAAGCCGCATCTAAAGCTCTACTATGCCCAGCATTTATTTGCCTATCAGCACGCTCACTTCTCGATGGTCTTCCTCTGTATCCTCTGTCTGCCATAACGTTTATCCTTCATAACCTTAACTAGTACGCTTACGTGTTAAATTCCATCCGTATTTCTTTGCGTATTCTTTCATAACTTGATATTGCGCACCAACATTACCTCTATCATTAGCTTCCGTGATACGTTTCTGTATTTCGTGTGCTTCACGGTTATAACTAGAAACTTCACTTGTACTAGGGACTTTTCCTCCTTTCGTAAAACCGGAACGCTTTCTGTTTAAAGATAGCACTTTCTCGTTTATTCGATTTCGTATTCCGCTCTTTGAAAGATACTCTGTCTGTTTTTGCTGAAGGGTTCGTCTCCATTGCGAATTTTTCTTACCAAAAATATCCCATGCATCCGATTCTGAAAGTCCCCACCCTTTACTTGGTCTCTTCAAAGAATACGTATAATTCCCTGTAACTGCTCGTATCTCAGAAGCGTTATGAGCTATAGTTGAAAAAATGTCAGGCCCGCTCAAAATTACACCAACTCTTCCAGCTATAGTATCTCCAAGACCTCCTTTAGGATGGTTATGAGTGATGATGGCATCTTTATAGTTATAACCAAAAGGTAATTGTGTACTACGAGCTTTTCCCATTCGGGAATGCGCTATTTCTTTTCCATCCTTATCATAAGCATAAATACGTTCTGTCTTTAACTTTCTAATCTTAGCTTCTGTGTCGGACAAAGCCACATCCAACCCACGGCTATGTCCGGCATTGATTTGCCTATCCGCTCTTTCGCCTCGTTGAGGTCTGCCTCTATATCCTCTATCTGCCATATATAAATCTTTTTTTTTTATTTGCAAAGATACAAAATTTGCAAGGGAGTACCTAAATATCAAAGGTTTACAACTTCACTTATCTATATTGTGCAATCATTCTTTATCTTTGTTGTATTTGACCTCAACACCAATCATCGTTTGTTTCTCAAAAACCGCCTTACAAGACAACAACTTTCCATTCTTAGAGAATTCTTTATCCTTGTACCTAATATCATATTTGCCAATATGATAATCGTAGCAAGCATCAATACAACTCTCTACAAGATTTTTCTCTGCTTCGAAGTATGGCATTTCCTTCTTGCTCACTTTCGCAAGCCACCCACCACCTTGTATTAGGTCGAATATTCTTGAATACCCTTCACGCAAGCCTTTGCAATATGCTGCATAATACTGAACTTTCTGAAGAGGAACTTTTGTTCCTCGCTCCAACAATCTGACCGCCAGCACTCTAGCCTCATCATCTTGGCTTTGTTCCAAAATCTTCATTGCATGGTTTACAACTCTTCTTTCTTGTTCCGTCATATCATTTAGAATTTAAGTTTCTCAGAAAGTCTAATCTACCTTCTACTTGTGTAAAGGTATCATCCAACTCATCGTCACTCATAGAGGAATAGAAAGTATAACTGCATGGACGCATAGTAAAGCCATCAATCAAGAAAACCGAAAACCACATAATACGCTTTATACTGCTTTGTTTCAGATTAACTTCTAATACTCCTTGCTCTACTTTTACGACAATATTATTGGTTGATTTAATGCTTAACGCCTTACCTAAAACATCATTATATACTTCATTCATTGCTCTTTTCTTTAAATCCTACATATCTCTTCATTTCACTATAAGCTCTCTTCATAGCCTCAGCCGGAGAAAGATTATACTTTTTCTCAATATCGCTTGTTATATCCGCAAGATGCATCCTAAACAGCTCTTCAATGTAAGTGTCATCTTTCATTCGCTGAATACCTCTTGCGTATATCTTTGCCTTATCCATGCCCCATTCTAAGCCCATTTCGTGAATAAATCCATCTAACTGCATAAGACTTTTCTTCCCAAAGTTTCTAAACTTTGCCATTTCGAATTTGGAATATTGCACCAAATCACCAATAGTATCTATGTCGGCAGCCTTTGTTACATTCAGAACACGTACAGGCAAATCGCAGTTTACCAACCGGATAGAGAAAACTGAAGGAGGAATATCTCCTGAAAGTTCTTCTTCCTTTTCGCCCTCTTGCATAATCAACTGCATTTTTACATTCTTAATTTCTTCTTTCAAGGAATTGTTCTCCTGCTTCAAGTCTGCAAGTTCTTCAATCGCATAGTTGAACTTCCGTATAGCCTTAATGACAATCTGGCGCACTCTCTCCCTTGAAAGTTCAAACTCTTCGGCTATATTACTAATCATGTCCCCATTGAAAAATGCTTGCACAATCTTCTTCTCTCGCATTCCACCTTGTGACGTTAACTCCAATAACGTACAAAGTGAACTACCGATTTTGTCATAACTGAAAGAAGAAACGTTCAAGGCATCATGCATTAACATTTGTATCTTCGCATTTACCTTGCGCTCACTTGCCGATAATTCTTTCTGCTCTCTATCAAGCAATTCTTCTGAAACTGACAACATCTTGTACTTCTCGGAATACTTCTTGACATCATCAGCATTCACCCAAAAGCGTTTACTGCTCTTATCATTGTAGCCTCCAAGCAAGCCCTTGTTAACCCAGTTTGTAATCGTCTGAGGGTCAACGCCTAAAAAAGCAGCGGCATCATTTCTCGTCATTCTCTCCATATGGAACCCTTTCTTTTATTTTTTCTTAATAAATATCCCAAAAAATTCACGCCCCGTCATAGAACATATAATCATTCTTTTCCCTCCTCTTTCTTATTCAATTCGTTAGTAAAAAACCTTTTTAACCCATCGTATTGATTTACCACCTGTTCCAAAGCCTTATTCTTTTCACGTAACTCATCACGCTCTAAGAGTAACTTTCTGTACTTCTCCAACTCACATCTAACTTCTTTCGAGCTAAGCCTCTGTAGCTGATTGTTGAGTTCATTAAGTCTGTAGCCTTGTTCACGTGTTTTCTTACGTAGACGGCACAACTCTTCTTGCATCTTGGAATAATTCTTCAATACCCGAAGAGTTATTCGCTCTTCGGGTATATCCTTATTCATATCATTTTTTCTAGCCTTACTCATATTTAAAACTCCTTATCCTTTAAAAATAAAACACTCCCAACCAAATAACTACCTTTCCAACCAAGCCCCTTCGCTTGTATTGTAGCCAAAGTGTTTATAGGTTTATGTTTGAGAAGTCCTTCTTCATCGCACAATAATATGTTATCATCATCAAGATGAACCAACTCAACATAACCACCAACTAAAGCCTGAGCTTCCTCTAGCGAAATCTTAACTCCATTCTTTGGCTGCACCTCTTTGACGATGCAACCTACCTCGTATAACTTCATGCTCTATAAATTTAAATAAGACATCATATTTTGAACGGCATCCATATCGTGCTCAATGCTCTGCTCATATTTGCTTTTAAGACTTTTATAGCCCTCTAATATCGTAAAGCAATAATGTTTGCCATCAAAGTAAAAAGGCAACTCATTGCAATTCTTTTTGTTTGCCGTGAAATTATAAGGACTCCCATGTTGAAAATCAAACTCGAAAGAATTGTTATCGTCCTTACATCGCTCTACTATCTTACTTCTCCATTCTGCAATATGCGCTTGCATCTTTTTTTATCGTTAGATGTTTCTAACCATAACGTAGATAACGTAGTCCCCAATATTTCCAACTTGATAACATAAACGTTATTTGTAGCCACTGGTTTCAAAAACTTCAATGCTACATCCAAAGCGTTAGCCAAATCTCCACTCTTGCAATTATTTGCCCTAAATTGGCTTATTACTTGATATGCTGTATTCTTATCCATAATCTCAAAGTTTTAAATTTCAACACCAAAACTTTCTGCAAATATCTGAAGCATTGTCAGCTCCAAAATAACTTTCTTTGCCTCGTCTTCACTCATACCATAGCATACTGCAAAACGCTGACGTAACGTAAAACAATCCATATCGTGACGCTCATTTAAGAAAGCTATCATATTTCTTACTAATTCTTTGCTATTCATTCTCTTAGACAGTTTTTGTGGTGTGTCTCACCATTTTCATTATTTGTACTTTTCAATTGTATTAAAGATATTATCTAAAGCCTCATCGCAATATGCCGTACTAGTTACACATGCGCCTCTAGAAATCGCCTTGTAACAATCTCTAAGACCAAGCAAACCACCAATAAGCTTAGATGCATCATAGCAAGTAAACTTATTCAAGTCCAATGCATCAATAGCATTAATACCATTTTCTGTAATAACACCTTTAATATCATTGATGAACTTCTTCTGCTTTTCGGTAATCATCTTCATAACAATTGTGCTAGTTTTTAACGTGCTCGCTCTGCACTATCTTGCAAGAAACTTGTCTTGCGGCAAATCTTCAAGTATCTCTTAAAGACATTGCAAAGATACAAAATAATTTTCTAACATGCAAATGTTTTACGGTTTTTCTCTATTTATTTAACCTTTCTTTACTTATAACGTTTCTATATTACATACATTAACAATAAAGGCAGACTTTCACAAGCCTGCCAATACATATAAAGAAGATAATACATTATTATATATAAATTAAAAAGAACATTATCTGTTGTCATATCTGTAGAGTATTACCCTACTTTGTGGAAATACCTTATATATACGTTCTAAGTCTTCGGGTGCATTATCTCTTAGCCATGCAAAACAATCCAAGTCCAAAGACAAACCGCCTGACGCATTCCCAACCTCTGCATTCTCCGAGCGCAATGCTCTGGAGTACATTATCGGCTTAGGCAGATGCCGATGTTTCATATATTGCAAGATTTGCTTTTGAGTAAAACCAGCAAGCGGATAACAATTTCCACCATGAATGTAATTTTCATCCTCATACGACTTCAACATAAGGCTTCGGTTCATCGAGTCTGCTTTCTTCATGCCAAAGAATACGTATTCTATTCCGAAACGCTTTTTTAAGGCTTTTACTACCATTGAAAGATTAAGAACCTTTACCTTTGGATTCGGAACGCAATAAACTCCATAATGAAGATTGTATGTCGTATTCCAATGTGGTATCTGCTCGAACTCTATCTTCGGGTATCTAGCCTTCAGCCAGTTTATCCATCGTTGTATGTGTTCTAAATCTTTTACGAGATACATAAATACACACACTATCCGTTCAAACTTATCATATAACAAGTCCAATGTAACAATGGAGTCCTTTCCAAGAGACATCATAACAATGCAATCTGGACTCTGTTCCCTAGCCATATCAATTACCATATTGGCAACATCTATTGGATTCTTCCTAACTACAAGAGGCTTTACTCGCTTGCGTCCCATATTACAATAAGCTTAAGACTTGGCTACCAGAAACACGCATAGAGCTAGTGGCTACCATGTGCAGCATGTCACAAAACAGCTGCTTCTGTTCCAAGCTTTCAAAGTCGATAAATATGAAGTTATCAATATCCTCCTGTCTTTTCATACCGACATCAGTACAATGTTGCTTCTGCTCTTTTACCTCTTCCTTTGTCATCTTTGGTTTGGAGGCGTGCTCGGCTACAATCTCTTCAGATGTTTTTTCTATGTTTGGTAATTCCGTCATTGGTACTGACGCAGCAACAGAAGCCATCGGTTCATTCAGAAAATCCTCACTGAAGTCATCCATACCCGACTCTTTTAATGAAGCTTCCAGGTCATCTTGCAGCATCTTGATTTGTTCTGTATCTTGTTCCGTGAAGCCAGCAGCCTTGAAGTCTATTTCATCTATACTGAAATTCTTGGCAACCAAATTGTAATCTATTGGGTCTTGCGACTTCGCCATAAACAACAATTGCTCCTTCTCGGTCTTCTCGTCAAAATCAACGGCTTCTACCTTGATGTCATAATCGGTTTCGGGAGTACCATCATAACCTTGGATAAGGTCAACACTCATCACTCGCTTATGTCCGTCTATAAGATTACCTGTTGTCTCATTCCATTGAATACCACCAATGAGACCAACTTTCTTTATGTTAGCTTTCTGCTGTTTGATGTCTGCATCGGTATGTACCTTCGGATTACAAGGATTCAGATTTATCTGAGACCTCTTAATTAGCTTTGTTTCACTTCCTTTTTTCATTTCAGTTCCTCCTTATTATTAGCTTTCAACATGACTATCCTTGCCATAGGGAATACCTTATATATCTTTTCCAAATCTGCCGGAAATAACTCTTTGAGATACTTCTGATATTCTACATCCTCAATGTCAACTCCCGAACTTTGCTTATTCGTTCCACATACCTCTGGGTTTTTCAAGCGATGGTCAAGAATAAAATCCATAATTTCCTTATTCTTATATGTTGATAATGGATAAAACTTCTTCGTTTTCCAATTAATGGCTTCCTTTCCATCCGTGTAACTTCTAAGCATAAGGCGTCTGTTTAAAGAATCCGATTGCTTGAATCCATAACAAGCCCACTCAACGCCTAACTTCTCCCTAAGTTTATCGGTAATGTCAGCTAGAGTCCATTGTCTCTGTTTTGTATTCTGCTTTATTCCCATATACCCTGTCTTTATATAATTGAATAAAGCATAATGTGGTACTTGAACAAATTCTATGTTTGGGTATTTGGCTTTAGCGTAATTATAGTAACGCATGATATGTTCCAAGTCTTTCACAAGATACATGAACACTACAATAACTCGCTTGAACTTCTTATAACATAAGTCAAGCAAGACGATAGAATCCTTTCCACTCAAAGAATGGAAAAGCAATATACTATCTGTCTCCTTGGAAACATCGTCAATGATTTCTCTTGCTCTTTTTAGTTCTTGCATACATTATTCTCCTTAAAAACAAGGGGTTGAATGAATTAAGTTTCATTCACCCCCTCTAAGACTTTTAACCTCTTCTAAGTCTGCGGTTTACACGCTCTGTAACGTTATTAGCAGCGGTACGAGCTGCCAATGTTTGCATTGCGCCACCGTAAGTAGTTCCTTGTGCGCCAGTGTTACGATATTCGATATTTCTACCACGCTGTCGTCTCTCACCTGCACGAAGACCTGTTGTACGATTTGTTACCGCTCTCCATTGAGTGTAACGATAACCTTTAGATGCCTCTGACATAGTTGTAACGTTTTAAGTCCACGAATCATAAACTACTCCCCTTGAGGAATTATCTAGGGTCAGTGGACTTACGCCCACCTACTTTAGAGTTGTTTTAGTTACTTTGTCAACAACAAAGAAGAAAAACAAAGGACGCTCTCTTTCCTTTTTAAGCTCCAATGCCTCATACATTTCATCCAAATCGTGACTATCATACTCTTTGTGAAGAAAATCCATATCTTCTTTCATTACGATGCAGGTGTCATTCACCAAAACATCACAATCAAGATACCATGAGTTGTTATAATCATGGAAGTGGATTGCCTTTACTACTCGCAATGGGTCAACAATACCCTCCTCTTGCGCTTTAATTACATCCTCTTCTTCACCATGCTTTTTAAGGAACTCCAAAACATCCTTGTCAAATAAACGACCAATATAATGGTCGGTATAGGCTCTGTACTCAACCTTCTTCTTGCCTTCAAGAATCTCCTTGGCATTCTTTCTTGTCATAATCAAGTTAAGAACCTCAATAGGCTTGGCTGGCTTGAAATCGGGATGCTTCTCTTTAAATGCACTTACCTGCGCATCAAAATCTTCTTTGTTATTACTCATAATTTATTATTTCAAGGAACGCAATGCAAAGATAGTATAATCCTTTCATCCAAGCAAATGCGTTCGGGTTATTAAACTCACTTTTAATAAATAGTGAAAATTACTTGTTTACTAAAGGTTTGGTTGCCTTATTAATTTGCATCCGTTCCTTTTTACTAAACATATCATTGTAAATCTGCGAATCATCAATGACAAACTTTTCTTCTTTCTTCATATTTATTTCTCCTATATGTTTTAAATAATCACTCTTAATCTTTCTCCAGCAATGTTCGCATCTTGAAGAATCCATAAATTCTGTTGGCTCGCAAGGGTCAACATCTTTCAGAGAATCGAACTCATGTGGCAGAACCTTAAACACGTTTTCAAAATGCTCTTTGTTGTATCTTAAAGCTTCGTCACGATAACGAAACCAAGTACAACATTCTTGAATACTTGTATTCTTGCTGAAAATCAAATATGCTTTATTCATACATTCAATACAGTTGTTTCGGTGTGTCTCACCTTTTATATTTCAATGCAAAGATAAGAAAAACACCTTAATCTTGCAAATTATTTAATGTATTATTGATATATCTTAAATATAATTCGCATGCTGAAACATATTTTAATCTTTCATCACCTCGAAATGGGCATCCATAGCCTCAACAATATTACATAACGTATCAATGTCTGCATTAAAACGTCCCATCTCAATGTTACGAATATTGTTAGGTCTATAACCGGACTTTTCTGCCAGCTCCTCTAAGGTCATACCACTAAGTTCTCTAACCTCTTTAATCTTCTGCCCCATGATATAGCGATAGAGATTTCGATTACGATGTTTTTTGTCATCATCTGGATTTCTTCTTTGCTCTAAATAAGCAATTTCAAAGTTCCTCACCTTCAGACAATTAACCATGTTGCCAAATATCTTATGCTTAGGGGGAAGAGGAAAACCATCGGCATCCTCTTTTACAAGTTCTATTTCGCCACCTTCGGTAGCCTGTATGTACTGAGCGAAGCGAACCGCATCATCGTAGTACATTTCCGTAAATCTTTGTATCATATTTTAAGAATTTTCTACAAAGGTACACAAAATAACTCACATTTGGTAAAACTTGAAACATGCAAATAGGTTTTATTTGGTATTTTTAAGACTTAGCCGTATTTTTGCACAATAGGAATAAAAATAATTTAAATCATATAATTATGTGGGTATATAGCGAAAAACAAAAGACGTGGGTCAATCTTGAACAAGTTCAGCGAATAGCTAGTGATGGACAAGGTGGGTATCTGTTAATCAGTCAAGATGGCAAAAAAACACCAATCGACCAAACTTGGTATGATAAGGCAATGCGCTGGGTTGACCCTGACTGGTGGGAGAAACATCCTAATGGCGGTAAAGATTCATTGAACTTCGAAGATGCTTTGAAGGCAATAATGAAAGCTACTGGTGCAAAAATGGACAAAAAGGAGGGGGAAGAATAGACCTTCCCCTTTCTTCTAATATTCAATCATTGTTCTTTGTCTTTTTTTATCATTTCTGTTATATATTCAACAACCTTTTCATTTGCCTTATTGATATTCGTAAAGTCCTTTTGAATATAAATATCAGTAACATCTAGTTGAGAAACATGATTGAGTGCTTCATGAATGGTGTACTTATCAATGCCTAATTTGTTTCTTGCTATAGATGCCCAAGTATGGCGAGCAGAATAGAAATCGAAACGAGGAATACTCAATTCGTCTGCAATAGAATGTAATCCCTTATTTATATGCTTGTTGAAATTGGATGCATTGCTATACTTCTGATAGAAATCAAAGACCCTAGATGTTCCTTTGTATTTCTTGAACAAAGGTTTTATAATGTCGGGTACGACAATTTCTATATGAGCATTATCATTTCTTCTATCCCTAGTCTTGGCTCTGTCGTAAGCAAGAACGCCCTTATTATAGCTGACACATTCATACATATCAACTGAATTCATTCCCATCAGAAAAAAAGAGAGAATATAACAATCCCTCGCCATGCCAGCACGTCTAGTACCTCTGAAATTAAATACCTTGATAAGGTTCTCTTCGCTGATTACCCTATCTTTTGTCTGTGGAATATCCTTCGGAACGGAGAATTTATCGAAAGGATTGCTTTTAATAACATCATCACCATTCGTATTGTACTCTTTGATAGCCTCATTAAATATGTGTCGCATATTACCCAAGTATAAAGACTGCGCTCTAGGATGCCCCTCTAAAAACTTCTTATATCCGTTAAGGAATCTGTAGTCGATGAGTGAAAAAGGAAGCTTTCTACAGCCATTAAAGCGTGCAAGGGAATTGAGCATAATTAGGTAGTTTTTCTTTCCCTTATTGCTAGATTTCTCTACCCAAGCTTCAGTAAAACTGAAAAAATCCAAATCTTCTGTCTTGCTGACTCTACCCGTCAGATGTTCGCATATCCAATCAATATCAACATCTTTGCCTAGCAAGTCAACCTCTAAGTTATAGAGAGCATCCTTCATTACGTTCATTTTATCTTCAATAGTCTTCAATATCTTACGTGAAGAAATTTTTCCGGCTCTTGACAAATCAGAGTCAGAAACAACTATATTGGTAGGAAATCTTTTTCTTTGTCCCTTATGAGAAAGAACAATAGATACCTTTCTTGTCTTATCTTGCTTTGGCTTTCCAAGCTCGTATGTTATTGTTGCCATAATATTTTCCCTTTAAATTTACAATGTTTTGCGGCAATTTTGCGGAAAATGCGGCAATTTTGCGGCAATTTTACACTTTACTTGTAGTACTTAGAGCCTACTTGTGGAATTTCAAAATCTTCTAATAAATTGTTTCTGTTTCATAAGCAAAAGTTCATTATACGTCCATAAACGCCTATTTTATAGCCATTTATAAATAAAAATGGTGAAACAACCTATTCGATTATTTCACCATTCCTTGTTTGTTTTTTTGTGATTCCGTTGGGGTTCGAACCCAAGACCCACAGCTTAGAAGGCTGTTATACGGAACATCAATTAAACATCTAAACAATAGCGACTTACGCTATAGGCGAATAATCATTTTGCGGCAATTTTGCGACATTTTATGCAAGCCTACTCCATAGAACATACAAATATACTTTACATTATCTTTTCCTTTTCTGCTGATATTCCACAACTAAGAGCTGCTTCACATCTGCTAAATCCAACTCTAAATCACGATAGGTAGGATTAAAGGAACGCAATATAAGCTTTCCATTATTCATATCCAAGTCAATGATGCGCTTCAACAGAATACCTTCTTTATGAACTATGATATATTCCTTTCCGTCTATATGAAGTCCATTGTTCTTGACCATGTAATCAGGGCAGACTTTACATATAACGATGTCTCCATTCTGATAAGCTCTAGACGAACCATCATCCATAGAGTCACCGTTTACCTCAAATGCCACATATTTCTCTTTGTCTTCCTTTACGATAGGAATTGTTGGGAGCGATGAGATATATACGTCATCTGCATATCCGCTGAGATAACCAGCATAAGCCATCTGTGGAACAAGAGGAACAAAGCTGACGCTTGAATTAATATTCGACCTGATGTCATCGTTAAACATCTTTCCTTCTCCGGTCTTAAGCCAATTCAAATTTAGCTGAGGGTAAGCCAAAGAGATATTCTTCAAGAAAGTCTCACTTGGCATATCCGGTAATCTGCTAATCGAACTGGTATAACTCTTGCATTTGCGCAAAAAGAATGTAGTACTAATTCCCATCTCTGTACAGAATGGCGCAATTCTGCTTTTGTAATTGTTGAATTTTTCGATATTAGCCTCCGGCTGCAACATTTCACCAGCTCCATTAGCGAGCCAATCCATATTAAGGTCGGGGAATTTAGAATTTACCCTATAAGATACTCTTGCTGTGAATACACCATTCTTCCCTATGATTGGAAAGTTAGAGGCCACATCAGCTTTATCGCAAAATTCTCGTTTGGTAATTCCTTTATATTTAAGATACTCACGCAATCTTGTTTTTGCGTTTTCGTTTTCGCTTACCTTTATAGGTGAAGAGATGAACATTTCTCCCATTCCCGTCCTAATATAACTTGGATTTACCTGCGGAAATTTTCTCGTTATAGCTTGCAAGCTTTTGGAAGATACACGATTAGTTATACGACTTACGAAGCCATGTCCTAAGCCTACGGTATCCTCGAATTTTTCATTTGAAGTGTAACCCAAAGCAGTGATTACAGCCTTCAGTCTTTCGTATGCACTATTCATAACCTAAAATTTAATACGCAGTAAGCGCATGTGTAACTTAATTTATGTAAACATTTAGAGTTTAAAGATAACAAAGGTTAATATAGCATATTTAAACACTAATTTATTTGCATGTTTGCGATACTTTTCTTATCTTTGCACTCGAAAACATTAAATATGTTGCAAATATACATAAATATATCGTAACTTGCAAGAAATTTAATATATTTTTTGTAATATTACATAAAATGGTGAGACACACCATAAAAACTGTAGAAAGAATATGTCATTAAGCGAGATTAAGCAATTAGTATCAGTAGCATTTCAAGCGGGACGGATGGATGCCCAATTCGAAATGGGCTTGCGTTCCGACAAGATACGAAGAAAGGATGCCGAATGCTATCTTGCATCAAAAGGATTCGAAAAACAGATGATTGACAAATGGGTCAAGAATAGGTTAATGAAAGAATATGTAGGTGATAGTAAAAACTCACCTAGATATTATTCTCTCAAAGAAATCAATGAACTTGTTGTTTCTTGTCAGATAAAGAAAATGATTATTTAAAATATACGACTATGGCAGAGAATAAGGCAGCGAAGCCTGTAGAAGGGCAGAGCGTAGAAATTAAGGATTATGAGTTTCGCCTCCTTGATGCAGATGAGATAGAAGTCCGTGTTGGTCAAGGTGGTAATCAGAAGTCACCGGACTGGTGTTCCTTGTTGCTTTACAAGGACGCAAGATGTGACATGAGACGATTAGATGAGAAATTCGGCATCTATGGTTGGAAACGTAAGCATGAGCTTATTGGTCAGAACCTCTTTTGTACGGTTTCCGTTTATAAAGAAGGCATCGGTTGGATAGATAAGCAAGATGTTGGTACGCCAAGTAACACTGAAGCCGTTAAAGGTCAAGCAAGTGATTCTTTTAAGCGTGCATGTTCTTGCTTAGGTATCGGTCGAGAATTATACACCGCTCCCAAAAAGATATTCATCAATCTAAACCGAAACGTTGAGTATTCTCAAAGCGGAAAGTTGAAGACTGTTTTTCATGTGGGATATATAGATTATACAAACAGGTGCATTTCTAAACTTATTATCCAAGATGAAAATAACATTGTACGTTGGTATTGTGGTATGACAGAACAAGAAGTTCTTGACTGGATGAATAAGCAGAAAGAGATATATGGTTACTCAGAACCTGCCCCAAAGAGTGAAGAAGAGAAGGATGAAAATCTATATATGCAAAAACAATATGCTTATCCACAATTACAACAGACTCAGATATGGGAGGAGGTAGATAGAGTTTGGGATGGTTTTCCTGACCTTCAGAAGTCCGAAGAGTTTAAGCGTAAATGTGCTTTACGAAAGATGGAACTTGCACAAAGCAAAGCAGATTTGAAAGCCGTTTATGATGCTTATCCCGAATATCAAAAGAATGCAGAGTTCTTAGCTAAGTTGACACAATTTAAATCAAGATTAATATGATACAATTGAATAACAGTGGAGTTCTTTATGAGGACTCCACACATCAGTACTTTTATGATGGTCGTGAATTAAGTGGTATTACAGGTATGCTTCATCAGTATGTATTCCCCAACATGTACTCTAACGTAAACGAAGAGGTATTGAAGAAAGCTGCCGAAAAAGGCACTATTATCCATGAGCAGGTAGAGTTGTTTGCTTCATTGGGCATTGAGCCAGCCTCAGAGAGCGTCAAGGCTTTTGTTGCTTATATCAAAAAGAATGGATATGAGATAATTGGCAGTGAATATGTCCTTCGTATCGGAGAAGACCATGCAAGTGCAATCGACTTGGTGATGCACAAGGATGATGCACCGGACGATGAGGTTGAGATTTGGGATATTAAGGGTACTTATTCCGTTAACAAGGAGTATGTGCGTTGGCAGAACTCGATGTATAAGTTCGGTTTCGAAACATTGAATCCTCATCTGAAGGTTACACGTATATGTTGTATGTGGTTGCGTGATGACGAGAAGCGAGGAACAATCTGTAAACTCATCCCATTAGGCAAGCCAAGACCTGCGAGTGATGTTAAAGAATTGTTCCGATGTGAGAAAGAAGGTCGTTTGTATAGTGATGATACAAAAACACCTTATTATATTATAGATAACGAAATCGCACTCATGGACGTTCAAGAGCGCATTGCTAAATTGCAAGAACAGGAAAAGGAGTTGAAGGCAGCTATCTTTGATGGTATGTCAAATGACAACCTCACATCTTATAAAACTTCAATTTACACTTATTCTTTGAAGTCCGCTTCTGAGAGGGTTACGTTAGACACAAAGGCTTTTGATGCGGATGACGAAGAGGCTTACAACCATCTATTGGAAAAGTATAAAAAGGTAACTAAGGTAAAGCCTAGTTTGACCTTGAAAAGAGTTGGATAACTTTATTGTTTTATTAAATATTTTAAGTTATGGCTAATAGTTATAAAGGTAAGATTGTTGCTATCGAAGGCATTCAGTCTATTCAGAGACAAGGTAAAGAACCATTTGAAAAGAGACGTTTGATGCTTGATGCAACACGTTTCGATGGTTTGACAGGTGAACGTGGCTACGAAAAGCGTATCATCTTTGATTTCAGTGGTAAGAATGTTCATGTTCCAGATGGTTTTAATGTCGGGGATATTGCTGAAGTATTCTTTGACGTTGAATCTTATCAAGGAACAAAGAAGGATGGCACAACAGACTGGTTTACATCTGTTCGTGGCTACAAGATGCAAAAGATTGAAGCACAGAACAATGCGCCACAAGGTGGCATGCAAGCTGCTGCTAACAATCCTTTTCCACCACAAGCTCCAGCCGCAGGTGCAGCCCCTATGCCACCAGCACAGCCAAGTGGCAATAGCGCATCTGATGCACCATTTTAAACTTATTATGGTGGAGAATTAAGTTTCTCCACCTTTCATTCTAGTTGAAGATGGTTTACAATATGTTAAATCCGGTAGAACTTGAAAAGTTCGAGGAACGAACCAAGGCAATGATAGCCAAAGCCAAGAAACTACAAGGTGATTATTATAATGAGAAGTTCTTTGTTGTTGACCTTAAAGAGAGACAACAATCGAGGACAATTCAGCAAAATGCTTATTTGTGGGTAACAATCACTTATGTGGCTATCGAAGAGGGATATACAAAGGACTATATCGAACAAGAGTTCAAACGTATAAATAAAGATGTCTTTCTTAGGGAGCGTAAGAATAAACAAGGCAAGACCTTCCAATATTGGAGACACATACCAGACCTTGACAAAGAAGAAATGTCTTTATGTATAGACCGATGGCTTCATCATTGCTCTATGGAAAGAGGATTATACATACCTACTCCACAAGACCATGCTTACATGGTATGGCAGACACAGGTGGAGAGGCAAGCAGAATTAAATAAAGAGTTTTTATAGGATGCTTGGTGTCGTTGCTAGGTTGGATAGAGCAAACGTTTCCTAAATATTAGGTCGTGAATTCAAACCTCACCGATACCACATTCTCTAACATAAAAATAAAAATAAAGAATATGAAATCATTAACAGGAAAGTATTTTATCGTAGGTGTTCGTTATGAGAAGACATTAGAAGACGGAACTAACGCAAAAACTACAGAGCAATATGTTGTAGATGCCTTGTCGTGGTCAGAATGCGAGGCTAAGACTACAGAAGAAATGGCGAAATACACAAATAGTGACATGGAAATTGTTACTATGAAGAAAGCTGGTTTCTCAGAGCTATTCCTTTCTGGAGTTGATAGTGAAGATAAATACTACGATTGTAGTATCAACATGATTACTATTGATGATAAATCAGACAAGGAGAAGAAGACCAAGGTTCGTTATCTTGTACAGGGTGATACCATTGAGAAGGCTCGTAAGAATGTAGATGAGATTATGGGCAAATCGCTAATCGACTACGATATTACAAGCCTTAAGGAAACATCAATCATGGATGTATTCTTGCATAAAGATAAATAGAAAAAATAAGAGCAGAATTGCTTAAAGAGTTTAAAATTAAGGAATATGATTTCATACAAGTACAAGCTATATCGGACGAAGAAGACGAAGCATTTGGACAAGATGCTCCGAGAGGCTTGCTATGTTTGGAATCATGCGCTTGCCTTGCAGAAGAGATACTACAAGCTATACTACAAGTACATTCCAAAATTTACGATGTTTAAGCATTTCTCTAAGCGATATAAGCCAGCTTTGCTTAATAGTCATACCGTTAGGGAAATCTTGGATAGATTAGATGTAACTTACAAGCGTTTCTTTAAACATGATGCAAAGCGTCCACCTAAGTTCAAAAAGATGGTTGAATTTAGTTCGTTCGTCTTTATGGATAATGGCTATTCCCTCAATGGAAACGAGCTTGTGATAAATAAGATAAAGAAGTCTTTCAAATTCTCTTTGAGCCGTCCCTACGTTGGCAAGGTAAAGAGGGTAACTGTCAAGCGCAACAAGCTGGGCGAATACTTCATTGTCCTTTGCTTGGACAAGCAAGCCGAGCCTTACGGAAAGTCACACGATGGTGCATCCGTGGGCATCGACTTTGGTTTGAAGAAGTACATGACTTTGAGCGATGGTCGTGAGATTGACAACCCTCAGTTCCTTAAAGCTGACTTGCAGGAGCTTAGGCGCAGGTCTCGCAACCTCTCGAAGTGTAAGAAGGGTAGCAACAACCGCAAGCGCAAGAAGATGGAATTGGAGCGATTGTATCGGGATATTGTGAACAAACGTTCCGATTTCCAGTGGAAGCTGGCACATGAGCTTTGCAAGCGTTATGACTTGATTTGTTTGGAGGATTTGAACTTGGAGGAAATGACAAGGCGTTGGGGACGAAAGATGTCTGACTTGGCTCATGGCGATTTCGTTGTGAAGTTGGAGCACGTTGCGAAGAAGTATGGCGTTCAGGTTCATAAGATTGACCGATTCTTCCCATCGAGCCGTCTTTGCACTTGTGGTTATAAGAATGATAAGCTGTCATTGGACGATAGGATTTGGACTTGTCCTAGTTGTGGTGCGGTTCATCCTAGAGACCTCTTCGCAGCTGAGAATATACTTCGGCAGGGCATTGCCGAATTGGGGAGTGGTAGCAAGTCACCCAAGCACTCGCAAGGGCGCAGCCACGTTAGTCACCCAACAATTCCTTGCAAGTAGCGAGTGAGTATGTCAATCGACCCCCACAGCAGCAACTATGGAAAGAGATTATATTTTAGAAAATATTCAGAGCAAAGGAATTTACGAATTATATATTCCACCTAATGTAAAACATCATGGGTATTTTCCTAAAGGGCACAAGCCTTGGAATAAAGGCATATCTTGGAATGAAATGGATATACCGAAGGAGAAGCAAGATGCTATGCGCAAAAATTTGGAAATATACCAAGGAAAAGGAAATCCGAAATTAGCCGGATGGAATTCAAGACCAGTAATAGCTATTGACGAATATGGAGAGCAGGTTCATTGGTATAAATCGGCAGCTGATGCTGCAAGGAAACTAGGACTTATCCGTAGGAACATTACGAGGGCTTGCGTAAAAGGCTACTATTGTGGTGATTTTAGATGGAAATACGATTCTAGATTTGATAAAGGATAAAGATTATGGGATATTATGATAGATTTAACAAAGGAGGAAAGAAGCCTAAACACAAAAGGAGCGAGAAGCAAAAGTGGGTTGACAAGCTAGATAGGCTTATGTCGGTTTATATCCGCATGAGAGACTCTAGAGAGTTTCACTATAAGTACTTCAGATGTATCAGTTGTGGACGAATATTGCCAATCGACCAAGCTGACAATGGGCATTATTGCGGACGAACCAATATGAGCTTGCGCTTTGATACACGTAATCAGAATGCGGAATGCAAACGATGCAACAGATTCTCTTCTGACCATCTTATCGGTTATAGAAAGAATTTGATAATGAAGCTTGGAAGATTGGCTTATTTGCAGAAGCATCCTCACGCTCCTTTAGATATGGAAGAAGTAAAACGGCTCGGAGAACAACAAGTTGATTTACTGGAAGTAATGAAACATCAAGCAAAGAATTGGTCGGTGTTCGAATTACAGGAACTCTATAAATACTATGCGGCTCTAATTCTGAAAATGAATGAAGAAAAAGACAATTAATAAGATTTAAATAACGTTACAGTTGCAACAATAAACACTAAATTATTTGCATTATCAAATTATTCTTCGTACCTTTGCAATCGTCTTGGTGAGACACACCATAAAAACTGTAAGGTCATTTTTATTGGCTTTTGTTATGCATAAGACTTGTGCATTCCTATATAGTAACAAAAGTGATTTCATATTATTTGTGAAGTGAAGTTTAAATTAAGACCATATCAAGAAGAGGCAAGCAAGAAAGCGGTTGAGTTTTTCTTGGATGAAAAGAAAAATTGGAACGCTTTAGAAGTGCTCCCTACAGCATCGGGCAAATCCTTGATTTTGGCAGACATAGCTGCTAGGCTTAAGGATAAAGTGCTTGTGTTCTCTCCTACTAAGGAAATTTTGGAGCAAAACTACAAAAAGTATTGTTCTTATGGATTCGATAATGCCAGCATCTATTCCGCTAGCTTTAAATCAAAAGAAATCAGCGATGTTACTTTTGCTACAATTGGAAGTGTGAAAGGGCATCCCGAATTGTTTACTGACTTCAAGTACATATTGATTGATGAGGTTCATTTAGTGAAACCTGAATCCGGCATGTATAAGGAATTTCTTGATAAATTAAAGAGCAAGGTCATAGGTTTAACCGCAACACCTTTCCGTTTGTATTCCTATCAGAACTATGGTAGCATACTGAAGTTTCTGACAAGAAGTCGAGACAAGATTTTCAAGGAGCTTATTTACTATGTTCAAGTTGAGGATATGGCAAAGAACGGGTATATCTGTCTTCCGAACTATTACAAATGTCCACCACCACAATGGAACGAAGGAAACTTACAGCTCAATTCAACTTGCCGTGATTACACAGACCAAAGTGTCAAGCAAGAATATGAACGTGTAGATTTGTACGGATGGCTAGTTAGTGTTGTCAAAAGATTACTTAATCCTAAACGAGGTGGACAGCGTAAAGGTATCTTGGTTTTTACGAAATTCGTTAAGGAAGCTCAGAAGCTGACATATTCCATACCTAACTGCGAAATGGTCTGTGGAGAGACACCACCGAAAGAACGTGAAGCAATCATCGAGCGTTTCCGGAACGGTCAGACTAAGGTGTTGGTAAATAGTCAAATATTAGTCGTAGGTTTTGACTATCCGGAGTTAGATACGGTCGTGTATGCAAAGCCAACACGTTCTTTAGCGCAATACTATCAAGTCGTAGGAAGACTTCTTAGACTATCAAAAGGGAAACAACCTTGGTTTGTTGACCTCTGCGGTACTTATGAGAGGTTCGGGAAAGTTGAAGACTTGAAATTGCTAGACCTAAATGGCAAAGGAAAGTGGGTAATAATGAGTGGAAATAAACAATTAACAAATACATTCTTTTAAGATATGATAGTAAAATTAGACGAAAAAGCGTGTAGCTTGGATGCTGACGAATTAGTCGCTTTTGTCCGTCTTTCATTTAATGCTGACAAAGACGGATATGTGTATGGGAGCAACAAAGAATTATCGGAAAAGATAGGTATGTCGGTGGCAAAGACAAAAAAAGCTATTGATGGGTTGTTTCAGAAACAAATGGTATCTATCGGAAACGGAAAAGTCTTTATTTGGAAGCATGAAGACAACATAGAATTTGCTGAAGGTGAAGAATCTAAACCACACAAGAATGAACCTGAACGAATAGCATCGAATAACGTCCCTAGTTTGCAGCAAGTGGATGATAAAGCAAAGAAGGTTTGCGAATATTTCAATAAGGTTATCGTTGGAAGAGGAATGCCTCTAGTTCATGCCCTGACATCGAAGAGAAAGTCAATGGTTAATTCACGGCTTAAAGAATATGGGAGTGAGCAGATGAAACTTGTGATTGATAAAGCAGCCGCATCTGCATTTCTCAATGGTAGCAATGGATGGATGGCAAGTTTTGATTGGATTATGAGACCAAACAATTTTGTTAAAGTATTGGAAGGAAATTATGATGACAGAAAACAAGGAACTATTAAGGACGCAGAACAAGGATATTATCAGGAGTCAGCCGACCTCGTACAGCGTCTCAATCAGCAGAGAAAAGCAACGAATATTCGATGAATACGGAACATTCGAAAATGTACTTATATCTTTCTCTCCATCAAGCCAAGCAAGTTGTAAGATGTCTATAGGTAATGCCTTTAAAAGTAATGCGCCAACACTTACTTATCTTGACTTATGCTATGGAGAAGGTAGTGCGATAACATGGCTTGTAACATGGGTTTCTTATATCTATGGTATTTGTGGCTTTGTCAATAACGAGGTTACGGACAACACCAAGATAGCAACAGTAAACGCAATAATGGATGAGTATTATTTTCTTAATCTGAATGAATTGATTACTTTCTTTAAGATGTTTATTGCCGGAAAATTCGAAAAATTCTACAAAAAGCCAAATCCTCAAGTCATTACCAAGAGCTTGTACACTTACTGCTCTCAACGGATGGATGCAGTTAAAGCAGTAGAGGCAAATATTAAGAAAGAAAAGGAGGCTAAAGAAGATGAGGCTATCAGACAAAATGCTATCCCATATGAAAAATGGGCTGCAATAAAGAAAGCTAAAGGCGAAGAAGTCAACATAGAACTTATCGAAGACGATAAAGGAAACAAACTTTTTCGGGTTAAAGCTCCAAAAGCAGACGCAAGGTTAGACTCAGCTTATATGATAGTCAAGAACACAACAAATGTCGATTTCAAGGCTATATGCAAGCTAAGAGAATGTTTCGTTAGGAAATATGGTATAGACCCATACGACTTGATTAGAAGTTTAGGGAATAAAAAACTTAGAGAATATGAAGAAAGAAGAAATTGTCAAGGCAATCATTAAGAACCTTAGAGATGTAAATGGAAAAAAGTTCCGCAAGGATGACGTTCAAGCCATTGTGAATTATTTCATAGACCTCACAAAGCAATCGTTGCGCAATAGAGATCGTGTTATGATACGTAGCTTTGGAACATTTGTGGTAAGGCATAAAAATCCCAAGCAAATTAATTGCATACGAACAGGAGAGAAAACGATGACAAGAGAGAAAGACCATGTGGCTTTCATTCCTTCTAATGATTTTGACTTAGATTCAATAGTGTAAAATGGAGATAGCAGAAATAGAACAGATTATAGAGGCTTGCAACTTTGATGTCGCTAGCCAAACCCAAAGAGCAGAAACATTCAACGTAATTGATGCTATTGTAGAAATGCGCAAATACAAAGGTCGTTTCAACGCCAAACGTTGGGAATATGAAAATGTTAATGGACGTGGTACGATAGAAATATATTCTAAACTCGTTGCCGGAACTCTAGAGGACAAATTAGCAGAGTTTGCTATTATATTATTCTCAATGGCCAATAAGTACAAGATGAATGTCAAATCGTTGAGGCTAGACCCAGACTCAATGAGAGACCGTTCCTTTGAAGACTTGATGATGTCTATGCTGAAGATAGAAATGACGCATTACCGAGTATTCAAGAAGATCATAATATTGATTGGCATGCTTTGCGGATATTGTATGATGAACGGAATTGATTTGTTGTGGTTCGTAAACAAGAGACTTTTGATAAACATTAAATAGGATAAAATATGAAGAAGTTAAAGTTAGTTTTTACGAGTACGGATTTCGCATCTTATACGAAGAGTACTATGAGTATGTTATGCAAGGTTCTGCTACGAATTCCTTACCTTGTACTTGTAGGCATAGTTAGTACTATATGCTCGCTTGCTAAGTGTATTGTAAGGTTCTGCAAGGAGAACACAAAGGCAGCGGTAATTATCGGTTTTGTTCTTTGCTTTATGGCTATGTTTGTTGAGTTTGTCTATTTTAAGATTCAACTTGCAAAGAGTTCATATCAGACAAGTGAACTAATTAAGCGAAACTATGAGCTGGAGCAAACCGACAGATACGATATAGGCTTCCATGATGCGATGGCAAAGAGCAAGGAAATGCTTACTCAAAATATTAAGCCATGACAGATGAATTTAAAAATGCCTTTACGAGGGCACAAGCCTTACAGAGAAGGTTTAACCCAGATTACATGAACTCCTTTTCGATAGCGACTAAATACGATAGCTATTACGAGGAATACATGGAGATTGAATTGAGAACAGATAACGATAAGTTCTTTATTTCTACATTGACATGCGTTTACGAAGAGGATTATACTCTAAGATTAGACGAATTAGAAAAAACAATAGATAAATTATTAACAGATGAAGACAATGAATAAAAAAGTTATTTTTGTAAGCCTGTTGGATGTTATAAGTATTCCATCTGGTAATGAGCATCCTGTAGATATTACAGATTTTCAACTAAAGCACGATTTCTTTAGAGCGTTGCAAGCAGATGATAATATAGTCCGTGTCAATATCTTAGGATATGACAAGAACCAGGTAATGTATTCAAGCGATATAACATTCAAGAAAATGGTATCGGTTATTACATACGAAATTGCCATGTTTGCTGATAAGGCGGTAATTCCATATTGCTCTACTGATAATATTGATGATACTTTTGTTGATGCTGCTAAAAGCACCGAGAGTATAGAGTTTCTCAAAGACAAATCTAATTGGCTGATTATTGGGAACGATGATCTGGCTGATAAATTTGGGGTTGACAATATAACAATGGAGGATTTCGTCAATGGAGAACTTGGAGAATATTCTGAAGGAGCTAAGGCAGCAGAAAAGAGATAAACATATTAAACCGGAAATCTTGACCTTAGCAACCATAAATAATAGGTACGGAAAAGACCCGTTACCTGAGTTGCGTAATTTATGGGCAAAAGGACTGGTTAAGAATTGTAGAACTTTAAATGATTTAGGCTTTATATACAATGGATAAGGAGTTAATAAAAAAGTTAGTTGCACAAGGCAAGGCTTATGTACTTGACTTGCGAGGTGGTAGTGTTCCTTATAAGGAAGGTATTGCAGCGGCAGTTGATTTTTACTGCCCACAAGATGTAGTATTGAATATGCCTTGGGTGAAAATGGGTAGAGGTCATATCAATCTATCTTTAGGAATTGAACTTCCTAAAGGTGTTGGTTTGGATATTCGTTCACGTTCTGGCTTTACTGATAAAGGTATGCTTGTAGATGTTGCTTTTATTGACAAGAACGAAACACAAGTTGGTTACATGACTAATGTTAGAGCGGATATGGATATTTGTCTAAGTTTGGTCGATGAAGACTATAGGGACGATATTGGTGCGCTTTATAGAGTTAATTCCGACCGTTATATGCCGACAAAGGATAGCAAATTTAAACTAAATTCAGATTACGAATATTATGTTTTCGTAGTCAAGAAGGGTACTCGTATTTGTCAGGGTGCATTCCGCAAGGCAGAAAATCCAGAGTGCATACTTGGAGAGTTGAATATGGAAAATAATCGTGGAGGAGGATACGGACATGGTGGAGCAAAATAACAATGGGTGTTGCGAATATGCTAACAAGTATATCTTTGAGATTAGACATTTGGCAGACATGATTGAATGCAAGGATAATGCCGCTTTTGTTTCATCTCTAAAGGAGGACTTCGGAAAGCTCGGATTATTTTCAAGCGCAGCCAATTTCCTTCGCCTTATGTATGAGATTCGAGCATCTACTGAAGATAAGGAAACCTTACGAAATCATATCAGCGTAATGGCGATGGAAGCCTTGCTTACGCTCTCTTGGTATATTGTCTCAGATTATAACGACATCATCGGGTCGCAAATCGAATTGTTCATAATAAAAAATAAGCGGTATGGGAACGCATTTTCGGAATGTTTTGCTAAAGATGGTTATCCGTATGCCTTCGGTCATTTGCAAGAGAAGATTAATCGTATTTGCTCTTTGCTGACTTTGAACGAAGATGCTAAAGAAGAGCCTATTCTTGACAGCTATAAAGACTTGTTGGGCTATTGTATTTTAACTTTAATAGAAATAAAATGAAATACTGGATTTAAAGAATAGAAAAAGTTACCAATGGGCAGAGTTCGTTTGAGCACTGCTCATTGATAACTTCCGACATAGAAATGTATAGGAAACAAATAGATGCAGACGAGGTTGACTTTGTTTATGAAATGTTAAACTAAAAACAGAAAAGAATGAAAGAACCAGACATTGAAATGAATCTAAAGAAAATCATGGAACGCATAAAATGGATTAGAAAAACTAAGGCCATCTTATCCAAGGAAGAAATAAGTCTTTCCATTCCATTGATGCAAGATTTATCGCAAGTAGGCAATATTTACGATAAGTTTATGAGCTTTCATGCCGGACGAAATTCCACAATGGTACGTAAGCAATTTATCTTTGTTATTCTTTATCTTTATTCTCCTAGTGCCCTTGGCGGTTCTAAGATGAGAAGAGGACTAAGAGAGAAGATTGCTAAGGTATTAGGGTGTACTTGTTCTAATGTGAGCCATGATTATAAAAACATCAGTTTCTATTATGTTACTTACCGAAGTTTCCGTAATGACGTAAATGAAATATTAGATAAATTATTGGTTGATCTAAATTTAAAAAGTATAGGGGAAGATTAATTCCCCTGTCCTTTTTGAAGTAATCTAAAATTTTGTTTAACACCAAGTCTGTTGGCTTCTTTTCCAAAGAAATCCAATTTATTTTTCACTTTCTCTTTGAATTGCTCAAACAATGCAATTAAAGCCTCTTGCTCGGTATCAAAAAGTGATTCCTCTCTAATTGTATGCTGTTTAGTTCGTTCACAATAGTCGGGTTTGTATTTATAATTTATCCACCAACCAGAAGGGTTAAGCTCATTTCCATCGAACCAAGATACGTTGCAGCATCCCTTTATAATACAACGTTGCGGATGTTCAAGCCAATTATCTATATACCAAGCAATATCACCATTCTTATATTTTGGAATGGGTCTTTTTTGTATATTTATATTTTTCCATATTACTGATGTTTTATCACTTCCAAATACTTCAACTTTGCGAATCGGTATGAGTGATATATGTCACAAAGATTTTTCACTTTTGAAGTGAAGCACAGAATGCAGCCTGTATAATCATCAAATCCTAAGATAATATACTTTTCCTCTACATAACCTGCTACGTATGCCCCGATGTTCTTACCTTTATAAAGAACTCGATAACCCATATTAGCATTGAAAAATTCCTCGTTTGTCATAACGCCATATTATTTTAGTTCATCAAAATCAAACCACTCAATCTTATCGTAGCACTCATACAGAACTTCAATACGCTGTGTCCCGTCTCCTCTTGTGACAATCCATACATCATCACCCATTGCTCCGTAGTGAAGAGCCGTAGGATTTACGCCACCTCCACTATATCGGAACATTACCCACTTTTTTAATGGTGGTTTCTCTTCCTTTAGGTCGTGCCATAATGATGCAGCATTCACGTAAGGAACGTTTTCCGTATCACAATCAGTAACACCAACCTTTTCGGTACTGAACGTTACTCCGTTCAGTTTATTGTAATCTACCTCATCTTCGTTGCTACAGATGTTGAGGTAAATCTTCTTTGGTAAATTCTTAACTTTCATATCACTTAAATTTAATGACAAAAAACTCAGTATCAAGCCACTTGTCGGGACAAAGACCTTTTTTAGGCTTTCCAATGGTGATACTCTCAATCTCCTTCTCAATTCGTGGACTATCCTTGCGGTAGCCGTTGATAAAGAGGACATGGGTGTAAGGGCGATAAAGCACCTTTCCACAATATGTTTCTGCCGCCACATCATAAGCTACTTCGCAGTTAGTGGTCAGACGTTTAATCCAATACGGCTTTATTTCCCGATACTCCTCTGTCTTCTCACCTAATACGATTTTATCGAACCATTGCTTGCTGACTGTGAGGGTCAATATTTTCTTTTCCATAAGCTACTTATTTTTATGACAAGGGCAGCTCTCTGCGTGAATAACACAAACTCCGTGTTTCGTGTCCACAAGCAGATAGTCATGCCCATTCTTAGTAAATACTGTTGTACTAAATTCTTTTGCTGGTTCTTTTCTATTAGCCAATGAACAAACACCTTCAAAAGTCAACGCTCCTACAAGCAAACACAAGACAAACCAAACGGCTGACTTGATTAAGTTTAAAATCTTATTCTTCATATACTCATGCTTCATTTCTCACATTCCTTTCTATTGAACTTATTGCCTACAACTTTCCATTTCTTGAACAATACCAAGAAAGAGACATCTCTGTCTTGGCATTCATCTTCATTCATCGGAACAAAGCCTAATACGCAATCAAACCAAGTTACCGTTCTCTTCTCAAATGGGAACTCTGGATTTTCGATAATGTCTCCTTCCCACACCTCTTCCGCATAAAAATCTTTCAATCCTGTGAACTGGCAGACTGTAGAAGAGTCAACCTCGTAAGTAACATTTCGGTTCAGCATACTTTCTTTCTGTCGGTTTTCTATGATGTATGTATTGCCATTTTCCTCGTAGAAATAGCCTTCACACCATTCTCCGTTGTCAAGACGTTTAGCCTTGAATTTGATTTCTCTCATAACTATTCTTCTTTAAGTTCTACACTAAATTAAACAACAAAAGCGATACTCCGACAATGGAATACCGCTTATATATAAAGAAAGGAGCAATGCTAAGCACCGCTCCTTATGATTTATTTCCAAATAAGTATCTTGCTACAAATGCAAATGTTCCTATTACTTCTATAGCCGTTGTACCAAGCAACGCTAATATTATATCATCGCTAACATGAAAATTCACCATAGTCATTCCGTTTAGCATGATAATGAAGAAAACAGCTCCAAGATACCAACACATAAAGTCGAAAATCATAGAAGCATAATCTTTTCGCTGTCCTCTATCTTGCTTTAGCTTGTTTAAAGATTCTTCAAGAATATCGTTCTGAATTTTCGCTTTACGTAATTCCTCTTTTGCTTGCAAGTAGCTCACTTCATCCGAAGAAAAATCTGCTTCTTTTTCCTCTTTTGCTTCTACTATCTCTTTTGGTTCTTCGGATATAATGCCTATGACATCATTTAATTTGAGCTTAACCTCTCCTTCCATTTTCAACTATTATTTTAACCAACTTCTTGTAATACAATTCGGTATAGCTATCTGGTATTTCACAATTCTCGCCTTCCTTGAAACAAGCACCCCAAGGTGTACCCTTGCGATGAGTAAGGGTTACTAACTGAGAATCTGTATAATTTCGATACCTATCCCAAACCATTTTTACAATCATCTTATCTTCCTCATTTTCAATTTGAGGTTCAATAAAATTATAGTCACCGTCAGATTCTTGGTGTAGCATAACGGTTGGGTCTGTAATTTCATTTTTTCTGTATTGCTTGAAAGAATGATACACAGAAGGAATTACTGGTCCATATTTCCAAGCTTCAACTTTATCAAATCTGGGGTCTAACAATCCACGATGCAACAAAGCCAAAGCAAAGCCATGCGCTATATACACACGCTTTACAAGCCCAAGCAGATGTATAGGCTTTCCTTCTTTATGCGCCAAATCTATAAAATAGTTGGCAACAGAAAGTGCATTCGTTTTCATAAGTTCATTTTCTATTATATAGTGATTTTGATTATGAGTGCAAAGTTACTCTAAAATTTTCACACTGGCAAATTTATATTGTTATATAAAGATAAACAACGCAAAGTTTACCGAATGTTTTACAATCTAATAATATTTAAAGAACATTTATAAGAATCTTATATCTTTTTTTGCGGTATTCCAATATGTCAAAGAACGCTTTTTCTTACTTTATTCCTCCTCTAAAATCCCAAAGGGAGTTCCGTCGGAAAAGGTGTAATGCTCCATAATATCATCTAAAACGAATCCACTGATACCATTTATATAAACCTCTTCTTCGTCAGCGATAATAGAAGTAATTAAGGAATGATACCAACCTTCTTTTCCTTTTATCCATCCAATTGGCTGATGCTTTTGCATTTCAGTCCAGCACTCTTCTGCGTTCTTGAATGGTCTGTACTTTGGCTCTGGCTTGATGCGGTAATTATTAGGTTTTCCTGCAAAGCTCATGTTTTCTATGCTAATCCAGCCTGAACCTGTTTTAGTTTCAACATCTTTTCCGTCTGAAAATGCCTGAATAATCGGCAATAGCTGTTTTGCATCTTCTCTTGTCATAATCAATCCTCCAATTCTTTAAGATAAATATGTACATCAGTAAATGTAAAGTTTGTCAGTTTTTTATATCTATTTACTATATTTTCTACAAGATACCATTTGTTTTCAATGATAACTTCCTCGCCTATACGAGGAATATTATTGTAATGGCATGTTTCATATTGCAATATGAAATTTTCCTCATCATCTTTTTTATAAAAAAATACATTCATAACAATCCATTCAATTTTAAAGTCATTTCATCAACCAAGTTTTCAACTTTTCTCCAGTCGTGATGGTCAAATCCTTCATTAAATAAGGCACTCTCAGCTATTTTTTTTGTATTTTGTTTAAGAGTTTAAGAAAATCTTCTTTGTCTATTTCTACTTTACTCATTGCTTATCCTCCTTTGCCTTTTTTAGATAAAACATTCGCCAATCTTCAAAAAATCAGCCTTTAATATTATTTTTAAGCCTGTAAATTTGAGTATCTTTCTCTAACTGGAATAATAGCCAAGCATAATCTTCGTATCGCTGTCTTAGCAATCTCTTGCGACACAATCTTACATGCTTGTATAACTTATAATCAGCGGTTGCAGCATCAAAGATTATTTTACCTACTATTGCTAACAGATAAGCAGATATAAAGCCTAATGCAATCCAACCTAATATTGTAATTACTAAGTCCATATTCTTTTCTTTTTGCCCTCCCTAATAATTGATAATCTTCTGTGTTTTGCGAACCTTGGCGAAAAACTCACTGACTTCTTGTGAAGTTGCTTCTCTCCAGCAGCTTTTCTTCATCCAATTACCGATACCATTGGATTTCTGAATCATTCCATCTGAATCCTCACCAATTATCACGCCATATCCATCAGCGTTAATAAAGCCATCATGGATAAACACTTTACCATTACCATCAGCTAAGATAGTACCTGCTTTAAATTCACTTAATCTCATATTCTCTTCTTTTTACCCTCTCCCTGTTGCCAAGGAGAGGGTGATTAGTTAATTTATTACTGCCATTTAGGTTGTTCTACCACATAATCAGCATCAATGCCCATATCTCTCATTCTATCTTCAAGGGCTTCAAGATAAGATGTCATACCAAGCTTTTGTTTAGTCATAAGAGTAAACTGGACAACTCCTACTTTCTGTAAGAAACCTTCCTTCTTTAAGGCTGCGTTCAACTTGCTTAAACGCTCTACTAATTGAATATGCTCATCGAGCATTCTTTTCTGAAAATCTTCCATATTTCTTATATTTATGTCCTCGGTTAGTTACTCATTAACTTCAACAAACTTCCCGTTTCTAAGTTGATACCAAGTATCAGCCTTGATGTTTTCTCCGTCAACGTACTCTGTCTTAACGCATACTGGAACATCATGATTTTTCTCATCGCTCCATTTCCATTCTGCGAGCGTTATCCATGAGCCTACCTTTGCTTTGGCTTTAGATTTGTTTCCAGCACACATGATCACGGAATCTTCTCCAGTGCTGTCAATCTGAGCATAGTCGCCCGATGAACCAATCTTAGCAGAGTAGCCCAATGAACCAATCTTA
>ERZ1026868.33-NODE-33-length-120164-cov-42.624283_pt1 | contig 120164 bp, 106 predicted proteins | sample MGYA00380164_ERZ1026868 | MGnify/ENA primary metagenome ERZ1026868 (study PRJEB33269, sample SAMEA4719800) | human gut metagenome | biome: human-associated habitat; feature: organic feature; material: feces | place: Cameroon | collected 2013-10 ...
CAGGTATTTTATTACAGCTTTCGTTGTTGCCTTGATTGTCATTTCATCAGAAAGTGAAATGGAAATTATCACATCAAACTTGTAATAGCTTGGTGCTTTTTGCTGAAATTCGGAATTTCCAATTTTCTCTACAGCAGACGATTCAAGTGATATTTTTCTAATATCGATTCTTTCACAAAAAAATCCCAAACCTTCACTATATGCAAGCCTCATGCATTATTATATTCTTATGAAACAAGACAACAAAACCAGAACTTATATGTTCATTGGAATTCCAGGAAGCGGAAAATCGAATGTGCTGTTCAAATTCCTGCGTCAGAAAATACTAGAAAAAAGACGACATGACAACGGCAAAATGACAGAACCGCCCTGCGAAGTTATTTCCTTCAACGACTTCAATATCTGTGCCGGTGAAATGTGCCGGAAAATCTGCCGCATGATGTCCGTTCCATGCAAGACTGAAATCAGCAAAGCTCCGGAAGATTACAGCTACAGCCCGGACAAAACTTATTTTGTAGACACAAGCGGAAACCTTGGCAAGCAAAAATCTGTATACGATTTCTTTTCAAAACCCGTGTTTGCCGCAAAATGTTTTCTTGCAGTTCCAGCGATTATTGACCTCCAGATTTTGAGCGGAATTTTAGAGCAACATTCCTTTTTAAAGGATTTTCAGGTTGTCCTGACTTTCTGTGATTTTGCAAATGACAAAAAGATAAATCAGATTTCAGAATTTTTTGAATCCCGGAAGATAAGGATTGCAGCCCGCAATACTTCAGGAATAATCGACGGTTCTCTGGAATTTTTATAGTTTCGTTTTCGGCGAAGACAATTTTTGTGCGGTAAACGTGTCGCAATAAATAAGCGTGAAGCTGTAGATTTCGCACAAATCACGCGCAAAAATTCTCTGATAAAGAATACTGTATTATTTTTCCGAAAGCCTGATTTTTCCAGATTTTTCAAGTCCGAATATCGTATCAAGAATTTTCTGCTGCGCTTCAAAAGAATCCTTGCAGGAAACATCAGTGTTGTACTGCATATCTTCCGTTATCATCTGCTCCGCACGTTTTGACATATTGCGGAAAAACACATTCTTGACTTCCGAAGTCGCTTCCATCAAGGCATATTCCAGATCCATAACATCGATTTTCTTTAGAACCAGCTTAACGGCACTGTCCTTTAAAAGATAAATGTCGTCAAAAGTCATCGCATTTTTCATGTCCGCCTCCAGTTTCGTCTTATGAAAGATTTTTATTCAGCTTTAAAACTATGATAGAACAGCGGACTTGCAAATAATGACAGTCTAATTTTTTTCAAAAAAAATATTTTTCGTGATATAATTTTTAGGCTTGCATTATATGAAAGTGTTATGGTGTATACTGAAACTACAGTGAGGTGAAAAGATGGAAAAATCAAATTATCAACAATTAGATGAAGGACTTGATGAGAAAGTAATAGGATTTGATGGAAAAACATTTACGCTCAGAGAACTTAGAGTTACGGCTAATGAGTATACAGCAAAAGCTCCAATCGAAGAACGTAAATCAATAAAAGAAAAATTCGAGCAAATATTTAATTATGATAAAGAAAAAATTCCGGACGAATTATTAAAGGAAGTTTATGGAGATAACATAAAAACTAAAGAAATTTGGAAACCAGTCCCATTATATAAAAAAGAAAAAGACGGAGAAGCAGAATATTCAGCAAGCAATTTTGGAAGAATAAAACATTATGGAATAATAATGAAGCAAGGTGACAAATTGGGAAAAGAATATGGCGGCTACCTTGTAATGAAAGATTATACAAGACCAGCTGAATATAAATTTGATTCTACAACCTGTGTTTATCGTTTTGTCGCAGCAGCCTTTTTACCAAATTACAAAGAGGGAATGCATGTTCACCATATCAACAACAACGGATATGACTGCCGCCCGGAAAATCTGATTCTGCTGACTCCACCACAACATTCAAAAGTACATGGATTTCCTGTAAAAGGCGATGACAATTCATACGAAAAGGTTTCACAAGTTGGGCAATAGACGGCTTTCACTTTCTAATTACCGCAGGGCTTTGCAGATTGACGAACTGATTGCAGCGGAAAAATATCCGAACGTCGCTTTTCTGATGCAAAAATTCGAATGTTCGGAGGCTACGGTTCTGCGGGCAATAGAAACTCTAAGAAACGATTTCGGTGCGGAAATATTATACGACCGCAACAGAAAAGGCTATTACTACGCTGAACCGCATTTCCGCCTGATTGCGAGCTTCACGACCGAAAAGCAGATTATCGCCGCGCACCTGATGACAAATCTGCTCAAAATTGTAAAGGACACGCCAATTTATAATCAGGCGATTGAAGTATACAAAAGCCTAGAAAACGAGCTTGACGGAAACGAAAAACTGAACGCGGCAAAACTTGAAAACCGGATTGTGTTCCTCGGAATGAACGCGGTAAAAATAGAAGATAAGCTATGGAATCTAATCGAAGAATCCATGATGAAAAACCGCCTCATCCAGTTTGACTATTATAAAAATGGCAGGCGTTATGAAGTTACCGTTGAGCCTTGGCAGCTTGTCTACTTTCAGGGAATGTGGAGCTTGTACTGCTACAATAAATTCTACAAGGAAACTCGGCTCTATAATCTTCCTGCAATCACGAATCCAAAAATTTTGGACAAAACTTTTACTCTTCCGCCGGACTTTGAATTTGAAAAGCACGGCAAAGGCAGCTTCGGAAAATTCATCGGAAAAGAAAACTACAGCTTCAAACTGAAAATCCGCAAGGAAAAAACCGACTACATCCGAATGTACAAATGGGCGGACGACCAGAAATTCGAGGAACAGAGCGACGGAACAGCAATAATGACTTTTACAAGCAACCAATACTACCCCGTCCTGAACTGGATTCTGGAAAAAGGAATGTATGTCACTCCACTTGCGCCGCAAAAATTAGTTAATGACTGGAGGGAGAATGTCCTTGCGATGTATGAGGAAGTGCGGGAGGTGTGAGGTTGTTTCTCCGTTTTTTTACTCCCTAATCACAACAATCCTGTCAAACTTGTACATTCCACTTTCAAAAAGAACGATAAATGGAATTTCCATGCAGAATGATTCGCCATAGTCAAACACGGCAACTGAATAATTCTGTCCGCCACGACCTTCAAAATAGGCGTTATTAATAGAAGAAATTATCTTCTTGCTGACCATCACGCGGCATTTTGCGGAAGACAATATCGCTTCTGAAATTGCCTGAGACTCGCTGTCGTCTGACTTCATAAAATCGGCAAATGAAAAATCCTCGCTTCCAAACAAAAACGGAATATAGCACTTTTGCCCCGCGACTTTAGGCAAGAATGACTTTTCTGTTTCATCCGTTGTTTTCGGGTCTATTAAAAGTAAAAATTCCGCGCCGACTTCCAAATCCGTGTTCACAGGCTTTACATCAACATTTTCAGGAAAATCCTCAAGGGATTCCTCGTCAAAATATTCAAAAATTTCTTCCGGATCATCATCCGCCATTGCAAACAAAAGTTTTGACAATGTTATTTTGTAATAAATCTGATATTTGCCGTCTTTATAAGTAATCGACTGAACATAATCAATGCAGGAAGTGAACAACAGAGAAACTAAAAATAAAGAGAACAAGTAAAGAATTTTTTTCATGGGTTTTCTCCTATAGGATAATATAACATGAATCTTTGTAAAATTGATATTTATGCGAATTTAAAAATACTTCGACTTTCCAATCCTGTGAAACTGCTAGAGTTCAACAATCAGCAAAAACTTATACCATTCCAAATTGCCCTTAAAAAAAAACTTTTCATTTCAATATGTTCTAATAATTAACCTATTTTTTTCGTTGCTTCTATTTCATTTTTCCCCACTTGATATTTTTGCATCTGTATGCAAAAATATCAAGTGGGATGTTTCTATGATAATAAACCGGGATTTTTACTTAAACAAGCTCATTTCCGCAAGGCAAAACAACATGGTAAAAGTGATTACCGGAATCCGTCGCTGCGGCAAATCATTTTTGCTCTTCAATCTTTTTAAGGAATACCTTTCTCAAAACGGAATTGATGAATCCCATTTTATAGAAATCCAGTTTGATGATTTTGCTTTTAGAAAGTACAGAAATGCAGAAGAAGCATATAATTTCGTAAAGAGTAAACTAATAGATTCAAAGCAGTATTATATTTTTCTTGATGAAGTTCAACTTTTGGAAAATTTTGAGGATGTCTTAAACGGATTTCTCCACATCCCAAATGCAGATGTTTATGTAACTGGAAGCAACGCAAAATTTCTTTCAAAAGACATTATAACTGAATTTCGCGGTCGTGGAGATGAGATTCATATAAGCCCGCTCTCGTTTTATGAATTTATGAGCGTGTATTCTGGTTCAGTTGAGGATGGCTGGAAGGAATACATCACTTACGGCGGATTGCCTGCGGTCGTGCTTCTAAAATCGCCGGAAAAGAAAGCCGAATACTTAAAGAATATTTTTGCAGAAACTTATATAACCGACATTGTAGAACGCAATAAAGTCAAGAACACTTCAGAACTTGAAGACTTAATCAACCTGGTTTCATCAAGCATAGGTTCGCTTACAAATCCTAAAAAAATCGCGGATACCTTTGTAAGCAATAAGAAAAAAATTAGTCAGGAAACTGTAAAAAAATATCTTGAATATCTAAGCGATTCTTTTCTTGTTTCTGCCAGTTATCGTTACGATATTAAAGGAAAAAAATATATCGACACTCCTCTAAAATATTATTTTTCTGACATCGGATTACGGAACGCGCGGCTGAATTTCAGGCAGATGGAAGAAACTCACATCATGGAAAACATTATTTACAATGAACTTGTAATGAGAGGTTACAATGTTGACGTTGGAGTTGTTCAGATTAGCGAACGAAACAAAGCTGGAAAATCTTGCCGCGTGCAATATGAAATTGATTTTGTAGTGAATAAAGGTTTTAAAAGATATTACATCCAGTCTGCGTTTGCTTTGCCCGACAGAGAAAAAGTTTTACAGGAAGAGCGGCCTTTTTTGAATATAAGCGATTCATTCAAAAAAATCATCATCGAAAAGACAAATATTCATTCATACTATACCGAAGAAGGAATACTTGTTCTAAGCATTTTTGATTTTCTTTTAAACGAAAACAGTCTTGAAATATAACGGAGAAATAAAGCATGGAAAACTGCATCTCCACTTGATGCAGACTTGCCGCAAACTTTTGATAAAGATGCATTTGATTCAAAAATCCACAGAGTCATGCCGCATTTTTTAAATTATTTTCCAAACTGACTGATAAATTCCTTTTTGTCGTTAATGCCGGTTTTTTCGTAAATGCTTGAAATGTAATTTTCTACGGCGCGCTGTCTTATTTGCAGTTTTTCCGCAATCTGCATATTGGAAAGATTTTGCAGAATTAAAGCCATCACCTGTTTTTCTCTTTGCGTAAGTGCGTCTGTAAAGGAATTGAATTTTACAAGATTTTCCCGCAATTCTTTTTGAACAAAAGTTTTTCCACTAAAAGCATTTTCCATGCATTCTATAAGCTCGTCCGACGGCGCGTTTTTTGAAATATAGCCTGCCGCTCCGTTTTGAATTGCCGTCTGAACCATTCCTGCCGAAAAGAACATTGAATACACTATGATTTTTAACTCTGGATAAAGCGAGTGAAGCTTTGCAATAAAATCAAAGCCTGCGTCGTCGCCAGAAAAATTAAGGTCAGAAATCACAAGGTCTGGAAGTATGTTTCCGCCCGACAAAAGCGCAAGGTCGGAAAGCGCCGATTCAGGGGTGCTGGCATTTCCTCTGCAAATCCAGTCAGATTTTTTTTCGATGAAAGAAATAGTGCCAATGCGCAAAAGCTCGTGGTCGTCAACAATGTAAAATGTTTTTGCCATTTTTTAAACCTCCACCGTTATATGCGTTCCAAAATCCGGGGCAGAAGAAAACGTCACTTTTCCATTAAGAAGCTTTACCCTCTCACAAATATTGCGGACTCCAAAATGGGATTCCTTGGACTTTTCAAAAATGGCGGAGTTTATCTCTTTTACAAGCTCCTCGTCCATTCCGCAGCCGTCGTCAGAAATTATGATTTTAAGATGGCTGCGTGGATTTTTTGCGGTCATCGCTCGTGCCGAAATGGCCTTTGACAATGCCGCTTTTTGCCTGGCGGGTTCGACAGACTCAGCCGCCAATGGGTTTCTCTTAAAAAACACCGTAACTTCGTTTGCGCCCGCATGATTTTTTATATTCTGCAGCGCTTCCTGCACAATCCGGTAAATATTCAAAAGCTCGTCGGCATTCAAGCAAGAAAAATCAACATCGTTTTCCGCAATCAGACGGAATTGAAAAGATTCTCCAAAAATCTTTTGAGCAAAAACATTCACCAAAGAAAGCAGATTGTCTTTTGTAATGCTCGGCGGAGTAAGGTTGTAGCAAAGATTTCTGATGTTCTCGATATTTTGATTTTGCGTTTCAATAATTTTAGCCGCCGTGTCTTTATCAGAAATATTTTCTGCAAGAAGAGAAACATACCGCAAATTCTGCGCAACGCTATCGTGAAGCTCACGGCTGATTCTTTTCCGCTCAGCTTCCTGAATCAAAATCGAATGTTTCAAAAAGACTTGCGAACTGTAAAGCATTTTATCTTTTTCAAGCCCTTCTTTTATGTTCAAAACGACAAGAATCGCTCCGCCAATCAAAATCGTAAGTGTAAAATAAAGGAAGAAAACGTACAGTTTTTGGTGCGTGTCTTCAAGACTTGCGTTTTTGTCTTTAAGAAAGCTCATAAAAACCTTGTCCATTTCGTGAACGGCAAGCAAAATCTCTTCCTTATGATTTTCTTTTTCCAATATAAGCGGCTGCAAGCCTTCTGCCAGGGAAATGCATAACGCAATCTGATTCTGCACCGACTCTTTTAATGCCATGTCGTTATTAAAAGTTTTAGTGTCAAAGCGCTTAAGCGTGTCGATAAAATACACAAGCGAAGAAGAGTCCTTCTTTTCGCAAAATTCGTTATAGGAGTCACAGATTACATCCGTGTCGCAAATTTTATCTGGAACTTTTTGCGTGCAAGAAACGAGAAGCATGGTAACTGAAAACAGAAAAAGGATTTTTTTCATATTTTCCATATCGAATCAAAGTCAGCATACTGCCGCCGATTTTTACCTCTCCCCGTATATAATTCTACTATACAACTTACTGATTCCAAAACCCAAAAAAGTCGTAATCACTCTGTCTAAAATAGTAACTGGAATGCGTCCTATAATTGCGGCGGTAGGGAAATTCATATATTCGTCGAAGGCAAAAATAAGTTTGTTGAAATTCCAGTCTTTCTCGAACAAGTTTTTTGCAATCCCATTTAACAAGCCAGAGACAACGCTGCACGAAAGCCCGGCGAAAACCGAAGCGGTAAGAATGTACAGAAAAGTCAGGTTCACGCCCTTCTCTAGATTTTCCTTTTTGCGGATAAAAAGCCAGGTTACAAGAATAATCGTAAATGCAGAAAGCGTGTACAAGAACACAAAATCAGTTTTTCCGTAGAGGATTTTAAGCTTTATGCAGGTAAAAGAAATGAACAGAATATATTCAATAAGAGAGGCAATCGGCCCGAACAGAAACAGGGCGGCAATCATAAAAATGGTGTCAAAGAAAAACGGCGATTTTAAGACGTCCTGAAAAAAATAAGCCACAAGAAAATCGCACACACTAAAAATGAGGATTGTGAGTGCAACAATAAAAAAATGCTATCTTGTTTCAATAGTTGCTCCATAAAAAAGGCGACTATAAAAGCCGCCTGTTAAGTTCTCCGATTAGGGTTGGAGCGTACCCAGTTTAAGTTTTTCGTTTAGAGCCGAAATGTACTCAGTTTAAGTTTTCCACTTAGGGCAGGAATGCTCCCTACAGAAAATATAAGCAAATATTTTCCAGAAGTCAAGTGAGATTTTTTCAAGATAACAATTTTAAGAAAAAAAACAGGCTTCTCCACTACGGAAGAGCCTGATTCATTTTCACCTATCTCTTATCCCCTAAAAAAGTCAATCAAACATCCTGCCTGAATAATCTTAATGATAACATTTGTATCGGCAAGAATCATAAAACGCTCGCCTCTCTGAGTTCTGTTACGGAATCGTGGTTCAGATGAATTTTTCCTGCCAAACCAAAGAAATTTTTCTTTGTTCCCGAAGATGTTTTTGTTACGTGCATTTTTTTTCATATTTAGTTCAGCAGTTTTAATAATGAGGATTTATTCAATCATCAGCTTTATGTTGTCAACAACGGAATTTATTTCTTCCTCAGCTGCCTTTTCTATAAAATCACAGTTTCTTTGAGTCCAGTCAAGATTTTTTACCTGGTCGCTTAAAATACAGCCATTTATGGAATGGTTTTCCAGCACAATTTCAAAAGGATAACCCTTTATATGGCTTGTAACAGGACAGAACAAGGCAAGTCCTATTTTCTGATTGTATTTTTTCTGGGAAACGCAAACTGCGGGACGGCGACCTTTCTGTTCATGTCCAGTCTGCGGATCAAAATCCAGCCAGACCAAGTCACCTTTTTCAGGAACATATTTTGATTTTACCATTCTTCTTTTCCTACAGCATTGCCTGTTGAAACTTCTGAATGAATGTTCTCTGGCGTTACCATAGCAAGCATGTCGTCAAGTGATTTTTTCTGAGGAAGAATGGTTATTTTTCCTTTTTCAACAATCACTTCAATTTTACTGCCGCTTCTTACATTGTTGTCTTTTGCCCAAAGAGAAGGAATTCTTAAACCGAGGCTATTCCCCCATTTCTGAACTACAGTCTGCATAATGCGCCTCCATATATTCAGTATATACAATGTATATTCTATTTTGTCAAGTTATAAAAACACGCATAAGATGATTTTCTGGCACTCTCTCATTACAACTATGCAGACCATAAAAAAAGCTTCCCGCAAAAAACAGGAAGCCTTTATAAAAATCCGTATTTTACCGGATTAAACCGCAGGACTATTTTTTTACATATTTATCACAAGAAGTTTCATCATTTACATCAACTCTAGCTGTGGATTCATGTACATCAAGGTAGAATACGCCGTTGTTGATTTCCAAAGAAACTTCCTTCCAGTCGAGTTCTTTTCTATCTTTCTCTACAACTGTAAAATTCAGTTTTCCGTTTGTAAAATCTCCATCAGCAATTGTATATGTTCCTCTCATGTCTTTTTGTGTATAATTATTCACCTGAGGGAATACACTTTCTCTTACCCAGATATTATCTGCATAGAAATAAATTGTTTTTATGTTTCCTCCCGCAATTTGAGTATAAGTAAACGCTGCCAACGCTGATGAGCCTGAACCGCCGTCATCATCATCACTTTTAAAAATTTCTTCATAAGAAACTCCTTGAAAAATTAATATGGCAGTATCTTACAAAAAAAATCGGGGGGGGGAAAAGTGCGTTTTACGCACCGAAAATAAAAAAAAGCCCTGTTTCACATCAGCAAAACAGAGCTTTTCAGTTATAGATTGTCAGTTTAAGCCTGCCAATTAGACATCGGCTGGTTATCCCCTGTAAAAGTTAATCAAGCATCCTGCCTGAATAATCTTTCGCTCGTCGTCGGTCATGTCGCCGGTTGTGCCGTCGGCGCGGACTGCGTAGGCTTTTACGCTCGGAAGTTTTTCCGCAATCATCTTTTTTGTAGTCTATCGTCCGTTGTTTTAATGTCAACAACAAGTCTATAATGGTTTTATGACAACCGAAGAACAAGATATTCTTTCAGATTTCGGAAATCGATTAAGAAAACTTAGAATTGAAAAAGGGGTTTCACAGGAAAAGTTTGCGGATTTGACACAGTTGGACAGAACTTATGTTTCAGGATTAGAGAGAGGAAAAAGAAACCCCTCATATCTAATTCTTTTAAAAATTGCAAAATCATTGAACATCTCTGTGAAAGATTTATTTTAGGAAATTTTTATATGAATAAAATAACCCAGTTAGGAATTCGAAGCCATTCAAAAGCATCTGAAAAATATGTGGATGTAACATTTTCTTATGACAATGGACTCTACTTCAACACGTCTGTTCCAATTCAATACCGCAGAACGGGAATCGACATTCCAGAAGATGACCTGAATCAAATTAGAGATTATCTTATAAAAGTATATAATGAAGTAAATCCTGACAATTGGGAAAACTGGAAAAAAGAGCAAGCCGATTTTTGGAAAGCAAAACCAAAAGCAGATACAACAAAATCATTTTTTGACAAACTGACAGAAGATTTTGAATACAAATGTGTGAACTGCCAGCTTCCTAACAATCCAAACTGGGCAAGAAGGATTCAGGATTTAAAGGAATTCGGCTACACAATAGCAACAAAACTTTCTGAATATTGTCCACATTGCAACAAAAACACCACACATCTTATCATGCTGCCGATAAAGCGCGGCGGAATTACAGGCTATGAAACATGGAGTTCTGAACTAAGAACAAGAATTGTTTCTTTGCTCAAATCTTATGATGTCTTTGAAGCAAAAACAACAAAAAAAGAAGGCTTGCTTCCAGACCACAAATTTTCTGAAATCAGATGGAATGATGAAACAAAACGAGAAACTCTTGAAAATTTAACTGATAGAGAAATTTTGCGAGATTTTCAACTTCTTTCAAATCAGAGAAATCAACAAAAACGAGAAATCTGCAGAAATTGCTATCAGACTGGAAAACGTGGCACAATATATGGAATTCCATTTTTCTATGAGGGAACAGAAAACTGGGATTCTTCAATTCCAAAAAATGGGAAATCAGCCGAAAAAGGATGTATCGGCTGTGCCTGGTATGATATAGAAAGATGGCGGCAAGAGCTTATAAAGAAACTTAAATAGCAATTCTGCTATAAGCTCCTCTTGGCTGAATCAAAGAAACTTTCTGAATGTCATCATCCGACCATTGAGAGGATATTGTAATAAGAATTTGTTCCAGCCTTTTATTTATATTTAAATTTCGCTCATTTTTTCTGCGGAGAATTCCAGCGCAACCGACAGGAGAAATAAAAAAGTTCTCAACTTCATTGAATTCAATAATATCTGCAATGTTAGAAGAATTTATATCTTCAGGGATTTCCGTTCCATTTAAAGTTATTCCGTTTTGGAGAGGCACAATTTCTTTTCCCAAATCAAACACTATTGTAGAGTCATAAAATTTTGTCGTTCTCCCCCAAAGTGAAAAATCATCCTCTGATATAGAAAATCCCATCTCTTTATAATTTTTTATTCTTTCTCCAATCCATTTTACAACAGGAACAGCCCAAGAGTTTCCCACTCCTTGATAACGATTTGTCGGACGAACCTTATCAATCAAAGTGTAATTATCTGGAAATCCCATTAAGCGTTCACATTCAAGAGGTGTAAATCTGCGTAGTCTGCCGTCTTGGACAACAAAAAGAGAGCCATTGTATGCCGCCGCATTTCCATTCCATTTTGTACCGTAAGCAGAATAAAGACAGTCCGTGTACTCTCTGAAAACTTCATAACTATGTCCGTCTTTTTCAAAAGCTAATGGATATTTTTTTAACTCACCGAAATTTCGTTCATGTTTTTCAAAAAGGATATTTTCCGGCGAAAAATCTTTTCCGCCAGCCACAACATAAAGTCTGCGGCGTTGCTGTGGAAGCCCGAAATATTTTGCGTCAAGAATCCGCCATGCGATATTTCTTTTCGGACCTCTTAACAAACCTGCATTAGGCCATTTTTTTAATTTCAATTCTTTGTTGCAACCTGAAAGCAAAGACAAAAAACACCCGAACGCATTTGTCTTATCTTTTAAGACACCTTCAACATTTTCCCAAAATACAATAGTGCCGTCTTTGTTCTGTACTTTTCTAACTTTATCATTTTCATCTATTATTTCACAAAATTTCAGTGTAAGATTTCCACGCTCGTCATTAAGACCATTCTGAAATCCTGCAAGAGAAAAAGCCTGACACGGAGTCCCACCGCATATCAAATCAGGGGAATCAATCTCGGCAGTTGCAATTTTTTTTCCAATAAGATTCATATCACCAAGATTCTTTATATTCGGATATTTTATTCTTAGAAAATTTGACTGAAATTCAGCTATCTCAGAAAACCATTTAAAATCAAAATTAAAGTCTTTCCAAGCTACAGATGCCGCCTCTATTCCTGAACAAATGCTTCCAACTGATTTTATATTCATATCAAAAAATATAGCATACTCGTAGCCGATTGTCTACAATATATTCATTTTATAATCCGAAATGATTATTTTAGTATTTTCAAAAATCCATTTTGCAAAATCAATAAATTTCAATATTCTATTGCAACATCTTCACATAAAAAAAAGCCCTGTTTCACATCAGCAAAACAGAGCTTTTCAGTTATACTTTGTCAGTTCAAGACTGCCAATTAGACATCGGCTGGTTATCCCCTGTAAAAGTTAATCAGACATCCGGCCTGAATAATCTTTCGCTCGTCGTCGGTCATGTCGCCGGTTGCAAGGTCAAACTCGGCGGTTGTGCCGTCGGCGCGGACCGCGTAGGCTTTTACGCTCGGAAGTTTTTCCGCAATCATCTTTTTTGCGCCCGGAACAAAAATGTAGTCGCCGTTCGCAAACGGAAGTCCGCTTGGAAGAAGATTGCGCGAGTTTTCGCCAGAAAACTCGGAGAGCAAAACGGAGTTTTGCGACTCGCCCTGCTTATAAAGGAACGGAATCATTCCCCAGTTAATCAGGTTCGAGCGGTAGCGTTTTGTGGCGTAGTCGCTTGCAATGTTCGCGCTCGCTCCCAAAACTCTCTGGCAGCTTGCCGCCTGCTCGCGCGCAGAACCGTCGCCCGGCTTAACAGCGTAGATTGTAGAGCCAAGACCGGCCTTTTCAATTCTTCCCTTGAACTCAGGATACTTTTCCTCAAGGATTTTTTCCGCGCGGCTAACTTCCGCCTTGACCTCTTCCGACCTGTCGCGGACAGCCTTTGCCCTTCCAACGTAGGCAGGATCTTTGCGGCTCAAAGTGAACTCCGCAAGTCCAAGCGGATTTGAGCGGAAGCTTGAAGTCTCGCCCGAAGGAATAAGCTCGTCCGTAGTTGTAACCGGGTCGTGAATTTCAGATACAACCTTGAGCAGAATGTCGTCAGAAAGCGGCTGCATCTCCGGCCAGTCCTTGATGTTCGGTCCGAACTGAATCTGAACTTCCGGATGCGCAACGCCCTTTGAGTCGTAAACGCGCTTTTCGTAGATTGTCTTGTCAAAGAAATATTTTTTCTTGCTAAACTCGCCGTCAGCCAAGTCTGTGGCGGCAGTCAGGAAGCCCTTGTTTGCGGCAGTCGCAGCGATTGAGCGCGCGTCCATAAGCGCAACAGAGGCAAGCTGACCGTTCTGGATTTTCGAGCCTTCGCGGTTCGGGAAGTTTCTTGTAGAATGGCGGATTGAAAGAGCGCCGTTGGCAGGAGTGTCGCCCGCGCCGAAGCAAGGTCCGCAGAAAGCAGTCTTAACGATTGCGCCCGCGTCAACAAGCGAGGCGAACGCTCCGTTCTTCATAAGCTCCATGTAGACCGGCATTGAAGCAGGATAAACGTTCAAAAGGAATTTTCCGTTTCCGGTGTCCTTTCCCTTCAAGATGTCGGCAGCCGCGCAGATGTTCTCAAAACCGCCGCCGGCGCAACCTGCGATAACGCCCTGGTCAACGTAAAGTTTTCCGTCAATCACCTTGTTTTTGAGCGTAAAGTTCACCTTGTCGCCGAACGAAACTTTCGCGCGCTTTTCAGTCTCTTCAAGAACGTCCATAAGATTCTTGTTAACTTCTTCTATTGTATATGCGCAAGACGGATGGAACGGAAGCGCAATCATCGGTCGGATTTCTCCCAAGTCAAGCTCAATCGCGCCGTCGTAATAAGCGTCAGCGCCCGGATTCAATTCCTTGTAGTCGCCTTCCCTTCCGTGAATTGAATAGAACTCGCGGATTTTCTCATCAGTTGACCAGATTGAAGAAAGACAGGTTGTCTCAGTCGTCATAACGTCCACGCCGATTCTAAAGTCAGCGGAAAGATTCGCAACTCCAGGACCCACAAATTCCATCACCTTGTTCTTAACGTAGCCGTTCGCAAAAACAGCCTTGATAATCGCAAGAGCAACATCCTGCGGACCGACGCCCGGAACAGGAGAACCGGTCAGATAAACCGCGATAACGCCCGGCATATTCACATCGTAAGTCTTTCCCAGAAGCTGCTTAGCAAGCTCGCCGCCGCCCTCGCCAATCGCCATAGTTCCAAGCGCGCCGTACCGGGTGTGGCTGTCTGAACCCAAAATCATGTCGCCGCACTTCGCAAGCATCTCGCGCGCAAACTGGTGGATTACAGCCTGATGCGGAGGAACATAGATTCCGCCGTATTTCTGGGCGCAAGTAAGCCCGAACATGTGGTCGTCCTCGTTAATCGTTCCGCCAACCGCGCAGAGCGAGTTGTGGCAGTTCGTCAAAACATAAGGAATCGGAAACTTTTCAAGCCCCGACGCGCGCGCCGTCTGAATAATTCCAACATAAGTAATATCGTGCGAAGTAATTTTGTCAAATTTGATTTTCAGTTTAGAAGCATCGCCCGAAGTATTGTGCCTCTGCAAGATAGAATAAGAAATAGTGTTTTTAGCACAGTCAGCCGGATTTTTGCCCGGCACGGACTCAACTAATTTTCCGCCCGAAAGAAAAGCGCCGTTTTCCCAAAGTTTCATAAGATTCCTCGAATTGTCAAAAAGATAAATATATAGAAGAGATTAGCATAAAATGCGGATTTTCTCAACGCTCGTTATTTCTGATAAAAAAACTGCCCGACCATTTTTATGTGGTCAATCAAATCTTGGATTGTGAGTTTTAAAAAAATCGATATGTCAACTTTTGTTGGAAGCAAGGAACCGTCAAAATCGTTTACAAGTTTTAAAAGAACAGAACTTGGAATTTCTTCATCAAGTATCGTCAAATCTATATCGGAACCTTTGCGGAAATTTCCTTCTGCACGGCTTTCATAAACAACGATTTTTTTATCTGCGGATATTTTGCGAATATTTCATTTATGATTTTTTCTTATTTTAAAGTCAGTCCAAAAGCCATTACAATTTTTCTTCCATAAAAATATATCTGTTTAATTTTAAACTTTACTAGAATAAGAACAAATACTATCATGTTGTACAATGTTTTATCTGAAAACAAAAAAAAACATTTTAATTTTTACACTGATTGCATCCGCAGTTGTATTTTCTGCCTGTCACTTCGGAACAGATGAAAGTTTTGAACTGAGCATAAAGGACACAACAAAAGACACTGCATTTGTAATTGGTTTTACATTTGATGACTCAACAAAATCTTACGCACGAATCAATCCTGGAACAATCGCAACAATAAACTGTGAGCAGGAAGTTACAAAAATCGAATTCTTTTCAGGAATAAATTTGCAGACTAAAGAAATGTATTTAAAGGCAACCTACAGCCACAGAATAAAACATACAACCACGCTCACAATTTCAGAAATTTCAGACGGAAAATATGTTGTGAAATAATCTGAATTAAAACCGCAATGTAAGCGAGGCTGTAACAGGCTGGTCAAAAAGATTTGAAAGTGAAACGTTTGGAGCGTCTGTTTCGTAATCTTTAGGCGAGCCGGTTGTGTTTCCTTCTGGATTCAAAGAAAGCTGTCTTGTATATGAAGCACCTATCTGGAAAACCGCATTCTTATTCATTTCGGCTTTAACACCAAGAGCGAATCCAGTTTCGTTTACAGTTCCGTGCAAGTTTCGTCCGCCACTATGCATTTCGCTCATGTGGTCAAAATTCGCCCAGTAAAATCCGCATTTAAAACCAACGATAAACTGAACATTTTCTGTAACATCATAAAGTGCTGAAAAAGGAACACTAACGCGCCACTCTGTGTTTCCGTTTTCTGGGATCCAGTTTGTGTTTTCTACAACTTTTCCAACTCCGTCTTCTTCAAGTTCAGAAATCCTTTTGTTTACGGAATTATCCGCAGTGTTTACGCAGTTGAAATTCATCATAAATGACGGACGCAAGCCAAATTTTAAATTGTCAAGAATATTCCATTTCCAGCCAGCCCAAAAAGAAAATCCCTGCATCGGAGCAAGCCCCGAAACTTCATTTACAGCGGAAGGATATTTGAGAGTCGGCATTACAGTATAAGTTCCGCCCACTCCACGCATTCCATCCGGTGAAAAATCCAGCTTTAAAATAAAAGGAATTTGCGCCACATCAAGACAAAGAGATTTCCAGTATCTGAATTTTCCTTCCGCCTCAAATCCAAGCTTAATAGGAACTGATTCAAAAGTTTTTCCGATTTCAACTTTAGGAGCGGCAGTGCCAAGTCCTTTGTAAACATTTTTGTCGTAATAGCTTGCGCGCACTCCAAGTCCAAGAGACGGAATGCCTGCCATTATGCAAACGTCCATATCGGTCAGATTGTGAGGCCACGCCTTGTGATTCATTATTTTTGCATTGTAGCCTGCGCCCCAGTAAATCCCAAGAAAATTCGCAGCCCAGGCAAAATTAATCGCATCATCATAAAGTCCGGTGTGAAAATAATAATTGTCATCAAGCTGATTCTGCCAGTAGCGCACATCGAACATATCGCCGTACTGCGAACGGAAAACTCCGAATGAACACTCTTCTACAGTTCCAGAAGCATGAGAAAAAACTTCAGTTCCCAAAAAAACAAATAAAAATAAAAAAACTCCCAAAGCCTTCCAATTTTTTAACTTTAATCCGAACATAAATTTAAAACACCAAACCTTTTGTAATTTAGAAAACAGTCCAAAACAAGCGTATCAAAACGAAAACACTCAGCACGCATTTCTGTCATAAATTGAATGCAACTCTAGACAATATATTCGCTCAATATACTACACAAGATTTTTTTCGGCAAGCACCTTTGAATTTCTGTCCCAAAAAACGCTCGTTAAAAAGGACAGGTTTTCAGTTCAAACGAAATGATTTTTACCAAGTTTTCCTTGTTCTCAGCAAGCTATAAGCAAAACATACCCACTTTGTCAGGTAAATTTAGTAACTATATTTTAAAATAAGGGGCTGTCCAAAAAGAAATGGGCAGCCCTATCAAAATAGTAAACTTGCATGGCAGTTAATATTCTTGACAAATCTTTTTCTGGAATTCTTCCTTTATTGTGGGCTATTTCAAAAGAGCCGTTTGCAAGCACTCAAACTTTTGTATCATTTTCAGATGGATTTCCTTTTGTTATATGGAAATGGATTGGCTCGTCTTTTTCGTTTGACCAAATATAAATCTTATATCCTAAAGTTCTGATATATACCGGCATTTACGCAGTCTCCACTGAATCCAACGTTCTGTAAGTTGTAATCGCAGGATAAATTTGCTTCAAATATTCTATATAGAACTGATTTCTTTTATCGTCAAAGTTTGAATGCAAAATTTTTCCGTCATTTGAAAGCAAAATAGATTCCGCAGTCTTTGTGTCTTCAAAGCAAACATTATCATTCGTATAAGTTATGAGTATTCCGTCTTTTTCGCAAAATTCTTTTCGCATATTTTCCTCCCTGCTATTTTTAAATTGTAAGATAATGTCTTGGTTTGACATAAGCAATTCCTACAAACAAATTATAACATACTTTGTGGCATAGGAAAATAATGCAGCAAAATACCCCCAAAAACATCTCTAAAAATATATTCATTCAAATCCTGAAAATTTTATTCCACATACATTATTCATATAACAAGCATATTCAAACATAGTTATTATTGTTAGTTTTTTTTGTACTGCTTAAAAACAGAAATTTCATAAAAAATGAATACTTGAAACTTCAAGCAAAATATAAAGATGTAGTACTACTGAAATTACAAAAAAGTATAAAGAGTTAAAATTAAAAGAATTAAGATTGTCCTATGAATATCAAGAAAAACTACACAAGGAAAAAGAAGAGCAACGTCTGATTAGAGAACAAATGCGTGAAGAAGAAAAGCTTCAGAAAGAAATAGAAAGAAAACAAAAAGAAGCTGAAAATACAAAAATACCGACAAGTATTTAATTTGTATAATTCTAGTTTCGATTCTGTAAAGTCGCGGAACTGTAAATCAATAATAACAAGGCGAATGTAAACTTTTATATTTTACTGTCATTATCGGGCTTGCTCCGACTTTTTATCGCCAAACGGAAAATCCAGCAATCTGTAAAAAATCCGAATAGAAAGAAGAATTGATTTTTTCATTGTGCACCTCGTTTTAGTTGGATTTTATTAAAGTCCGAAGAAAACAGATATGCTTTTTCCGCATTGTTAGTTTTATATTTATTTTTGTAAAAAATTTAAATTTTACTTGATACAGATTTATTATAAAAATATACTGTTTGTGAGGAATATTTTTTATGGAACAAAAACTTTCAGAAACTGACAGAAAATTATTTTATGTAAAGCTTCCTTTTCTGCTGCTTTTATCTTCGTTTTCACCATTCTTGCTGGCTCCAATTTACTTATGTATTACTGGAATTGCCACAATTGATGAATTTATTACCATCCTGCTTTCACCTTACACTATTCTTGCATACGTGATTGCGGTTTTGTGCCCGTTTGCTTTTTACAGGTTTCTTCGGAAAAATATAGAAACTTATGATGGAACAGATGAAGTCATTAGGAAAATAAATCTTCTATTGAAATATTCCGGAAAAATAATTTTTGCAATAAATTTAGTTTTGGGAATTGCAATACCTTTTCTTGCCTGCTTTGTGATTCATTTAAAAGACACGCAGTTTGCAGCATTTGAAGGAAGTTCTCCGTATCTTTCAATCATTCTTATCTGCACAGGCTTTATGCTTCTCTACGGAATCAGCTTTTACACAGTTTTCAACAGCCGCTTCGAGCACTTCCTGCACTGGCTTCCGTTTGATAAATCCGTTGTAACTTCATCAAACCGCGAGCGAATCATCTTGATGACGCTTGTAAATCTTTTGGGCTGCTTTCTAATTATCACGGCATCTTTTTGGGTTCCCAGTGTTGCATCCGACTCTTCGGTTTCCGGCGTTCTGAAAGTTATTTTCCCAGCGGCGGTATTCAGTTTTATTTCAGTAGGACTTACAACTTCAGTTACCGCTTACGACATAAAGAACAACCTTCAGCAGGAAAAAGCTATTTTGGGTGCGCTTGCTGAAAAAAACTATGCCATAAAACATGCGCAGGTTGTTACAAGAAACGACTTCGGAATCATCATAAACGACTTGAACAACGCATACAAAATCATAAGAACGATTTTTCAGGAAATCAGCAAGGACGTAAATTCCACGCTGTCTGTTTCATCTGAAGTTTCTGAGCACGTTGACCAGTCAATTTCAGAAATCGCAAACGTAAAGAGCATTTCAAATTCTGTAAAAAATGAAATGATAAATCAGGTTGCTTCTGTTGAAGAGACTAGCGCGACAGTTGAAGAAATCATCAAGCACATCCGCCATTTGAACAATGAAATTGAAAAGCAGACATCTGCAATCGACCAGTCGTCGGCCGCAATCGAGCAGATGGTTGCGAACGTAAACGGTGTAACTTCAAGCCTTAAGAAAAACAACGGCACAGTCCAGGAGCTTGAAAGCGCATCCGAAGCCGGAATGAAAAAAGTCCACATTGCAAGCGAGCTTTCCGAAGAAGTTCTGGAAAAATCAACATTGCTTATGGACGCAAGCAAAGTCATTCAGGACATTGCAAGCCAGACAAACCTTCTTTCCATGAACGCGGCGATTGAAGCTGCCCATGCCGGTGAATTCGGAAAAGGCTTCTCCGTTGTTGCGGACGAAATCAGAAAGCTTGCCGAGCAGAGCAATGAGCGCGCAAAATCCATTGAAACAAACCTGCGAAGTCTTTCTGAATCAATCAATTCGGTTGCCACAAACGCAAACGAAGTTTCTGTTCAGTTCAACAATATTTATTCTCTCATAAAGAAAGTTCAGAACGAGGAACTTATAATTTCCAACGCAATGACAGAACAGACTGAAGGCAACAAGCAGATTCTTGAAGGAATCAGCCGGTTGACAGAATCAACAACAACTGTAAAGGACGGCGCGGCGGAAATGCTGAAAGGCGGCGAGCAGATTTCAATTGAAATGAAAAACCTGAACAAAGTTACTTCAGAAACAAACACAAAAGTAAATTCGATTAACGAATCTGTTCAAAAAGTTACAGAAACTTTGGCGGATTCAAAAGAACACGTTCTGGAAAATTCTACAAATGTAAAGTCATTAAGCGAAAAAATGTCGGACTTTAAATTTTAACTTTTGCTATTGACACTGCTCCCCTTTTCCGTGCATACTGCAAAAAGCAAAGGGGGAGTAGTTACTTCCTTAAGAATCAACAGCCGGCTCTTTGAGTCTGGTTCTTAGGCTTCGGCTTGACCGGAGAAACAAGACCTTTTGCCTGATTATCCTGTTATTTTCATTATTTCAGGGTGATTGGGCAAGAGGTCTTTTTTTTTGCTGCGGCGGATTTTACAAACGGAGGTTTTAAAATGGAACGGATTTTGGATTATTTTTTTAGCGGAATCGGGGCGATGACCTGGCAGAATTTTGCGATGATTGCGATAGGCGCGCTGCTGATTTTTCTTGCGGTCTACAAAAAGTACGAGCCGATGCTGCTCTTGCCGATTGGTTTTGGCGCGATTCTGGTGAATCTTCCGCTGGCGGTTGTCCTTGGAACGGCTGAGCATCCTGGCGCGCTTCAGATTCTTTTTGACTGCGGAATTATGACGGAACTTTTTCCGCTGCTGATTTTTGTGGGCGTAGGTGCGATGATTGACTTTAAGCCGCTGCTTGAACGTCCGTGGCTTTTAGTTTTCGGGATTGTGGCGCATTTCGGGATTTTTATTGCGGCGGCGGTCGCATACTGGGGATTCGGCTTCAGCATAAACGAAGCGCTGAGCATCGGCGTTATTGGCGCGGCGGACGGTCCTACCGCGATTGTTGTGGCAAGCCGTTTCGCAAAAAATCTTTTGGGACAGATTACGGTTGTCGCCTATTCGTACATGAGCCTTGTTCCTATTATAATGCCTCCTGTAATCAAGCTTCTTACAACAAAAAAGGAGCGCACGACTAGAATTCAGGCGAAGAACAAGAACATTCCGCATTGGGTGATGGTCGTTTTTCCGGTGGCGGTTACGGTTGCGGTAAGCATTCTGATTCCAGACGCGGCGGCTTTAATCGGTTTTCTGATGTTCGGAAATTTAATCCGCGAGTGCGGTGTTCTTGAAAAACTTTCGTCGGCGGCGCAGAACGAGCTTTCAAACATTGTGACTTTGCTTCTGGGAATCAGCGTAGGAGCGAGCATGACGGCGCAGAATTTCCTTAACGTTCAGACGCTCCTGATTATGCTTTTGGGGCTGATTGCATTCGCAGGCGACACAGTCTGCGGAATCCTGTTCGCGAAATTCCTGAACTTGTTCCGCAAAAAAGGAAACAAGCTGAATCCGATGATCGGCGCGTGCGGAATCTCTGCGTTTCCTATGGCAAGCCGCGTGGTGCAGAAGCTTGCCCTTGAGGAAGACAACCAGAACTTTATCCTTATGCACGCGGTTAGCGCGAACGTTTCAGGGCAAATCGGGTCGCTTGTTATAGGCGGAATAATAATGGGATTTTTAGGCGGAATGTAGACAATGTCAACAGGAATAATGATTGCAGGGCCGTCCGGAAGCGGAAAAAGCTCGCTTGGGAAAATCGTCGCGGAAAAACTGGGCTTTCCGTATTTTGATGTGGACGATTATATTTGGAAGAAAGACACGAGCGCGCCATACACTCAGATGTATTCAAAGGCGGAAAAGATAAGATTGCTGAAAAGCGGCATTGAGCCTTATGAGCATTTTGTGATGGCAGGCTCGATGAGCTCCTTTCATCAGGCATTCGACGACAATTTTGAGATGATGGTCTTTCTTTACGCCGAGCCTGAAATCCGTTTGCGGCGCGCCCACAAAAGGGCAATGGAACGGTTCGGCAAAAGAATACTTGAAGGCGGAGATTTGTACGAAAGCCACCAAAAATTTCTGGAAAGCAACCGAAGATACGAAAACGACAGCTCTCCGAATCTTGGCGAACAGAAAGAATGGATGAAAAGTCTTCCGTGCGTAAAAATCGAGCTGGACGGAGGCAGAAGCCTCGAAAGCAACGCTCAAATCATTGTAGAGAAATGGAATAAAATGCAGACAAATGTCCCCTGTTTTCAGCGTTGAAGAATACAAAGAATATCCGCACACACAAGTGCGAAAACTGACTTCCGATGAAATAAAAAAATATATGAGCGAACGATGAATTTCAGTTTAGGAGTTTTGTTTATCCGCTGTGCCGGATGTGATATACTCGGCTTGGCGAATCAGAATTTTTTACTTCAATAAATCTTCATGAACAAAAAGGAAACATTTCAGAAATGAAAGACGGACTAAAGTCAAAGAAAAACACGGATTCAGGCATTGACAGCATAAAATACAGATTGGGAAAACTTGAGGACATCGAAACAATCACCGTCCTGATTCAGGAGGCGATTAAGGAAATGGAAAAGCACGACCCGAACGGTTGTTGAGCTTGCCAAAACAAAGTGAGGGTAACGCTCAAAAAAAAATCAAGGATAAGGTGAAAAAATGTGTTTTATTTGCGACAAAAGGGTCATATATTGATGAATAAAAAGAAGGATAAAGCAGATGAAAATTATTGATATTGTTGGTGATAATTATTTGGGCAAATGGAATAAAACCAGAACCGCCTGCAGAGGAATCGTAATTGAAAATTCAGAAATCCTGCTTTCATACGAAAGTGTAACCGGGCAATGGATGATTCCCGGAGGCGGATTAGAAGAAAACGAAAACGAAGCGGACTGCTGCATTCGCGAAGTTGCGGAAGAAACCGGAATTTTGGTAAACGCTTCTGAATGTCTGCTTGAAATAGATGAATATTACGAAAATTGGAAATTGATTAACAAATATTTTATCTGCAAGGTGAAAGGAACTACAAACACAAAACTGACAGAAAGAGAGCAAAAAGTCGGAATGGAAGCAAGATGGCTTTCTGTTGATAACGCTAAAAACATATTTTCAAAGCACACTTCATATACTGAAACAGACGAAATGCGAAGAGGACTGTATTTAAGAGAGCACACGGCATTGTGTGAATTGGTTTGATTGCCCTGAATATTGTGTTATTTATCGGGATTATACTTGCAAATTGTGTCTTCGTGCGTATGCGTCGTCATTCCGAATCTCACAAGGGCCGTTTGCTCCTACGATTTTATCAAAAACATCGTCACACGGCGCGTCGCTCAGTTCAAGGCGAATCCCAAAGCATGCGTGTACTATGTTGACGACACAAAGGACAAATACAAGGGCGCACTCTTCACCGGCACAATCGAAGTCTGTACTAACCACGAAACAAAGGCAATGCTTTGGCGTGACAAATTTTAACTGTACTATCCGAAAAAGCATGGAGAATCCCGGTTACTGCGTCTACCGCTTCACCGCCCAGTCCGTAAAATACTACCACGGACTTGCCAACATGACGCTTTTTATTGAAGAAATTGGATAATAAATATTAAAAAACAGTCCGTATAAAGCGGAATCCCTTTTTACTCGTCAGTTCCCATTTCAAGAATAAGATTTACTATATTCTCTTCAATTTTCAAACGCTTTGCAATTTCAGCATTTTTCCATCCGTCTTTTTTCAGCTTAATAACATTCGATTTTAGCTGCGGAGTAATATTTGAACCAGTTACAGCAGATGGCTTGCTTCCAACTTCCTTCGCTGTAATATCATGAAGAAGTTTCAACTTGCTATCAGCATCAGAATAAAGTTTTTGCAGCCTGACTTCTGTGTTAAGAATTCCATCACGCGAATCTTTGATTTTCGCAATACGTTCTTCCGCATCATCAATCAAACTTTGCAAAGAAGTTATTTTATCAACGGCATCATTAATTTTTCCGCTGTTCTTCATAATCTTATCAATATGGTTTTGCATTGACTTGATTTCATCCGGCAGAGAATTAACTTTGCCTGAGCATTCTTCAAGACGTTTTTCAAGCTGTGAAATATTTTCAAAAGAGCTGTCAACTTCTTCTGCGACACGATCGTAAGTTTCTTTTTTATTTTCTATCCGCTCAAGTTTTGACTGAACATTTGAAATGCTGTCCTGAAATTTTCCAACCTTTGCCTGCATATTTAAAATATCATCGCTCATAGAAGTGAGTTCCTGAATCTTTGAATCCATGCCGCTGCTCAAATTCATAAGCGTATTGAATTTATATTCAATGCTGTCCAAACGAGATTTATCCGAGCTATACGCATTCAAACGTGAATTAACATCATCGCCGAACTTTTCAAGACGCTGCGCCTGAGCAGACAAGTCATTTAGTTTTTCTTCAAAATTTTTCACTGCTGAAATTTTTTTGTTTAAATCATCAATAGAAGTTTCAAGCTGTTTTTTCAAAATATCTGCTTTGTCAAAGACCGCCGTTTCAGTTTTGAAAGTTCCAATGCTTTTGTTGATTTCATCAATTTGGAACTGAAGCTTATTCGCCTCCTCGCCGATTTTATCAAAGGCATTGTTGTAAACACGCATATATTCGTCAGTCTGCTTGTCAAATCTACTTTTGAGTTCCTTGCTTTTTTTGTCAGCATAATCTTCCTGGTCAGCCGTTGATTTCTTTACATTTGCAAGCATATTTTCATATTGCTCACGGAAATCAGCAAGAGCCGCCTTGGACTTTTTATCGTAATCATCAAGAACATCTGTAGCTTTATTTGCCGCAACAGAAAAATCTTTTTGCAAGTCATTTATTTTTTGATCATTTGTGTCGGCAAGAAGCTTGAGCTGATCTTCAATTTGCTGCGAGGCATCCTCGTATTTTCCTTTAAGACTGTTTTTCCAAGCTGTAAATTCCTGCACAGCCGCATCGATTGTTGCCGACTGAGATTCCTGCTTTGAAAGAAGAATCTCGCGGAAATTTTCAAACTTGGAATTCAAATCATGCTCAATTTTATCAAGCTGACCATTCATGCGCTCATTATAACTGTCAGTTTCTGTCTTTAAATATTCATCCGCATTTTCAATCGTTTTTTGAATTTCGTTTCTATACTGCTCAATAAAATCATGAATTTTCTGATTCACTGTATTAATCTGCTCCTGAACAGTTGTCTGACCGGAAAGCAACGCTGTCTGGAATTTCTTTTCCTGTTCAAGTGTTTTCTTTGTAAGGTCGGAAATTCGTTTTGCAAGAGCATCATCATATTGCTTCTCCAAAGCTGCACGTTTAACTTCATACTCAGCTGTAAAATCAGAAAACTGCGCGTCAAATTTATTTTTCCAGTCAGAAAGTTTTAGAACAACATCATCCTGACGTTTTGCAAGATCAGTTGTAAATGAATCTTCGAACACTTTGACTTTTGCGCTAAGTTTAGCAACGGAATCTTTTTTAATTTCATCAAGTGAAGTCTGAACAGAATCCAAGTCAACTTTTAGTTTTTCATATTTTGCAACAATTGATTTTTCAAAGTCAGCCTGAGTTTTTTCCGCGCCTTCAGAAAATTTTTCAAAGTCGCCTATGACTTTTTTCTGGCTTTGATCCATAAGTTTTCTTAAAGATGATTCAAGTTTGTCAACGTCAGCTCCGGCAGTATTCAATTTTTTAAACCTATACTCCATTTCTTTTTTGTAAGCATCGAGCTGCTTGTCCAAGGCTTCAAGATATTTTGTCTGGCGGGCATCACATTCAGCGGCAACATTTTTTGTAGAGGAAAGCAAACTTCCATTAAGTTCATCAATCTGATTTTGCATTGACAAAGAAAATTCCTTGAGCTTTTCAGAATTGCTTTCATTTTCATTTTCAATTCGCTCGGAAATTTCTTTTGCATTATTTTCAATTTGCTCGTAGCGGGAAAGAATAGAAGAAAGCGTTCCGTCAATATTTTTCTTTATCGATTTTGTCTGCGCATCAAGAGAACCAAGGGAAGTTTTTATATCGGAATGCATTTCGTCCACGCGCTTTTGAACATCGCCTTTGTACTTGTCAAGATTTGCAGAACTCAAACTGCTGAATTTTTCATAAGCATCGTTTTCATCTTTTTCTGCTTTTTCAAGTATAGAAGAAAATATTCCGTTGTATTTTTTTTCAAGTTCAGAAGACTGGTTTTCAATAGAATTCTGCAAAGCTTCCAATTTTTCAGAATTAACTTTCACATCCTGCTTTAACGCCAATGTAATTTCATTTACATTTTCTGTTGTTCTTGAAATCTGTTCTTGAACTTTTTCAATTGCAGTTTTCGCATCTAAAACAAGGCTGTCAGTTTTTTCTTCAATCTGCTTTTGCGCATCTTCAACATAAGCAAGAGCGTTTCCAGAAAGTTCATCCGTTTTTGTAGAAATTATTTTCTGGACATCTTCAAAACGACTCTTTGCATCTACAATCGCATCTTCTGAAAGAGACTGAATTTCATTTGTGCGCTGATTAATAAGTTCCTGCAAATCGCGGGTTTTGTTTTCAAGCTCTTCTTTTAAAGAGTTAGTATTCTGCTCAATTTTTTGCGTGTACTCAGAAGTTGTGGACTTATACTGCTCCATCGCTCCGTAAGTTTGAGTTTCAACATTATTTTCAAGATCAGCAAGTTTCTTTTCAATTTCCTGAGCACGTTCATGAATTTGACGTTCAAGAGCCTCTGTTCGTTCCGCAAGTTCTTTGCGCAAAACATCAGTTCTATCTTCAATATCCTGCGTATAACTTGAAGTCGTCGTTTTGTATTTTTCAATGGCTTGCGCTGTCTGATTTTTTACATCTTCTGTAAGATTTGAAAGTTTTCTGCGGACATCATCTTCAAGTCCGTCTGTGCGGTTTTTAATTTCAGTGGAAATTGCAAGAGCCTTGTTATTTATGTCTTCAAGTTTCTTTTTAAATATGCTGTCAATCGAATCAAACTTATCAATGAAACTTGTATTAAGTGCTGCTGTTTTCTGGCGGATTTCATTTTCAATTTTTGAAATAGAATTTTCTAATGAAGTGTTTGAAGCTCCTGTTTTTTGTTTTATTTTTGCATTAAGCTCATCAACATTTTTATCCAAATCAGCATCAAGGGAACGCATTTTTTCCTTGAGTTTTGAATCCAAATTTGAAGACTTTTCATTGAACAAAGCAATAAGCGCCTGGGATTTTTTCTTCATTTCGGATTCTGCATTTTCATTATTTAAATCCAAAGATTCTTTCAGCTTCTTTGTTTTTAAATCATAGTTTTCTTCAAGCTCTCGTGTTTTATCTTCAAAAAACTGAATAACGTTACGGCTTTTATCTGCAAAGGTCGAATCCATTGAAGAACATTTTTCCTCATAAGATTTTGAAAGATCCTTCATTTTTTCTTCAATATTCGAGAACATATCGGAGTAGCTTTGCTCTAAAGAATTTTCAAGGTCAGAAGTTTTTGAGTTGTATTCAGTTTCAAGGGAAGCCACGTTACTTTTGAAAAACTCTTCCAACCGTGAAGTTTTTTCTTCCAACTGAGAATCAAGTGAAGAAATTTCAGAATTGAGCCGCTCCGAAAAATCAGAAATATTCGACTCAAGTTCAGAAGAGAAAATATCAGATTTTTGTTTCACATTGTCTTCAAAGACTGAAGTCTTGTCCTCAAAAATTTTCGCTTGCTTTGTGAAAGTTTCAAGCAAGGAAGAAAATTTATTTTCCAATTCATTTTGAAGAGAATCAGCGCGCTCTTTATAACCGGCTTCAATAGAATTTGAAGTTTCATTGAAATAAGATTCAATCTGTGAAAGTTTTTCTGAAAATTTATTTTGAATGCCTGACGATGACTGCTCAAGTTTTTCTTCAATTTCAGAAATTCTTCCAGAACATTCGTCTTCAATCATTGAAGTAGAATTTTCAACAATGTCAGAAAGTTCTTTTATTTTGTCAGCAAACTCACTTTCAAAAGTTCCTGCGGATTCATTTATTTTATCTTCAAGCGCACCAGTTTTTTCAGCAAGAGAATTATCAAGACCAGCAACGGCATCTTCCAAACGTGAATCAAAGTTTTCAGAACTTTCTTTTAACTCCTGTTCAAGCGATTCAATTTTTTCAGTCCAAGTGCCGGTAAGAACATTTGTACGCGCGTCAATCATTTCTGAAATGCGTTGTGTGCGCTCATTCAACTGAGAATCAAGTGAAGAAATTTCAGAATTGAGCCGCTCCGAAAAATCAGAAATATTCGACTCAAGTTCAGAAGAGAAAATATCAGATTTTTGTTTCACATTGTCTTCAAAGACTGAAGTCTTGTCCTCAAAAATTTTCGCTTGCTTTGTGAAAGTTTCAAGCAAGGAAGAAAATTTATTTTCCAATTCATTTTGAAGAGAATCAGCGCGCTCTTTATAACCGGCTTCAATAGAATTTGAAGTTTCATTGAAATAAGATTCAATCTGTGAAAGTTTTTCTGAAAATTTATTTTGAATGCCTGACGATGACTGCTCAAGTTTTTCTTCAATTTCAGAAATTCTTCCAGAACATTCGTCTTCAATCATTGAAGTAGAATTTTCAACAATGTCAGAAAGTTCTTTTATTTTGTCAGCAAACTCACTTTCAAAAGTTCCTGCGGATTCATTTATTTTATCTTCAAGCGCACCAGTTTTTTCAGCAAGAGAATTATCAAGACCAGCAACGGCATCTTCCAAACGTGAATCAAAGTTTTCAGAACTTTCTTTTAACTCCTGTTCAAGCGATTCAATTTTTTCAGTCCAAGTGCCGGTAAGAACATTTGTACGCGCGTCAATCATTTCTGAAATGCGTTGTGTGCGCTCATTGAATTTTTCTTCAATTGCGGAAGTCTGCTCTTTCAAAGAATCACTGAATATTTTTGTTTTATCATCGAGGCTTTTTTGCGTTTCAGAAATTCTTGAATCAATAATCGCAGTGATTTGTTTTGTCTGAGCTTCAACTTCATCAAGACAAGCGGAAGTTCTTTTTTGAGATTCATCTTTGAGTTTTGCAAACGACTCGTCTTCAAGCTGCTTTGCATTGTCAATCGCCTTGGAATATGCCTGACGGATGTCGTCTTCAATTTTTTCCATAATAGCCTGATTTTGCTTTATGGCTTTTTCTGTTGTCGCATCAATTTCCGAAGCGCGCTGCTCATACTGATTCAGCAAATCAGAACCAATCGTCTTGAGCTGCTCAGAATTTTTTACAGAGAATTGTTTTGTAACATCAGAAACTTTTTTCTCTACAGCTTCAAGAATTTGATTTTGGCGGGAAAGCCTGGAATTTACTTTGTCCACAACAAGGGCTTCTTTTTTTACAGAATCAAGATTTTGTTCAACTGCGGCTGTCATTTCCATAAGATTCTGCAAAACTTTATCATAAGCTTCAATTTTATTTTTTATGTTCTCAATATTCTGAACAGGATTTTCAAAATTTTCTGTAGTCTGGCGGCACTCGTCAATCTGCATCTGCATTCTTTTTATCGCAGCCTTAACTTGAATATCTTTTGTGTCCAAATCGTTTGCAAGAAGTTTTATAGATTCCGTCTGCTTTTCAAAATACTCATCGAATTCAGCCTGACGCTGGTTTGCATAGCGTTTGACTTTTTCCATTGAATTTTCATTTTTACCAGTCTGCTGAATAACAACAGAAACAATCGCAGACAAAACTACCGCAATGACAATTCCTAATATAGTAATCACTTTTTATTTCCCGCCCAAATTTATTTAAAAAGAAGTTTTATCTATTTTAACACAATTTTTTCAAGCTGACGATAATTTTTAAATGAAATATCAGCCTCTGGAAGTTTTATTCCAAACATCCGGCGAAAACCAGTTAAAATATATGCGCTTTTCATTTTTGCATTGTTTGCGCCAAGAACATCGTATTTTTTGCTGTTTCCCACATAAAGAATTTTTTCCGGCGGAACATCAAGTTTCCTGCTCAAAATTCCAAAAGAATAAACAGAAGGTTTTAAAGCTCCCGATTCTTCTGAGCCAATGCAAACATCGCAAAGTTCTTTTATTCCCCAAATATCACCTTTTTGTGACGGCGGAAAATCAGAAAGAATTCCGATTTTTAATCCGGCAGATTTCATGTTTTTTATACATTCGTAAGCATGACTGTACGGTTTTATCTTTTTGAAAAATTTTTTTATTCCTTCATAGCAAACATCATTTATGATTTTTTTTGATTCAGCAACAGAAAATTTTGTTTCCTCCGCAAAAAGCCTTGCCTGAAATTCATAAAAATCAGACAGCGGCGCAGTCCTATGAAGAATCTTGCGGATTTTATTATAATGAAGATAAAACTTTAAATGCTTGATCACATACAGCGGCATAAGAAGATAAAGTCTCCAAGACGGATAAAGAGTTCCGTCAATATCAAATGCGACTGCTTCTATTTCTTCGAACATACATTTCAATTATATAAAAATAATTATCGAATCTCAAGCGTATAATCAAAAGAAGCCGTTCCGTCCAGTCCGGAAGATTCCTCGGAAAATCTCCAAAGTTGAATTTGTTCTTTTATTTCAGCCTGAATCTGCAGAGGCAAAAGCGATGACGGTAGTATGGAAATTCCTGTTACAGGAACAGTTCCGTCCGCACGAACTTTAAAACGGACAATCACTTTTTTTGTTTCATCAACAAGTTTTGCGTTTTCTTCTGAAATAAATATAACAGGATTTTTTGGATACAAAAGCTCTCTTGATTTTCCGTCTGACATTTTTATAGAAAGTTTTCCGCCTGAATTTTGAGAAGCAACAGATGTCTTGCTTTTTATATTTCCAGAAACAGATGAAGAAAAAGTATTTTTAATATTAGCCAAAGAACTTTTTGTCTCTTCTGAAACATCTGCATTTCCACTTCCAGCCGATTCGGAAGAAGATGAAACTCCAGAAGTTTTTTCGGCTGAACTTTTTGCAGCAGTTCCTTCAACTGAACTTTTTACAGAAGATTTATTTTGCGCTTCAGAAATATTTTTGCTTTGCACAGTTTGCGAATCGTCAAAAAAACTTTCATTCCATTCAGCAGTTTTTTTTGCAGAAGAATTGTTTTCCGCCATAAGCTGCTCAATGCTTTTTTTAATTTTTGGCTCTTCAAAAGTTTTTTGTTTTTCAGAAGAAACAGGCAATCCTTTTTTTACAATTTTATTTTTTTGAGAACTTGATTTTTCTTCAGGAATTTTCTTTGGCTCAACAGGTTTTATTTTTTCAACAGCTTTAGAAGTTTGATTTTTTGAAGGAACATCTTTTTTCTGCAAAGTAGTTTCCTGCAAAGATTTTTTTTCAACAGGAAAAGAGGCAAGATTTATCGTCAAGACTTGAAATTTTTCCTGAGGTTTAAATTTTACAGCAAGAGAAAAAATCAAAAAAGCCAAAAAGAAAAATGCAGTAAACGCAAAAGCAATCGCATTTCCGCGCCGTTCAAGACTTGTCATTTTTTTCCGCTCGTCCTCAAACTGACAAAAGCAAAGCCACTCATTCTGATTATATCAAACAGCTCAACAATTTTTCCGTTTTTTACATTTTCATCCGCCGAAATTAAAACAGGAAAATTTTTGCGCTCAATTTCTTTTGTGTCAAAATTTGAAAGCAAAGCTGCCAATTCTTTTTCAGAAACTTTTTCATCGTTAAACCAAAGAGCTCCATTTTCTTCTACTGAAATTGTTATACCGCTTGATTCCGCTCCGGACGAAGTAGAACTTTTTGGCAAATTAACATTTATCGCAGGAAGCAAATTGAATGTTGTGGAAACTAAAAAAAACAAAATGAGCTGAAAAATAACATCAAGCATAGGAGACAAATCAACCACCGGGTTTGTTTTTTTTCGCGCGGAAACTTTCATTTTAAGCCTCGCCTTTTTTTGTAAGACGGAACAAAACAGAAGTAACAGTCTGCTCCATTCTTGTAATGCTGTGATTGACTTGAGAATTAAAATAGCTGCTAAAAATAATCGCAGGAATTGCAACAACAAGTCCGGCAACAGTAGTAACTAAAGCCTCAGCAATCGCACCAGCAAGCAAAGCGGGATCTCCCATTGTGCCACCATTTCCAAGCACACCAAAAGCCTTGATATTTCCAGTAACAGTGCCCAGCAATCCAAGCAAAGTTGAAACATTTGAAATTGTGTTCAATGCAGATAGATTATTTTCAAATTCAGGAACAGCGAGATCAAGTTTCGACTGAATAAATTCCTTCAAATCACGCTCTGAAAAATTTCTATGTTCAATAGCACTTTTTACAACCTTTGCACAAGGAGTATCTGCAAGAACACAAACCGACTCCGCAGTCTTAAAATCATTTTTCAAAATACAACTTTCAATATCACTGTTGAATTTTTCATCACGCTTCTTTATTGAAAAAAAATAATGAAACCGCTCAACAATAATAAACACAGCAACCAATCCGCAAGCAATAATCGGAACCATAACAATTCCGCCGCTCTTTAAAATCTCAAACATTTTTAGCTCCTATAGAAAATCAAAATAAAAGTTTCAAATTAAAAATAAAATTTTGCAAACAAAGATGCGCAGCCAGCACGAACAAGATAATCAGTTTTCATAAAATCTCTATCTTTTCCGGCAAACAATTTTATGGCATCGGAAAGTTCAAAAGAAAGTTTTATAGACTCTTTTACATTGTAATAAACTTCACCGCCAAGCAAAGGACATTTATCGGAATCTGAACCAATATCTTCCTGCAAGGAAACTGAAAAGCCCCAAGATTTTTCTTTTGAATCAAATGAAATAGAAGTTGAAATATAATTTTTAAATTCATCAGCCGGAACATGAATCCAATGAGATTTCCATCCTGCACTCAAAGTAAAAACATTCCACAAATAAGAAAATCCTGAATCAGTAGAAAAAAGAGTTCTATCTGACGAAGCTATCTCAAAAATTCCAGAATCTATTTTCGAATCATAAACGGCTTCCCAAGTTCCGTTTTCAAAAGCAGTTTTTCTAAATTCCGCGGAAGAATAAATTGAAGCAAATTTTGAAACAGGAACAGAAATTTTCGCATTTGCGAACCAATCAGAAACTTCAGAAGGTAAAGAAACAAGCTGCGAAAATTTGTATTTATTTTCAAGTTCTGAAAGTGAATTCAAATACGTGTCAAGACCTCCGTGAACTTCAAAAGAAAAACTATTTTTCAAAGGAGAATCTTTTCCTGCAAAAGAAATTCCTGCATCAAAGAACGGAACAGAATTTCTTGTTCCCATTTCAGTTCCGCTAGCAATTCCTCCCGATGCTGAAATTTCAAGAAAATCATTTTTCCATCCAGCAGACGCAGAAGCTTCCGCTCTAAAAATATTTTCAATTTCAACAGAATCAAAATTTCCAGCTAGAGTTCCATAATCAAGTTTGCCATTCAAACCAAAAAAGAAGTTTTTTCCGCTCCATGAAAAATTTAAATTTTGATTCAAATATACAACATCAATATTTTTTTCTTGTTTCAAAAAATCATTTTTACCGTCAGCGATTCCAGCATATCGGTTGTACCAAGAGCCGCCAGTTTTAGATTCAAATCCAAATCCATGTGAAAAATTTTTTCTTACAGAAAAATTTCCAAAAGCCTCTTGAGAATTCAAATCATAAAAAAACGGACTTACGGACTGAAGACCGGTTTCATTTTTTTTGTATTCGCCGCCAATTACAAAATCCGTACTTTTTGCAGTAATAGTTTTTTCAGCAAAAAGCCTTGTACTGCTGTTAAAAAATCCATCACCAGCCTTGTGCTTTCCATATCCATTTTTGCTAAGATGTGAAAATTCAATTTTAAACGGATTTTCTCCAATGGATTTATAAACAGAAAAATCTCCGATAAAATCTCCCGGGAATCCGCCTCCAACAAGTCCTTGCGCAAAAATTGCCTTTGCCTCTCCAAAAGAAAAATCAGCAACCGGCTCTTCATCAAAACTGACATTTTCTTCTGCAAAAACAGGAAGAACAGAATCAACTTTCTTATCATCTGGAACAATTTTAGAAAAATCGGGCAACGCATCTTTTCCGGCTGCAACAACTTCGCCAGAAACAGTCGTCGTTATATCTGGCAAAGTTACATTTTCAGTTTGAGAAAATAAAGGCGCAGAAAAAAAAGCAACACAAAATAAATAAAATATATTCTTAACATTTTTCATTTTAACTTTCACTTGCTCCTAATTATTTTTTATAAACTTCTGGGCAGCGGATTTGTAACTGCTTTTCGGATAAAGTTCCAGCAAAGTTTTTGCGGAATTTTCAGAATCAGCATAAAGTTTTGCGGCATCAAAAGATTCTGCCGCTCCATAAATTGCTTTTTGCGCAAGCTCATCATTTTCAGACTTTCTAGCAAACTCGGCACATACCAAAAATCTTTGCGCGGCTTCTTTATTTTTATTCTGAAACCTCAAATATCTTGCGCACACAAATGCAGTTCTTGCAGCATAAGAACTTTCAGCAGCCTGATTTTTTTCAGATGATTGAATTTTAAAAAGAGATTCCGCAAGTTCAAAAACTTCTTTTTTCGGCTGTTCATTCTGGATTAAAAATTCTGCAAGTTCAGTTCCTGCTATTCTGCCTTCAAAAGTTGCAGTTTTAGAATTTTCAACGTAACGCTTTTCAAGCAATGCAAGGTCTGAATTTTCTCCAGAAATCAAATTCTTCAAGAAACTGATTTTTTGTTCCGCAGTCTTTCTTTGCTCTTCAGAATCAGCAATTAAAAGAATAAATTTCTGCTGTTCAAGCGCATCTTCGTATTTTTTCTGCTCTTCAAAAATTTCTGAAAGATTTTTTCTAGCATTATAAATGAAAGTGCTTTTTGGAAAATTTTCCACAAGAATTTTATATTGCAAAACTGATTTTTCAATTTGCGCCAGTTTTCTATACGAATCAGCGGAACAATAATACGAGGCATCAATAAATTTTCCTTTAGGAAATTTTCTTTGATATTCGGAAAAACGCATTGCTGCAGTTTCATAATTCTTTAAATTGTAATACAAATCCGCGCGTCTAAAAGAACTTTCATCCGCAAAAGGAGAATTATAAAATTTATTTTGAATCTCAGAAAAAATTTTGTCAGCTTCAGAAATTTTTCCAATACGTGAATTCAAAAGCGCAATCTGATAACGGCAACGAATAGAAAACACAGAAGTATTCTTTGCATAAGGCTCAAGAAATTTTATAGCGTCCTGATATTTTTCTGAATCAGAATAAATAGAAGCGCAAAGCAAAACTGAATTTTCTTTTTCTTCCTGCGATGAAAAAAAACTCAAGGCTTTCTTTGCCTGAACAATTGCATTTTCAAAATCAAAATTTTTTAACGCAGAATTTGCAGATACAATACAAGATGAATAGCACAAAGAACTTTCTGGATATTTTTCAGAAAAATTTTTAAGAGCATTAAAAGCTTCTGCAGATTCTCCCATTTTATACAAGGAATATCCGTAATAGAATTCCGCAAATGAAATTTTAGAAGACTTTGAATTTTCTGCAATAAACTTAAAAAATCCAGTTGAAGAATTTTTCCAGTCTTGCATATTAAATGAAGCTAAAGCGGAAATGTAAACTGCATCAGAAACAGAAGAAAAATCCGCAACTTTTTTACATTCGCTCATATTTCCAAGTGAAAAAAGTATTTTTGCGTAATCATATTTTTGTTCATTGTTCAGCTGCGATTTCTCAAAAAAGTTTTTATAAATTTTTTCAGCAGATTCAAGATTCCCATTTTCAGCGAGACATCTTGCATATAAAATTTTCTGTGCAAAAAAATACTTGCTTTCTGCATCAGAATTTTCTTTTGATTTTTCTATAAGAGAAATTGCCTGTTTTGATTTTCCTGTTGAATAAAGTCCCAGGCAATAATAATAGAACGATTTTTGCTTAATCTGCTTTTTTTCTGGAGAAGTTTTTTCATAAGCATTTTTTGCATGAACAAGAGAATTTTTAAAATCACTCAAAGCCGCATACTGTTGTGCATAAGCAAGCTCATATTCCGCATAATATTTTTTGTCAATTCTTTTTGCTGAATAATAATCAAGAATTGCAATTTTATTTTCAGAAGCAAGTTCGGCTTTATAAAGCCCTATCAGCGACGAATATTTTTTTTCTGAATCAGAGTCCTCCGCATTTGAAAAATATTTTTGCGCGGAATCAAAATCATTTTTTTCAAAAGAGTCAATTCCAAGCCGAATCCAAAATTCTGACAAAAGTGAATTTTCACATGACAATGCAGATTTCGCTTTTTCAAGCAGCAACGGAAAGTCTTCTGTAGAAACATAACACGCTTTTTGCAATGCCTGGGCAGACAAAGGAAGTTCCGCATTTAAAGCGATTTTTTCATAACAAGCAAAAGCATCTTTTTTTTGTCCAAGTTTTTCAAAAGCATTTCCTGCAGCAAAAGAAACATTCCAGTAACAAGAAATATTTTGCGGCGAAAGTTCTTTATATTTTTTTACAAGCTTTGAATATTCATTTTCGTTTGTGTAGCAGTCAAAAAGAATTTGCAATGAGCTGCAAAAAATATCATTTTCGTATTCGTTGCTAGAAACTATTGATTCAAAAATCGGAATGCATTTTTCATATTGATGCAAAGAGTAATTGCAAAGTCCTGCATAATAAATTGAATTTCTATAAACGAAATTTATTTCTTTGTTTTTTTTATTGAAGTCAGAAGAAATTGAAGAAGAATTATAAAAAGAATTCAATGCCGCATTAAAATCTTCCAACGAAAATTCTGAACGGCCTTTCCAGTAATTGGAAAAAATTTTCGTTTCATTTTTTTCAGATGAAGACAATTCATTCAAAGTTTGAATCGAGTCTTCAAAACGTCCAAGATAAAAAAAGCTTTCACCTTTGCAAAGCAAGGCTTTTTCCAAAAATGGAGAAGAAGAAAAATCTTTTTGCAGACGAGAAGAGTATTCAATGACAGCAGGATAATCCGCGCCGGAATAAGCCGAATGGATTTTCTTGAACAACGCGGAGTCTTTTGAAATAGAAAAGCAAGCTCCTCCAGCCACAACGAAAAAACATAAGAATAAATTTTTTAGAACTTTATTTTTTTTCATAAGGGAAAAAAGCCTCTAACGACTTTACTCGCTCCAGATGGATGTATGCGTCTTTATATTTTTTCACAAATTTTTCCAATGAAATTTCTTTTCCTTGCTCAAAAACAAAGCAGCCGAATTTTCCATTGTTGTCAAAATAAGGAAAGAAAACCGCGCAATTATTAAATACAAGCTCATCAGGCTTTAAGCAAGAACCTTGGCGAATTGCGGCAAGGTAAAACCAAGATGGCTCTGTTACCGCAAGAACGTAAAGCACAGATTTTATTTTTTCAATTGAATATCCTGTATTTTTTATGTAGCCAGAAGAAGTTGAAATTTTTCCGCCTGAAACTTCAGATGCAAAATAATTTTTATTCACGTCAAGCCCGGCAGATTTAAAATCAACATTTCTTCTTGAGCGGACTGAATATGCCTTTGCCGCAAGATTTCTGCACCAGTCCAAAGTAAAATACAAATTCCATTCCTGCGACATTACTCCGATTTTTCCAACAGAATCAAATTCAACAGTCGGCTCTGTCAAATCAGAAATCGAAGTTCCAAGCCCAGTTGCAGGCTCAACAATTCCATCGACAATCCATTTTAAAAATCCTGCACCCGACAAATAAAGTTTTTTTTCATCAAGTGAAATTTCAAATCCACTTTCATCTTTTAAAATGTAATCTTTGCCGGTAATAACAGATTTCAGTTTTCCTTTGGAATCGTAGCAAGCATCTTCAGTAAAAACAATTGAATCCAAATTCGATTTTATAATTCCCGCCATCATAAGTGAATCACGGTAAAGTCCAGTTTCAACAGAAACTTTTTCCCATGGAAGAGTCTTTTGAGTCCAGTTTTTTACATCCTGAAATCCAGCTGTATAAATACGCTCAAACGGAACTCCAAGCGGAACAGATTTTGCGGCGAAAGAGCCAAACACGCTCATGTCAACCAAAGTTTTCTGAGCCTGCGGACGGAATACAAGAAAAACATCCGGATCAGGATTAAAATGCCATTCAACACGCAAAGGCTTTCCGCTATTTTTTTCCCTAAAAAGAACCCAGCTTCCTGCCGCCCCTTTTGGATAAACTGCCGCACGGACAATTCTGTGGCTGTCTCCGTTTATCAAATCAACATCAAGTTCCGAACGCGGAGCAACAATCACTGAAAATTCAGTTTCGTTTTCTTCCATTCGGATTTGAAAAGTTTCGCCGATTCTGTTTTTTCTTAAGTCTTCTTTATAATTTCTAACTTCGGAAACTGGTGCGGAAATCCATGAGTCAACTATAGTCCGCCGAATTTCCGCAGAATCTGGAATTGCAAAAGAGTTGTATTCAGCAAACGCAATTCCAAAAAATAAAAAGACAAAAGAGAAAACTAAAATTTTTATTTTCAAAATAAGCTCCAGTCAATTTTATAAACAATGCAAAAGCCTTTAGATTACAGGCACATCTTTCATTTCAACAGGCTCTGGATCTATGAAAGCGCCTTCCGCCATTTGAATTTCCGGCTTAACAACTTTTTTATCCGGCTGATGAATCATTCCGTCCGCCTCTTCGTCCGGATGCTTGCCAACAGGTGCGTTGCTCAAAAGAAGCTTCAAACGGTTCAGTTGGTTAACTTCACTTGAGCCCGGATCATAGTCAATCGCAGAAATATTCGACTCAGGATAACGACGGCGCAATTCCTTTATCATTCCTTTTCCTGTAACGTGGTTCGGAAGACAAGCAAAAGGCTGAACACACGCAATGCTAGGGCAGCCAGAATGAATCAGCTCGACCATTTCCGCAGTAAGGAACCAACCTTCGCCAGTTATGTTTCCAAGCTGAACAATATCGTCAACGCCTTTCATCATGTCGTAAATCAAATTCGGCGGATCAAAACGGTGGCTTTTTTTAAGCTGTTTTTTTATGTATCCGCGGAAAAGCTCAACAGCCCAAACCATAAGACGCGCATTTTTTTCAGTTTTCTTGTCGAACGCAAGCTGTCTGTGCCGGAAAATTCCAGTGCTGAAAGTATAAAACAAAAAGTCTGCCAAATCCGGCATAACGCATTCCGCGCCTTCACTTTCAATTACATTTACAATGTCGTTATTCGCAGTCGGATGGAACTTAACAAGAATTTCACCAACAACACCGACACGCGGCTTTTTTACAGGAAGCAGAGGCAGATTGTCAAAGTCCTTTATAATTCCGCGGATAAGCTTTCTATATTTAAACACGGAAAGCGATTTCAATGCGATTTCACATCTTGCATTCCATTTTTCATAAAGTGCATTTGCGCTTCCAGAAACAGCTTCGTAAGGGCGGGTTCTATACAAAACGCGCATAAGCAAATCGCCAAGCATAATGGAACGGACAAGCCTAATAAGCATTCCCGGAGTATAAGTCCAGCCCGGATTTTTTTCAAATCCCTGAGTGCTCATAGAAATAACAGGAATCTTGCTGAACCCTGCGTCATTCAAGGCACGGCGGATAAATCCAATGTAGTTTGTAGCTCGACATCCACCTCCAGTCTGCGTAATAATCAGGCTCGTATTGTTCAAATCGAATTTTCCGCTTTGAAGAGCAGCAATCATCTGGCCTGCAACAAGAATCGAAGGATAGCAAGCGTCGTTGTTTACATATTTAAGTCCAGTTTCAACAGCCATCGGATCTACAGCGTCAAGGACAACAAAATTGTAGCCGGAATACTCCATCGCTTTCTGAAGAAGCTTAAAGTGAATCGGGCTCATCTGCGGTCCGATAATTGTGTGCTTCTTTTTCATTTCCTTGGTGAAAACCTGACGTTTATACGAAGCTGGTTTTATAGAAAGCTTTGTTCTGTTTCTTTCGCGGGCTTTTACAGCGGCAATCAAAGAGCGGATTCTAATTCTTACCGCGCCAAGATTCGAGCCTTCATCAATTTTTATGAGCGTGTACATTCTGCTTTTTGACTTCATAATTTCATCAACTTGATCAGAAGTAACGGCATCAAGTCCGCAGCCAAAAGATGTAAGCTGAACAAGCTCCAAGTTTGCCATTCCGCTTACAAAAGCTCCTGCACGGTAAAGCCTGTTATGATAAGTCCACTGGTCAATAATTCTTAACGGACGCTCAATAGAACCAAGGTGCGCAACCGAATCTTCCGTGAACACAGCCATTCCCAAGCCGTTTATCATTTCTGGAATTCCGTGGTTGATTTCCGGGTCAAGATGATAAGGACGTCCTGCAAGAACAATTCCATTTGCACCACGGCGGATTGTCTCTTCTAGGGCTTCTTCGCCTTTTTCCTGAACATCTTTCCTAAATTTTTCCTGCTCAGCCCAAGCCGCATCCACAGCTTCATTTATTTTCTGACGGGTAAGCTTTTTAAACTTAAGGGAAAGCTCTTCAAAAAGACGCTCCTTTAAACGCTGCTTGTCATAAACCGGCAGGAACGGATTCATAAACAAAACAGAATCGTCCTGACGAAGCTGCTCAACGTTATTGCGCAAAACTTCAGGATAGCTTGTAACAATCGGGCAGTTGTAATGATTTCCAGCTCCCGGATCCTCTTTTGTTTCGTAAGGAACGCACGGATAGAAAATAAATTTTATCCCCTGCTGAAGAAGACTTTCCACATGACCGTGGGAAATTTTTCCAGGATAGCAAACGCTTTCCGACGGAATTGTCTCAAGGCCTTTTTCATAAATTGCACGGCTAGAACGAGGAGAAAGGCGCACACGGAATCCAAGCTTTGTAAAGAAAGTAAACCACAGCGGATAATTTTCATACATATTCAAAACGCGCGGAATTCCAACGTCCCCCATAACAGCTTCATCCGGCTTAAGCGGAATATAATGTCCAAAAAGCCTCTTGTATTTCCATTCAAAAAGGTTCGGAAGATTTTTTTCAGTTTCATCTTCGGAAGGCTTGTTGCTTGCATCTACAACTGAAGTTTTTTCTTCAAGTTCTGCTCCGCGCTCACATCTGTTTCCTGTAACAAATTTTCTTACAGCGCGTTTTTCTCCGACTTCAGTTCCAGAAGTAGAGAATGTATTTATTGTAAGAAGACAATTGTTAGAGCATTTTCCGCAGCGACGAAGCTCAAGGTCAACTTTAAATGACTCAAGCTGATTCAAAGTCGCAATGCCGCTTTTTACAAATTTAGGAGTCTGGTCAGGATCATCCGGCTTTGGACGGCGTAAATCTTCCCACTGATCCATCGCAATAAGCGCAGAACCGTAAGCTCCCATAAGCCCCGCAACATCAGGACGATAAACGTTTACACCGGCAATTTTTTCAAACGCACGAAGAACCGCATCATTAAAGAAAGTTCCGCCTTGAACAACAACTTTTTTGCCAATATCGCTTGCCTTGCGAAGTTTTATTACTTTAAAGAGCGCGTTTTTTATTACCGAATAAGAAAGTCCCGCTGAAATGTCCGCAACTTCCGCACCTTCCTTTTGAGCCTGCTTTACACGGCTGTTCATAAAAACCGTGCAGCGAGTTCCAAGGTCAACTGGCTTTTTTGCCATAAGCGCAATCTTTGAAAATTCCTGAACGCTCATTCCCATTGTGCGCGCAAAATTGTCAAGGAACGAACCGCAACCCGCAGAGCAGGCTTCATTAAGCTGAATGGAAACAATCGCGCCGTCTTTCATTCTAAGGCACTTCATATCCTGTCCGCCTATGTCCAAAAGGAATTCAACGCCAGGAACAAAAAAATCCGCCGCCCGGTAATGAGTTATAGTTTCAACTTCGCCAGAATCAACTCCAAGGGCAGCCTGAAATAAAGCTTCGCCGTAACCTGTAGAAACAGAACGCGCAATATAGCATTTTTCAGGAAGAATTTTATAAAGGCTTTTTAGAACTTTTACAGCCAAGTCAACAGGATTTCCTGCATTCACATCGTAGAAACGCCACAAAATGCGTCCCTTTGTATCAATCAGAACAGCCTTTGTTGTTGTAGAGCCGGCATCAAGTCCAAGGAAAACAGGACCTTCAGTTGACTCCAAGTCTCCAGTGCTGGCTTTTTCCTGTGAATGGCGCTTATTGAATTCGTCAAGTTCTTCCTGAGTTGTAAACAACGGCTCAAGTCGCTGAACTTCCTGCATTTCCGCGCCAACAAGATTTTTAAGGCTTTCCCTGAACTGTTTTATAGTAGGAAATGTTCCATTTTTGCTAGAAGGAGTTACGCATTTTATTTCCCGTTCAGCTGAATAAGCCGCACCCGAAGCAACAAAAAGCTGGCTGTTTTCTGGAACAATTGTCTGCTCCGCCCCAAGCTTCAATGTAATTACAAAGCGTTCCCTAAGCTGATCCAAAAAGTGAAGCGGTCCGCCCAAAAATGCGACATTCCCGCGGATCGGCTTTCCGCAAGCAAGCCCAGAAATTGTCTGGCTTACAACTGCCTGAAAAATAGAAGCCGCAATATCTTCACGGCGCGCACCTTCATTAATCAAAGGCTGAACATCAGTCTTTGCAAAAACTCCGCAACGGGCGGCAATTGGATAAATTGTGGTTGCTCCGCGGGCAAGCTCGTTAAGTCCGGAAGCATCAGTTTCCAAAAGAGCCGCCATCTGATCAATAAAAGCTCCAGTTCCTCCGGCGCAAGTTCCGTTCATGCGTTGTTCAACTCCGCCTTTAAAATAAGTGATTTTCGCATCTTCGCCGCCAAGCTCAATCACAACATCCGTCTGCGGAATAATTTTTCTTACAGCGGTAGTAGCGGCAACAACTTCCTGAATAAACGGAATATTCAGCCACTGAGAAACAGAAAGTCCGCCAGAACCAGTAACCTTAACGCTGACAGTCTGATTTTCCTTCGCCGGAAGAACTTCTTCAAGCGAATCAAAGGCTTTATTTACAACAGTAATAATTGTATTTCTAATATCAGCCCGGTGCCGCTCATAAGCTCCGTACAAAAGCTCATCATTTTCTCCAAGCGCAACAACTTTTACCGTGGTTGAACCAACATCGATTCCCATCCTGATTGGACGGACTGCAGGAGTCAATGAAGAAATCTCACCTAAGCTATTATTTTCCATATAAAAGTCACCTTTTTTTATTTAAAAATAAGAATTCATATTATAATATATAGGAATACAATCAAAAATTCAACGTGAAAAATACAGAGGAACAGGGCAAACGTATTCTAAATAATTTAAGTAAAGTTTGCGCGAAGGAACGGTTTCTGGGGCAAAAACACTCTGATTGCTGCGACCGCGTGAGCGGGCAATTCTATAGTTACTTTGCAACAATCAGCGTGTAGCGCATTATTGCGCGATTTTGAACCAGAAAACCGTGTCTGAAAGCCAGTTTTATGCTGAATACATTTATAATGCGTTTGCCCTGTACAGAGGAAGAATTCAACCAAACATGGCAATGCTAAAATAAAAAAATTACGCGTTGAATTTCTGGGCAGGAGTAACCATCCAAATCGCCTTTAATTCAACAGAGCCTGTATTTTCCAAAGTATGGGGAGAACCTGCGTTGAACGTGATACTGTCGCCTTCTTTTAAAGCAATTTCTTTGTTTCCGTAGTGAAGAATTCCTTCGCCTTGAACAACAAGCCCCATTTCTTTTCCAAGATGACCGTAGCTTCCGCGGTGAGTACGGCTTCCAACAGGAATATTTATCGTGTAGCTTTCAAATGAATTTTCACCATTCCCGGAAAACGGATCCGAAAGCTCTTCGTAAACAACATCCTCCTCGTTGATTTTGCGGCGGTCTTCACGGTGAATCACAGAAACTGGACGGCGGCGGCTGTATTCTTCAAAAAGGAATTCAAGGCTTATATCCAAGGCATCGGCAATATCAAGCAATGTATCTATAGCAGGAGAAACTTTATTCCGCTCAATCTGGGAAACGAGACTTTCACTAACCTTTGCGTGCGCCGCCACAGCTTTTAATGTCAAATGCTTTCTTTCACGGACAGCTCTTAATTTTTCTCCAAACTGATATTGTCTTTTATTTTCGTCTTCGCTCATTTTTTTTACCCGCAACATATTAAAGAAATTCAATTTTTTGCAAAAGTATCATTTTTCTGCTTTTCCTGATTTTTTTCCATTATAAAACGGATAAAGTGGTCTTCAAGCGTATTTTTCGGACCTTCAATATGAAGCCTTTGCCTTGCCCTTGCATTATCACGGCGAACTGTATACAAAAGATAAAAATCTCTATAGTCAAGGTTTATGTCTGTTTTTACACGCTCGCCAAGATATGAACTTACTTCATCACGTCCAATCGACTTTACGCCTTGATCACGCAAAATTCCTTTAAGACGCAAAATTTGCTCATAAGAAACTCCGAACAGGAATTCCTCCATTGCCTGTGCAACATCCGGTTCGCTAAGTTTTTCCTTTATAAATGCGCCCCACTGATCGTCCATCTGGAACGTAACCATCATAAGCTCACTCGTTCCCATCATGGAGCCAAAAGCGGGAGCAAGACGGCGGCGAGTAGACCAAACAGCCTGCAAAACAGGCGCAATATCAGAAATTGTCTGGTCGCTTCTGTGCTCCCAAAGGATTATAAGGGAATTGGCAAGTTCACGGCGCAAATCAATAGAAACAGACTTGTCCTTTATAAGGTTCATGTAGACATCTTCCGCCATAAGTGTAAACATCATGGAAACAGTTTCGTCATAATACTCCTTGACTTCTTTTTCATCCATTAGGGCGTAATTTTTTGCAAGCTTCGACATTGAAAAAAAAGTGTGTATTTTCGCCACAAGAAATCCTTTTCCTAGAATAGCTTTTGACGGCATGTGAAGAACAGTATCGCCTTCCTCTTGATACGAAATAATGCTTTCAACCAAAGCCATCGGCGTTCTTGTGGAAGTTGTTGTGTTCGCCCGCTCAAGCAAAGACGGAAAGCGTGCAATCGCTTGAGCAAGACTTGTAACGTCATCAAGCCTTTCCTGAAGCCGTGCCAGTCTGTCTGGAGCAGTCTTTTCAAGCGCATCCTGAAGTTTTTTTATAAGTTTCTGCTGATAATCTGTAAAAACAATAATTCCAGTCTGAATAATTTCATTTTTAATATTTTCATCATTGTTAAAAAAATAAGAAATATCAACTTGAGAAAAATCTGAATTTTTAATTTTGTTTGTGTCCAAAATACCTTCGCCTTTATTTTTAAATTGGAACTATTTACGGCATAATTAAAATGCTAAAACTGTTCTTGAAAACTAAAATTTTTATAGACTATTATTATATCACACATTTTTCAATTTTCAACGTATAAATCCAAAACATTTTTGTAAAAATATTCTCTTCTTTTAGCATAAATAAATTTTACACTTCATCTCAAGGAAATACACTCCGATAATAAAATCATGAAAAAGCGCATTTTGTTCTTTACCATAATCTCACTAGGAATTGCCTTTGCACAGCAGACTCGGATTGTTGAACTGCCGCAAATGCAAATTCTGGCAAACGACATATCAGTAAAGGAAAAATTTTCAGATTCGGGCGAACGTGAAGGAGTTGATCTTTTTATAAGGAAGAAGCCTGCAATAAGCAGCGTAATGCTGGTTGAAACCACAAAAGATCCAAACGGAAAAGAGCCAAACTACGCTTACCGCACCACAGAATGGAACGAAACAAACGGAAACGAAATCCGCTACTTGGACGGAAAAGAGCTTCATTCTGAATATTCAAAATACAGCCTGATTTCTTCAACTGTAGAAAATCATCCTGAGCTTGGACAAGCATTCCACATTTTTATTCCAAACACGATTTATTTTGGCTATCCTTGGTCGCGCAACGGTTCTGTTCAAATAGGGAAAGGTGTTTTTATAAATATCCGCACATTTGAAAAACCTTACGGCGACTACACTGGCAAATACATGGACAATCCGTTTATGTTCGACATAGGTAAAGCTCCAAAGGAAAAAGAGCCTACAAAAGCTGAAGCCGCGCTTGAAGAAATTCCAGAGCCAGAAGTAAATGAAGAGCCGCAAATAATTCCGCAGAAAGAAGAAAAGCCGATTTTAACAGACGACTACAATCCTTTGGCGGTAGAAAAATTTTCGCAGCTTGCAAATGAAGGCGGCGGATTTTTGTATTATTCCAAGCCGGAAAATCTTGTTCAGGACTTACTGGATTCCGTAGAAAGAATCACGCCGAAGACAAGAGCGGACATCGTGCTTGCAATAGACACAACCGGCAGCATGAAAGACGACCTGGAAGTTCTTCGCAAAAAATGGATTCCAGAGTTTATCGAACAGGCAAAGGAATTTGAAGACTTAAGAATTGCGCTTTTGCTTTACAGGGATTACAACGACTCCTATAACCACAAAGGACTTCCTGTAAAATTCTTTGACTTTACAAGAGAGCCTGAAAAAATCAAAAAGCAATTGGATTCCGTCATAATCCACGGAAACGAAGGCGGCGACATTCCAGAAGCTGTGCATGAAGCTCTTTTTGCTTCAATAAATTTCTATGAATGGAGAAATGACGCGCAAAGAAAAATCATTCTTCTTGGAGACGCTGAACCGCATCCAAAGCCAAGAGGTCCAAGAAAAATAACGCAGGAAAAAGTAATGCAGCTTGCAAGTGAAAAAGGAATCACGCTCGACTGCATTATCGTTCCTGATGAAAAAGGAAAATCCGCGGATTAATTGCGTTTTCTGTTTTGAATTTTTTCAAAGTCTTTCTGGACAAGTTTTCTGTATGCGCCGGGAAACTGTCCAGGCTGGCTTGCATTATAAATTTCAAGAATTTCATTTATGATTGGCTCTGCCTTGCTGTATTTTTTCTGCTTAACATAAATATGCGCAATTTCGTAGCGGCCTTCTATATAAATGGCAGTGTTCATTCCGTAACGCTGCAAAAGAATTTCATAATACTGCAAAGATTTTTTTGTGCTCCCCTTGTCCAATGCAGTCTGTGCAAGCTGAATTATTTCAAGACTTGAAGCATTGTCTGGAACTTCAACCTTTGTTGACACGCATGAAAAAAAGCAAACTGAAGCAAAAGCAACTAAAAAGTTAAAAACAATTTTTTTCATAAATATTGAATCTTTCATTCCTAAAGTATATCATTTCAGCACTTGATGCACAATCTAAGTTTTTATTCTATATATCCTATAAAAAAACTAACTTTATAAAGTTACATCAAAAAGAGGCGTCTTATGGCATACAAAATCTTTATCGACGGAAAAGAAGGAACTACAGGCTTAAAAATTTTTGAACGTTTTGAAAACAGAAAAGACATTGAAATCCTGCTTATCGATGAAGACAAACGCAAAGACCCTGCAGAACGCGCAAAGTTTATCAACGAGTCTGATTTTACATTTTTATGCCTTCCGGATGCCGCCAGCATAGAAGCCGTAAGTCTTTGCACAAATCCAAAGACAAAAATCATAGACGCTTCTACAGCGCACCGTATAAACCCTGACTGGGCTTATGGATTTCCTGAGCTTTCCCCTGCGCACCGTGAAAAAATTATAAATTCAAGCAGAGTCGCAACGCCTGGTTGCTATGCTTCAGGATTCGCCTCAATTTGCTTTCCGCTTGTAAAACATGGAATAATTTCTGCGGATTATCCGATTGTCTGCCATGCGGTTTCTGGATATTCAGGAGCCGGAAAAAAAGCAATCGCGCAATACGAAGATTCAAACCGCAATCCAGAGCTAAAAAGTCCGCGCCTTTATGCCCTCACACAGGAACACAAGCACTTGCCAGAAATGCAAAAGGTAAGCGGCTTAAATTACAAGCCAATTTTCAATCCTTATGTATGCGATTATTTTCAGGGAATGACAGTTACAATTTCGCTTTATTCAAGGCTTTTGGAAAAGAAAATGAGCGCAAAAGAAATCTGCGAAACATTCAAGGAGCATTACAAGGGCTGCCATTTTGTAAAAACCGCGGATTTTCTTGGTGAAGGAATTTTGCAGGACAATTTTATCGCGGCAAACACATTGTCAGGAACAAACAATATGCAGATTTTTGTCTGCGGAAACGACGAGCGAATTACAATAACGAGCCGTTTTGACAACCTCGGAAAAGGCGCAAGCGGAGCGGCTGTCCAGTGCATGAACATAATGATGGGAATTGACGAAGCGACTGGTCTTTAAAAAGAAAAATTTCCTGTGCATATTCTGTAACGCGCGTTATTTTCTTTGTCAATCAATTAAACCAAACTGATTATATTTTTCAGCCGCGCCATTTCTGTAGGAAGATTCGCACAAAGGAAAATAAAAAAGTGAAAGCACACAATTGGAAACAATGTCAAACAAAGCGTTGTCTGTATCACAAGAAAGATTGTTGTTTAATGCGCCAATTGCAGTACAGCTGACCGCGCCCATAAAAGAAGCCCAACTCATGTTCCGGCAAAAATCAGCTTTTTCTGACAAAAACTTAGCTTCTTCAATAATGCGCAAGGAAGCGTCAAAGTCTGTTTTGATTTCTGCATTTTTTCCGCCAGCAAACTGAAATTTGTCCAAAGAAAAAAGTCCATCATGCTGAACCATTTTTTGAAAAACTGACTGAGTAGAAAAAACAATTCCGCAGTTTTCATTTTCCTGCGCAAAAACAGAAAAGCAAAGAAGCAAAATAAAACCTAAAACAAACTTTCTCATAAGGAAGAACCTCTTTTTAACGCTTCCGTTCCAACTGCAATGCGTAAAGATTATAATTGTCAAGCGCAATGTTTTTATAAGAAACGCTCATAAAGCAAGAGAACAAATCAACCACAAGACAACCTACAGCACCAAGGCACAAACTTTCCACAGCACAATAGCTGTCCACAAAAGCCGTTGCGCCCAAGCATCCCAAGCCAGCCGCCGTGGATACAAAAGTCATTGTCTTCCAAAAATTAGCTTTTCTTAAAAATTTTGAATTTTCAGGAACGCCTTTTAAAAGAACATTCAGCTCTTTGTTGTTTTTAATTTTTGTTCCGTCAAGAAATTCAAACTGTGAAAACGAAAATAAATTTTCAGAACGAACTATTATCTGCGGAAACGCAATTTCACTTTCAGAAGATTCCTGCGCAAAAATATTTCCACACAAAAGAACAGAAATCAGCAAAACTATAAAACTCTTTTTCATATCAGCTCTTATCCACATTATAACAATATGTTATTCTTCTTGTCAACAAAATTTTATTCTGTTATATTTTCAACGTAATTTGCTATCCTTTTATTATATTCTTCAACATAGTCATTGTAATTTTGCAGGGATTTTTTTTCGTAATGGGCAGAAATGCGATTTGTTGCAACTGCTCCCAAAAAGAAAATTGCGGCAGGAATTCCAAATGCGCCAAGTTCTTTTGTGCTGTCCGCATCAATACATCCTACGGAAAGTCCGCCTGCAGTCGCGGCATTCACAACAGTTGCCCAGTACCAGAATTTTTCCTTTTTTATGACTGATTTGTTTTCTGAAATTCCGCCGATTAGTTTCATGGCTTCCTCTTCTGAAATTTCTGTCCTATCTGAAAAGTTATATTTAGAGAAAAACGGAAAACTCTTTTCACGCACAATTTTCTGCTTGGATTCCGGCAATTTTTTTCTGGAACTTCCAAAAGGCACTAAAACTTTTTCTTCATAAGGCTGAACAAAATCAGAATCATCCGCAAAAGAAAAAACGCAGGCAAACTGAATTAAAATCAAAAACAAAAACTTTCTCATAAAATCCCTTTTATTTGCATTTCAGCATAAAAGAATTATAAACATAAAAAAAAGGCGTGGCTACTTCATTTTTGAAAAACAAAAGAAAGTATTTTGAAAATTCAATTTTCATAGAACGGCAAAAACTGTATAATAAAAATCGATATGTTTGAAGTTAGAGTTACTGCTGATTTTAGCGCGGCGCATTTTTTAAGAGACTACAACGGAAAATGCGAAAATCTTCACGGACACAATTACAAAGTTTATGCGCACGTCCGCGGAACAGAACTTGATAGAGGCGGAATGCTTTTGGATTTTACAAAGCTGAAAAAAACTCTACGTGAAGTTTGCGGCAAAATTGACCATACAAATTTAAACGACATAGAATTCTTTGAGCAAAATCCAAGCGCAGAAAGAATCGCCGTTTACATATACAATCATATCATAGAAGAAATTCCTTTGCTAAAAAAAACAGACGAAAAAAAAGCATGGCTTTATGCGATCGATGTTTTTGAAACAGAAACAAGCCGCGCGCGATACATTGCTGAATAATTTTTTATCGGAGAACAAAATGCTTACAAGAAAAACAAAAATCGTATGCTCAATCGGACCTGCCTGCGACAACGATGACACAATCCGCGAAATGATAAAAGCAGGAATGAACATAGCCAGATTCAACTTTTCGCACGGAACTTATGACTGGCACAAGCAAGCAATGGACAGGGTTCGCAGAGTTTCTGCAGAAATAGATGTACCTGTTGCAATTCTTTTGGACACAAAAGGTCCCGAAATCCGCACTGGACTTATAGACGGCACAAACAACATCAATCTTTCCGCAGGTGAAACCGTAATTGTTACAACAGACGACTGCACTTGCGTAAATGCTTCGGAAGGTAAGCCGTGCAGAATTTCAATTTCATGGAAAGAAGCCACAAAAAAAGTTTCATCGGGAATAAAAATCTTAATAGCCGATGGACTGATTGAACTTGTTGTTCAGAAAGTTGAAGGCGAAGAAATTATATGCAAGGCTTCAAATGCCGGAACTTTTGGAAGCAGAAAAAATGTAAACTTAATCGGAGTTCATGCCGGACTTCCAATTATGTCAGACAAAGACAAGGAAGATTTAAAGTTCGGGGCAACACAGGACATTGATTTTGTTGCGGCGAGCTTTGTAAGTTTCCCGGAAGAAGTTGTACAGATTAAAGAATACTTAAAATCTGTAGGCGCAAAAGCCCGTGTCATTGCAAAAATCGAAAATGAAGAAGGCTTAAACAACATTGAAAAAATCACACGCGAGGCAGATGGAATAATGGTTGCGCGCGGAGATTTGGGAGTCCAGCTTCCTACAGAAAGAATTCCGCTCGCGCAAAAAGCCATTATAAGATGCTGCCATACCGCCGGAAAACCTGTAATCACGGCAACGCAAATGCTCGATTCAATGATTGTAAATCCGCGGCCTACAAGAGCAGAGCTTACTGATGTTGCAAACGCAATTTTTGACGGAACAGATGCGCTCATGCTTTCCGGGGAAACTGCTGGCGGAAAATATCCAGTTGAATCTGTAAAGACAATGGCTCTGATTGCCCGCACAACAGAAGATTCTCTTGAATACAAAGAGCACATGAGAAAAATAGATTCCGACTATGTTCCCGGAACAGAAGTAGGACACATGGTTGCACACAGCGCATACAAACTTTCAAAGAACATAAAGGCAAAGGCAATAATAATTCCGACACTGCATGGAAACACTGCAAGAATGATTGGAAGTTTTCGTCCAGAGCAAATTGTAATTGCTGTAACTCCAAATAAAAAAGTTCAGCGTCAGCTTATGATTCAGTGGGGTGTAACTCCGGTTCTTTGCAGAATCGCAGGAGATTCAGACATGATGATTCAGAATGCTGTAAAACTTGCAATTGAAAACAACCTCGTAAAACTTTCAGACAGAGTTGTTGTGTGCGCAGGAATTCCGCTTTCAAGTCCGCTTATGGTAAACACAATCCGAGTACTTGTTGTTGGAAACATAATTGCAAGAGGAACTTCATTCGGATTCTGCAACAGTGAAAAACAAAAAATCTGCGGAAGAATAATCCACGCAGAAGACATTGTTGAAATCCGCGACACTGTAAAACTGAACCACAAAACAATTCTTGTTTGCGAAAGAATAACAGAAGACCTCATTCCGGTATTAAGAATTATAGACGGAGTTATTTCAGAATCCGGAAGCGACTTGCAAGAGGAAAACCTGAAACTTGTAAATCCGAACCTTGTCTATATACAGAATGTTCCCGACGCCTGCAAAATTCTTGAGGACAATCTCTCTGTTTCCATAGACGGAGAACAGGGACTTATTTACGAGGGAGCAATCTGCTAAAGTAAAAGTTAAACAAGCCTTACAGGGATTCCTTCTTTGGAAAGCTCATTCTTTATAGAAGAAACTGTGTACGTTCCTGAATGAACCATTGAGGCAATCAGGGCAGCGTCAGCCTTTCCTTTTGTAAGAACGTCCGCAAGATGAGAAGGAGTTCCACCGCCGCCACTTGCAATTACAGGAACCGGCACAGACTGCGCAATCATTTTTGTAAGATTCAGTTCATAGCCTTCTTTTGTTCCATCGGCATCAATTGAATTTAAAACTATTTCGCCAGCACCAAGCTCAACAGCTTTCTGTGCCCATTCTCTTGCATCAAGCTCTGTCTTTATTCGTCCGCCGTTAATATAAACTCTGTAGCCGCTTGGCATTTGAGAATCTTTTGCAGCGTCCATTCCAAGAACAATGCACTGATTTCCAAAAACGCGTGCACCCTGCTTTATAAGCTCCGGATTTTTTACAGCCTGAGAATTAAGCGAAACCTTTTCAGCTCCGGCAAGAATTGTAGAGCGTATGTCGTCAAGAGTTCCGATTCCACCTCCAACACAAAATGGAATAAAAACTTGAGAAGCGACTCTTGCAATCAAATCAAGAATAGGACCTCTTCCGCGCGCACTTGCCATTATGTCGTAAAATACAAGCTCGTCCACACCCTGGCGGTAATATTCAGCAGCCATTTCCACAGGGTCGCCAATGTCGATGTTGTTCTGAAATTTTATTCCTTTTGTTGTGCGTCCATCTTTTACATCAAGGCAGATTATAATTCGTTTCTTCAACATTTTAAAATTTCTCCTTTGCAGAAAGATCAGAAGAGACAAAATTTCTCAAGATTCCAAGTCCGGGCTTTCCTGATTTTTCCGGATGAAACTGAAAAACCGCGATGTTGTCTTTTTCAACTATTGCAGGAACTTTTATTCCGTAGTCCGCATAGCCTTTTATTATAGAAGAATCTTCCGGCTGAATCACATAGGAATGTACAAAATAAAAATCCGAATCAGGCGCAACTCCATTTAACAGAGAAGAGCCTCCGTTTGCAAACGAAACATTGTTCCATCCTATATGCGGAACTTTTAAACTTGTGTCAAAGCCTTTATCCTTTAAAGATGAAAAACGCCTTATGCTTCCTTTTAAAAGTCCAAGGCATTCTGTATCTCCTTCCTCGCTGTAGTCAAACACAATTTGAGAGCCAAGGCAAATTCCTAAAATCGGTTTACCAGATTCCGCCCAGTCTTTCAAAAAAGAATCAAAGCCTGTCAACTTAAGCTGCTGCATCGCATAAGCCGCATCTCCTACTCCGGGAAAAATCACACGGTCAACATTTTTTAACTCGCAAGGATTTCCAGAAAGAACATAAGGAGCATCAAGGTATTCAAGCGCATGCTCCACGCTTTTTATATTTCCTGCATTGTAATCTATGATTCCAGTCATTTTTTGCTCCAACAAAAGATTGAATGTTTCAAGTAAGTTTATATTAAAAACTGCCGATAAATTCAATATGGACATTACGGCTCTTGTCAATCTTTGCATTTCAGTTTTAAAAGATATACGCGTTATCACAGCTGCAATTCTTACAATTTTTTTTATATCGCTCGGAAATTACGTTGTAAAATACAGAAAACGTCCGCCTAAACCAAAGAAGAAAAAATCCGCACAAAAACCTGCCGCTGCAGCCACACCAGCTCCAAAACCAGAAGAAAAGCCAAAGCAGGAATAGTAAAATTTTCCATATCAAGTCCTTCAATTGAAAGAAGCCCCTAAAAATGTTATTATTTTGAATAATAAAATGGTTGGGGATACATAAATGAAATTTTTTAGCACACGTGATGCCCGGAATATCGTAGGATTCAAACAGGCAGTTTTGGACTGCATTCCTTCTGACGGCGGGCTTTACGTTCCAGACGACACAGACGATTTGCGCCGCTGGATTTATTATACAAATGAAAAAACAACATTCGCTTCTCTTGCAGGCGCGCTTACTTCCGCAATGATAAATGATGAATTCAGCCCTGTAATCTGCGAAGCAATTGCAACACACGCATTTCCAAAAGATCCAGTTTTCAGACAGCTGGACAAAAATCTTTTTATCCTTGAGCTTTATCACGGCGCAACTGGAACTTTCAAGGACTTCGGTGTTTCTTATTTAACTTCCGCATTGGAAACGATTCTACAGATGGACGGAAAAAAAGCCATTCTGCTCGATGCGACTACAGGCGAACTTGGAGCGTGCATGGCAAAAGCTATCGGCGGAAAAAAACTTCTAAAGTCTGTTCTTCTTGCTCCAAAAGGAAAGCTACGCGGAATCGATGAAAAAAGCTTTGTTTGGAACGGCGGAAATATTTATCCGATTGAAATAGACGGAACAGAACAAGACTGCCACAAAATCATAAGAGAAATTTTTTCAGACAAACAGCTTGTAAAAAAACTCAGCCTGACTGTAGCAAATACGGCAAACATCGGCCGACTTTTACCGCAGTCATTTTTCTACACATTCGCATTTTCAAGACTCAAAGGAATTATAAACGGAGATATTTTTTATGCCGTTCCTGCTGGCAACTATGGAAATCTTGTTTCGGGACTTTACGGCTGGAGAATGGCTCTTCCTGTAAATGGATTCATCGTTCCTTCAACACCGGAACTTACCCTTGATGCCGGCGGAAACTGCATGGTTATGAACAGCATGATTCCGCTTGAAAAACGCACATCTGCAGATCCGGCTTCACCTTCAAACATAGAAAGACTTGAACAGATTTTCAAGGCAAATTCACTTATGCTTAGAAGTTTTGTCTATCCTGCGGCAGTTTCAGAAAAGGAAATTGAAGCAGCCTGCAAAAAACTTTTTATGCAATACAAAGTCTATGCAGACCACGACACAGCGGCGGCTTATGCGGCAGTTCTAAAAAGAAACGATGTTGCAGCGGAAGAAGACGGAGCTGTTGTTCTTGTTGCAAGAGACTCGCCTGCGCTTAGCAAAGATTTTCTTATGCACAACTTAGGAGAATCTCCTGCAATGCCGAACAATATCACCGAAGCATTTAAGCCTGTCAAACTTGACAAAGCTCCAATTGCCCCGGAGGATACAGATTCAGTTATTTCGATTTTGAACTATTTGAATCTTTTTTAGTTTTTTTAGCAGCCGGCTTTTTAGCATCAGTTTTTTCCACGGAAGATTTTTTTGATTTTGCCTTCTCTGTTTTTGGAGCTGGCATCTTCACGGGCTTTACGGCTTCTGTAAACTGCTCGCACTTGTATTCAGCAAGTTCCTTTGAAGCAAACAAAGTTCTGTAAAGCCTGAAAATCTGCTCGCGAAGGATTCTTTTGCTTGTCATGCAGTTGGAAGCAAACGCATACCAAAGTGTAGCATCCATTTTTTCCTTGTTGAACCAGCGAACTCCGTTGTATTCATTTGCACCAGTAAGAACAAATGAATTTTCAGAATCCACAAGCGATTTTGCCACAGTGTATGTCGACTTTACAAATCCAGAAGTTCCAAAGTTCAGGCTGCTTATCTTCATGCTTTCAAAAATGCGGATAAAGTTGTTTCTCATTTCTGAATTGAAGAAGCCTGCGCTTTCGATTATCTCGGAAAGTTTGCGGCTGTAGCCCCACTTCTTGCAGTTTTCACCGCCAGCGGAAGCAACTGCTGCAAAGGCGCATAGAATTTCCGCACTGAATTCATTCGACTTGATTCCAGAAGAAATCTCAAGCTCAAGGTTGTTTGCTGAATCTTCATCTTCCGGCGCAGAATAAGCCTCATACAAATATTCAACGCACTTCTCAAATGCCTTGAATTTCTGCTCAGGCTCAAGAGATGATTCAGATTTCTTTGACTTTGCTTTTTTCTTGGAATTTTCAGACACAAGTTTTTCTTCTTCAAGCGCAAACTCGTTTTCTTTTTCGTAGTAAGCAAGAGCAGTTTCTTTTGCAGACTTTAGAACTTTTTTGAGCGACGTTGGCTCTTTGTTTTCAAGCTTGAATTCTTTTGAAGAATCGCTAGAGAACAAGGCGTGAATATCCTGCATAAACTCTTTTGTAACGAAATTTTTAAGAGCGGCAAACAAATCCTTGTAGCGGAATTCCTGCCAGGCAATTTCAAGATCAGGAACACCAGAACCGTTCAAAAGCTCGTTAAGTTTAAAGTATTTTCCGTCCGTGCCGTCAACAACTTGCTGAACATCAAGATAAACCTGATATTCAAAGCCGTTAAGAGCAACGAACATTCCGTTGTTAATCAAGTCATCGCTTCTGCGCACAAACCAAAGTCCGCTTCTATGCTCACGGAAAATCACATAGTGATTATAGCCATAAGTGAATCCCATGCTTTCAGCCAAAGACTTTGAAACCATCACTTTGTCATTTTCGTCAGACCCAGTTTTTACAGCGTACTCGCATGACTGCTTTATCCAGCCCTGGGCGCGTTCATACTTGTTATTATAGAAAACAATTGTGCGCTCGTTGCCTACGACATTTGAGTAAGCAAAAATATTTTCGTTTACAGTTCCATTATTCCAGACATCATAGAACAAAAAGTTTTCAACAGGCGCAAAAAGATAACGCTTGTGCATTAGAGGGAAAATATCATGCCAATGGCGATTCATCAAATCCTGATCAACCTTCTCATCTTTGTAGGCCTTGGTGTATTCCATTCCATATTTTTCTTCAAATCCTTCAAGCTGACCGTGTCCGAACATAGGAAGTCCAGGCATCGTAATCATCAGTGTGCAGACTCCAAAATACTTGTCGCCTTTTCCAAATTGAGCCACAGCTGTTTCTTCGTCCGGGTTGTTCATAAAGTTTACAAAACGCTTTAGAATCTGCGGATCAAATTTTATTGTATTTTTTACAGTGTCGCGGTACTTCTGATTTTCTTCCTTTTTGAGCATATTCATAAAGGCGGAATTATAAACACGGTGCATTCCAAGAGTACGTGTAAAATATCCTTCCATCATCCAGAAAGCTTCAGCAAGCAAAAGTGTGTCAGGCATTTCCTGAGCGCAACGGTCAACAACTTCGCGCCAGAATTCATTTGGAATGCGTTTTTCAAATTCTGCGGAAGTCAAAGCATAACGGCTGCGGCTTGCAATGTCTCCTCCGTGTCCTGGCTCAGGATACCAAAGGCGGCGGATATGTTTTTTTGCAAGAACCATTGCGGCATCAAACCTGATAATCGGAAAGTTCCGGGCAACTTTTAAAATCTGCTGCATAACGGCTTCGCGTGCGACTGGATTCAGAAAGTCAATTTGGGCTGTGTCATTCCAAGGCATTCCAGTTCCATCGTTTCCGTGGTAAATGTAAGTTACATCGCCTGTCGCATTGTCTACACGCTTAAAGCAAACCGCGCAGTCGCTTTTTGAATAGTAATGGTCTTCAAGATAAATTGAAACACGGCCATCGCGACTCAAGTTTTCTCCATTGAAAGTGTAACCCGGGAATGGACATTCCTTTGTTGTTATAAAATAATCAGGATGTTCCGTAACCCAAGTTCCGTCCATTCCAGTGTGGTTTGGGACCATGTCGCTTGCAAGGCGGATTCCGCGGATCCAACATCTGTAGCGAAGATTTTCCAAAGCCTGCCATCCGCCAAGATTTCCTGCAATTTCATAGTCGAGCAAAGAATATGCTGAAGCGGCCGCCTCTGGATTTCCGTTTATCTGCTTGATTCTTTTTGAAGCATAACTGCGCTCCCAAAGTCCAATAAGCCAAAGCCCCGTAAACCCCTCATCGCGCAAAGCATCAAGTTCTTCATCTGGAATCTGGTCAAGGCGTGAAATATCGCGGTTATATTTTTTAGAAAGCTGATAAAGCCATACAAGAACAGTCTTTGCCATCAAAACAACTTTCGGCATCCATTCACGGTCAGGACTGAACCTCTCGTATTCTTTCATCAGATTTTCTTCATCATAAGTGTAGGCTTCCATGGAAACTTCGCCGCCGTTTGTAGGATGCCAGGCAGCTTTTTCTTCCTCGGAAATTGTATCGATTCCCTCAAGAAGACGACGAATCCATTCGCCAAGAACATCGCTCCAATAAGTGCGTATATAATCCAACTGGCCTTTTAAAGAAGTCGGAGAAGCAACAACCGGCTCTTTAAGCATATTTATAAGCGAATTATTCTTAGGACCAAATACAGGCTGAGTCAAAAAGAATGCCTTAATCTGATTCCAAGTTTTAATGTAGTCAGCGTTGACAACAAGATTTGAATCGTCAAACAAAATTGCAAACGGATGAAACGCCGGATTTTCATTTGCAAGATGAAGCATCACAAGTTCCTCCAAAACCTGCTCGCGGTTTGAGCGTTTCATTTTTGTGCCGGCATCAATACAGTTCTGCTCTAAAAACTCTTCCGCAGAAATTTCCTTTTTAAATACCTTAACAGGAGGAAACTCTTCCATGAACTGCAAAAGCAATTTGTCAATTTTTACTTTTGAAAAATTTCTGTCCAAGTCAGAAAGAAGATTTTTAAAGCAATCTGGAGCTTTGTCTCTTCTATAAATCATGCAGACGTAATGAAAAATTTCATCGATAAGTCCCATTGCGTTCAAAGAACCTGCTGAAACTTTTTTTTCACTTTGACCGCGTTTATCAAAAAGCCCGTTCAGTTTTGTCTGAAATTTATGCACAGCCTTGAAATTTGCAAAAATAACATTTCCGGCAGAAGAAAAAAGCGAATCTTCAAAATCGCATTCTTCTCTTACTTTCCGGCTGATGTGAAATTCATTGTAAGAAATCTTCATATTTAACTCCAATAAAAAAGTTTGATTTTAGTTGTCGTGCAGCTGAACTACAGTTTTTATCTTGTTCAACAAAGACTTGTTTTCAGACATTTCTTCAATCGAAACAGGAATCCTATAAGTCCAGTTAAAACTGTTTACGCTGCCCGGAACATTGATGCGCTCGTCATTTTCATTTTCAAGGTAAAAACAATGCTCAAGGAACAAATAATCCTGAAGCGGATTTATAAGAAGCAAGCTTGCGCACTTTGCAACAGTTTTCAAAATAAATTCCGCAATGTCAGGAGTAAAGGCAGAATTCGAATCAGGACAGTTTTCAGTTTTGCACGCAGACAAAAATGCTCTTACGCTGTCTTTTTCAGAATTCCACCATTGGCGCAAAGTTGAACTGTCATGCACGGAAGTTGTAGCAACGCTCAAAGCTGGATACTGGTCAAACGGAATATAAGGCTGTCCGTTTTTTTCCCATTCGCGGCACCAGCGCACAACTTTAAGCGAAAGAATTTCAAGTTTTTGAAGAACTTCCGGCATAACTTTTAAATTAACGCCCAGATCTTCCGCGCAAGGAATCATGTCAGAAGCATGGACAATAGCGCCCAAAGTAGAAAGAGCCTGCTGCTTCCAAAGCCCGTTTTCTTTTTCTTCTGTCCGGGCAAAAAGATTTTTCAGTTTTTCCTGCTCGTCCCAGCTTAAAGTTTTCCAGGCTGAAGATTTTTCAAACGTAAAGACTTTTATGAATCTGTCTTTTTTTATCTGAATCAATGAACGGTCGCGCCATTTTTCAGCAAGAGCATTTTTCACTGCGGAATCTTTGCGCTCGTCATCGCAAAATTTCTTGGAATAAATTTCCTTGTCACCAGAAATTTCTTTTTTAAAGTTCCAAAGCTCCTCGTTGTTCACACGGTCGCAAACCTGCTCAAGGAACGCAACAGCCTCGTCATGGTTCCAAGTTATATTTTCAATAAGCCCGGTCGGAATGTGCGGTTCAGAAATCCACTTTATTCTGTCATCAGAAAATCCCAAGTCGTTCAAGTCCTTTCTTGAAAAATCCGAATACGGAACTGTGTGTCCAAGATAAGCGGTTGTTTCAGTTTCTTTCGCAGCCCAAATTCTAAAAAAGCCTAGAACGTGGTCAATGCGGAATGCGTCATAATATTGAGATGAAACTTTTATTCTGTCTTTCCACCAGGCAAATCCGTCTGCTTCAAGCCGCTCCCAGTCATAAGTCGGAAATCCCCAGTTTTGCCCAAGCGGATTTTCTCCATCTGGCGGAGAACCAGCGCGCAAGTCCTGCCTAAAGAATTCAGGATAAGTCCAGCAGTCAACGCTGTCCTCGTTCATCAAAATTGGAATGTCGCCTTTTAAAATTATTCCTTTTGAGCGAAGATATTCCGCGCTTTCTTTAAACTGCTCGCTTGCACGCATCTGGCACCAGACAAAGAAATTGTGGCTGGATTTTTTTGCCTTGTTATTCCATTTGAGCATGATTTTTTCGCGGCTTACGTTGCGCACTTGCTCGTCCCAGCTTTTCCAGGAAGCCTGCATATTTTCGTCTTTTATGTTCTTGAAAACCGCATAAGGAATAATCCAGTTGTTTGCGCGGATAAACTTTTCCATTTGCGCCGGAAGTTTCTGCATAGATTCGTTTTCTGATTTTGCAGAAGTTTTTTCTATATAATTGTACAAAAGATGCAAAAGCTGATTTTTTTCATTCACAACAGCGTCATAGTCAAACCGCCGCTTATATGTAAAATTCTTTTCAAAATTTTTGTATGCCGAAGCAAACTGCTTGCAACCCTTTAAAGCCGCTTCAAATTCCGGCAGCGCATTGATTCTTATAAAAAGCGGATGAAGCGCAAACGCAGAAAGCCCAGAATAAGGCGAAGACTGAGTCCCCGTATCGTTCACAGGAAGAAGCTGAACAACAGAAAATCCCGCCTTTTCGCAGAAGTCAGCAAGATTTTTCAATGCAAGAAAATCTCCGCAGGCTGCGCTGTCTTTTGTGTACAATGCAGAAAGCGGAACTACAACACCGGTTCTTTTTTTCATAATTTAAACCTATTTCAATAATTCTAATAAAAATAAATCGCCCCTACAGACGAAAACATTTAAAACAATTTGAGATAGCATTAAGTATATCATACAATAAAAAATTTACAATTTATTTTGCACAAGAAAAGAATTTTATTATATTCCGCTAAAGACAAAAATCACAAAAAAAAGTAGAATCGGCGCATGAAAAATTCAATAAAATCAAAATTACTTAATATCATCTTGCGCTCGTTTATGACTGGAATCGCAATCGCAATCGGCGCAACAGCATTTCTTTCGTGCGAAAGCAAAATCGCAGGTGCGTTTTTATTCGGAACAGGGCTTTTTATAATCCTGAACTTCGGCTTCTATCTTTACACGGGAAAAGTCGGCTACATTGTTGAAAAAAAGCCTTCATACATTGCAGAAGTCGCATTAATCTGGCTTGGAAACTTTGCAGGAACATTTGTTTTTGCCTCCCTCATTCTTTGCACAAGAGCAAGCTCAATAGCACAAAAGGCAGCCGCAATGTGCGCGGTAAAATCAGCAGACACGCCTCTAAGCCTTCTTGTTCTGTCATTTTTCTGCGGAATTCTCATGTTCATTGCCGCGGACGGATTCAAGACAATTGAAAATCCAGTTGGAAAAGTTCTGGCGATTTTTCTTCCTGTAATGGCGTTCATTTTAAGCGGATTTGAGCACAGCATTGCCGATATGTTTTATTTTTCAGTTTCCCGCACTTGGACAGCTCACAGTTTTCTTTGCCTGATTATAATGACATTAGGAAACGCATTCGGAGGAATGCTAGTTCCGCTCGTAAAGAAAGGATTTTTACAGAACACAAACTAACTTGAATTCAACTCTGCAAAAGATTTATAATACTTTCGTTCTATAAAAACAGGAGTTCAATATATGAAAAAATATGCTAGCGGAAAAGTCCGCGAAGTTTACGATTTGGAAGATGGAAGAATGGTTATTGTCACAACGGACCGGATCAGCGCGTTTGACGTTATTCTTCCAACTATGATTACAGACAAAGGCAAGGTTTTGAACGCTCTTGCGAATTTCTGGTTTGACTACACAAAAGACATTGTGAAAAACCACATGATTTCTTCAGATTTAAAGGATATGCCGGCTGAATTCCAGAAGCCTGAATTTGAAGGAAGAACAATCCTTGTAAAAAAACTTAAGATGATTCCGTACGAAGTGATTGTCCGCGGATATATGTTCGGCTCAATGTACGAAGCGTACAAAAAAGGCGAGCCGTTCCTTGGCCACAAGTTTGAAAAGGAATACCAGCAGGCAGAAAAACTTGACGAGCCGATTGTAACTCCTTCCACAAAAGCCGCGGAAGGTCACGACATAAACGTAACTCTTGACTACATGAAAAAAGACCTTGGCGAGGAGCTTGGAACAAAGATTGAAAAAGCCGCCCTTGCAATCTACAAAAAATGCTATGAGCACGCATACAAGAACGGAATCATAATCGCAGACACAAAATTTGAATTCGGATTGGACGAAAACGGAGAGCTTGTGCTTGGCGACGAAGTTCTGACTCCGGACTCAAGCCGCTTCTGGGATTTGAGCAAATACAAGGTAGGCGGAAGTCCTGCTTCCTACGACAAGCAGTTTGTGCGCGACTGGCTGAAAGAAAACAACCTTGCCGGCGACCCGAACATCAAGGAAATCCCTGCCGATGTTGTTGCAAAGACAAGCGCAATCTACAAGGAATGTGAAAAAAAGATTTGCCATAAATAATTTGCAACCAGAATAAATGTATGGGGCTGTCCTAGAAGTTATTAACAGACTTCAAAAAGGGCGGCCTTTTTTATGTTAAATGAATTTTGTAGATTTTCGTTTATTGTTTTTTTTCTTAGGTGTTCATTAATCGAATCAGTTTCTTGAAATCATATCCCAGCATCAATAATCCCCATTCAATTCCAACTTTTTCTTTTCCCCGAAGATGAAATCGCCTGAAGCCTAAATTGCCTTTTGTCTGAACAAAGACAGTTTCACATTCAGTGGAACGCTTTTTCATGAGAGTTTTATATTCTTCACTGGAAAGAAGAGATTTTACTTTTGCTTTCTGTTCAAGCCAGTGCCCGTTTCTTTGAATCACTCTGCCATATTCAGATTTTGTACATGACTCTCTGAACGGACAGCCTTCGCAGTTTTCACACTGGTAAACTTCGTAAGTCTGTAAATATCCGGATTTATTTTTCTATTTCCTCGATTGAGTCTTTCAGCTTTTCACTTCGAAAGGCATTGATAGTTCTGAAGTCCGGTTTCTGGAATCCAGTGAGCCACATCACGTTTACATTCTCGCGGCACTGTTTTGCAATCTGTCTTGAAGAATATATTCCTGTCATGTAGCAGTAAATCATTACTTTCAGGAGCATGACCGGATTGTATCTGCTTGCTCCGCCGTCAAAGGTCAGAAAATACGACTTGAAGTCGGAAGTCCTGTTGTGATAAAGTCCGCCCGATTTTGCACAAAAATATTTTTCAAAAAACTTCCGTGCGCCTTCCAAATCTTTTACATAAAGTGCAACGTGTTCAATTTTCATAATGCCTCGTTTGTGGTTGTTTCAGGTTTATTCGCTTGTCAAAATTCTTTGGCAAAATTTCCGGATTTCTTCCGTGCGTGGTGCAACATCTTCCTTGTGTTCAACTTTGCAAAGTCCGAGTTTTCCGCTTGCTTTGATTTCAAGATGTCCGTAGAAATGCTCTATGCTGCCGATTATTTTTTCGCATTCCGGCATTGAAGGACCGGTTCTGAGCGCGATTGTGTAGCCTTTTTTTCCGCCTGAGATTTTCGCGTGCGGTTCGTGGGTGTTGCACCAGGGCGTGCATCTGTCAATAAAAACCTTGAACTGTCCCGGAATGTCCGCCCAATACGACGGCGAAACGGAAACAATCTTGTCCGCCCATTCGTATTCCGCCATCAGCTTTTTTGTGTCGTCCGAAATTGAGCACTCCGCGGTCTCATGGCATTTCCGGCAGCCCCGGCACAATTTTATCTCGTAGTCGTCGATGCAGACCGAGCGGACTTCATTGCCTTTTCCGCAAAACTCAGAAACCAGCCTCACGATTTGTGCAGTCGCTCCGTTTTTTACCGGGCTACAGTTTATTACAAGAATTTTCATTTTAATTTCTCCCAAATGTTTTTTACACATTAAACTAATTATGTTAACTTTGGTAATAATTGCTTTTTTCGTCGTCTTGTAAAGAAATGTACAATTTTTTATTCCCTGTAATCCTTTCTTATAAACGGTTTTCGGATTTCTTCTTTTGTGAGAAGCGAATATTTTTTCGGGTGGCGGTAGGCATTTCCGTGAACTTCGCGGTTTCTGTAGTCCCGAAGTTCGTCAAGGTTGATATTCGCGATGTAGATTCCTTCACCTTCGCCGGCTTCCACAACGAGCGTGTCGCGTGAACTTGAATCCTTGGGGCGGTATGCGATTCCGTCGAATGCAGAAGAATGCCCGTTGCAGTCGGGTTTTCCGCCGGGGTAGTTTGCGGTCGCAACGGCGCACATATTTTCGTAGGCTCTTGCGCGCAGCTGGGAAAGGCGGTTGATTTCCATGGGGCAGGCGTTCGGAACAAGAATCACTTCCGCGCCTTTGAGCATTAAAATCCGCGCGCTTTCCGGGAATTCGCGGTCGTAGCAAATCATCGCACCGGTTTTCACGACGCCTTTTTTAGTGTCAAGGTCGCAGACGTAAAAATCATCGCCGGGGCAAAGAGCCTTTTCATCGCCGAAGTCGCAGGTGTGGACTTTAGCGTAAGTGAGGACGGATTTTCCATGCCGGTCAAAAAACCGGAGCGTGTTCCGCGGCTGCAGGCTGTGTTTTTCCAGAAAAGTGATTCCCACCGCCATATCAAGTTCCGCGGCAAGATTTCCGAAGAACGAAACAAATTCTCCGTCCGCATTTACCGCAAGCTCTTCAAGTTCAGCTGGATTTTCCGGAAAACTGTAGCCGCAGCTCCACATCTCAGGAAAAAGCGCGATGTCCGCATCGAAAAGTTTCGCCTTTCGGCAAGCCTCCTCGCCAATCCGTCTGTTTTCTTCAATATTATTGCCCGGCATTATCTGCAAAAGGGCGATTTTCAAACTGTTCATTTTTTTATTATACACTGACTTTTTGTTTTGCGCGGCGGAAATTTATTCTCTCGACTTTCCTTGCTGTTTTTTTTATTCTCGGAAAATGAACTGGGCGAGCCGTGAAATTATCTCATAACCGAAAATCACATTTTTCCGGGCAATGCAAAAATTTTATAGTCAAAAAACGTGTTGAGCGTGCTATGAAATCTTCGCACAATTTTCCCCTTCGGCTATACTTCCAGTTCGTACAGGACAAAATCTGTCTGACCGGCGTTTTCTGTATGCCAGTTTCTTTCTGCGGCCGGGGAAAAGCCGAGCGATTCGTAAAGGCGGCGGGCGGGCGTGTTGCATTTCAATGCGTCAAGGTGAACCGCTTTTTTTCCGGATTCGCGGCTCATCTCAATTACGGCTCTCATTGTCCGGGCGGCAATTCCTTTTTTATGAAATTCCGGGGCGACGCACAGAATGTGAACCACGGAAACTTCATCGTCAGCAGGATTCATCTTCCACGGCATATCGTGATATTCCTTTTCCTGACGAGGCACGACAGCGACCGCCGACGCAATTTTTCCGTCCAACTCAGAAAAAAACATATTTCCAGGGCTTATGTAGCCGAGTATCATCTCGTCCGATGGATGAAGCCCGTAAATCCAGTGCGCATAAAGCTCCATGTTTTTAGTTTCCGCAACCGCGTGCCTGTAGAACCGCGTCAGCCGCTCAAAGTCATTTTTTCGCCCCGTTATTTTTATTTTTCCTGCTGTCTGAAAGGTCTGTTGAACGAGCCGATTTCGACAAGGTTTCCTTCCGGGTCGGCGATGTAGCAGGTTCTCTGTCCCCACGGCTCGGTTTCAGGCTCAAGCACCGGAACCGCTCCTTTTTCCACAGCCTTCCTGAATTCCGCGTCAACCTCATCGAATGTGTCAACGTAAAGCGCGATTTCAAAATGTCCGTTCAGACCTTTCACGTATTCGTATCTGCGCCCGGTCATTTTCTCAAAGTCTCCGCGTCCGTAAAGCAGAAAAAGCGTGCCGTCCTTTACAAGATAGACGTTGTTCGCGTCCTCGCTCTCCCTGATTTCAAAGCCGAGCACATCGCGGTAAAAGCGGATCATTTTCGCCATGTCGTCCACTAGAATTCCAAATCCGTCAAGTCTCATTTTTCATTTCCTCCGATTTTTATTTTTCCGGGGCTTTCCCTCGCTCTGTTTCGACAAGCGTTGGAGGGGAAACTTCGTCAACGGTTTCAACAACCGCTCGGGTCGGGCGTTCCGCACTTCGCTCACGCTCTAAGTCCTCGCCGTGCAAATCGCACGGCTGCGGTCTTTGGCTTCGGTTGTTAAAACAACCTTCGCCAGTGCTCCATGCCCTAAGCTTTAGCTTAGGACGTGCGCGTGAGCGCACACGTAAAATAAAAGAGTTTTCGAAGAAAACTCTAAGCATACCGTCAGGTATGCAAAGCCCTAAGCTATCGCACGAATCCGCCGTGAAAAACACACTCATACACCTTATTTTCTCCGTGAAAAATCGCCTCGCTTCCGCTGAACCATTCAAAGCCGCCACAAACCTTGCAGATGTATGTTCTGTCTCCGTCACGGAAAAATTCCGGCCCGCGGAAAGGCAGCTTAGGCTCAACCGCATGGAGCGCGCTTTTCAGAAAGTCGCCTGAAAACGACTCGTCGAGCACGCGTCCGCAGTAGTTCATTGCCCAGAACGGAATTCCGTCCTTCCACAGAGCCTCCTCGCCGCTGAAATTCTTTCCGCCTAAGTACGTGTCGTAATACTCAAGCCTGCCAAAATCTGCGCCCAAGTCCTCCGAATAAAAAAGGTCGTGCGAATTCTTTCGGCACGGCTGAATCTCGCTTCCTTTTCCAGCGTAGGTGGCGCGCTTTGCCCGGCAAAGAAATTCTCTTATTTCTGCGGAATCAGAAAAAGCCGTTCCGCCCATCATTTCAGTTTCCGACGTTCCGCAACCGTCCTTCACCATAAAATCCACCGAAACACCGAACAGAGCTGAAATCCGCACAAGGTTTGCGATGTCGGGCACGGATTCCGCCGCCTCCCACTTGGACACTGCCTGCCGCGAAACGTCCAGCCGCTCCGAAAGTTCCTCCTGCGACAGAGAATTCCTCTTTCTCAAATACGCGATTTTTTCCGCCAAAGACATATCAGCACCTCCCAGACATAGCTAAAAAATTCCTGACTGCACGAGCCAGTTCAAAAATTGTAACCTAGAATTTTCCGAAAATCCACCAGCCGGACTTTGCAAAAACGGCAACCGGAAGTTTCTGTTTTTATTTTTGCAGCCTTTCGGACAACATTTATTTCCGCCGCAGTTCAATAATATATTCCGTTGTGCTTTCCTCGTGTTTTCTTGCGCCAGTCGGGAAAAATCCGTGCCGACTGTAAAAAGAAATAGCCCTTGCGTTTTTTTCCAGTGCCCATAGAAAGTCCGCCTGAAAATTCTGAAGTGCAAATTCAACTAGCGCGCTTCCTGTTCCGCAGTTCTGAAAAAGCGGCTCAACGTACAGCTTCACAATTTCAGTTTTTCGGATTTCGATGAATCCTTTTATGATGCCATCATCTTCCGCCACAAACAGATTGCCGAACGTTTCTTTCTTTCCGAAGTAATTGTCGATTACTGAAACAACTTGCATTGTTCCGAATGAATAACCTGCGTCCTTGAATATCGGAAAATAATTAATCCTGTTGTTGAAGACGAAAATTTCCACAATCCGGGACAAATCCCTTTTTTCAGCTTTTCGAATCGGCATTTATTCTCTCTATGTAATTTTTACATTGTTATCCGAAAATCGCTTTCTTCATATATTTTGTTTAAATAACTCCCTCGCGATTACAGGATTTCCGGTGGCGACCTCATTTTTCAGCGAGTTCAGGTTTCCACGGCAGTATTTTACCTTGAATCCGTTTTTAGAAAGAAAATTGAAGATTCCTTTCGGGTAAACGTAGCCGCCGCGCATTTTTTCGTAGGCTGAATTCCCGTCCGCGCTGATGTTCCAGTGCCTCATCACGAATGCGGATGAAAATACTGAGCATTTGAATCCGTCCTGAAAATCAATCCGGTTCGCCTTTGTGATAAGAAATTCTTTTGTCCTTGCTTTTGCGCTGAAATAAAAATCAAGCCGTCCCAGCAGCGCGACATCAACAATCGTTGTTGTCAGAAAATATGAGATGAATGAAATTGCCGTGACAAGGAGAATCAGTTTAAAAAAAAGCATTTTGTCTCTGTCTTTACTGCCGGTAGTGTGTTCCGCATTGGACAATGTAAATTTTGTCATCTTCAACTTTGTAGACAAGCCGGTTTGCCAAATCAATTCGTCTGCTCCAGTAACTTGAAAGTTCATGCTTTAGTGCTTCTGGCTGACCTTTGCCTTTGTCGAATCCGTTCCGCTCAATGTCTTTCAATAATTCGTGCGTGCTTTTTATCAGGGCCTTCTGGTGTTTGTCGAAAAAATCGCAGTAATCGTTCCAAGCCTGATCTGACCAGATTTTTATCATTGAGGGATTTCCTTGAGTTCGTGGACTTGACCGCTTCCGTTTTCAATCTGATTTATGCTTTTCCGCAGGATTTTCATGTTTTCTTCGGAATAAATGTACGGATCGTCCGCCGCCTTCATCGCAAATGGCAGGCCGTTTTCGCGGATTGTCGCCTTTACGAACGCGTTGATTGCCGCCGAAATGTTGATTCCCATTGAAGTGCAGATTGTCTCAAAAAGATTTTTGTCAGTATTGTCTATTTTTGCTGAAATCGTAGTCATAAGTAATACCTCTTAGTAGAAAATACTACACAAGCTGGCAGTTGTCAACTGATTTTCCCTCACTTCCTCAGTTTTCCCGCAATCCTAAGTGCCGCCTCTATGTGCATTATCCAGTGGCGCGAGAACGGCATCTGAACAAGTCCGCGGAAATCCTTGCCGCACCAGTAGTCAACCAGCCAGGCGGCGCTTTCGTCCGTGCTGACGACGTTCAGTGATTCAAGTTTCTTTCTGCGTTTGGCGGAAACTTTTTTCTTCAGGTCGGAATAGGAAAGGGCGCAAAGGATTTTTTCAGTTTGGGCTTTGACTTCGTGGATGTAGTTTTGAAGCTCGCCAAGATTCAGCTGTCGTGAAAATTCTGCAATCTGCTGTTTTACAAGTTCGTTTCCTGTTGTGATAATAGGGCTGTTTGTGCGTTCCTTGTAATTTTCCCGGAAGAAAACCTGACCGCAGCCTGCAATCAGCGTGTTCGCAACGATGTCCTCAATCCTGAAAATGTGCCAGAGCGAATATGCGACCGTCTTTGAATGGTAGCCTTCTGCGTTTATAAAAGGCATTGCGCAGAACTCCTCGCGGCTAAAATCGCGGAAAAATCCGTCCGCAGCCTGCATGAGTTCTTTCCGCAGTTCAAAAAGAGTTTCAATTCCATCCGAAAAAGTCGCTTCCTTTTTAAGCTGAATCTGCATTTTTCTGTTGAGTTCCGACCATGATTTGTTCATTTATGTCTTCTTAAAAAAAAGTAACTTAATCAGGAATTATATAACTAATAGCAACGTCCTATCAAGGAAAAGAAATTCTACATTTTTTACATAACCACTTGACACGCCCCCTTTTTTTTGTGTTTTACCTAATCCAAAAGTAATACTTCCTAAGACCTGAAGTGAGTATTCCTAAAGCCCTAAGTGAATATTCCTAAGACCCTGAGTAAGTATTCCTAAGGGTCTTAGGAAGTATTACTCAGCCTCTTAGGAAGTATCTCTACGGCTCTTAGGAAGTATTACTTAGCCTCTTAGGAAGTATCCCTTCAGTTTTTAACAGTTTTATTCCTAAAATATTGACTTTACAAGTGACTTGAACTTGTCGCCGCGGTCAAATTCGTTTGAGAACATTCCGAATGAGGTTGCGCCCGGAGAAAAGACAACCGGCAGCCAAGTATCAGAAAAAACCTCACCATAGTTTCGGCTTGCGTTTTCAGACATAAGACAGGTTTTAAGAACGTCAAGAAGAATCTGCAGGGAATCAAACGGTCCTTCATATTTTACGCCGCGCTCATCAAGCATAGAAACAAGTTTGTCTGTTCCAGTGCCGGAAAGCAAGTAGATTTCGTAAGGCGGAAACTTTGTGTTGTTTTCCGGATCAAGACATCTTGCAAGCGGAAGAAAGTCCAGTCCTTTGTCTGTTCCGCCGGCAATAAGAACAACGCGCTGATCAAATGACTGGCTTGCCGCAGCGCACGCTTCTGGAACTGTTGAGCAGCTGTCATTATAAAAGACAACCTTGCGTCCGTCAGAAGGACTTTTCCAGTCGTAGAATTTTTCAAGGCGGTGAGGAATTCCTTTCCACTGCCCCATCACGGTGCAAATCTGAGCCGGAGCAACTCCCATAAGGTACATAGCAAGACTGGCATTCAAAACATTAGCTCTCATGTGCTCGCCCGGAACTTGCAGACTTTCCATTACAACTTCTTCAAGAACTGTTTTTTCCTTTAGACTTGGTTTTACAAATTCGGAAGGAACACGCGCAACTCCTTTGTAGGAAGAACCGCTTTTTTCTAAATAAGCTCCGAAAATTCCCTTTGGCAAAAGGATCTTGCTGTATCTAAGAACTTTGGCTTTTGTCTCGCTTGCAAATAAATCGCCCCAGCAGCGACAGCCTCTTTTTGGAGAAGCAGTTTCTTTAAGGTAATTATCTTCGTCAAAGTCAAGGATTGTAAAATCATTCTTATCTTGATCGGCAAAAATCAGCTTTTTGTCTTCCACGTAGCTGTCCATGTCGCCGTACCAGTTCTGGTGGTCTGGAACAATCTTTGTGATTATAGAAATCTTTGGCTTTAAAAGTTTTCTTCCGCGCAAATCCGCAAGCTGCCAGCTAGAAAGCTCAAGAACAACAGGAGTAGTTCCATCTGTTTTTTCAAGAAACGAAAGCGGACTTACGGTGATGTTTCCGCCTAAAAAGCATTTAAAGCCAGCCTGATTCAGTCCGTAGGAAAGCGCGCTAACTGTGCTGGATTTTCCCTTGCTTCCTGTAACTGCAATTATAGGAGCTTTTGTAAAGCGCAGAAAAATGCTGATGTCTGTTTCAATTGCTTTTGCAGCCGCAAGAAACTGATTGCCTTCAATTTTTACGCCGGGATTTTTTATAACGCAGTCCGCATTGGAAAAATCTTCAATCTTATGTCCGCCCAAAACAAAGCGAAGCCTGGACTTGTCAAGAAATCTGTCTTTTGCAAGAGACTCAAGAGTTGGCGCAAGCTGTTCAGCAGTCTTCATGTCGGTAACGGTAACAAAAGCTCCGTGCCTTAAAAAAAAGCGGACGCAAGCCTCTCCACCGCCGTTAAGACCAAGTCCCATTATTGTAATTTTCTTGCCATTTATTTCATCAAGCGAATTAAAATAGCATCCATGCGGATAAATATGCGGCATTTTTTTCCTCCCGGTTTAACTTTTCTATCTTGAAGTGCAAAGGCTTTGTTTCGCCTTGAAATTTTCAATTCCCTCTTTTAGAAGATAATCAATAAGCTCAGAATATTCCAATCCGTCTGCATCGCACATTTTGGGGAACATACTGATTTTTGTAAATCCCGGAATTGTGTTTATCTCGTTCAGGTAAATTTCGCCAGTCTTGCGGTCCACAAAAAAATCCACGCGGCTCAAACCCGATGCGTTTATTACTGAATACGCTTTTTTTGCAGTTTCCCTTATGAGCTCAAGCTTGTCATCTGAAAGAAGAGCGGGAATTTTTAGCTCAGCTCCGTCCGGGTCGTTGTATTTTGCATCGTAGTCATAAAAATCATGCTTTGGAACAATTTCTCCCGGTCCGTAAGCCTTTAAAAGCGTGCAGTCAGATTCCGAAGTTGCCGTTACAGAATTTCCAGTTACAGAGCATTCAACTTCCCGAGCGTCAATCGCTTTTTCAATAAGAACTTTGTTGTCCCAGCTGAATGCTTCCATGAGCGCAAAAGAAAGCTCTTTTTTATTCCGGGCAAGACTTGCTCCGTCGCTTGAACCTGCAGCGCATGGCTTTACAAAAAGCGGAAACTCAAGTTTTTCAATCGCTTCTTCAATAAGCTTGTCATAAAGAGAACTTGAATTTATCTGGCTTCTTGAAATGCACATATATGGAACAACTGGAATTCCTGCGTTCTTTAAAAGAATTTTTGTAGTTTCCTTGTCCATTGCCGCGCTTGAAGCCAAAACTCCGCAGCCAACGAATGGAACGCCAGCCATTTCAAATACCCCCTGAACAGTTCCGTCTTCTCCGTAAGTTCCATGCAGAACCGGGAACACAACATCGCATGGAATGTAGTTTCCGCAGGCAAAAAACACATTGTCTTTTCCACGCCCAAACGAAACTTTTACTTCACGGCTTTCATTTTCATGAACACAAAGAGCGGCTTCGGGATTGTTTCTTATTTCCTTAAAAACTGAATCGTCTTCAAGATACCATTTTCCGCCTTTGGAAATCGAAATGAGAGAAACGTTGTGCTTTGCGCTGATGTTTCTGATTACAGATGCGCATGACAAAAGTGAAATTTCATGCTCGCCGGATTTTCCACCGTATATTAAAACCACATTCATTTTGCAAACCCCATTTCTTTTAAAGCATTCTTTGCTTCTGAAATTTCATCGTACTTTATAGCATTGTCGGCGTAAATTATAGAATTTTCATGGCTTTTTCCAAGCAGAAGCACAATGTCGTTTTCCTTTGCCATGCTGAATGCTTTTCTGATTGCCTGCGGACGGTCTGGAACAAGGAACAAATCCACGTTGTCTTTTTTGCCTTCTTTTCTTGCACCCAAAGCAATCTGCTCAATAATCGTCATTCTGTCTTCCTTGCGCGGATCTTCATCTGTAAGAATCACAGTGTCGCAGAAGCGGGCGGCAATTTCACCTTGAAGAGGACGTTTTGTTGTGTCGCGTTCACCGCCAGAGCCGAACACGCAAATCATCTTGCCCATAGCGCGGTTTTTTAAAGGCGGAAAAATCGTTTCAAAACTCGAAGGCGTATGGGCATAGTCCACAATCACTTCAAAAGGCTGACCTTCGTCAATTACAGTCATGCGGCCTTTTACACTCGTAAGTTTCTGCGCACACAAAGCAAGTTTTTCTATTGAAATGCCGGTCGTTCCGTGCACAGCCAAAATCGCAGCCGTTATATTGTATGCATTGAACGCTCCCGGAACAGAAGCCTTTACATGGACAACAGAATTTTCGTTGTTAAGGGAATCGTGTGTTTCAAAGCGGTGAATGCTGAATGCAAGCCCGAATCTTGCCGAAGCTATATTCCGGCATGAAAAATACGGCATATCTTTTGGAATTTCTGGAAGCGGAGGAGATGAAAGTCCCAAAGCAGCCTGCTTGCCTGCTTTTCCTTCCGTAGTGAACCCTATGGTTTTGTGCTTGGTGCAGGAAGCAAAATAAGACGCCGCAGGATCTTCCAAATTCACAACTCCGAACGCAGGAATTTTTGTCGCAACTCCGGCAATTGTTTTTTCGTGATTATGCAAATCCAAAGCGCGGAACAAGTTCGCCTTGTCGCTTTTGTACTGCTCGTAAGTTCCGTGGAATTCCAAATGCTCAAGCGTAACATTCATAAAAACAGCGCAGTCAAAAAGAACATTGCCAAGCCTGTTAAGTTTTTTGCTCAATCCATGGCTGGAAGATTCCACAACAGCGTGAGTACATCCGTTGCAAACCATCTCATAAAGCTCGCGCTGAACAACAGGAGCTTCCGGCGTTGTCTGGTGCTGCGGATTGTCTATAGCGTCTCCTCCAAGAGAATACTGCACTGTGGAAATAAAACCCGCCTTGATTCCGTTCAGGCGCAAGAGCTGCCATATAAACGAAACAGTGGAAGACTTGCCTTCCGTTCCTGTAACTCCGTAGACAACAAGCTTTGAAGAAGGATTATCATAAAAGCACGAGCTTACAGGCGACATTGCAAATCGTGATGAAGGAACTTTTACAAACACAACTTTTTTTGAAGAGGAAGCCAAAGCCTCCTTGATTTGCGAATGCTCTTCCTGCGTAATTTCATCCTGAAAAACAACTGCGCCAGCCCCGCAAGAAACAGCCTGCGCTATAAACTTGTTGCCTGTTGTATGAGTTCCGGGCAAGGCAAAAAACAAATAGTTTTCTTTTACATCCCGGCTGTCAAAAGCAAGACCTTCTACACAAGCATCTGTATTCTTTGGGGAAGAAATTCCGTCTTCCGCCACAATCTTATAATCAGTTTCTTCCGAGCCAAGCGACTTCAAAAGCGCGCACAAATTCTTTTCCATAATGCGCCATTCTACCACTTTAAAAAGAAATGCACAATGAAAAGTAATTGCCACACCAGAGCAAACGCATTATAAATTTATTCAGCATAAAACTGGCTCCCAGACACGGTTTCGTGGTTCAAAATCGCGCAATAATGCGCTACACGCTGATTGTTGCAAAGTAACTATAGAATTGCCCGCTCACGCGGGCGCAACAATCAGAGTGTTTTTGCCCACGAAACCGTTTCTTCGCGCAAACTTTACTTAAATTATTTATAATACGTTTGCCCTGATTGCCACACGGATTGGAAAAGCCTAACGGCTTTTTACAGCGCAGGAGATTATCCAGTCAAGCTGGATAATGGCAAAAGGTTATTCTGGCAATGACAGAAAAAACTATGTCATTCTAATGGCTCACACCACACCATTAGAATGATACAAATACTATCATCATGCTTGCGAACTATTCCGCCTTTACTGCAAAAAAGTTGATTTTCCGCGCGTAGAGCCGCTCGTTTGTGTATGGGTCTAAGACGGCAAATCTTTCGAGCACCGCAGCCGAAGCAGGTATTTCTGGAATGGCAAATGGCCGCCAGAAGCGTTCGTAATAGCGGTATTCAAGCTGGGTTTGCGCCCCGCAGTTTTGTAATTGAAAGTCATTTGTAGAATGCCTAAGTTCAAGCTTGTCAGTATCTGACGGGCCGCTCTGATACCAGCCGATATTCGGCGCGTCAAGGCTGTTGTTTGCTATGACCAATGCCTGCTCAATTGTCAATGTTTCTTCCGGCAGGAATTTTGTTCTGCCTGAGCCTTCAACAAGTCCAAGAGCGTCCATAAACGCCGCTGCTTCTTTTGCCCAGTCTGCAATGCCTGCGTTGTCAGAATACCGGGCTAGTTTTGACTCATAAGGCGTGTAGCGGACATTTTTATTCTTTTTTGCGTACATTAAAGCCTGATAAAAGAAAGTTGCAAGCTGCTGACGATCAACTGCGCCGTCGGGGTTGAATTTGCCATCAGAAGCTCCGCCATAGATTCCAGCCCCTGCCGCCTTTAGCGCATATTTGCTTTTTGTGTCGGAATATGTCTTTGACTTTGCAGACGAAACTGATTTTCCCGAAAGTTTTTCTGCAAGAGTTACCGCAATCGCGCTGGCCTGCATACGTGTAAGAGGCTTTGTAAAGTCATCGCCTAGAACAGACTCGTCCACCAAGCCGTTTCGTGCAGCCCAATAAACTCCGTCCTGAGCATTTTCGCTTATCTTTGCTTTTACGTCCTTGCTTTTTGGAACTGCAAAAGACCACGGATTTAAATTGACTTTTGTTGAAACATCCAGTGCCTGTTCGTAGTTCGTGCCGCCCTTCTTCCAGCTGTCTTTTTTTTGCTCCATGTACATATTGTACGCAGCTCTAACCTCCGGGGTATCCTTGTGTCCAGCACCATAACGAAAATACTCATATGTAAAATCAGAAATGTCAGAGTCGCGCTTGTTAATGCCGCACCATCTGCATGAAAGATAGTAGACATTTTCTCCCTGTTTGTTTTTTCCGGCAAAGTTCTTGTCGGAAATGTCAAACCTTGCAAAATCGTGGACAGGAGACTTAGGCACACCATCCGAGAATGTATGCTTCGGATTATACTCGCACTTTCCGCACCATTTGCACGAATAATACCACTCGTTTGGCTGCTGGCAGGTCATGTGCTGCTTCATGCGGCTTGCAGTATAAGCTTTTCCAGTGTATTCGTGACCGGGACACCATTCCCTTGCGGCAGAATCCCCTTTTTTGAACGCCTCGTACACATCGCCGGAATAGACTTTCACAAAATAAACCGGCGACAAAGGCTTTGAACTGTAGCTTAAAAGGCCTTTAGGCAGTTCGCTTTCCGGCACATAAATAGTGCAGGAACCGTTCATCATGCCGCTATCAAACATTAACCTATCTTTATATTTTATAAAGTCGTCCTTAGTTCCTGCTTGATATTCATCTTCAATAAACTCAGACTGCAACTCATCTATAAAAGCCCAGGCGTCAACTTGCGGGCTGAGCCAAACTTCCCTGACATTTCTAAGGCAGTCATATCTCCTATCATATATCTGATGCAAATAGCTGGCAGTAGCTGAAGGATAATCAACAAGCAATCTTGTGATATAAAGGGAATCTTCTTGCCACAGTTTTGATTCATAGCATCTGTCGCCCAAGTCGTCATATTCCTCAATAGGAGTCAAAATCATTTCACGCGCGTTCGTCTTCCACCACAAGGAATCCGCCTGCTTTTCGGTGTAGATTTGATTTTTTATAATCTCTTTAAATGCATCACTTATCTGTGTACTAATATCTTTTGCCGGCAGCACGCTCACAAAAAAGCCCATAATCAAAGTTGAAAGCGCGGCAATTTTCAAAGTCTTTTTCATAGAAATCTCCTTAGAACAGAGTAAATCAGCTATTTTTTAATAGATTTTTGAAGTTCTTTAACTTGAGAAAGCTCCATCCCCATTATCTTTGCAACTTTTTTCGGAGGAATGCCGTTTAATAGATAACTTTTTGCCGTATTCAATCTTATTTCTTCCATAGAAGCTATCCTAGATTGCGGCTTCTGCTCTTCCTCGTGAACTTTTCTCTCCGCTTCTTTTTGATTTACTACTTGCTTTTTATGCTTTTGGGTAACAGTGCTTGTGTCTGTGCGAACCACACGGAATCCAAAGCAGGCTGTTGCGTATTTATATGGCAAGCAATAGTCTTTGTCTAAAACATAAAACTGTTCAGGAACTGTCCAGCTAGGATCCATGCCCTGCAAAGTCATAATACCGTTCTTTCCATTGCCAACCTTCCAGTATCTTCCATTTTTAACGCCCCAGTATCCGCCGTGAAGATTGCTGGCATAATCACAACCTTCGTTTCCCCAGCACCATTCCTCCACGTTGCCGCTCATGTCATAAAGTCCAAAAGCGTTGGGCTTTTTCTTTTTTACTTCGTGAGTCTTATTGCGGCTGTTGCGGATGTACCAGGCGTAATCACCAAGTTTTGACTCATCGTCCGTTCCGCTGTAAACATCTTTATCTAAATTGTATCCTGCGCTTGCGGCATATTCCCATTCCAGATTCGTTGGCAGACGGTAGCCATTCGCGTTCCAGTCGCATTCAACTTCAAACCACGTCGATTGGTTAAAAATGTAACCTTCTTTTCTGATTGTCATTGTGGGCTTTATGCCCCATTTACCCGTGTCTGCTGTAGGCTCTATTCCCCACTTGCTCGTGTCTGTACTGTCGTTAGCTCTGTAGCATGGTGTGAGTCCTTCTTTTATGGAACGCTTGTTGCAGTATTCAATCGCATCAAACCAGCTTACCCGCTCTACAGGGCGGTTTTCCTGAATCTCGCCTTTGTCCGGATTAGTTTTGAATTTACTTGGGTTTGTTCCCATTATGTCTTGATATTCCTTTTGCGTTACCTCGTGGTCGCACATATAGAAATCCCTTTCAAGGGTAACAGCCGAAATTCTCACAAAATCAGAACTTATATTCTGCGCATACACATTGACTGCAAGCGCAATCACCATAACCGTAAACACGGCAAAAAGTTTTAATTGTTTTATTGTTGCTTTCATAATGCGCTATTTTATCACCTAAAAACAAAATGCACAATGAAAAGAAAGATTGCCACACGGATTGGAAGGAGCTGTCCTAGAAGTTATTAACAGACTTCAAAAAGGGCGGTCTTTTTTATGTTAAATGAATTTTGTAGATTTTTGTTCCGTCAACGAAATATTTTTCAAGGCTGACATAACCTTTCCTGTTCAGAAGCCTCACTGTCGATACAAATATTTCCTCGATTGAGTCTTTCAGCTTTTCACAGCGGAACCAGTTCGTCCAGACTTGGTGGCAGGAGCCACTGCTCGCCCTGGTTATATGGTTTGTATGTGATTTTATCGCTTACGCCTCTGCTCATATTTAAATTTTAGCAGATTTGAATTCACTTGTAAATTTAAAATAATTAGGGCTGCCCATTTCTTTTTGGACAGCCCCGTTTTCTGTCCTACTAAGTTCTTTAAAAACTTGTATTTCTCTGTATTTTAGAATTCGCCGTTATAACCTAACTGCTTTAACTTTGCTTGTGTAGCAAGATTTAAATGTGTGCCTGCAAAAGCGTAACTTTCGTATATAGTTTCTCTCCCATATTTATCAACACTTTTTGTGTCAAAAGTAATTTTTGTAATTGTTTCTGGAATAATGATTTCTTCCAAACTTGTGCAGCCAGAAAAACATGATTTCGGAATGACTTCAACTGTAGAAGGAAGAGTTATGCTTTTTAATGCTTTGCAATCTTGAAAATTCGGCAAAACCTTAATGCCTTCTGGAATGATAATTTTATTTAGTTTATCACAACCTTCCACACTAGGTATAGATGACTCTAAAACTTGTTCCCCTGTAACAGCATCTAATAATGGATCGCCAAAATCGATAGCTGGATGCGTTTCTATACCTGCAGGAAACTTTATATATTCAAGAGCGTCATAGTCTTCTAAAATAGACATCCTAAAACTATGATTCCTTATATAGCGAACAGAATCTGGAAAAGAAATATGAGTGATTGTTACATTATTTTTATGATAACGATAATCATTCCACAGATTGTCCCAATATAAATCGCCGTATTCATGATCCCAATCTGCTAAATCCTCAACTTCCAAAACAGGCAAACCTTCAATTGTTGCAGGAATAATGATTTTAGGACTTGAGCCTATGTATTTTTTTATCAATACACCTTGACCGTCATCAGTCATTGTATAGCTAAAATCCGATGCAGGATTTTCTTTAAGAGCAACACCTTTTGAAGTCTTTTTTTCTTTTGCAGGTTTTTCTGCACTTTCACCTTTTTTACTACAAGAAGCAAAATTACCAAATACAAGCGTTGCAACTGCGATTGCCGCAACAATTTTTCCGATTTTTCTCATCTGAAAATATTCCTCCGCGCTTATCGTCCGCCGATATAATTATGTTGCGAAAACGAGCGTAAGCGAGTTTTCGCAACATAGGACTATTTCAAGTCCTATGTTCAGTGTACACTGAACAAAAAAAATTGGATTTTTTTACAGAATGGTGTAAATTGCATTTAGTCAGATTAGAGAATTAATTATGAAGTGTAAACTTTTTGCTTAACGACATTCAATATCCTTGTTATATTAAAAATGTAGGTGAGCTTCCACCATATTAGAGAAGCCCTAAAAAAGCGGTGAATCCCTACCAAGTAAGTGGGATGCTAAAAAAGCGGCGAGTTTCTGCCATTAAGTGAAAACCAAAAAACGCAAGTTTTTATAAAGGAGTCGGAAATGGCTCCTTTTATTTTTTTACAGAGGAAACATGAAGTTTTATCACATAAAAGAAGATTTTATAACTTATTTGCGACAGTTTGATACAAAGGTCGCCGAAAATAAAAATCAGACTCGTCCATATGTTGGTATTGTGCTTGAAGTCAATTCTGTAAAATATTATGCTCCGTTTTCTTCTCCAAAACCGAAGCATAAAAAAAATGAAGAACGGTAAGGATTTCAGAAAGATAAATAATGGTTTGTATGGTGCAATAAATTTTAACAATATGATTCCTGTTTTGGATTCTGCATTGATTGAAATTGATATTGCAAATATTGCGGATGTAAAATACCGCCGTCTGCTTCAGAATCAGTACAATTCAATAAAAGCTGATGAAAAAGGAATATTGAAAACTGCCGAAAATTTGCGGAAGCTTATTTTTGATGCAGAAACTAATCTTTCAGCGCATGATAAAGTCATAAAACAAAGATGCTGTGATTTAGTTCTTCTGGAAGAAAAATATATTGAGTGGAAATAAGGTCTTATAACAATGTTCGCGAAGGCCTTGCAATCATGTGGCACGAAAATGTCGATGTCTCAATCACAGGAAACTCCACAAACCCGACAAGATTCCAGCACCCTGTCGCGGGAACTTACAAGAAGGAACGCCTGCTTGCCGGAAAGAACTACTTCTCTGTAGCTTCAGGCGGCGGAACAGGACGCACACTGCATCCTGACAACATGGCCGCAGGTCCTGCTTCCTACGGATTCACAGACACATTGGGCCGTATGCACTCAGACGCTCAGTTCGCAGGATCCTCATCTGTTCCGGCACACGTCGAGATGATGGGATTCATGGGAATGGGCAACAACCCGATGGTCGGCTGCACAGTTGCTGTAAATTTAAAATAATCAGGGCTGTCCATTTCTTTTTGGACAGCCCCCATTTCCTTTCTTGACACCAGATATGCTTTTCTTTCGGAATCCGATAAGCAGACTTATTAGCAGTTAATAAGCATAACTTTCGACCATCAAAAGGCAGAAGTATTACCATATTTTACATACAGTCTGTGCAGGAGATTCTCCAATCAAGCTGGATAATGACATTAACTTTTAAAACTTTACATATATACAGTAGTATTAAAGTATGCTATAGTAATTCTATTGGAAGTGCCTGATTTCTAAGGCGGCGTCTCCCGAACTCAAACCAGCTTGCTGGAATCTTGAAAACCGGGAGGACTTGCAAGGATGACGATTTACGAAGTTGTTTCGCTGGCTATTAATTTAGCCATTCTGATTCTTGAAGCCCTTTCTTACCTAAAAAATAAGAAGAGTTAAAAAGTAAAGCCGCCCATTCGTTTGATCACACTGGACGGCTTTTAAGTTAAACAGTGGAGACGACCGACAGAAATCGGGCATTTCCTTTATTTCAATATACTACAGAAAAACATTTCCGTCAAACAGTCCTATTCTTGCATCGCAAAACTTCGCCTAGCAAAAAGAGGCTTTTTCTATTAGAATAAGGACATCTAAAAAACTGCAAGGAGCTTGGCTTGGCTGACTATCATAAATTTCCTGATGCCCCGGAAGGAACTCCGGTTAGCAATTTTGTTCATCTTCACGTCCATTCAGACTATTCAATTCTGGACGGCGCAAGCAAGATTGACACGCTTGTTGCAAGGGCAAAAGAGCTTAACATGCCGGCGCTGGCTCTTACTGACCACGGCAATATGTTCGGCTCGCTCAACTTTGAAAAGCTCTGCCACGTAAACGGAATAAATCCGATTGTAGGCGAAGAATTTTATGTTGCCTGGGGAAGCCACACAGAGCACAACGATGTTCCGTTCGGGCGAAATGGAAAAAACAGCCACTACTTTCACCTTATTCTTTTGTGCGAAAATCAGACTGGCTACAAAAACATGTCATGGCTTTCTTCAATCGCATATACAGAAGGACTTTACTACGGAAAACCAAGAATAGACTTTGAGCTTCTAAAAAAGTACCACGAAGGACTTATCTGCCTTAGCGCGTGTATTCAGGGCGAGCTTCCGCAATTGCTTTTAAATGGAAGGGAAGAAGACGCATACCGGGTTGCAAAGGAATACAAGGAGCTTTTCGGACCGGACCGCTACTACATAGAAATCCAAGACCACGGACTTGACGAGCAAAAAGAAGTCGCAGTCAAGCTCATAAAGCTTTCCAAAGACCTGGATATTCCGCTTGTTCTTACAAACGATGTTCATTACTGCAACAAGGACGATGCAGAAGCCCAGGACGCTTTAAGGTGCATTGGATTCAAGAAACTTTTGGACGAGCCTCATCAGACAATGGGCGGCGGAAGAAAAGAATGGTACTTAAAGACAGAGCAGGAAATGTCAATTCTTTTTCCGAACTACCCTGAGGCAATGGCGAACACTATAAAAATCGCCAATATGTGCAACCTTACAATTCATCAGTACACAACGCCGGAACTAAAAGGCTGCCTTCCGCGGTTTTCCCTTCCAATCGAATTTCAAAAGCACGAAGACTACACGGAAAATCAGGACGACTACGTGCGCTGCCTTGTAGAAAAAGGTCTCAGAGTGCGCTACCCGGAAATCACGCAGGCAATAAGGCGGCGATGCGAATATGAGCTTGGAATTATCTTTAAGATGGGATTTTCTGGCTACTTCCTGATTGTCTGGGAATTCATAAACTGGGCAAAAGAACACGGCATTCCGATTGGTCCGGGACGCGGTTCAGGAGCAGGTTCCCTTGTCGCATACTGCATGACTATAACAGATATTGACCCGTTCAGGTTCAAGCTGATTTTTGAGCGTTTCTTAAATCCAGAGCGCGTTTCCATGCCGGATTTTGATATAGACATGGACTTCGATTTTAGGCAGAACATCATTCAGCACACAAGAGAAACTTACGGAGAGCCTCAAGTCGGTCACATTGTAACGTTTGGAACATTAAAGCCTAAAAACTGTCTTGCCGATGTTGGGCGAATTCTGAACATTCCGCTTTCAATTGTTACAAAAGTAAAAGCCTGTATTCCAGACAATCCAAAGGCAAAACTGAAAAACGCGCTTGAACCGCCCACAGATAAATTTCCAGACGGCGGACAGCTTATTCCTGTCAGCGAAAATCCAGAGGCGACAATCGGACTTGACAAAAAAACTTTTGACCGCTGGATTGCTCTTTGCAAAAAACTTGAAGGCTTAATCAGAAACACTGGACTTCACGCTTCGGGAATGGTAATCGGACTCACTGCTCTTCCAGACTGGGCGCCGGTTTTTAAAGATCCAAAGACAGGTGAAGTCGCGGTTCAGTACACAATGGACATAATCGAGCCGTGCGGACTTGTAAAATTCGACTACCTTGGACTTAAAACACTTTCTTTAATCCGCTACGCCGAAAACATAATCAACAAGCACAAAAAGCCAGACGAGCCGGAATTCAAGACAGAAAACGTAAGCGAAACTGATTCCGAGACATTCGACTTGTTCTGCCGAGGAGACTCTGTTGCAATCTTCCAGTTTGAATCCCCGGGAATGCAGAAAATATTGCGCCAGTGCCAGCCAAGATGCGTGGAAGAGCTTGTCGCCTTGAACGCACTTTACCGTCCGGGTCCGCTTGACTACATTCCGCAGTACATAGAAGGCAAATGGAAGCCAGAAACCGTTCACTATCCAGATCCGTGTCTTGAAGGAATCCTAAAGGAAACCTACGGCGTTATGGTTTATCAGGAACAGGTTATGCAGGTTGCGCAGAAGATTGCAGGCTTTTCTCTCGGCGGCGCGGATATGCTTAGACGTGCCATGGGAAAAAAGAAGCTTGAAGTCCTCATGGGCAAAAAAGTTGAATTTGAAGAAGGCGCAATAAAGCAAGGCTACACAAAAGAACACGCTGATGAAATTTTTGACATAATGGTACCGTTTGCTGGCTACGGATTTAACAAGTCCCATGCGGCGGCTTACACAGTTCTTGCATACAGAACTGGCTGGCTTAAAACCCATAAGAAAGCTGAATTCATGGCGGCAAACCTGACCAACGAAATCACTTCCACAGACACTCTTCCTGAATACATTGAAGAAGCGCGGAAAATGGGAATTCCAGTTGATCCGCCGGACGTAAACCGTTCCGACTCAATTTTTGATGTTATCGACGGACATATTGTGTTCGGTCTTAAGGGAATAAAAGGAATGGGCGAAGGCGCCGCAAGAGCTATTGTTGAAGAGCGCGAGGAAAACGGACCTTATAAATCGTTTGTGGATTTTATTGAACGGCTGAGCAGCAAAGACGTAAACAAAAAAGCTATAGAAGTCCTTATAAAAACCGGCGCATTCGACAACTTGGGACAAAACCGCGCAACTCTCACCATGAACTTTGAGCGCGTAATTGAATACGAAGATAAAAAGAACGCTTCCAAGGAATACGGGCAGGCAAGCCTTTTTGAAGATGCCGGAATAAAAGAATTCGAAGACTTCAAATTTGAAGAATGCGAAGACCTTCCAAAAATGGAGCGCCTTAACATGGAAAAAGAACTCATAGGCTGCTTTGTTTCCGGGCATCCTTTGGACGACTACAAAACCGCAATAGAAACCTGCGCAACCTGCAACAGCGAAAATATCGAACGCTGGGCAAAAATAGACAAGGCAGAAAAAGCGTCTTTGGAAGCAAGCGGAAGATCATCTTGGCAATCAAGAAATTCCGGCAAAACGTACATTGCAATCGGAATGCTTCAAGATTTAAAAATCATAATGACAAAAAAAGGCAAGCAGATGGCGTTTGCAAAACTCGCCGACTACAAGGGATTTATTGACGTAACGTTCTTTCCTCCTGTTTGGGAAAAATATTCAAGCCAGATTGAAGCCGAAAAAGTTTACGCATTCAAGGGCAAAGTTGACGGCAAAAGGGAAGTTCCAAGTTTTCTTGTAGAATCAATTGAAGATATTGCAACTTTGCAGCAAAAGGCAATTTCAAGCATCCATATTCAGCTTGAGCAAGGTTTTTCTTCTGTAAAAGAAATCGCGCCGCTTAGAGATATTTTGTTTGGCGGAACAGGAACTTTGTTAGTATATTTTCATATAGAAATAGACGGAAAAACTTATGTTGTAAAGGCAAACACTCAGCTGACCGTTCCAAACACAAAGGAATACATAGACAGCCTAAAAGATATTTCCGGAGTTCATGAAGTCTGGACTGAATAATGGCACAGGAGGTTTTACGCCATGTTTATCTTAAGAATAATTTCAGCATTTTTATCGCTATATTCTCTTTTATGTCTTTTGCGAATAATAATCACTTGGATTCCAAATTATTCATACAGCAAACCGGCGGATATTCTAGCTCAAATATGCGATCCATACATGAATCTTTTCCGCGGAATAAAATGGCTTAGATTCGGAAGCTTTGACTTTAGTCCCGCGCTTGCGTTATGCATTTTGGGCGCAGGCTCGCAGCTTTTTTCTAGCCTTGCAAACGGAGGCTACATAAATCTCCAGATGATTCTGGCAATGATTCTTGGAATTTTCTTTTCAATTCTGTCATCGCTCATTTTCTTTTTAATAATCCTTTTTGCAATACGGCTCATTTTGATAATGATAAACAGAGATTCGTACAACACAAGCGGATTCATGACAAATCAGATTGACAGTTCAATTTCATCGATTGTCTACAGAATCGCAAGAACATTCGCAATGGGCAGACGCATAACTTACAAAGCCGCTTTGATAATTTCAATAATCGCGCTTTTATTTTTGCAGTTTGCCTTAAGAATTCTTTTAGCTTTTATTTTGTCAATAATTTTGTAAATGATTCTTTCTGAACTTGGAGCCGCTGTAGAAACACTTTCCGGTGTAGGTCCGGCAGCGGCAAAAAAATTCGCCAGCCTGAATATTTTCACAGTGGCCGATTTGCTTTCTGTTTTTCCGCGCGACTACGAAGACAGAACAAAACGGATTCCGCTAAGAGATTACGTAAATTTTCCAAAAGTCCACACAATCTGCAAAGTAACGGCTCACCAGTGGTTTGGCTACGGCAAAATGAAAACCTTAAAAATCGCAATAACCGACGGAAGCGCAAACGCCTGGCTTGTCGCATTCAACCGGGACTTTCTTGAAAAATCTCTGCCAGAAGGAAGCATCATCGCCGTAACTGGAAAATTTGAAACAAAATACAACGAGCTTCAGTCTTCATCTTTTGAAGCGTCAAGAATTTCATTCGACGGAAATTTAGCGGACTTTGAAAATATTCCAGTTCCAGACAGTGCGGTAATTCCAATCTATCCGCTTACAGAAGGACTCACTCAAAAAGTCTACAGAAAAACTGTTGCGCAAGCATTAAAGCAATACGCAAAAAACATAAGCAACGAAATTCCAGACAAAATCATAAAAGAACGGAATCTTTTAAATAAAAGCGAAGCGATTCTTTTTGTTCACCAGCCGCAAACTTTGAATCAGGCGCAGGAAGCTAGAAAAACTTTAATTTACGAAGAGCTTTACCTTTTTGAATACAAAATGCTAGAACGCGCTCTTATGCACCGCGGAACCTTGCCTTCGCAGGATTTTATTCCAGAAGCATATCCGTACTTTTCCACGCCAGATTCAGAAACAGGTCTTGAGCAGATAAAAAATGAATTCCAGAAAAGCCTTTCGCCTCGTCAGAAACAGATTTTCAGCAGCTTGAATTTTGAACTTACATTGGATCAGATGAATTCAATTTTAGAAATGAACCGCGATATTGACAAAAGCCAGACGGAATGCAACACAATGCTGAACGCTCCGCAAAAACTTTCAAAGCCTCCGTTTTCCATGCAGCGGCTTTTGCAAGGAGATGTCGGCTCCGGAAAAACGCTTGTATCCTTTTTTGTCTGCGCACGTACAATTGACTACGGCGGACAATGCGCAATTCTCGCTCCCACAGAACTTCTTGCCCGCCAGCACGCAGAAAACGCCGCAAAACTTTTAGAGCCAGCCGGAATCAAAACTGCATTTCTCACAGGAAATTTAAAAGCCTCTGGCAGACAGTCTCTTTTAAATGCTCTTAGAGACGGAAATATTGACATTGTAATTGGAACCCATGCGCTTTTCAGCAGAAACACGCAGTACAAAAATCTTCAGCTTGCGGTAATAGACGAGCAACATAGATTCGGAGTAACGCAAAGAGAATCGATTATTTCAAAAGGAAGAATCTCATTCAAGCACATGGCGCATTCTCCGGATCTTTTAATGATGAGCGCGACACCAATTCCGCAGACATTGGCACTGACTGCATTCGGTGATCTTGACATAAGCGTAATAAAAACCATGCCAAAAGGAAGGCTTCCTGTAAAAACTTATCTTACAGTTTTCGGAAATGAACGCAACGTCTACGAAGCCATAAGAAAAGAGCTGAATGCAGGTCATCAGGCATATTTTGTTTACCCAAGAATCGCAGAAAATCCGCAGGCAGAACAAACTGAAAAAACTTCGCTAAAATCTGCGGAAGAAATGTTCGATTTTCTTTCAAAAGAAGTTTATCCGAATTTCAAATGTGCGCTTATCCACGGAAAAACTGACGATGAACAGCAGGCTGAAATACTAAAAGAATTTTCAAGCGGAAATATTCAAGTTCTTGTTGCAACAACAGTTGTAGAAGTCGGAGTCGATGTTCCAAACGCAACCTGTATTGCAATTGAACACGCAGAACGGTTTGGTCTTGCGGAACTTCATCAGCTTCGCGGAAGAGTCGGGCGAGGAAAATTCCAGTCATACTGCTTCTTAACTTACAGCAAAAATATCACCGAAACTGGAATTTCGCGATTAAAGGCGCTGCACCAAAGTAACGATGGATTTTTCATTGCGGAAGAAGATTTAAAGCTGCGTGGTCCTGGAGAAGTCTTTGGAACAGCCCAGTCAGGATATTTTGCATTGAACATAGCCGACTTAAGCCGTGATAAAGAAATTCTCAAGACCGCACGTTACGACGCTTTATGCCAGCTTAAGCAACGTAATCCTTAAGAGAAATATCGCAGATTTTGTTTGCACGGATTTTTGCAATCGCATGTTTTTCAATCTGGCGAACACGTTCTCTTGAAAGATTCATTTTCTCGCCGACTTCTTTCAATGTTCTTTCGCCTTGACCATTAAGGCCATAGCGCATATTAAGAACTTCAACTGATTTTTTATCCAAGCCGACAAAAGCCTTGTCAATTTCAGTTTTCAAAGAAGCATCGATAGCTGCATCTTCCGGCGTAAAAGTTCCGGCAGAAACTGTGTCAACAAGCGCAGTATCAGAATCGCCGCTGATAGGAGAATCCAAGCTTATCATTTCCTGCGAAATATTAAGCATTTCTCTTATATGGTGCTTTGTCATTCCAAGTTTGAGCGCAACTTCTTCAAGTTCTTCTTCCTCTGATTTTTTTCCATGCGGATTTACGCTGTGACACGCTCTTTTTATTTCAGTAAGCTCAGCATCTTTATTTACAGGCAGACGGATCGGGCGACCAAAATCAACAATCGCTTTCATTATGCTCTGGCGAATCCACCAGACAGCATAAGATATAAAATGGTAGCCTTTGCTTACATCAAAATGGTCGAGAGCCTTCATAAGTCCAAGATAGCCTTCACTTATCAAATCTTCGTATTCAAGACCTTTGTTCAAATACTGTGAAGCAATTTTTATAACAAAGCGCATATTGGAAGTCAAAAGTTTGTCTCTTGCGGCTTTGTCTCCAGCAGCAGCTCTTGTTGCAAGCTGAATTTCTTCGTCATTTGTAAGAAGAGGAATTTTCTTTATTTCATTCAGATGAATCCTCACAACGTCCAAATCTTTTGCTGAAACACTAGTCATTTTCTTGCCTCCATTATGCTTTTATTTACTTAATAAATAGCATAAAACGTGCCAAGATATATGAGAATTATATAAAAACAAGAAAAATTTTAAAAATAAGTGAGTTTTTTAATTTCAATAGTAAAAAAGCTGATTAAAATGTGGCTTTTCAGATTTTAAGAGTTTTTAAAACAAAAGGGCTGTATCAAAATGACACAGCCCATAAAGTGTTGATTAAAAGCGAGCCAAAATGACCCACCTAAAATAAAAAATTACTCCACAACAGCAATAATGTCGCAGTTTTTAAGAATGAGGTAGTCTTCACCATCAATCTTAATTCCTGTTCCAGCGTACTTATCATACAAAATTTTTTCACCAGGCTTTACAGTGATTTTTTCCTTCTCAGTTCCCGGTCCAACAGCCTCAACAACAGCCTGCTGGGTTTTTTCCTGTGCTGTGTCTGGAATAATAAGACCGCCAGCTGTTTTTGTTTCTGCGGCAACCTGCTTTACCAAAACTCTGTCTGCCAATGGCTTTACTTTCATTTAAATCCTCCAAATCTATATTTGAAAATTTTTTAAAATTTTGAGCGGACAACATAAATCAATTGCGCTCTTTTTTTATACTATAAAAATACAAATTTTTTCCCTGAAAGTCAAATTCTATAGAAAATAAGTTTCATTTTTCCGCCTGAATTTTTTTCTGAAGCAAACGAGCTTTGTTATTTTCAGAATCCAATGAAAGCGCGTATTTTAAAGCTCTTGAAGCACCATACAAATTTCCTTGCTTCCATTCAAGCTGCGCAATTCTAAACAAAATTTCAGACTTTTCTTTTCCTTCAGATGATTTTGCGGAAGCCGTGTTAAGCGAATCCAAAGCTTCCGGCAGACGGTCAACACTGGCATACAAAACGCCAAGATTGACAAACGCATTTATAATTGAAGAATTTTTTGAAGAAGAATTTAACGCGACAATCCGATTTCCATAATTTTCCGCGATAAAATTGTAAAGAGAAATCCCAGATTTAAAGTTTCCCTTTTTACAGGCAAACCAGGCGCAAAGCTCACATTCCCAAAGCTCAAGATTTTCCGGCGAATCTTCAGGCAAAAAATCATACTTCGACTTGTAATACGAATCAAAAAGAGTTTCCGCATCCGACTCGGAATTTTCATTTAAAAGAGAAAAAACGCAGTGCTTTAAAACAGATTCAGGATAAATATTTTCCGCGGAAACATTTTTTTCAAGCATCAGCCAAATGTCAGAAACAGGCTTTTCAGTTTTGTCAAGTTTATTTTTTTGAGCAACAAGCGCGTCTTTTAAAACCAAGGCTTCTGAACTTTGGGATGCAATAATAGAATCCAGTTTTTCAAGAACGGAATCAAACGGCACAACCGGAACTTTGGCTTTTTTTTCCATGCTCAAAGTTTTTAATCCGGCGTTTCTAATTTTTTGAGAAAGAAAATCTTCATGCTGATTTTTTATCTGTTCAAGTGAAAATTCTCCAAGAGCCGCAAGCCCAGGCAAATAATCAGGAAAATTAGCAGAAAGAAATTCGAGTAGTTTTTGCTCAGTTTCAAAGTTTTCATTCCGCTTGGCAAACATTGCGCTGTTCATGTATATTTGCGGCGGAATCTTTGAAAAATTCTGAATAAGATTTTGACGAATTTCCTCGGAAGAATTTTCTTCGCCTTCAATATAAAATCCATCTGACTCAAGAGAAAGGATTTCAGTTTTTGTGGGCAAATCAGTTCTTTCCGCAAACGAAGCAAGTCTTGAGCTGGCTTCCAAAACGGCAATGCTTTCCGCATAAAGCCCTGAATCAAAAAAAACACAGCCCCAAAAAAGGCTTTCCTTATTGCTAGAAATTTTCTTTGGATATAAAGCCACTGCATTTTTAAATTCACCGCCACGCATAAAAATTGAAGCGGCATTAAAAATCCAGAGGGTTTCATCCGAACCATCAAAAGCATTTTTGTACACAGAAATAAAATCCGGACTGCAAAAAATTTCTTTTATTTCTTCCGAAGTTCTTATTTCCGCAGATTTATTTTTCTTTTTTTGAGAAACAGAATTGAATGCCGATTCCAAAACAGGCTCGCCATTTTCTATAGCAACCAAAGCTTTTTTTAAAACGCATTCTGCATAAATCGAAGAATATCTGGAATCTTTTAAACAAAGTGAAATTTGAAACGCTTCTTCAAGACGATTTTTTCTCAAAAGAAAATTCGCATACACAGCGGAAAGCTCGGGATTTTTGGGATTTTTTTTAAGACTTTTTTTTAAAACTCGTTCCGCTAATTTTGCTTCGCCAAGGAAAAAATAGCGTTTTGCAATTCCAAGGAATTCATAAGAAGCGTAGGCTTTTTTTTCAAGTTTTTTTAGGGATTTTAAAGCGTCTTCCACGGAATTCTGAGAAACAGCGGCATCAACAGAATCCAGCGCGGAAGTAAAAGATGAACCTTCAGAATGAGATGAGCATGAACAAACTAAAACTGCAGCCAAGCAACACAAAGCCGCAATGCAGATTGATTTTTTGCTCACGCTACCTCTTCTTTGCTGATTGTATCAAGAATTGCATTTATAAATCTAAAAGAATCGTCTGTTCCAAATTCTTTTGAAATTGCAATGGCTTCATCAATAATTATTGTGGGCTTAAGTTCTTTTTGATAAAGCAATGCAAAAACGCTGATACGCAAAATGGAAAGTGTAACTCTGTTCAAGCGGTCAAAATTCCAATTCGCAGTCAAATGCGCCTTTATTTTTTCATCAATTTCCTGAATATGATTTATTGTTCCTGAAATCAGCAAACGTGCAAAATCATAGGACTCCGCCCGCGACTGGGAAAAATCTTCAGTTTCAGAAGTTTCCGTTACAGTTTCGGGCAGGACAAATTTTCCGCTTGGATTATTTTCAGAATCTTCTTTCAGCCATTCAAGCTTCAGCAAATCCTCAAGAGAGGCCTTGCCGACATCATAGGAATAGAGAGCCTGAACCGCAAAAATACGACCGTTTCTTCTGGACACAACAAACTCCTATTGCCAATTAAGGAGCTTTTTAAGAGCATCGCCAGTTTTTTTGCGGTCAACATTTGAAGGAATATCAAGCGACTTTGAAATTTCCTGAGCGGCTTCTGTAAAATACTGGCTCTGTTTCTGAGAAGTAATGTTGCGCTTCAAATAATCGTATACAGTTACAGTTGTTTCTGGCTGAACAACATCGCTGATTGAAAGCATTTTTGCATCGTACCTTTTTAGAACAGCATAAAACTGGAAGTCGGAAGCAGTTTCTGTAACTTCAGAAAGATAGCCAGCGGATTTTCCAAAAAGCTCATTAAGCTTGTCAATTGACCATCCAAGCTGCTGAGCTTGCTGAGCCGTTTTTGCAACTGTAATGTCGCCAGCTCTGTAATTAGTTCCGTTTTCGTTTGAATTTTTAATTTCTTCTAATTTCTTTGAATCGCCTTTGTATTTATTTCTTAAATCTGTTGCCAAAGCACGAGCCGCCATATCATTGCTTCCCTTTGGAACCATAACAAGGAAAAGTTTCATCATGTCGTTCCAAACAAAAGTTGACTTATTCATTTCATAAGCATTGCGGATTTCTTCATCAGTTGCTGCCACTGCCTGAATTTCAGACTGCTTTTTTGAAAATACATATTGCTGAATAATAAGCTGATTTTTCAAGTAAGCCTTATATTCAGACTTTGACATTCCGCTATATTCTTTTATATAGTCATCCAAGGATTTTCCTGTCTGCTTTTTAATCAAGTCTTCAAGCTGAGCTTCTGAAACACGAGTGCCAAGCTGCTGGCTAAATGTATTCAAGAAAGCATCATCAACCTGACTGTCTGTAACAGAAAGTCCTTCTTTTGCCGCTGCTTGAGTAATCAGTTTTTCAGCGATAAGATTTTCCAAGAGAGCCTGCTTCTGCTCAATAGGAAGAGATTCCATTCCGTACTGCTTCTGAATGAAATTTGCGCGTGTTTTTAGCTGCTTTACAGTAATTGTTTCTGATTTATTAAGTTTTACAACTGCAAGTGGCTGCAAATCACTTTGGGCAAATGCTCCTAATGCAGCAAAGAAAATCAATAGTCCAATAGAAAATTTTTTCATGAAAATTCATCCTTTTAATTCATTTATTAATAAACAGTTATTATTATGTTCGGTTACACAGTTATTTTTCCAACGGAAGTCCACCGGAAATTACAGCCCTGATTCTGCGTACTCCTGCGGAAGATGACTGTTCCTTCTGGATTTTGAATTCGCCGATCTGCGCCGTGTGCTGGACGTGCGGTCCGCCGCAGACTTCCTTGCTGAACCAGTTGTCCTTTTCGCCGATTGTGTAGACCTTCACATCCTCGCCGTATTTGTTCGTGAACAGTGCGCGCGCCCCTTCTGCCGTCGCCTTTTCAAGCGGCATGACTTCCATCGTAACAGGCAAATCTTTTTTAATCTGCTCGTTCACAATGTCCTCGACCTTCTGGATTTCCTCTTTTGTCATCGGGCGGTCAAACGTGAAGTCAAATCTCATACGCTCATTCGTGATGTTCGAGCCTTTCTGCGCGACTTTGTCTCCAAGCACATTGACAAGCGCCTGCTGAAGCAGGTGGGTCGCCGTGTGATATTTTGTGGTTGTGTCCGACTGTTCGGCAAGTCCACCCTTGGCAACACCTGCATCCTGAGTTTTTGAAGCCTCCTGATGCTTGCGCTCCGCTTCCTTGAATCCCTCGACATCGACGGTGAATCCGTTCTCGGCTCCAAGTTCCTGAGTAAGTTCAAGCGGGAATCCGAATGTGTCGTAAAGCCTGAATGCGATTTTCCCTGAAATTTCCTTTTTTGGATTTTTCATCAGGTTCGGAAGAAGCTTCTGGAATTCCGCCTCGCCTTTGCGCAAAGTGTCGCGGAATTTGTTTTCCTCCGCGGAAAGCTCCGTGAAAATCTTTTCCTTGTTCTGCTCAAGCTCCGGATATGCGCACTTGAAATTTTCGATTACTGCCTGCGCAATATCCGCAAGGAAATTCTTTTCGATTCCGAGCTTCATTCCGTGGCGGACTGCACGGCGGATCAGACGGCGGAGAACGTAGCCCGCACCGACATTTGAAGGAGAAACACCTTTCTGGTCGCCAAGAATAAAAACCGCCGAGCGGGAATGGTCTGCGATGATCCGGACGCTTCTATCCTTTTCCTCATCCGTGCCGTATTTATAGGAAGAAAGCTCCTCGATTTTTGCAATAATCGGCTGGAAAACCTCGGTAAGATAGACAGATGTTTTTCCCTGCAGGATACAGTTTGTGCGCTCAAGACCCATTCCGGTATCGACATTTTTCTTTGGAAGCGGCACAAGAGTTTTTTCATCAACGCGGTTGTACTGCATAAAAACGTTGTTCCAGATTTCCATCCAGTGCTCGCTGTCCGTTCCTTTGTTAGAGCCGGCAGGAGGAAGTCCTTCTCCAACCCAGTAGAAAATCTCAGTGTCAGGACCGCATGGACCGATAGGACCTGCAGCCCACCAGTTGTCGCTTGCAGGAAGATATGCGATTTTGTCTTCCGGCATTCCGTTCTCTTTCCAGTAAGTAGCGGCTTCCTCATCGCGGGGAGCATTGTCGTCGCCGGCAAAAACCGTCACAGAAATTTTACGCGGATCAAGACCGAGCCATTTTGGGCTTGTAAGGAATTCATAGGAAAAGCCGATTGATTCTTTTTTAAAATAATCGCCCAGCGACCAGTTTCCCAGCATTTCAAAACAGGTAAGATGGCTAGGGTCGCCCACTTCATCAATATCACCTGTGCGGATGCATTTCTGGTAATCTGTAAGGCGTGTTCCTGCCGGATGTTTTTCTCCCAAAAGATACGGAACAAGCGGATGCATTCCGGCGGTTGTAAAAAGTACGGAAGGATCGTTTTCAGGAATTAAAGACTGGCCTGAAATTTCAACATGATTCTTTGATTTAAAAAATTCAATATATTTTGAACGTAACTCGTTTGCAGTCATAGCAATCTATAGTAAAACTAAATACTTAAATAGTCAATTGTGGATTCATGCTCCGCTAAAAATCAACGAAGCACGAATTTTTAACATAAACTAATTTGTTCCAAAAATTCTGTCTCCGGCATCTCCAAGACCAGGACAAATATATGCGTTTTCATTCAGGCAACGATCAAGGTGGCCAATGAAAAGTTTTACATCAGGATGAGCTTTTGTTAAAACTTCAACGCCTTCTGGAGCAGCAATTATGCACATGAATTTTATGTTTTTTCCGCCGCGCTTTTTTATAAAATCAACTGCGGAAACTGCAGAGCCTCCAGTTGCAAGCATCGGATCAACAATTACAATCTGACGCTGATCAAGAGAATCCGGCATTTTGCAGTAATATTCTTCAGCCTGATGAGTTTTTTCATTGCGGCTCAAACCGATGTGCCCGACTTTTGCGGAAGGAACAAGAGTCAGCATTCCGTTCATCATTCCAAGTCCAGCGCGAAGAATCGGAACAACAACAAGTTTTTTTCCAGAAAGCATCGGAGTTTTGCAAGTTTCAATCGGAGTTTTTACTTCAACATCTTCAACCGGAAGATCGCGCAAAGCTTCATATCCCATCAAAACTGCAATTTCTTCAACAAGTTTTCTGAATTCATTTGTTCCAGTTTTTTCATCGCGGAGCATTGAAATTTTATGCTGAATCAGCGGATGATTTAAAAAAACTACATTTTTATTTTCCATAAAGCTACTCTTTTTCCGAAGCCTTTTTTTCAGGCAAAAGCATATTCAAAATGATTCCAATCAAAGCTCCAGTTGCCAAGCCGGAAAGTCCGAGAGTCAGACCGCCGATGTGAATGTTTACAGCTCCGGCGGAACTATATTTTATTCCGATTGAAAGAACAAGAATCAGAGCCGCGATAATTACGTTGCGTGAATTCTTGAAATCAACCTGGCTCTCAACAATGTTTCTTACGCCGACTGCGGAAATCATTCCATATAGAACAATTGAAATTCCGCCGCAAGTCGCAGCCGGCATCGCGCTTATTAACGCCGCAAACTTTGGAGAGAACGAAAACAAAATCGCAATCACCGCTGCAATTCTGATTACACGAGGATCGTAAACTCTTGACAAAGTAAGAACGCCGGTGTTTTCGCCGTAAGTTGTATTTGCAGGTGCGCCGAAAAGTGAAGCAACAAGAGTTGCAAGTCCGTCGCCGAAAAGTGTTCTGTGAAGTCCGGGATTTTCAAAATAATTTCTGTTTACAGTTGATGAAATGGCGGCAATATCTCCGATATGCTCCATCATGGTTGCAATCGCAATAGGAACAATCGTAACTATAGAAGTTATAATTAATGAAGTGTCTGGATTTTCAAAAATTGCAAAAACTGTATTTTCCTTGAGAACCGGAAGCCCAATCCAAGCCGCATTTTTTACAGAAGTAAAATCAACTTCGCCAAGGATTCCTGCAAAGACATAAGAAACGACAGCCGCAAGAAGAATCGGAATAATTTTTATCATTCCCCTTCCCCAGATAACGCAGGCAACAATTACAAGAACAGCAGAAAAAGCAACAAGCCAGTTTCTTGAGCAATTGTCTACTGCCGACTGCGAAAGCGTAAGTCCAATCGAAATTATAATCGGACCTGTAACAACCGGCGGAAAGAAGCGCATTACTTTTTTTACACCGAAAACTTTTACAAGAACAGCAAGCAGAAAATACAAAGCCGCAGAACAAGCAACGCCAAGACACGCATAAGGCAAAAGATGTTTTTCACCGTTCGGAGCGATTGTCATGTAGCCGGCAAGAAACGCAAACGATGAGCCTAAGAAAGCCGGAACTTTTCCTTTTGTAAAAAAGTGAAATATAAGAGTTCCGATTCCTGCAAATAAAAGCGTAGAAGAAACGCTAAGTCCCGTAAGCTGCGGAACAAGAACCGTTGCGCCAAACATTGCAAACATATGCTGCACACCAAGCGCAAGCATTCTAGGCTTTCCCAAAGTGCGCGCATCATAAACCGCATTTAAATTATCATTAGACATTTTTACTCCAATAAAAAGTCAATGAGGAAATTTCAATTTCCGATTTGGCTTTTTAAGCATATTCGCAACGAAATGAGAATACGCAATCAATACGTCTGGTCAAGGTACGCTTACGCTCAAGACCATGGCTCAGCCGTTTTTAGGGTTTATTAAAACCCTAAATAAAAAAGTTTGCAACGCAAACTTGTGAACAAAAACTTTGACGCTATTTCAGTCAAAGTTTTTGTTACAATCCTAGTTTTATTAAGCTTCTGCTCTCTGATGCTTTTTAAGGAAAAATAAAAATCCTGCAATCACAACCATTCCGAATAAAATAGGAAGAATTGGATTTTTTACAAGTCCAGCAATCAAGTAGCAGACAAAAGAAATGCTTGCAACAGAAAGCGCATAAGGAAGCTGAGAATTAACATGGTTCACGTGGACACATTCAGCGCCAGCACTTGCCATTATAGTTGTATCAGAAATCGGCGAACAGTGATCTCCGCAAACTGCTCCTGCCATACATGCAGAAATTGAAATAATCATCAGATTGTAATCACTTCCATTGAAGACAGCGACTACAATCGGAATAAGAATTCCAAAAGTTCCCCAAGAAGTTCCAGTTGAAAATGCAAGAAACGCGCCAATTACAAATACAATCGCAGGAAGAAAATTCAGCATTCCAGAAGCATAAGTTTGAACAAATGATGAAACAAATTCTTTTGCGCCAAGACTGTCTGTCATGGATTTCAAAGTCCAGGCAAGCGTCAAAATCAAAATCGCAGGAACCATTGCTTTAAATCCGTCTGGAATACAAGACATACAGTCTTTAAAGCTCAAAACACGGCGCAGAACAAAAACAATCAAAGTCAAAATCAGCGCGCCAAAAGAACCGTACATAAGTCCAACGGAAGCATCGCAGCCAGAAAAAGCCGCAACAAATCCGCGGTGATCTTCGCCTGAAGCAAAAAATCCGCCTGTATAAATCATTCCGATTACACAGAAAATAATAAGCGAAATAATCGGGAACACGAGATCCAAAACTTTTCCTTTTGCAGCCGGAAGTTTTGCATCTTCAAGCTCATTGGAAGAAGATGAAGATGACAAAGCCTCAAAGCCTTTCATAGGACCAAAATCAACGCCGGAGATAACAATCGCAAAAATAGCAAAAATTGTAAGAAGCGCGTAAAAATTATAAGGAATCGCTTTTATAAAAAGCTGAAACCCGTCTTCGCCTTCAACAAATCCTGTTACCGCCGCCGCCCAAGAACTGATAGGCGCAATAATGCAAACTGGAGCCGCAGTCGAATCAATAAGATAAGCGAGTTTTTCTTTTGAAACTTTATATCTGTCTGTAATCGGGCGCATTACGCTTCCGACTGTGAGGCAGTTAAAATAGTCATCAATGAAAACAATTATTCCAAGAAAAATAGTTGCAATCTGCGCGTTCTTTTTTGACTTTATGCGTTTTTTTGCCCATTCTCCAAAAGCCGCAGAACCGCCAGCCTTGTTCATAAGCGCAACCATTATTCCAAGAATGACAAGGAAAATCAAAATTCCGACGTTATAAGAATCAGACAGGGAGCCTACGAATCCGTCTTTAAAAACATGATTTACCGTTCCTGCAAAACTGAATCCTGAATAAAAAAGACCGCCAATTAAAATTCCGATAAATAAAGAAGAATAAACTTCCTTTGTTATAAGCGCCAGACAAATTGCCACAACCGGCGGAACTAAAGACCAAAATGTTCCTATCATTTTTCTTCCTCTTTTTTAAATTCAGTTTCCAGCGGTTCTGAAATTCCGCAGTTTTCAAGTTTCTGAAAAACTTTTATTGCATACTCAACTACATCCAAAGAAGTTGCAGAACAATAAGTTTTTAAATTTGTCAGTTCTTTTATGACCTGAACATTTGTCATAGAAACCTCCTATCTATAAGACAAATTTTATACAGCAGTAAGTTCCTGCATGAATTTCAAAACTTTGTCAGGACAAGAGGAAACGCAAGTTCCGCAGCTTGTACATTTTGAATAATCAATCGCAGGAATTCCAGAAGAAAGATCTATGCACTGCTCAGGACATTTTTTTGCGCAAATTCCGCATTTAAAGCATCCGACAGAACAGTCTTTTCTAATCTGAGGTTTATTGTCGTTATGGCAAGAACAAAGCGCGACAGGACCTTTTACTTCGATGTTTGTAATGCTGAAAAGTTTTTTAGGACAAGCCTTTGCACATTTTCCGCAGCCAACACATTTTGAATAATCAACATTAGGAAGCCCGTCGTTTCCCATTGACAATGCGCCGAACGGACAAGACGAAACGCAATCGCCAAGACCAATGCAGCCAAAAGCACAAAGTTTTGTTCCATTCACTGAAAGCTGGGCGGCTTTGCAAGTTTGAACGCCGTTATAAATTCCTTTTGTTCCGGCACATTCATTTGTTCCATGGCAAGCAAGAACTGCAGCCTTTTTTACAGCATCAGATTCATCGCCTGTCAAGCCTAAAATTTTATTTAACGCCGCTGAAACTGACGGTCCGCCTGCAACGCATCCATTTGCAGGAGCTTCGCCTTTTACAACAGCCACAGCAAAAGAATCGCAGCCGGCATATCCGCAGCCTCCGCAGTTAGCGCCAGGAAGAGCTTCTCTTACATGGGAAACTTTTGGATCAACTTCAACTGAAAATATTTTTTTAAAAAGCCCTAACAGAGTGCCAAGAACAAAACCAATCAGCAGAGCAATAACAACTGTAAAAATAATCGTATTCATAAAGTTCCTCCGCTGAATTATTTTATAAGACCTTTAAAGCCTAAGAATGCAAGGCTCAAAAGTCCGGCGGCAACATAAAGAATTGGAGTTCCCTTAAAAGCTTCAGGAATTCTTGCAATTTTGATTCTACTTCTTACGCCCGACATAATCACCATGCTCAAAAGGAATCCGCAGGCTGTTCCAAAAGCATAAACAATGCTCTGTAAATAATTGTAGTCTTTGCTTATGCAGTTTATTGTAACACCAAGAACCGCACAGTTTGTTGTAATCAGCGCAAGATAAACTCCCATTGAAGAGTAAAGTCCCGGCGCAGATTTTTTCAGATAAAATTCAACAAGCTGAACAAGAGAAGCAATTACAAGTATGAAAAACAATGTCTGCAAAAATTCCAGTCCAAGCGGAATCATCACAAATTTATACAAAGGCCAAGTAACAACAGTTGCAAGAATGATAACAAAAGTCGTAGCAAGTCCCATTCCAGAAGCCTTGCTTGTTTCAGCGGTCATTCCAATAAAAGGACAGATTGCCAAATACTGAATAAAAACAACATTGTCAACGATTGCTGATTTTATAAAAAGCTGAATCATATCAGTCATTTTGCAGCCTCCTTTTTATTTTTCAAAGCCTGAACTGCCGCTCCAAGAAGTCCAAAAACAATGAAGCCGCCCGGCGCGCTGTTTAAAATTCCAATTCTGTATGCTTCAGGAATAAGCTCAAGTTTTACAGAAGTTCCAGCCATCAAAGTTCCGCCGCCAAAAAATTCACGCACAAGAGAAATCACAACAAGAACGCAAGTATAGCCAATTCCCATTCCGAGCGCATCAAGAATAGAATTCCCAACATTGTTCTTTGAAGCAAAAGATTCAACGCGTCCCATGATAATGCAGTTTACAACAATCAGCGGAAGAAAAACTCCCAGCGCATCGTACAAAGATTCAACATAAGCCTGAAGCACAAACTGAACAATAGTTGTAAACGCCGCGATAATAATTATAAAAACTGGAAGACGGATTGCGTTAGGAATACATTTTCTAAAAATGCTGATTACAAACTCGCTCATAAGAAGAACGAACGTCATGCTCATTCCCATTCCAAGTCCGTTAAAAATACTTGTTGTAACTCCAAGCGAAGAACACAAGCCGATATTTAAAACCAAAAGCGGATTTTCTTTTAAGAAACCGTTTGTAAAAATTTGAAGCTGCTTGTTCATATTAATTAAACTCCTGTCCATCAAGAACTTTTAAAAGGCATTCTGTTCCTGCGGAAATAAGATTTCCAATGCCAACGCTAGTTATTGTCGCCCCGGAAATAGAGTCAAAAGTCTGACCGGCAACAAATCCGTCTTTGGCATTTTTTCCTTCAAATTGTCCGTAAAATGTCTTTCCATTGGCAAGCGTAAAAGTCGGATCATTTGCCTTCAAGCCGAATCCAGGAGAATCAGTAAGTTCCAAAAACTGCAAACCTGTAACAGTTCCATCGGACTTCATTCCAACCATGATTGTGCCTTTGTCATAAGTCGGACCTGTAACTTGGGCAACCCCGCCAATCACGTTTCCACCTTGTTTTGCGATAAAAATATTTTGTATTGCAATAGAAGAATTTGATGCTACAGGAAATGAATCAACGGCTTCAAAAGAATCAGCGTCTTTTACAACAGCTTTCATTGCGGCATTTGCTTTGTTAAGTTTATTCTGTGCAATCCGTCCGTAAGTAAAATTATTTACAATGGCAAGAACTGTGCAAGCCGCCATTGCATAAATCGCAAGGACAATTCCAAGTCCAATCATTTCCAAGACTGAATTTTTCTGGCTCATTTTTCAGCCTCCGCATTTTTTTTCTGTTCCAAAGGAACTGCATTTGAAACATCAAAATCCTGAATTATTTTTTTTGGAGCAGGCTTTCTGTTTCCTTTTTTCCCGTAGCCATATTTTCTTGCTGAAAGATTATTCAAGAACGGAGCCACAGCATTCATAATCAAAATGCTGAACATTACACCTTCTGGGTATCCGCCGAATTTTCTTATCAGGAAAGTTATAAGTCCGCAGCCAAAACCAAACACAAGCCGGCCTTTTTTTGTAACAGGAGCAGTCGAATAATCAGTAACCATAAAAGTTGCCCCGAACAAAAGTCCTCCGCTCAAAAGCGCAAAAAGAACATCTCCGCCGGAAACAAATGTGCAGACAGCAACAGTTCCAACCATTGCAACAGGAGCTCTCCAGTCGATTATCTTTGTAAAAGCAAGGAAAGCAAACGAAAGCAAAATCAAAAGAATTGAAGTTTCGCCAATACATCCAGCCCGGTTTCCAAAAAAGTATTGAAGATAAACAGAGTTGTCAGCAACAAAAGAACCAGCCTTAACCTGACTCAAAACTGTCGCGCTTGAAATTGCATCGGTCGCCGGATTAAACCAAGACGCGCCCAAAGCAACTGGAAAACTTATGAACATAAAAGCACGTCCAGTAAGCGCCGGATTAAAAACGTTGCTTCCGATTCCTCCAAAAAGTCCCTTTGCAATAATAATCGCAACCAGCGCGCCAAGAACTGTCATCCACAAAGGCGTTGTAGACGGAATTACAAGAGCAAGCAAAACACCTGTTACGCAACATGACAAATTTGAAACAACAATTTTTTGACGTGTGATTTTCTGAAACAAAAATTCAAAAACAAAGCATGAAGCAACAGAAACAAGAATTGTTGTCAAGGCAGGAAGTCCAAAAACAATAACGCCATAAACACACTCAGGAAGCAGCGAAATCAAAACCGCAAGCATTATTTTTTGAGTTGAAAGCCCGGATGTGAAATGCGGGCTAGAAGAAAGAAACATTTTATTTTCAGAGTTCATTTTTTTACAGCCTCCTTTGCTTTTGCCGCCGCAATCTGTTCTCTTACAATAGACTTTCCAATTCTGAAACGCTGAACAAGCCTAACATTCGCAGGGCAAGCATAAGCACAGCATCCGCATTCAATGCAGTCCATAAGACCAAGTTTTTTAGCATTTGAAATATTTTCGGCCTTAAGCTCGCGAACCATAAGAACCGGGCTTAAATGCATTGCGCATACAGACACACACATTCCGCAGCCAATACACTGCTCTTCATCAACAAGATAAGTTTCATCTTTTGTGAGGAAAGTAATTCCGCTTGTTCCTTTTGCAACCGGGAAATTCATATCAGGCATCGCAAAGCCCATCATCGGACCGCCGGAAATAATTTTCACAGCTGAATTTTCTTTTAAAGAAAAATATTCAGGGGACAAATCTGAAATCATTGTTCCGACTGGAACTTTTAAATTGCACGGATTTTCTACTGCGCCACCGGAAATTGTAAGGCTGCGTTCAATCAAAGGCTTGCCGAGCCTAAAAGCATCGCTTATCGCACAGATAGTTCCAACATTTGAAATAATCACGCCGGCATCAGCAGGAAGTTTTCCAGAAGGAATTTCAACACCGAGACAAGACGAAACTATAAATTTTTCAGAACCCTGCGGATATTTTGTTTTGACAAGCATAATGCGAATATCATCCGCATAGCCTTTCTCAACTATAATTTTTTCCAAAGAAGGTTTTATGTAAGCCTTGTTATCTTCAAGCGCAATTATTCCTGCCGCGCCAACAAGATTCAAAATTATCGCAAGCCCATCTATAAGTTTCTCCGGAGTTTCAATCATTGTCCGCTCATCGCAAGTAAGATAAGGCTCGCATTCAGCAGCGTTGACAAGAACATAATCAATTTCTTTATCTTCTGGAGGATTTAGTTTTACGTGCGCAGGAAAAGACGCGCCGCCCATTCCGACAATTCCAGCTTCTTTTATCCGCTCAAGAACTTTTTCTTTTCCGCATGTAAACGGATCTAGCGGCTCAAGGAATTCAACATTGTCCGAACCATCAGCCTCGATAACAATGCAAGGCGCAGTCATTCCGCCAGTAATAGTAAAATTCTGAATCTTCTTTACTTTTCCTGAAATGGAAGAATGAACGGGCACTGACATGAATTTTTCACCCGAAGCTATTTTCTGTCCTTTTGCAACAGAATCTCCGACTTTTACGAGCGGAGTGTTTGGAGCACCGCCCATGGTGATTGGAATCGTAACCGTTTTTGAAGAAGGAAACGCCTCTTTTATCGGGCATTTATTTGTAAGCTCCTTCATTTCCAACGGAAAGATTCCGCCTTTAAAAGTGTGTGTTTTCATGAAAATAATTTTACTATAGAAATCGCAAAAAGTCGATAATTTCAAACAGCGAATGCCAATTTTGAAATCCGCTGAAAATATATCCAGTAAAAATTTTAGCTAAAGAATCAAATCAACTGGCTGACCATCGCTGGCTTTTATCAAGTCCGAAGGAGAAATTACAAGCTGAAGTCCGCGGATTCCTGCGCTGACATAAACTTTATCATAAAGCGAAACTGTTTCATCAATAAAAGTTCTGAATTTCCGTTTCATTCCGATGGGAGAACAGCCGCCGCGGATATATCCTGTAAGCGACAAAAGTTCTTCAGGTTTGACAGGATGAACTTCTTTTGCTCCACAAGCTGCTCTGGCTTTTTTTAAATTGATTTCGTAAACCGCGCTTTGGCAAAAAACAACAGTCTCTTTTGAATCCGTGCGCATGACTATTGTTTTAAAAACGCATTCGGGATTTATTCCAAGTTTTTCAGAAAGCTCCAAGGCAGCTCCCTTATGAAGCAAATGTTCTCCATCATCATCGTATTCTTTTGTTTCATAAGGAATTGATAAGCTGTCTAAAATGCGCATTGCATTTGTTTTTTTCATTTTACTTATTTTGCCGCACTAGTATTTGTAACGTAAGTTCCGTTTTTTGCAAACAAAGAAATTGTATCAATTCTTTGCTTCCAGTATTCAGCTTCACTTTTTGTTGTATAAGGTCCGACTCTTACACGGTAATGAAGCACGCCTTTTGCATCTGTAAAAGTAAAAACTTCGCATGGAATTTTATTCGACTCAAGAATTCCTCTGGCTTCATCAGCATTTTTTGTTGTTGTATAAGAACCAGCTTGAACCCAGAATCTGTCGGAAACTTTTTTTGCCGGAGCAGATTTTGAAGCAGAAGCCTGTGCTGATTTTTTTGGAGCTGAAGAAACTTGCGCGGAACTTTTTGAAGAAACTGATTTTTTATTGCTAGAAGCAGAAGCCGTTGGTGAAGAAATTTTCTTTTCAACTACAGGAGAAGTTTTTTCAACATTGCGGTGAACGGCATTTGTTTCTCTGATTGCAGTTTCGGCAGCTTTATTCTGAGCTGTAACATTGCTAGACGCAGAAGCTGTGTTCTTCAATGCATTCAAGTCAATTGTTGTAGTCGATGTATCTCCAACATTGTAAACGCTTGTGTTTCCTGTAGAAATAACAGTAACGTTGTCTGTCTGCGCAATTTTTGAATCGGAATTTTCAATAGAAGTTTTTCCTTCCGCAGGAGATTCAATGTTTGAAGTTACAGAAGAATTATTCACTTCCGCAGGATTTATGCTGGATTCTTCAGCAGGAGGTTCGCTCGGAAAATCAATTTCATTTGAAAAAGATTCAGTATGTTTTTGCTGGGCAGTTTCTGGAGACATCCAAACAGAGCCCGCCGAACGCTGATAAAGAGCAGTTGTATTTTTTTTAGCTTCAGACGCATAAAGAATTACAGCAGCACCAAGCACAACTGACAAAAAGATTCCAGCCGCAAGTACAATCCAAATAGTTCTTTTCTGTTCCATAATTTTATCCCCTGCCAGCTTTCAAAAGTAAAACAAAAAGCCGGTATTCCATACAAAGAATATCGGCATTAAAAAAAAGATATTTAGAGGAAAATTCAAGTTTAAAAAGCCTATCACCGCTTAAAAACTGCACGCTCAATTTTTTTCTGGAGCAAAGAAAGATTTCCGCAGTTTATGATTCTGAAAATTTCAATTCCAGTTTTTTTATATTGGCTGAACAAAAATCTTTGAGAAAAAAATCTTTCAATAATCAGGAGCGACTTCATTTTGTCTCTTTTTTTTGCGCGAAAAAATCTAACAATAGCAGGACTGTCAATAAAAAGAATTTTTTCAATTTTTTTCATTGCGTTCACTTTGTACAAAACAGTCGCATTGACCACAATGTTTTTTTTAGAATTTTCATCTATGAATTTTTCCAAGACTGAATTTATATACGGAAAAACAATGTTCTCCTGTTTTTTCACAAGCATTTCATCTTTGAACAAAAGCTGACCAAGATTTTTTCTGTTGATTTTCCCATCTGGATTCAAAAGCTGAATTTTATTTTTCTGCGCCAAAGAAGAAAATTCCTCAAGAATTTTTTCCTTGCAAATTTCAACTGCGTCATGACCAATCAAATCCGCGTCAATCGAAACAAATCCCATTTTTTCAAGAATTGAACTTGTCGCATTTTTTCCTGCCGCCATCGGACCTGTAACACACAAAACCATCAGTGGAACTCTCCCCAGTTTTTTCCGCGCTCAACGCTCACACGCAGAGGAATTTTCAACTGAACGGCATTTTCCATTTCGCGCTGAATAATTGAAATCGCATTTTCCGCATTGCCTTCCGGGCATTCAAAAATCAATTCATCGTGAACCTGCAAAAGCATCTTTGCGCCAGTGTCAGATTTTTCCAATGCAGCCTGAACTTTTATCATCGCAGTTTTCACAATATCAGCCGCGCTTCCCTGGATCGGAGTGTTTATAGCAATTCTTTCAGCTCCCTGAAGCACAATTTTGCTTGAACTTTTTATTTCCGGAATATAACGTCTGCGCCCGGTAATCGTTTCAACATAGCCGTTTTCTCTTGCCATGCGTTTTGTTTCATCAAGAAATTTTTTAACATCGGAATATGTTGAAAAATATTGGTCAATAAAATTCTTTGCTTCTGTCCGGCTTATGTTAAGTTCATTTGCAAGACGAAACGCGCTCATTCCGTACATAACTCCGAAGTTCACGGTCTTTGCAAAACGACGCTGTTCCGGCTTCACTTGCTCTGGAGAAATTCCGTAAATCAATGCGGCTGTAGATTTATGAACATCAATTCCATTTATAAACGCAGAGCAAAGATTTTTATCGCCGCTCAAATGCGCAAGAACAACAAGTTCAATTTGAGAATAATCCGCGGAAATAAGAACAGTCTTAGGCACAGCAGTAAACGCAGAACGAATTCTTCTTCCAGACTCATCGCGCACAGGAATGTTCTGCAAATTTGGATCACGGCTTGAAAGTCGTCCTGTGGCAGTTCCCGTCTGCAAAAATGAAGTATGGATTCTCCCGTTCTTGTCTGCAAGCAAAGGCAAAGCTTCAACATAAGTGCTTTGAAGTTTTGTGTACGAGCGGTAATCAAGAATCATTTTTGGAAGAGGATCGTTTGTAGAAAATACAAGTTCTTCAAGAACAGCCGTGTCTGTGCTGTAGCCGGTTTTTGTTTTTTTACCATAGGGAAGATTCCGCTTTTCAAACAAAATTTCCTGAAGCTGCTTTGGAGAGGCAATGTTGAATTCACAGCCAGCCTCTTTGTAAATTTCTTTTTCTTTTTCTGAAATCAAAACAGAAAGTTCCTCTTTGTACTCGTTCAGTTTTTTCTTGTCTAAATGAATTCCCTGAATTTCCATGGAAACAAGAATCGGGAGCACTTTCATTTCCATTTCATAAAAAAGTTTTTCAAGATTCAACTTTTTAATTTCATCTTTTAAAAGATAATAAAGCTGCAACGTAAAATCAGAATCTTCTGCGCCGTATTTAAAAGCCTTCTCCAAAGGAACATCCGCAAAAGTCTGATTTTTCTGGACAATGTCCTTGAACTCAATTCCTTTAAGCCCAAGCTTTGTCTCCGCAAGAAACTCAAGGCTATACGGAGATTTTCCAGAAGCGGCAGGATTCAAAAGCCATGCGGCAATCATCGTGTCAAAAATTTTACATTCAGTTTTTGGACTCATTCCGTTTGCAGCAAGAACTTCAAGGTCGAACTTTCCATTGTGCATTACAAGAGTGAGCTCTTTTTCCGCAAAAAGTTTTTCAAGAACAGCAAGGCAGTCTTTTTTTGAAATCGTCTCTGGAGCAAACATTCCGCCGCTCAAAATAACAGGAACATAAATTCCTTTTCCTTTTTCAAAGCTCAAGCTAAAGCCAACAAGATTCGCTTCATGCGTATTCAGGCTGTCGGTTTCTGTGTCAAACGCAAAAACTTTTTCTGCGGAATCCAAAATGCTCTGCGCAAAACTTTTAAGTTCATCAAGATTTGTGCAAGGCTTATAGTCGCCTTCATTTTGCTTTATAGGCAACGCGATTTTTTCTTCCGGCTCTTTCTCTTTCAAAACTGATTTTTCCTTTGAATGAATTTTCGCCGCAGGTTCCGAAGCGAAACTTTTTGCAATCGCATAGGCTCCGTATTTTTCAAGGACTTCCGCGCCGGACTTAAAATTTATATTTTTTGTGCAGAAAGATTCAAAATCAATTTCAACAGGAACATCGTAACTTAAAGTTATAAGTTTCTTTGAAAAATAAGCGTTGTCCTTATCGTTCCTGATTTTTTCTCCAAGCGCACCTTTTATTTCAGAAGCATGAGAATAAATTTCATCGAGGGTTCCGTACTGGGTCAGAAGTTTTATAGCAGTCTTGTCGCCCACGCCCTTCACACCCGGAACATTGTCAGAAGCATCGCCCACAAGAGAAAGGTAGTCAAGAATTTTTTCAGGCGGAATTCCCCACTTTTCAAGAACTTCCTTTGCTCCAATAACTTCCCAGCCTCCATTGGCTCTGTCCGGCTGCATTTCCAAGCAAGAGTCAGTAACAAGCTGAAGCAAATCCTTGTCGCCGCTAAGAATTCTGCACGGCCGGTTTTCCTGCGCGCATTTTTTTGCAACAGTCGCAATAATATCGTCAGCCTCAAATCCGTCGTAGCGAAGAACGGGAATTTCCAACGCCTCAAGAATTTCTTCTATCCAAGGAACCTGAGCATGCAAATCTTCCGGAGTTTTGGCACGGTTAGCCTTGTAGTCCGCATAAAGCTCATGCCGGAATGTCTTGACACGCGAATCAAATGCCGCAGCAAGATAACACGGATTGTATTTTGAAATAAGCGCTTTCAGATTCTTAAAGAAAATAACCAGCGCACTTATGTTGTCTCCGCCTGGATTTGTAAGAGGATGATTCAAAAGAGCAAAGTACGCCCTGTAAATCAAACCGTAGGAATCAAGAATATATACAGTCTTATCTTCAGTTTTTTCTTCTGCCATAAAATGATTTTACCACAGCTTGAAAGTAAAAAAAAGAGAGGCAGCACAGCTTTAAAAACAAAGTTGATTTTTCAGAAATGTGAATATATACTTTTGTAAATGAACGGGCTTTTTAAAGAACGGCTGGACACTGTTTTTATCCGTCGGGGAATCAGCACGCACAGAAGAGTGCGCAGGCTTTTGCAAAAGCATAATGTATGCGTAAACGGCTCAAGGGTTCTTGAAAGCGGATTCAGACTAAATCTTGCATTGGATAAAATTTCCATAGACGGAATCAAAAAAAATCTTGCGCCGGACATCTATCTTATGATGAACAAACAAGCGGATTCTATCTGTTCCACAAAAGATGACGGACTTTACAAAACGGTCTATAGCTTTGTTCCGAAAAAATATTTTGAATATGCAAAAGAAAATTCGCTGCAAAAAATTCACACGGTTGGACGGCTGGACACAGACACAGAAGGGCTTTTGCTTTTTACAACGAATGGAGATTTTTCACACAGCCTTGCAAATCCGCTTTTCCATGTGAAAAAGACTTACTACGTTGAGCTTGAAAAAACTGAATCAGAAGCGCAAAGAAAAATTCTTGAAGAAAAATTCAGCGAAGGATTTTTTATTCCGGAGGAAAAAAACGAAAAGGAATTTATTTCAAGACCGTCAATTTTGGAATGGAACAGCGAAAGCTCCTGCCGCCTAACAATAACAGAAGGAAAATTTCATCAGGTAAAGCGGATGTTCAGCGCGCAAGGAAACAAAGTTGTCTTCTTAAAAAGAATTTCAATTGGAAGCCTTGCGCTGGATGAAAAACTTGCGCCGGGAAACAGCAGAGAACTTTCAAACGAAGAACTTTCCCTGCTGTTCAAATGACAAGATTTTATTCTATTTCTGCACTTTGTGAATTTTCCGTTTTGGGCTTTTCTTTTATTTCATCAGCGGAAACCTCAAAAGTCGACTTCAACGAACCTTGCGCAAGATAGATTTTCTTTTCATCATCGAGACGCACATAGCACTGGCTTCCCGCAACAGAATTTTTTCCAACGTACAAAGTGCGTTCAACTTTTCCGCCGTAAGAAGCCACAACCTTTACAGCGTTCTCGTCATTCAATCCGTAGCGTTCCAAGTCACTCAAATCATAAGACACTGTTGAAAGAATTTTTATTTCATTGACCGAATTTACAATTCTATTCGCGCGGTTTTCCGTGGCAGGAAAATTTTCCACGAGCCATTTTTCATTTTCTTTTTTTAGCGAAAGAATATGTCCGTTGTTTTTTGTTATTTCAACAGAATCAATTTCTTCATTCGTACAAACGGTCTTTACTTTTGATCTGCCCAAAAAAGAAATTTGGAGAATATAAATCACGAGCAAAACTGCAATCGATGAAAGAAGAACAATTTTTCTTGTATAAATATTTTTCATTCCTAGCTCCATTCAAATTATTATTTTTGCCGCGGATCTTCCGGGTCGTAAGTCATTCGGATTTTTTCCCGATGCTGACAGCGCAAAACAAACACGAAAAGTCCGCATAAAGCAACAAGAACCGCAAGTCCAATCTGATTAAAATATTTCACCGCAAGCGCAAATTTTCCAGAAGACATTTTGAGCGCATTAAGCGAAAGATTCTTTGTGCGCATTGAGCAGAAATCTTCCTTGCCATTCATATAGTCAACTGCATTGCGGACAAAGTAAGAATTCGGATTTTGTGAATCTTCTTGAAGCAGACCGAACTTTGCGGTTGCAATGCAAGATGTGGAAGCAATGAAAATTTTCGAATTTTGAATGCTTGAATCCAAATGGCTGTTTGCCGCCAAAACATTTTCAGATTCGCTTTCAAGAGGAGAATTTCCAAATGCGCTTTTAAATTTTCCCTCAACTAAAACCGCAACATTTTTAGAACCGAACTTGCCTTCTTCTTTCGGCGGAAAAATTGACATAGGGCTTAAAACAAAATTTTCTGCGACAGGAACAGTCCAGGATTTTTCAGAAGTTCTTGCAATGACAGAAACTTTTGCACCCTTGTTTTCTTTTGCACCAGAAATATCAATTTCAAAAGTCTGCGGAAAGAAAATGTTTCCAAGATTTTTTGATATAAGATTTTTCTGGTCAAGGCAGTTTTTCTGAATCAGCGGCGTGTAGTAAAAGTCAAGTTTTCCATATTGCTGAGTTAGCTGAGAAAAACATTTTTCATCCATAACATATTCACTGCCGATTTTTATTCCGTAGCTGTCAAAAAGTTTTTCAAGTCCGTTTTCAACAGGAACATATTCAGGCTGGCTGTAATAAGCCATTTCACCATAAGGCATAATCTCGTCAATTGAATCAACAAAGAAAATCACATTTCCGCCGCGCAAAACAAACTGATCAATTTTATAAATCTCCGTATCTGAAAATTTTTCTTTCGGACCGTTTACAATCAGCGACTGTGCAGAAATCGGAATTTCATTTTCCAAAAGATTTATTTCCTGCAAATCATAAGTGTCGGCAAGAAGAGTTTTCAAATACATTGACTCATTTTTATCCTCAAGAGAATGTTCACCGTGTCCCGTAACATAAGCAATCACGTCAGTTTTTGAAACAACAGTTTTCACGCACTCTTCAATATTTTCTTCCAAGTCGTCAAGCCCCGAAACTACATACTGAAAAATCGCGTTCGTAAGTCTAAGCGGAACAAGCTGAACTTTCGAGCCATATTCAACAATAAGACCAATTGTTCCGTATTCAATTTTTCCATCCGAATTTTTCCAAGACACTGACTGGATTCCATATTTTTTTCCAAGCGCAAGAGAAGTTTCTGAGTCAGGATTTTCAGATTTAAAATCAAGCCGACCTTTAAATTTTTTGTTCGTCTCAGAAAAAGCTTTGCCAACTTCATCGTCAATTTTTTCAAAGCCTGAAATATTAAACTGCTCAAGCGATTCAGATTTGTAAAGCGAAACTTTTACATTGTCAGAAAGTCCCGCAAGAATATTTGTGCTGGAAATAATTTTTCCAATGGCGGAAGTAATTTTGTATTCCAATCCATCACTTGAAGAAATGCCGTCAATCTTTTCAATTTGATCCGCATAAGAAAGAACAATTCCCATGAATACATTTTTCAAGCCGACTTCATTATTCTTTAGCTCGCGGATTTGAATTTGATTCAGTCCGTAGCCTCTTGCAATCCTCTGGTTGTCGTAATCTTCCATGTCAAAAAATTCGCAGCTGAAATTTTTATTCGCGGAATTTCCGTATTCAGTCAAAATATCTTTTACATATTGGTCAACATTCGAATAAGGCGACGGAAGATTTGCAGAAAAGAAAACTTTTACATTCAGAGGCTCCTCAAGGCTTTTTACAACTTCCTTGCTCGAAGATGAAAGTGAATATGATTTTGATTCCGTCAAGTCAATTCTAAAAAAAGCACGGGAAGCAACGAGATTTAAAAGAACAACGGCAACTATAAAAAGCCAGATGTCCGCGGAAGGATTTTTTATCCATGAAATAAATTTATTTTCCTTTTTCATTTTTCAACCTTTCCTTTGATTTGAAATTACGCAGACTGTCAAAGAAACAAAAACTGCTGTCAAAGAAACAAAATACAAAATATCACGCGAATCAATTATGCCTCTCGAAATTGACATAAAGTGGCTCGTGGAAGAAATGAACGAAGCAAGTCCAACTAAAATTCCCGGAAGCAAAACAGAAAAAACTGTAATCATCGTAAGAAAAATGCAAATCGCAAACGCAAGGAAAAATGCAATAATCTGATTTTTTGTAACAGACGAAGCAAAAATTCCAATCGCACAAAAATCCGAAGCCAAAAGCACAGCTCCCAAATATCCGCCGACAATAGGACCAAAATCAATCCGCGAAGATGCAAAAATTGCGCAAGCTGCAACATAAAAAAAAGTCGGAATCAAAAGCGCAATGCTAGAAACAAAAGTTGCAAGATATTTTCCTGCAACAATGTCGAAATTTGTAACAGGCAGCGTAACCAAAGTTTCCATTGTTCCGCTCTTTTTTTCCTCGCTGAAAATTCGCATCGTCATAGCCGGAATAAAAAAACTGAACAATATAGGAAGCAACTCAAAAAAATTTCTAAGTTCAGGACGATTCACCAAAAAAAATGTGGAAAAAAATAAAAATCCGCTGAACAAAAGAAACAACGCGCCAACAATGTAAGCAACAGGACTTGTGAAATACGAGCAGAGTTCCCGTTTCATAATGACTATCCAAGATTTATTTTTCTTCATTTTTATCATACACTCCATTTTCAGAATCATGTGCAGAAGTTAAACTTCTAAACACATCTTCAAGACTGTTCTTTTTCTGCTGCATTTCAAAAAGCTCCAAGCCGTTCTGCACGCAAGCCTTTGCAAGTTCTGGTCTAACTTCAATGTTTTTTTCAACTGAAATTCTAAATTCAATTTTCCCATCATTTAAACTTGAATGAATTTTTGAAACGCCATTTATTCCACGGAATATTTTTTCAGCCTCTTCTGTGGAAGCCCCGGAAACACAAATCTGGACTTCAGACGAATTTCCAAAATGCTCACGAAGTTCTTCTGTCGGACTGTCGGCAACTTTTTTTCCGCCGGAAATAATAATAACTCTTCCGCAAAGCATTTCAACTTCGCTAAGAATATGCGTTGAAATAATTACAGTATGAGTTTTTCCAATCTGCTTAATCAAACTGCGCACTTCCAAAACTTGGTTTGGATCAAGTCCGCTTGTCGGCTCATCAAGAATAAGAATTTCAGGATTTCCCATAAGAGCATGGGCAAGACCAACGCGCTGCCTGTTTCCGCGGCTAAGCTCTCCAATATTTTTGTGCATGACTTCTTTCAGTCCACAGACTTCGGCAAGTTCCCGGCATTTTTCCGCAGGATTCTGATTTTCAATTTCAGCAATATATTTTAAATAATCAGCAACAATCATGTCGGAATACATCGGCGCACTTTCCGGCATATATCCAATTTTTCTTTTTGTTTCAACCGGATTTTTCAAGACATCAAGCCCGTCAATTTTCACAGTTCCAGAATCAGGCTCAAGAAAACCGGAAATCATTCGCATCGTTGTTGTTTTTCCAGCGCCATTCGGACCAAGCAGTCCCACAATTTCTCCAGTCTGAATAGAAAAACTTATGCCGTCTACCGCCCGGAAATTTCCGAATAGCTTGGACACATTTTCAACTTCAATCATATCAACCTCATTAATTTTTACTAATATAATAAAACAAACTAAACTTCACAAGGTTATATTCAGCCGGAAATTCAAGCAAAAAATAAATTTGAAATAATAAAAAATTGATATATAATTATGTCAGATACAAATTTTCATTGTTTTGATAAACCCTAAATGTCATTATCGGGATTGATCCGATAATCTAAATTTACAAAGATTCTCGTGTCATAGCATGAGAATGACAGTTTAGCAATTACTTTTACAAAAACTTGAAACTTAATCTAGTAAAATAATTTTTTTCTTAGAGGGATTTTGTGGATTTGATAAACGAGATGAAAAATCTTGGCGCCGACATGGATTCTGCGCTCGAACGATTTATGGGCAAAAGCCAGCTTTTGGAAATGATGCTGAAAAAACTTCCCGATTCAATTGAACAAAACAGCGGAATCGAATGCGACATTGCAACCGGAAATCTTAGCAATGCAATTTCCAAGGCGCACACATTAAAAGGCAACACGGGAAATCTTTCTGTAACTCCGCTTTACAAAGCTTATACGGAAATTACAGACTTTCTGCGCCAAGAAAAAATTCCAGAAGCCCAAGTAAAGCTTCAGGAAATTCTTCCGGTTCAGAATAAAATTGTAGAAACAATAAAAAAACATCTTTAGAAAATTTTAATTTACTTTTGCAGTCAATTCAGAAAGTAAAGGAATCAGCTGCTTTTTTCTCGAAACAATATCTTTCATATAATAAATGTGCTCATCACGTTTCGGAAAATTTATGACGGCTTCAAATTTCGGATCACTTGCCAAAAACATTATCGAGCTTAATTTTGTTATGTCCGTTACAAGAAGCGCGCTGAACAAAGCTCCTTTTGATTTTCTTTCCTGCTCAAGGCAATCAATGAATTCTTTTTTGCGCTCAACAATTTCACGTGTGCTGTCAACTTCAATCTGGCTCACAGAATATTTGAATTTGTTTTCAGAATATTCTTTCATATCCTGATGCACAACTTCTTCCGCGGAACGTCCGTCTATGTGGCTTCCACTTTTTATAATATCGTTTCCCAAAGTTTTTATATCCAGCTCCGTAATATTGCTCAAATATTCAGCGGTAAGAACATCATATTCGGTTGTCGTCGCAGATTGAAGAATCAAAGTGTCGCTAAGAATTCCGCACAAAAGAATTGAAGCCATGTCTTTCGGAATTGAAATTCTGTTTTCGCGGTAAAGATTAGCAATGATTGTGCTTGTTGAACCGACAGCTTTGTTTATAAAGTTAATCGGAATCCGGGTTGCAAACGTATTTATTTTATGATGGTCGATAATTTCCTGAATTATATAATTTTCAATTCCTTCAACTGCCTGCTGCGGCTCATTGTGGTCAACCAAAATAACTTGAATGTTCGCTTCGTGCAGCAAATCACTTTCACTGATTATTCCAATAACTTTAAAATCATCGTCAACCACAGGCAAGCACCGGGCAGGACTTTGAGCAAGCTGTGAGCGGATTTTTTGCACTGTATCGCTTGCCTTCACTGGAAGAATTTTTGTGTCAGCCATGGAACTTACCGGCGAAGAATATTCCACAAGCATCGCGGTTGCAACAGTGCTGTCATGTCCTGAAATAATTGAAACTTTATTTTCGCGGGCAAGTTCTCTAAGCTCCTTTTTTATAACGTAATCTTTTGTAACAATTACCGCACGCACTTTTGCTTCAATTGACATTTTCTGAATATCTTCACGGTCGCCTGTAATCACAACAATGTTTTCACTTTTATGCTCAGAAAGAAGACTTTTAAATGAATCAGCATCGTCATCACCAACCATCAACGAGCATTTAAAATAATCGTCCGCGTCAAATTCCACAATCGGAACTGCGCCCAAAGTTTTTTCTATAAGCTTTATGCTCGTTAAAAAAATATCGTCTTTCTTCGGACTTAAGATTTTAAACGAATTCAAGGCAAACGCATTATAATTTAAAAGCCCCTGATAAGTTCCGTCAACATTTACAATCGGAAGAACAGAAGAATTTGTGCTTATCATTTTGTCCACAGCATTCCAAAGCGGAACATCCTGATCCACAGAAGAATATTCACCGCTCATATAATATTCAGTTTTAGGAATCAAATCAGGAATATATTCAGGCGGCTCAACTTTAAATCTCTTGAAAATATATTCTGTCTGCGGAGCTAGTTTTCCGGCGCGGGCGGCAACATATTCTTTTTTTCCAAGAAGATGCTTGAGCCTTGCATAGGCAGCTGCGGCAACAACTGAATCAGTATCTGGATTTCTGTGTCCAATTATGTAAACTTTATTTGTCATAACTTCCTCTAAGCAACATGATAACATCAAGGCAAAAAAAAAGCACCTGTATAAAACAGATGCTTTGCTTCGGGATGTACGAGACTCGAACTCGTGGTCTCCGGCGTGACAGGCCAGCGCGATAACCAACTTCGCTAACACCCCAAAAGGTGATAATATCATATCAAAAAGCAGTTTAGATTGTCAATAGATTTTCTTAAAAACTGCAAAAACTTATTTTTCATTAAAACGCTTCAAGAAAAGCTTTGTGCGTTCTTCCTTTGGATTTTTAATGACTTCTTTTCCCTGCTCAACAATAACTCCGCCATCCATAAAAATAATTGTATCACTTGTGTCCCGGGCAAAAGACATTTCATGCGTAACAACAACCATCGTCATTTTTTCCTCGGCAAGCTCACGGATTACAGAAAGAATTTCTCCTGTCAGTTCGGGATCCAATGCAGAAGTCGGCTCGTCAAAAAACAAAACTTCGGGCTTGAGCGCCAACGCACGCGCAATGGAAACACGCTGCTGCTGTCCGCCAGAAAGTTCGTAAGGATAACACAACGCTTTCTGCTCAAGGTTCATTTTCTTTAAAAGCGAAATAGCAGTTTCTTCAGCTTCAGATTTTTCTTTTCCAAGGACAACTCTCTGCGCCTCGGTAATATTTTTTAAAACTGAAAAATGCGGAAAAAGATTGAAATTCTGAAAAACAAGTCCAACGTTCAAGCCGATTTTTCGCAAAGTTTTTTTATCGACATAAACACCGTCTTCAACCATGTTTTGTCCGCAAATAGAAATTGAGCCGCCTGTAATTTTTTCAAGCTGGCAAACACAACGAAGCAACGTGGATTTTCCGCTCCCGCTCGGACCGATTATTCCAAGAACTTCTCCTTTATGCAAGGAAAAGGAAACACCTTTTAAAACTTCAAGTCCGCTGAAATTTTTTTTCAGATTTTCAACTTTTATAATTTCACTATTTGTAGTAGCCAAGTTTTTTCTCCGTGAAATCAAATGCTTTAGAAACAACCCAGTTCATTATAAAATAAAAAACGCCTGCAATAAAAAGAGGCATAACGCTAACAAGCCGTCCGCTCTGAGTCTGAGCAACATGAAAAAGTTCCGCCACGCCCAGAACCTGAACAAGCGCAGTATCTTTTACAAGAGTAATAACTTCGTTTCCCATCGGCGGAATTATACGTTTCACAACTTGCGGAATTATAATACGAAAGAAAGTCTGATTTTTTGTAAAGCCCAAAACCTTTGCAGCTTCATACTGGCCAAACGGAATGGATTGAATTCCTCCACGGTAAATTTCCGCAAAATACGCCGCATAGTTTATAACCATCGCCACAATCGCAGCCGTGAATCTGTCAAAGCCAATTCCAAAAATCATCTGGGGCGCAAAGTAAACAAAAATAAGCTGAAGCATCAGAGGGGTTCCGCGGATTATCAGCAGAAAAAGATTTGTAATTCCAGCCACAATTTTTACAGCCGACATTCTTCCAAAGCAAATAAAAAGCGCAAGCGGAACAGAAAAAATCAGAGTAAGAAAAAAAACTTCCAAACTGACGCAAGTGCTTTGAAGCATTACAGCAAGAAGTTTTCTGATTTTGATTCTTAGAAAATATTCAGATAAAAATTCAATCATTTAAATTTTACTTTAGAAAGATGCGCCCGGAATTTTTCCAGACGCAAAAGCATTTTACAAAATATAATTATTTTCCGATTGTGGAAATATCAGAGCCGAACCACTTTGTTGAAATTTTCGCAACAGTTCCGTCAGCCTGCATTTCCAAAAGTGTTTTTTGAACTTTATCGCGAAGGGACTTGTTTTTTCTGCTGAATGCAATTCCGTATTCTTCAGGAGCAAGAGTTTCATCAAGAATAACAAGCGGCTTTTTTCCCTGCGTAATGCTATACCCTGCAACAACCAAATCCATTACAACTCCATCAAGATTTCCAAATTCAAGGTCGTTAAGAGCAGTAACATTTTCTTTGAACTCAACGATTTCCTTTAGGCTTTTTTTGAAATCCGGCGCACCGTCAATTGCTTCCTGTGCAGAAGAACCAGCCTGAACTCCGATTTTTTTTCCTTTCAAATCCGAAAGTGATTTTATTTCACCATTATTGCGGACAACAACAACCTGCGCATTTGCAAGGTAAGGCTCAGAGCAAGCCATTGCGCGTTTTCTTTCTTCAGTTAAAGTAAGTCCGTTCCAAATGCAGTCGATTTTTCCAGTGTTAAGCTCCATTTCTTTTGTAGACCAGTCAATCGGCTGGCAAACAAGTTCAAGTCCAAGGCGAGAAGCAACTTCGCGCGCAAGGTCAATGTCATAGCCTACAATTTCATTATTTTTATCGCGGAATCCAAGCGGCGGAAATGAATCATCAAGCCCAAGAACAAATTTTCCAGATGATTTCTTTTTTGCGCTCGCCATTGAAAGGCAAACCACAAGTCCGCAAATAACTGCAACAATTTTTTTCATTTTGAAAACTCCTTTTATAAAATTATTTTTTTAAGCTTTTTTTACAAAACGCAAGCAAAGCTTTTATTTGAACTGAAGTTGATTCAGAAGAAGGTGCGCCGATTGTCTTTCTGTTTTCCACACAGGATTCTGGTGAAAGAATTTCATAAACGTCATCTTCAATCAGCGGAGAGCATTTTTTAAATTCCTCCAGGCACAAATCTTCAATTTTTGAAAGCCCCGCATCAATTGCCATGCGGACAGCTTTTGCAGAAACTCCATGCGCAGTTCTAAACGGAAGCCCTTTGCGCACAAGATACTCTGCCAAATCCGTGGCATTTGCAAAGCCGCCTTCACAGCTTGACGCCATTTTTTCAAGATTCCATTTTGCAGAAGAAACCATTGCCGTAAAAACTTTTAAATTCGCTTCAACAGTGTCAAAGGCATCAAACAAAGGCTCTTTGTCTTCCTGTAAATCCCTGTCATAGGCAAGCGGAAGGCCTTTTACCATTGTAAGAAGATTTATCAAATCTCCGTAAACTTTTCCTGTTCTTCCGCGGATTAATTCAGCAAAGTCTGGATTTTTTTTCTGCGGCATAATTGAAGAGCCGGTTGACCATTTTTCACTTAGCTCAACAAATGAAAATTCTGTTGTTGACCACAAAACAACTTCTTCGCACATCCGGCTTAAGTGGCTTTGAAGCAACGCAAAATCCGAAGTAAATTCTATGCAGTAATCTCTGTCAGAAACTGTGTCCAAAGAATTTTCAGTAACTCCGGAAAATCCAAGTTTTTTTGCAACAAGCTCGCGGTCAAGAGGCAAAGTGCTTCCCTGCAAAGCTCCAGAGCCAAGAGGAGATTTTTCAATTCTCTTAAGAGAATCTTCAAGACGCTCCCAGTCGCGCACCAGCATAGAAGCCCATGCCAAAAGATGCTGAGCCAAAGTTCCCGGCTGGGCATGCTGCATATGAGTATAGCCGGTCAGCAAGGATTTTTTATTTTTTGAAGCGATTTCAGAAAGTGTTTTTATAAGAGTTAAAATTTCATTCTGGATGCAAGGAATCATGCGGCGCAAATAAAGACGTTCGTCCAACGCAATCTGGTCATTTCGGCTACGTCCTGTATGAAGTTTTTTTCCAGGCTCACCAATGCGGTCTGTAAGAACGGCTTCAACAAATGAATGAATATCTTCCGCACTATAGTCAATTTTCAGTTCGCCGGAAATCAAATCTTTTTCAATCGACTTTAAGCCTTTTACAATTTCAGAGCTTTCTGATTTTGAAATTATTTTCTGTTCGCCAAGCATTTGCGCATGGGCAATCGAACCGTGAATATCATCAAGAGCCATTCTTTCATCAACACGGATAGAAGTCTCAAACTCAACCGCAGCGGCGTCCGGACCTTCTGTAAATCTTCCGCTCCAAAGAGCAGCATGATTATCGCCAGTCAATGTGCCGTGATTTTTTTCATTTACGTCTGACATTTTATTTATTTTGCTCCATCCACTTTTGAATTCCGTCTTTTATATCTTCATCAATATCATGCTCAATTCTGCACGCATTTTCTTCCGCATGAGCTTTGTCAACGCCAGTAATTTTTACAAGGAAATCTGTGAGAAGAACATGGCGCGCATAAACGGACTCGGCTTTTTTCTGCCCTTTTTCAGTCAGCTCAAGAGAACCGATGTGGCCAGTTGTAATATATCCGTTTTCGCCCAAAATGCTCATCGCCCGGCTAACACTAGGCTTGGAAACACCAAGACGCTTTGCAACATCAACGGATCTTGCAACTCCATTTTCTTCTTTTAATCTGAGAATTGCCTCAAGATAGTCTTCACCGGACTCGTGTAATTCTGACAATTGAATCTCCCAAAAAGCCAACGAAAAAAAATCTTGACTTTTTAAGCACATCCGCAATCAAATGAAGATGCGCAGTTGATATAAGATTTTTCATCTAAAAATTGCCAAACGGAAATTTCTAAGACAAACACATCATACTATAGAAAAAAAAAGTTTTCTAGTAATATCAAGAATATCAACAGGGCAAACGCATGTAAAAACTCTTTCTGATAAAATTACAGAAAGTGTGAAA